>Ga0138256_10000149_pt1 | contig 83095 bp, 74 predicted proteins | sample KNB2016incub_MG_FD_105486 | JGI IMG/M metagenome (GOLD analysis project Ga0138256, IMG submission 105486) | Active sludge microbial communities from wastewater in Klosterneuburg, Austria - KNB2014incub_MG | ecosystem: Engineered > WWTP > Activated sludge > Unclassified | place: Austria... | reverse complement strand
TGGTTGTTGTTGGTTCCGATAGTCATCGGGGTTTCGCTTTGCTCAATTTGTTGTTGCTCAACTTTAGGAGTTGTTTCAGCAGGTGCAATGGCATCATCAGTTGAAGGCTTGTTCAACTGCTCACCTTGCTGTGAACTGTCATCTGGCAAATGTGAGCCTTCTTTCTTTTCTTCTTCCATTATTTTTTCTTACGCTTATTTGTAATTAATTTTTTTGCATTCTGGCTGCTCACTACTTTTTTTTCAGTTTTTGCTTCAATGGCTTTTCTTGTATTACCGGCAATGGTGCCGCCTTGCTTTGCAATCAATTTATTTTCAACAAGGGTCTTTGGCTTTTTTTCTGTACTTATTTCTTTTGTGGTTGCTTCGGCAAGCATGTTTAATACCAATTCTAAATTGGTCATGTGATCTCTTAAGTTTTCTTTCTTTAAATTTTTATGCTGTTTGTATTGCTTTACAGTTTTGCCACTCCAGCCCTGTGTTATTATGTCGGTAAGCACTGCAAATTCCTGTCCTTTTTTTACACCACGGCTTTCCCATTCATCAGTTAGTTCTTTTCTTACTTCAATACTTTTTAACCGCTGGTTAATCCATTCTTTGCTGTAACCGAGGCTCAAATAGTTTTCCATTGCCCGGTCTATACTTTTTTCGGGGTCCTGGCTTTCTTCCACTCTTTCATAGCCTACTTTTGCCAGCCATTGTTTAAATGGCTCTGCTTTTGGTGATGGGATGGATTGGATAAGCCGGAAGAGTTGTTCAGTATCGGCAACATCGGTAAGGTAAAACTTACCGTCGGCCGACTCCATTTTCAGTTGACTACAATTTGTAGCCAACTGACTTCCTTCGGCTTTTAGCCTTGTTTTTAACACACTCCAGTACTTTCTTGCATTGGGACTTTCTGTTAATACTTCAATAATATCCACAATAGAAAAAAACCATTTTTCCGCATCCGCATCCCAATGGCTGCGGATTTTTTTGTGTTCAAAAAGTTTAATGTTGCTCATAGCATTTATTTCAGATGATATTCTTTTTTTATTAGCGAATCAAGTCGTACGGCCATTTTTACAGAGGTCTGAACATTCTGTAAAAACCAGTAATTGGCTACAGAATATTTACCCAACATGTTTATATATATGTCAACCTGTTTTCTGTCTGTTGATAAGAAATAAGGAGCAGGAGGTAATTGAATTATGTTTTTGTTATCATTGTAGGTCTTCATCCAATTTCCGAATACAGATGATTTAAATATACCGTCACGGATATCGTCTACTTTCTTATAGTAATTTAAAATAGCTTCATCCTGCATAGCAAGTACAAAATTTCTGACATACCCATCGTATTGAATTATGGCGTCGGAAATAAGATTGTTTCTTATCAAACGGAAATTACCCGAATTTTTTAATTGCTCGATAGTCCGGTCGGTATAGATTAGTTTATAATAAAGATTTGCCCAGACTTCCTGTTGATAAATCTCTGTCGCTTTTTTATTCAGGTCAATATTGTAGGATAAAAAAGTTATTAATGTGTCTATATGTACATTGATAATAGAAATGCCCCGCATGGTTCCGGAAAAAATCGTCGTGTCTGTCTGCAGGTCTTTCAGCATACTTTTCATTAATACTTTTTCCCGTTGATGTTCTAAGATATGTTCTCTTTGATTCTCTGCTAAGAATCCTGCAAACACAGCGAGAAACAGCATGAAAAATTCAAAGAGATAATGTTTGAATTTTTTTCCATGCCCCAAGTTTGTTGAAGATTGAGTGTGATGATGTACTTCCATTTCTTTTTCAGTTGAAAATTGAGAGTTGATAGTTGAAAGTTGTTCGCTTGTTATATCGGCTTCTGTCACAGGTAAAATAGTTCCTTCAGAAACAGCAGTAGCTTCACCTGTAACCTGGATTTTGTTTTGCGCCGGAGTATTTTCTTCCGGTTGTTCCGGTTCTGTATCTTTATTTTCTTCCATGCTTTATTTAAAGTGGTATTCTTTTTCAATAAGCTGTTTTAACCTGTTGCTGCTGATCCGGGCCGAGTCAAGTTGATTTATCAAAACCCTGTTCATTTGTTTAGCCGCCAGGATTTCATTCATGAAACGATTGATCTTTACCTGTTCGCTTGTAGCTAGTCTGTATGTTTCGGGCTGAACTTTGTTATTAATTAACTGGCCTGCATCCAGGATGTCCGACTTTGTGTCTGCAAGCTTCAATCGTAAAAACCTTTCGGTTTCGTAAGCTGATTTCATCCTGTTTACATTCAAATAATGTTTGTTGATGGCGCCCGATACTGCATCATTACGGATGAGTCGCAATCCGCCTGCATTCTTTAATTGCAGGATGGTGCTCTCACTAATATCCGGCAAGCCAAACCGAAGTACAGAACGGTTTGCTAATTTGTAAATAAAGTATGCGTTCTGGCCGCTGTCAGGATTTGATAAAAGCAACAGCAGTGAATCAAAATCCCTTGTGGTTTCGTTTCTCCATTCAATATAGGTCTCCAATTGCGCATTATCTGTTTTAAGGTCTCCGGTCAGTGAGCGCATAAGTGTTTTTTCTCTTTGATGTTCTATTACATGCTCTAGTTGATACTCTGCCAAAAAACCACAGAACACTGCCAGGAATAACATTAAAAATTCCCAAAAATAAGTTTTCCAGTTTTTTTTGCCGTGGGCAGCGTGGGGGTGTGCATGTACTTCCATATTTTCAGTTTCTTGTTGTTCGTTAATTGATTTTGGATTCTCGTTGTTGGTTTCTGTTTGTTCAGTTATTGGTATAGGTTCAGATGTAGATGTTGTTTCATCCAAAAAATCGTTCGGTATTTGCCGTTCTTCGTGTGAGTTGTTTGCTTCGTTCATAATTTATAAATAACTCAGCCAGAGTTTTTCTTTATGTGATTGTTTATACCGGTCGTACCATTTGCATATTGGGTACAATGCAATGACGATAGAAATCCATATAGCATAAGTTACAGCCAGGCTATAACCTTGGCCGGGGAAAACAAAGAGAAAGGGCAGGGTCTTCATAGATTCCATTGCATCTGCAATGCTGTAATTGCCTTTAATGAAAAAGCTTATTGTTGCCAGCAAGTGTATTAAGTAAAGATGGATGATATAATAAAAGAATGCAGTTCGTCCAAAAACTATCATAACCCTGCTGAAACCATTTTTGATATTTTCCATAAATGAAAGTAGTAATAAAGCAGGCCCAATCAAAATACATAAATATAAAAGCGATGGAGGATATTTATTTACTTTGATGAATGAGAAGAAAGTGTACAAACTGTTTTTTTGAGTAGTCCAGGTAACTGGGTCGCCATAAATATTGCTTAACCGAAGTAAAACAAAAAAACTAATCAGCCCTATACCAATCCAACGCAACATTTTTTTGCGTTGTACTGCAGTATATTTTTCTGAGAACAAAATTCCACAACAATAACCTAACAGCATCACACCTGTCCAGGCCACAAAGGGATAAATTATCAATATAAAGTGGCCAGGTGCAAAAGGATATATTTTGAAAAAGCCGGTGTGAAAAAGGTCCCACCAGAAACCGGGCTGAAACCCTGATTTAGATTCTGGTATATCCAACAGGTTGTGGCCAAAAACAATGATGATACCGAGTGTAAGAATAGCCTTATACGGCAAACCAACACGGATAATGAAGCCCAATAGTACCATACTGATTCCAATTGCCCAGATTACCTGCAATATAAGAACATGATAAAGCGGATCGAATGTCCAGGCTAAGGATATAATAAGCAGTTCTGCAAAGATGAGCCATAGGCCTCGCTTTACTAAAAAAACACTGAGCTCTTTTTTTGTTTTTCGTAAACTCTGCAAATAGATTGAAGTGCCGGAAAGAAAAACAAAAACTGGCGCACAGAAATGTGTAATCCACCGGGTGAAGAATAAGAATGCGTTGGTGGTTTCCAGATTCAGTGGGTCATCTATATTGGCAGTTATGTGAAAATAATCCCGGACATGATCCAGAGCCATAATAACCATAGCAATGCCACGAAGAATGTCGATTGACTCAATTCGTTTTATACTGGTAGTTAATGACGGTTGCATTTTTATTAAATTTATTGTTTGTAATATGATTAAATACTCATTATTTCAACTTCTACATTATTTGCAATTCTTCAATGTTTTATCTTTTTATTTTTTTTGTAATAAAGTAGATGATACAAACTATTACAATAAAAATAAGGGTTGAAAGGATTTCCCATTTACTTAAGCTGCTGAGTAACCACACGATGGCTGTAATAGCAAGAAAAGGTATAACCAAACCACCGGGAACTTTAAAAGCTTTTTCAGGAATTTCCTTTTTTTTGAATCTTAACTTAACGGTAGACAAAATAACCGAGAGGTATATAAGCAGGATAGAAGCGCTTGCCAACACTGCTAATTGTTTAAAACCACCAGCTACAGAAAAAATAAAAATCAAAATACCATAAATTAAAATAGCCCAATATGGTGTTGCAAATTTTGGATGAACTGTTGCCAGTATTTTAGGAAACACACCATCTTTTGCTCCGGCAAAAAGTAACCGGGGCGTTGCTAGTAAATCGCCACTTACCGAAGAAAAACAGGAGAATGCAGCAGTTAATAATAATATGGTTGCTCCTACCGGGCCAATAATTTTTTCGGCAATTGCAGCCAAAGGAGCATCTTTTACAGTTGCCATTTGTGGCCCTAATATTCCTTGTGTTACAGTTTGTAGCAACAGGTAAAAGCAAAGAATAACCAGGCCGGCCAATAAAATACCCAGTGGTACGGTGCGTTTTGGATTTTTTATTTCTCCGCTCACGCCAAGTGCTGTTTCAAAACCGGCAAAAGCAAAAAATAAAACAAGGGATGTGTCGGCAAATGTTTTTAGCGATGGGATATGCTCCCAATAGAGATTTTCAGTTTTAATATATCCAAAACCAAAAATGATGATGGCGAGTAACGGTATTAATTTTATAAGTGTAACTATTTTAATAAAGTTTATACCTTGCTTAGCGCCTCGTATGTTTAGCAATATCATAAAACTCAGTAAAACAAAAAACAAAACAGCCCGTAGCCATGGGTTTATAAAAACAGGAAAAATTACGGCTAATGAATCGGTAATGATGTTGAGTAAAGCAGCATCGCCTAAAATACCCCAACCCAAAAAGAATAACCAGTTAATAATAAAACCCGGTAATTCGCCAAAGGCTGTTAATACATAAGTATAAGAGCCGCCACTGCTGGTTATACGGGCACCCGTTTCGGCATAGCATAGCATGATTGTAGCCAACACTATAGCACAAAAAATATAACTGAATATACTGAATGCGCCTAACTGAATACCTACAACAGCCGGCAATACAAAAATACCTGCCCCAATAGTAAAGTTTACAATATTGAGTGCAAGGCCCGATACGCCTACAACCCGTTCTAAGCCTTCATCTGTTTTTTCAATTGACATGTAATGATAGTTTTTGTTGAGCGATAATTATTTAAAAGCTATTTTACTGTAAGCGTCCGGTGCCTTCAATTTTACGATATGGGTTTTTGAAAAAATCATTTACCACTTCATTAAACATATTTGCATACACAATGGGAGTGGAGTGCCCACTGTTAGGCAGTATCCATAAATATGATTTTGGGATTGATTCTGCAATTAACAGTGTATGCCTTGTATTAATTACATCATGATCGCCACCAATAACTAAAGTAGGGCAGTGTATTGATTGTAATTGTTTTGTTGTGATATGTGGCTCATACGAAAGTAAATGAAATAGTTTGCGGTAAGTTTTTACCTGCGGCGATAAGGGTAATTTATAGATTGAATCGCCAAGTGATTTAGCCCATACATAAATTTCGGGATCAACAGCAGATGTGTCGGGAGAAAGATTGGCGCCGGTTACAGCCAGTTTTTTTACTTTATCGGGATGACGCATTGCCAGTAGTAAACCATTGATGCCACCATCGCTCCAGCCAATTACATAACAAGAATCTAATTTTAGCGATTCCAATAATCCATTTAAATCATCGGCCATCATTTCATAACTCAACGAGTCGCCTGTGTCAATTGATTTTCCCTGAGCACGGCTATCGGCTAAAATTACTTTATAGTTTTTTTCAAAAAAGGGAATTTGATTGGTGAAATCATTTATAGAACCTCCATTACCATGAATGATAAGCAATGGCGCACCTGTGCCATAGGTTTCATAATACATTTTAAAACCACGATTATTAACATAATTTCCTGCCTGTGCATTGTTACCATAAGTTATTGTTGGCTGTGCAATTGATAACATTGCAAATATTGATAACAGGAAAGAAAGAATTAATTTTTTTAAACTGTTCATATAATTAAGTTTTAATGGTTAGTTTTTATTTATTTTCATTTGCTTTTAAAACTCTTAAAAGATTTCCACCAAGAATTTTATAAATATCCTCTTTACTGTATCCTCTTTTTACTAATTCTTTTGTAATAAGCGGATAGTCGGTTACATCATCCAATTGTAAAGGCGTTACATTGATACCATCAAAGTCGGAACCAAGGCCAACATAATCTACGCCCACTAATTTTATTATATAATCTATATGATCTATTAATTTTGACAAAGGCGGTCGAATAAGTTTCACTTCATCTTTATACTTATAATACAAAGCATCCATTGCATAAAATTCATTGATGCCGCTTTTAATCATCGAATCCATTTCTGATTTATGATTGTTTAAAAAGGCAGCTTCTTTTTTATCAAAGCTGCTGTCTATAAAGCCGGGATTAAAGTTCACCTGGATGACGCCGCCGTTTTTTGCAATTGCTTTTATCTGGTCGTCTTTTAAATTGCGCCGGTGCGGTGTGAGTTTATACACAGAACTGTGTGATGCGATAATTGGCTTTGTGGTTATGTTGATTACATCCCAAAATGTTTGTTCGCCTACATGGCTTATGTCAACCATCATCCCTAGTTGATTCATTTTTTGAACTACCTGTTTCCCAAATGCTGTTAAACCTTTTTTCCCTTCTGAATTAAGCCCATTACCAATTATAGGGTTCGTATTGGTTTCGTCGGCAGCGCTTGTAGCCCAGGATGGAGAGATATTGTGTGTTAGTGTAAGGTATCTGGTGCCTCTGTTAAAAAGTGCTTCCAACTTATTCAAATCATTTTCTATCATGTGGCCGCCTTCTACACCAAACATGGCAGCAATTTTATGTTGCTTCACTACTTTGATGAGTTCATCATAATTTTTTACTTCAACTATTTTATCTGGGTTACGTTTTGCTACGGCATCCAGGCTATCCATTGCCCGGTTTGCATAGGCATAAGGGTTTTGCTGATTGCCCTCGCAAAACACAGAAAATATTTGCACATCCAATCCGCCTTTTTTCCATCGAGCCAGGTCGCTATGTGTATTGCCGGTTAAATCCTTATCAAAAACAATTCCAAGGTCAACAGACCTCATCAAAACATCGTTATGAGAATCTGCAACAATGGCCTGACGATGTATTTTTTTATAAGATTGTGCCTGTACCTGGCAAGCAAGAAATAAAATTTGAAGTACGATTGTTAGTTTCATTTGATAATTTATTTTATTTAAAAGTTAACGATGTTATAGATTTAATATGCCTTCGGCCTTCTCACTTACAGTGAAGTGTATGTGTTTTGACCTAATGGCGGCCTAATATTTTAATCAGTGTACATAAAAACTCCTTTTAATTTTTGTTTACATTACGCATTCCATCTTCACATAAGTATAAACCTTTTTTACAGGTGTATAAAGCAATAAACAAAAAATAATACGGTTAAAAATTGAATGGTATGTTTTTTAGAATTTTAAAAAACATATTCGTGTTTGTATTTTATTATTTTGATGAAAAATTTTGTATCAATGAATCTTCAATAGGGGCTTTAATTTTTATTACACTATCTAAAATTTCGTTAGGAACTGTTGTAGATAGTATGTATTGCTGCACTTTCCAGTTATTGCCCAACTTTACCAATACACCCGAACCTCTGCAAATTTTCATTTGTGTGTTCAGCAGTTCGTCAAACCAGGCAGTATTGCCGGTGTTATCAAAATAAATATTTCTTTCAAGGGCTGTAAAGTTCCAGGCGCTGCCTTTATCAAAAATGGGTTTAGCCCAAGCCATAAATGCTTTTTTATTCCAGCGTTCCGTAGCATCGGTGCCGGTGAAAATGGCATCATCAGCATAAAAATTAAAATAAGTTGTAAAATCTGCTTTGGCTGCAGCGGTATTAAAAGCATCTAACATGGCAACAATCTTCTTTTGTTCTAAAGCCATGTCAGTATCTTTTGTGTATGAGGTTTTGTCTGGCCGATTACAGGAAAACAGGCAAAAGGATAAAAATAAAATGATAAAGAAATTTGACAGTTTCATTTTAAGCAGGTTTTGGTTTTAATAGTTATGAGTGTTGTGAGCAGTTTAAAAAATTATAGTTTCAATTTTTATCTTGTGGTTATGTTTTATAGGGAAAATAAGGAACGGCTGTATTTGCAGCCGTTTGTATATGTATCAATTTGCTTTAAGCGCTTCCATATCAATTTCAATTAATTGTCCCGGCAAAGCAAGTCCTTTCACTTCCAGCCATGTGCCGGCTGGGAATTGTTTTTTGTAAATATCATTACGTACTGCTAAAACTTTTTCCATACCGGCCATATCGGTTGTATAAATGTTTTCGGCATATACATCATCAAATGTACAACCATAGTGAGCCAGTATTTTTTTAAGATCGCTGTAACAGTTTTTCATTTGCTGTTCTAAATTACCCGGTGCAACCAAAACGCCATTATCATCCATACTTACGGCGCCTGAAATTTTTATGTGGTTACCAATTTTTACAGCATGGCTGTAACCATATTGCTTTTCCAAGGCAGGCCTTAAATTAAAATACTCAGGTTTTTCATTTGTAAGTGCTGTAACTTTTGTTTCGGGTTTTTCGGATTGAGATGAAGTTTGATTGCAACTTGCTGCAAAAAAGCAAGTAACAATCAGTAATGCAATTCCTGCAAAACTGGTAAAGGGGTTAAATTGTTTTATCATAATTTCTGTTTAATAAACATTTCCTATTGGTGAAATATGTTTCACCAGGCTTGTTTTGGTTTTGAAATAATATAGTATAGGGAAGGCTTATAAACTTACTTATAATATTTGGCTTGTAAAATACCCTATGGACGAAACGTGGATAAAACTGTACGAATGTGGGAAATTATTTACCGGAAAAGATGGGCACTTACAAAATGCTATATAATTGAAAGGCAGGCAATTGAACAGCCATAAGCGGAAAGCATATTTTTATAAGGTTTGTATCCGTTCCATCAGGTGTTCCTTCATACCGGCGCTCATAGGAACTGCTTTTTTTTCAATTAAAACATGGCTTTCAGCAACTTCATCCACATGTAAAAGGTTAATAATAAATGAGCGGTGTATTCTTATAAAATATTGGGCAGAAAATTTTTCTTCAATGGATTTAAGTGTTACCGACAACAAGTACGGATAGGGTTTTATGCAGGTTGGGAATTAGAATTCCGTCAGACCAAAGCCGCTGCTGATTGAAACTATTTTGTTGAAGTTAAGTACAAAAGCTGATAGTTATTCGTTCAGCCCGAACCTAAGCTGGGATTTGCAAATAGCTGATGTTACAATGTCAAGCCCAACTTGCATAAAACCCAATGTTAGCGGTAGTATTAGTTTTTGATTATGGTTAATACTTTTTTTATAGAGTGAAGTAGTTCCCATGCAATCTGCATTACGGCAGGGTATGCTGGTATATTGTCAGCTCCTTGCATGGTTTCATTTACTTCAAATTTTAAAATATCAGATTTCTTAAAGGAATTATATTCTTGTTTCAAATCGTCAATGTGCGCCCCGCCATCTTTATTTGCTACATTCAAAATCAATCCTTTTCTTGTAAGAATATCGCCAACCTTGTTATCATAAATTTCAGAAGTCCACCATGTGTCAAAGTCTAAATATGAATTATAATTTGTCCATGCTTTATATATTGGAAAATATTTGATACTTATTCCCTCTTCGCTACCAATAACATGTTTGCCTACTATTCCAACATATGGTGTATTTGAATCAAAAACATTTCCCTGCATATTTACTTTGGTTAGTTGCCAATTAGCAAATGAATTTTTTGGAGCGTTAGTATTTAGAAATTTAATATGTTTTGCATTCAATTGATTTAATAATGAACTCGAATTATTTGTATCATGGACTAGTGTTCTTATATTGGTTGCTACTCTTTTGGCTTCAACTTCATTTTTGTCAAATTCCTCTATAGATTTTTCTATAAAGTAAAGTTGTTCGTCTAAATGTTTTAGTAATTCATCTCTTTCCATCTTTAAAGTATTTGTGAACTCAAAAATATTACCGCTAACTCCCCGCTTGCCATATATATGCGGCTATAATTTCTTTCGGCTTCAATATATATTGATAAGTAGCAAGGTTGTTAAACGTCCTTTAATAAACTTTTTAAATATGCCATTTTATTAGGCTGACGGTTTTTGATGCAGTATTTTGTAAAGTAACGATGGTCTTCAAGAAATTCAATCTCTGTTTTACTCCAAGCTTCTGTTGTTAGTTGTGGATTAAGCTGTTTAAGTTCTCTAAAAAGATTATAAGCAATAATAGCTGCCTGGTCGGTTCCCAGGTATTCCAGGTCGGCATCTACAATAATCTCTTCAAGTTTATTATGAGGGTCATTGGGTATTTTAGTAGCCATTATCATACCACATATCTTTTCAATATCGTTTTCATGGTAACCATATCCGGGTAAATATTTACGGCTTAGTTTACAGCTTTCTGCTTCGTGACCTGTATATATATTTATATAACCGGTATCATGCCATAAGGCAGCTACTTTTAAAAGTTCAATTTCATTGTCGGTGCAATTTTCGGCATTGCCTATTTTCACTACATTATCCACTACATACAAAGTATGCCCAACATTGTGGTAATAATAAGTTTTAGGTATTTTAGTTTTTAATAAATTGATAACAAAATCAACCATTTCCTGTTTAATGTGCATGGGCCTTTGCTTTAAGAATGCCACCAGTAGCTTCTTTTATGCTTTGTACATAAATAAAGGACTTGGGGTCTATCAGGGTTAACGCATCCTGTATTTGTTTTATTTCAAGTCGTGTTACAATGGTAACAATAATATCACTTTCGGTTTTTACATCAAAACTGCCGGGTAAATATCCCCGTTCGCCCTTATAAACTGTTATGCCTTTGCCCAATTCGTTCACTAAAAAATTTTTAATCTCTTCGGATTTTGATGAAATGATATTCATGGCGGTATATTGTTCAATACCATCTACTACATAATCGGTAGCACGGGTAGCAGTAAAATAAGTGATGATGGAATACATGGCAGTTTCAATTCCAAATTGCGATGCCGCAATTCCAAAAATAATACAGTTGATGAGCATGATGATTTCGCTGTTGGAAAAACCCGTTTTGCGACGGGTAAAAACTGCAATCACCTCGGCGCCATCAATAACACCGCCTCCTCTTATAACAAGGCCAACACCGGCTCCCATAAATATGCCACCAAAAATGGCAATAAGTAATGGTTGTTTGGTTATTGGGTTAATGTCAATAAAAAGCAAGCCTGCCGATAAAATAAGTACTGCAATGGAAGTTTGTACTGCAAAGGTTTTACCTATATTTCGATAACCGAGATAAACGAAAATTAAGTTGAGGGCTATTACAAGAATACTGATGTTTATGTGAAAGATTTCGTGTATCAAAATAGAAATACCGGTTACACCACCGTCTAAAAATTTATTGGGTATCATAAAACCCTTCATGGCCAAAACCGCCAATCCCGATCCTACAATAATATGCAGCAGGTTTTTTAAACTCAACACATGTTTCCATTCAACTTTGTCGGTCTTTATTTTTTTTACCATCAGTATAATGTTATTTCATGTGTTAACTTTTAATGCTTTTTTAATCACATGTTGGTCGCCATAATTTTTCTATCAACCTTTGTATAAAATAGATCAAATATTTTTTGGCTTATTTCAGCTGTCTAATTTAAGATACTATTTTCATTTATCTATTACAGAAATATAGATAACCCAAAATTTATTAATAAAACAAAACATTGTTTGGTAAGCTGGTTTTGGTATTTTATTTAAATAGTTTGCCAAAGTTGTTTTTATTTTGGCCGGTATTCAAAAACAAGTACGGCATTTTCCTGCAGGCTGGCGCTGGCAAAAAGTTCATATCGTTTATCAGCTGCTGTAATTACCACCAGGGCAGTATTGGGTGGAATACTTCCCAGGTTTTCGGCAAAGAGGATTATTTCATGGCGGGTTTGTTTATCGTCAAGTACAAGGTCTATATTGATGGCTTTTTCAGTAAGCGGCTGATGGCTTAATAGCAATTTACCATTGTAATAAATACTAACGGTATCAGCATCTACAATAGCATTGTCATATACTTTTAAGTTGATGTTCCTGGTGGTAACTTCTAAATGGCTTTGTTCAGAATTTTTTCTTTTTCCCAACTCATTTGGTTTGAATACGCTGTCTTTAGCCTCTTCAATAGGTTCTGCTATTACAGTATCCTCTTGTGGTTGTATGTTTTTAAAAGTAGAGTCAGCAGGCTTTTCAGGTACAATAACTTTTGCAACTGTATCAGGCTTCTTTTTAGGAATATTCTTACGGATAATGTCATCTTGTTTTGTTTTTTCTTTTAAACAATCTCTCATTTGCGGTAAAACCTGGTAAGGCTTATTAGATACTTTTGTTAAAAAAATACGTGATTGTACAGTTTCGCCTGCCATTAACGCTGTTATTATTTCTAATCGGCTGGGGTTGTAATATAAAACAGGCTGGTTATTTACATATTTTAACCTTAGGTCTAAATGCATGAGAATATGACTGCCGCTATTGGCAATAAACGAAGTGCCATTTAAAATAAATTTTTGATTTTTTTTATCGAAGGTTGCTTCAAAAAACGCTTTGCAAAAGTCTTGTTGGTTATAGCTTATATGATCCCAGGTGTAGCCACATATATTATTGCCCTTTTGTATGATGTTAATCTGCAAAAACTGGTAGGTTCCCATATCGCCTTCCCAGGTTCCTGTAAGGTCCTGTGCAGTTACAATGGTACTGCTTCCGCACAGTACAAACAATAAAAAGCAATATCGTTTTATACGCTTCATGCTTTATTAAATGTAAAGCAAAAACCGTTGAGGAAATGTTATAATTTTTTGCAAAAAACACTGCCTTTAAGGTTAAAAATGTAAACACAAAGCCAATGGTTAATGAGTAATAATTACTTGCAGTTTATTATCACATAAAATAAATAGGCAGGTTTTTATGTTTTACCTATACATTTGTACTTACATTTTAAAAATATTAATTTGAAATTCTGGTTGATAAAGAACTTTTATTAATCTAATTTGAAATTTATTTTTTGTTGAATGTTTAAATTTTTGTGCGTTGAAACATGTTAACAAGGTTACAGCAGCCGGGCTTTTGGTTGCATTAGGAATTATTTACGGTGATATAGGAACTTCTCCGCTTTATGTATTTAACTCCATCATTAAGGGAAGAGTTATAGATGAAAGTCTCATATTAGGCACTCTTTCACTCATCATTTGGACAATAACTTTACTTACTACCATTAAGTACGTGGTGATGGTATTGCGTGCCGATAACCGGGGAGAGGGAGGTATTTTTGCCTTGTTCGCACTGGTACGCAGGCGAAAAAAATGGTTAGTTATACCGGCTATGATTGGAGGAGCAGCCTTATTATCCGACGGAATTATTACACCACCAATTTCAATCACTTCGGCCATCGAAGGCTTAAAAGAATTACCCAGTTTTCATGAATTAAATCAAAATACAATTGTTTACATTGTATTGAGCATTTTAGTAGTTTTTTTTGTTGCTCAACAGTTTGGAACCAGTAGTATTGGTAAAATGTTTGGCCCATTCATGTCAATATGGTTTGGCATGCTTGCGGTTATTGGCATTTTTCATATAAGCGATGATTTTACCATCATTCGTGCGTTAAACCCATATTATGCCATTCATTTTTTATTTACTTATACCGAAGGTTTCTGGCTGTTAGGGGCTGTATTCCTTTGTACTACCGGCGCCGAAGCGCTGTACAGCGACCTTGGGCATTGTGGCAGAGGCAACATCCGTATTTCCTGGATATTTGTAAAAACATGTTTACTATTAAATTATTTCGGACAAGGAGCAAGCTTACTTAAACTTCACAATGGTAAATTATTAAGTGATGCAGTAATTAAAGTTGAAGGTATAAATGCATTTTACGACTTGCTGCCTCAATGGTTTATTGTGCCGGGTGTTATTATTGCTACCTGTGCAGCCATCATTGCCAGCCAGGCTATGGTTACAGGTTCGTTTACTTTAATAAACGAAGCAATTCGGCTAAACCTTTGGCCTAAATTAAAAATAAATTACCCAACAGAAGCAAAGGGACAAATTTTTATTCCGGCTATTAATACACTTTTATTTGCAGGCTGTGTTGGCGTGGTATTGTACTTCAGGGAATCTTCAAAAATGGAAGCAGCTTATGGCCTGGCCATCATAAGTACCATGATTATGACAACCATTCTTTTTGCCAATTACCTGGTATTGCACAGGGTTAAACCCGGATTTATTTATGTGTTTCTTTTCATTTATGGAATCATAGAAGTTTCATTTTTGTTTGCATTGATGGATAAATTTATTCATGGCGGATATATAACCCTTATGATCGGTTTCTGTATGTTCTCAATTATGTATGTATGGTTCCGCAGCCGTAAAATTAAAAACCGCTACATAGAATTTGTACGGTTAGAAGAATATGTGCCAAAGCTGGAAGAACTAAGCAACGATTCATCGGTACCTAAATACGCCACACACCTGGTATATTTAACCAGCGCCAACAATCCCAAAGAGATAGAACATAAAATCATTTACAGTATATTAAGCGGCCGCCCAAAACGTGCCGATATCTTTTGGTTTATACATGTTGATACTATTGATGCACCTTATACCTGCGAATACTCGGTAGAACATATCATTCCCAATGATATTATAAGGGTTGAGTTCAGGCTCGGTTTTAGGATGCAGCCCCGTATTAACCTAATGTTTAAAAAAGTGGTAGAAGACCTGGTGGCTAACCGTGAAGTAAATGTTACCAGCAGGTACGAAAGTCAGCAAAGGAATAAAATGGCTGGCGATTTTAAATTTATTGTACTCGAAAAATTCCTTAGTCAGGATAATGAGTTGCCGTTTTTTGAACGAATCATCATGCGTGCCTATTTCTGGCTAAAAGAAATTTCGCTTAACGAAGAAAAAGGATTTGGACTTGAGCAAAGTACTGTGTTTGTTGAAAAATTTCCTTTAATCATTTCGCCGGTTAGCAGTTTAAAATTACAACGTATTTATCCCGATGAAGATAGTTAAATGATGATGTAATTTTCAATAACTAAATTTGTGATTTAAAAGTATCTTCCTATAATTTGTAAAATGAATTCGATAACTGCTACAGAACTTAAACAAAAAATTGAGCATGACGAAGATTTTCAATTGATTGATGTAAGAGAAGATTTTGAACACGAAGAATTTAATATTGGTGGACAACTAATTCCTCTGCACGAAATAGCCCTACTGATAGAAAAAATTAAAACTGATAAGCCCGTTATCATATATTGCCGCAAAGGCATACGCAGCCAGTTAGCCATACAGCGGCTGCAGGAGAAATACCCTTTCACTAATCTTTTTAACCTAATTGGTGGTACCGAAGCCTGGAAAAAACAGTTTGATGTGTAAGTTTTTAATTTTTGATGTTAAATAGAGAATTATTACTTTAACAGGCACAATCCATTTTAAACATTTAAACAACCAACTAACGCTCTGCTTCAGGTTATCCTTTATATAATAATAGGAATTGCTGCGCTTTCCATACTTGCATATTTTATACAGGAGCGTTTTATTTTTAAACCCGAAAAACTAAAACAGGATTTTGTTTATAAATATGATGTTCCTTTTGAAGAGCTTTTTTTTAATGTACAACCCGGCGTACGCATTAATGGCCTTCATTTTACCGTAGCTAAACCATTAGGCCTGGTACTTTATTTTCATGGCAATACCCGAAGCATTAAGGGGTGGGCAAAATATGCTAAAGATTTTTACAGGTATAATTATGATGTGGTGCTGGTTGATTACCGTGGCTTTGGTAAAAGCACCGGCAAACGCAGCGAAAAAGATATGCTTAGCGATATGCAATTTGTTTTTGAAACATTGGCTGCTACCTACAACCAAAACCATATCATTGTGTATGGCCGCAGTATGGGAAGTGGATTTGCCGCAAAAATTGCCAGCGATAACAAACCCAGGTACCTGATTCTGGATGCACCATATTTTAACTTTAAAAAAGCAGTGGAAAGGTTTTTACCCATATTGCCCGTGAAATATGTTTTACGTTACCACATGCGTACCGATAAATGGATTACCAAAGTAAACTGCCACACCTATATTTTGCATGGCACAAAAGATTGGTTGCTGCCCATTGGCAACAGCGAAAAATTACAGGCGCTTAATCCACGTAAGATAACGCTCATACGCATTGCAGGTGGCGGACACAATAACCTCTCTACTTTTCCGGAATACCATAATTTTTTAAGAGATATTTTGCAGTACTAATATTGCTTACCGGCAATAACAGGTAAGCGCTTACTGCATTTCATATATCTTTGCCATCCATGAAACGAAAAACAATTTTCCGCTGGTTAAAAATCATTATCATATTTTATTGTGGCATTGGTATTGCATTGTATTACCTGCAGGAAAATTTTTTATTTCATCCCGAAAAACTTTCAAGTGCTTATGTGTACCATTTTTCTCAATATTCTGCCAATAAGTTAAAATTTCAAGAGGTGAATATCCCTTTCAATAAAACCGATACGGTAAATATGATTAAATTTTTTCCTGCCGATTCGGTGAGAAAAGGGGTAGTAGTTTATTATCATGGCAATAAAGAAAATATTGAGCGGTATGCAAAATTTGCATCCAATTTCACCAAACACGGATATGAAGTTTGGATGGAAGATTATCCAGGTTTTGGAAAATCAACCGGAAAAATATCTGAAAATATCCTGTACCAGCAAGCATTACAGGTACAAAAAATGGCAGCAGCAAAATATGGGAAAGACAGCATTATTATTTATGGAAAATCTTTAGGCACTGGCATTGCGGCTTATGTAGCTTCTGCCTCAAATAACAAAATGCTGCTACTTGAAACACCTTATTACAGTATTCCTTCGCTTTTTAGTTGTTATGCACCTATTTATCCAACAACTATGATGTCAACCTATAAGTTTCCAATAAATGAATTCCTGGCAGATGTAAATTATCCTATCATCATTTTTCATGGTACCAATGATGGCGTAATACCGTACCGAAATGCGGTTCGGCTAAAAAATATTTTAAAACCTACTGATGAATTTGTTGTTGTTAAAAATGGTACACATCATAACTTGAATGAGTTTGATTTGGTAAAACAAAAATTAGATAGTTTATTAAACCTCTAATAACTGTGTATTGGTTTTTGAGATTTTTAACCGGTATTCTATTCCAATCTTTAAAGCCACATTTTCTTTTTTGTGGCTTACAGGAAAATTAAAACAAACAGGATAATTGTATTGGGCAATAGTATCTTTAATAACTGCATAAACTTTTTTACCAAAAGGCCGTTCGGTATCTTCCATATCTGTAAATCCACCAACAATAAGCCCTGCAAGGTTTTTTAGTTTGCCGCTGCGGTTTAGCTGGTACATCATACGGTCAACATTATAAATTTGTTCACCAATATCTTCTATAAATAGAATTTTGTTTTTTGTATCTATATCATCTGCTGTGCCGGTTAAATGTGCCAGCAGCGAAAGGTTGCCGCCAACTAATTGTGCTATTACATTTCCGGTTTTATTATAAACATGCGGTTTGCAACTATAAGTAGATTTTTTGCCGGTTATTGCATGCTGTAATGATTGGATATATTCATTTTCGCCATCATTAAATGCCGATGCCATCGGGGCATGTAATGAAGCCACTTTTACATTTTTAAAAAGATGAGCATGTAAAACCGTTACATCGCTGAAACCGATAACCCATTTTGGGTTCTTTTTAAATTTTGTAAAATCAAGCTCATCTATAATCCTCCCAACACCATAACCGCCACGGCCGCAAAGTATGGCATGAATATTTTCATCATCCAGCATAGCCTGCATTTCATCTCGTCTTTGTGCATCGGTGCCACTAAAATAATTTTTCGATTTGCTGCCTAAAGTTTTGCCCACCATCACCTCAAAACCCCAGTTTTGTAACATGTTTATACAAGCTTGCGCTTTTTGTGCAGCCATATAACCGGCAGGACAGGTAATACCTATGCAATTGCCTTTTTTTAAATAAGGAGGAATTTTAATCATCTTTCTTCTGTTAATCTGCATTCGTTTAAATGTACACCCAATGTATGTATTACGCCGCATTTTAAAGCATAATTATTTTTTTGGTGGCCCACCGGAAAATCAAAACAAACCGGATAATCGTATTCGCTTACTTTTTCCAGCACAATTTCTTCAATAGTTTTGCCAAAGGCTTCTCCGGCATCATCAGGTTTTATTTTAAATCCGCCAATAATTAAACCTTTCAGTTTTTCCAGCTTACCACTTCGTTTTAAATTCCAAAACATGCGGTCTATGCTATACAGGTATTCGCCGGTATCTTCTACAAATAATATCTTATCGGTTGTATGTATGTTAGTTCTGCTGCCAGCCAGCGATTCAAGCGTTTTTAAATTTCCACCCACCAGTTCGCCAGTGGCCAGGCCGGTTCTGTTTTTTTCATTTGGAGAAAAAAGATACTTCATCTTTTCACCTTTCAGGCAAAGGTTAATGGATTCAATGGTTTCTTTTTGCATGGCTTCTGCCTTGCTCCAGTCATCAGGAAAACTGTTGCACATTTTTGAATGGATGGTAGCCACCCGGTAATTTTCATTAATGTGCGAATGAAATACAGTAGCATCGCTAAAACCTATCACCCATTTAGGATTTCGTTTAAATTTTTTAAAATCTACCCGGTCAATAATTCTTACTGCGCCATAACCGCCTCTTGCAAATAAAATAGCTTTTATATTTTTATCATCCAGCATTTGTTGCAAATCCTGTAATCTTTCATCGTCGGTGCCGCCGTAAGTAAAATCTTTTTTACCAACTGTGCTGCCAACCCTGGTAGTAAAGCCCCATTCATTCAATTTTAATAAAGCAGGTTTAATTTCAGCTTCGGTAATATAACCAGCCGGGCAGCAAATACCTACCATATCTCCCGGTTTTAAATATGGCGGAATAGCAGTAGGATTTTGGATGTTTAAATTTGTTTTGCCATGAGCAAAAGCGCTTAAAGTGGCGGCCAATGGAACTATTGAAGAAATAAATTGCTTTCTTTTCATGTGTTTGTGCTTATAGTTTTTGGGCTAACTTTTTTTCAACAAAAAAATTTATCGCTATTGTAAAGAAAAAGTAGCGTTAAAATTTTAATGTTTATTTCAAACCTTAAAGTTATTTCAAATGACCCATGTAAACGAGAATAATATTTAATGATTGGTTTAGAAATAAATTTTAATTATTTTGTTGTGGCTTGTTTTCCGTACATCACAGGAACCCGGTATAAATTCATTTACAAATTATCTAAACCCAAAAATTATGAATGCTACAACCTATTTAGCCGACCTGGATAAAGTTGGAATGAAAGATATTGAACAGGTGGGAGGCAAGAATGCTTCCCTGGGCGAAATGCTTCAAAACCTTACCAGCCTGGGTATAAAAATACCCGGAGGCTTTGTGGTTACTGTTGCTGCTTACCGTGAATTTATAAAATATAACAAGTTAGATGATCAAATAAAACAGATCATAAATGAAATTAAACTGGATGACATAGAATCTTTACGGCGGGGAGGTTTGCAGGCCAGGCAACTTTTAAAGAATGCAAAATTTCCCCGTAACCTAAGCGATGCTATCATAGAAAGATATTATGAACTTAGCCAGGAGTACGACCAGGAAATAACGGATGTGGCTGTTCGCTCTTCGGCAACAGCCGAAGATTTGCCCGATGCTTCTTTTGCCGGCCAGCAGGAAACTTACCTTAATGTTCGTGGCCCGGCGCCTTTAATGAATGCTGTTCGCAATTGTTTTGCTTCAATATTTACCGACCGTGCCATCAGTTACCGGCAAAGTTTTGGCTACGACCATTTTAATATTGGCCTTTCAGTTTGTATTCAAAAGATGGTTAGAAGCGATTTGGGTGCTTCCGGTGTGGCTTTTTCATTAGATACAGAAAGTGGGTTTAAAGATGTGGTTGTTATTAATGCATCTTTTGGGTTGGGCGAAATGATTGTACAGGGCTCTGTTTCGCCGGATGAATATTTGGTGTTTAAACCTACGCTTGCAAAAGGCTATAGCAGCATCATCGAAAAAAAACTTGGTAATAAAGATAAAATGATGGTGTATGGCGATAACCCCGATGAACGTGTTAAGATAATTAATGTAGAGAAACCATTACAGCAACGGTATTGCCTAACTGATGAACGTATATTGCAACTTGCCCGCTGGGTTACCAGCATTGAAGAATATTATAGTAAGTTAAAAGAAAATTGGTGTCCAATGGATGTGGAGTGGGCCGTGGATGGTTTATCAAAAGAACTGTTTATTGTACAAGCGAGGCCCGAAACGATTCATTCGCAAAAAGATTTTGATAAAATTATCAGTTATGTTATAGATGCTGATGAACCCAAAAAAGCATTGGTAAAAGGTATAGCTGTAGGAGATAAGATTGGAGCTGGAAATGTTTCTATATTATTTTCACTTGATAAAAGAGTAACCGAAGGACATGAATTTAAACATGGAGATGTATTGGTAACAGATATGACAGACCCCGACTGGGAACCTATTATGAAAAAAGCTTCGGCCATTATTACCAATAAGGGAGGCAGAACCTGCCATGCTGCAATTGTTGCCCGTGAATTGGGCGTACCGGCAATTGTTGGCTGTAATAATGCTACAGAAATATTAAGTACAGGCCAGTTTGTAACAGCATCCTGCGCCGAAGGTGGCGAAGGTGTAGTGTACGAAGGACAAGTACAATTTGAAAAAGTTGAAACCGATCTTTCTCACCTGCCGCATGTAAAAACGCCTATTATGCTAAATGTGGCCTCGCCCGATATGGCGTTTAAATTTTCGCATTTGCCCAATTCGGGTGTGGGGCTTGCCAGGGAAGAATTTATTATCAATAATTTTATTCAAGTACACCCTTTGGCATTGATGCAGCATAATAAACTTGGAGATGTTGAACTAACAGCTTCCATTAAAAAAATGATACGAGGCTGTGAAAATGAAGAAGATTATTTTATTCAGAAACTTAGTTATGGCGTAGCCAAGATAGCTGCAGCTTTTTATCCAAACAAAGTTATTGTTCGCTTCAGCGATTTTAAAAGCAATGAATATTATAACCTGTTGGGCGGAAAACATTTTGAACCACATGAAGAAAATCCGATGATTGGATGGCGTGGCGCCAGCAGGTATTATTCTGATACTTACAAAGCTGCATTTGGGCTGGAGTGTAAGGCCATAAAAAAAGTAAGGGAAGATATGGGACTTGATAATGTAGTGGTGATGATACCTTTTTGCAGAACGGTAGATGAGTTACATAAAGTGCATGATGTAATGAAAGCCTATGGTTTAGAAAGAGGCAAAGCCGGACTTGAATTGTTTTTAATGGCAGAAATTCCTTCCAACATTATCCTGGCCGAAGAGTTTGCAAAATATATAGATGGTTTTTCAATAGGCTCCAACGACCTAACACAACTAACAATGGGGCTTGACAGGGATTCATCACTCGTTGCACATTTATACGATGAACGCAATCCTGCAGTGAAACAAATGCTTCGCTTACTTATTGATACTGCCAAACGAATGAAAGTAAAAGTAGGCATCTGTGGACAAGGGCCATCAGATTTTCCTGATTTTGCACAATTTCTTGTTGAATTAGGTATTGATAGTATTTCTGTAACTCCCGATTCGGTGGTTAAAACTGTGAAGGCTATTGCAGAAGTGGAAAAGAAAATAGGAAAATAATTCTTTAACCCAATTATCCATCTAATATTAATGTTTTTTTAAAGAACATTATTCAATTATTTATCAAACTAAAAACACCAAACCGGGCTGTATAGTTTCTTTAGTTTGGGCAATGATTTTGTTTACGGTATTTTTGCAGCCACATGAACAATCCAAAAAGATATTTAGTAACATCGGCCCTGCCTTATGCAAACGGACCTAAACATATTGGGCACCTGGCCGGGGCATATTTGCCTGCAGATATTTATGTAAGATACCTGCGTGCAAAAAAAGAAGATGTAGTATATGTTTGTGGAAGCGATGAACATGGCGCTGCTATTACCATTCAGGCCATTAAAGAAAATACTTCTCCCAGAGCCATTGTAGATAAATATCATGCCTTGCTAAAAAGTAATATGGCCGATCTTGGTATTTCATTTGATATTTATCATCGTACTTCCGAACCAATACACCACGAAACAGCACAGGAATTTTTTACAGCATTGAATAATAAAGGCGATCTTATACAAAAGGAAACCGAACAGTTTTATGATGATGAAGCAAAAAGTTTTTTAGCCGACCGCTATATCGTTGGCACATGCCCGGTTTGTGGTAATGAAAATGCCTATGGCGATCAATGCGAAAAATGCGGTACATCTTTAAGTCCCAACCAATTGATTAACCCACGTAGTACTTTAAGTGGAAAAACGCCATCAAAAAAAACAACCACACATTGGTTTTTACCATTAGATAAACACGAAGATTTTTTAAGAGATTGGATTCTTAACCAACATAAAGATGATTGGAAAGTAAATGTACTTGGCCAATGCAAAAGCTGGATGGACCTTGGTTTACAACCACGGGCAGTTACCCGTGATTTGGATTGGGGTGTTCCATTGCCGGCCGATGTAAAAGGCGGAAAAGGAAAAGTACTTTATGTTTGGTTTGATGCACCCATTGGTTATATAAGCGCTACAAAACAATGGGCAATAGATAATAATAAAGATTGGAAACCTTATTGGCAGGATAAGGATACAAAACTGGTTCATTTTATTGGTAAGGACAACATAGTTTTTCATGCCATTATTTTTCCGGTTATGCTGAAACTGCATGGAAATATTTTGCCTGATAATGTACCCAGTAATGAATTTATGAACCTGGAAGGAGATAAGATGAGTACCAGCCGGGGATGGAGCATTGAGATGGACGACTATATAAATGATTTTGTGAAAAAAGAAAATGGGGGCAATATGATGGTAGATGCGCTGCGATTTTATTTAACCCAAATAGCTCCCGAAACAAAAGATAGTGAATTTACCTGGAAAGGGTTTCAGGATGCGGTTAACAATGAACTGGTATCCATCTTTGGTAATTATGTAAACCGCACATTTGTATTAATGCACAAACTATGCAATGGAAAAGTACCTCCTTTACATGCTGATATATTTGATGATAAGGATAAAGCTTTGTTTGAAGAAATTCAGAACACCAAATTAAAAGTTCAAAAAAATATTGAGGAGTATAAGTTTAGGGATGCTTTATATGAAGTGATTGACCTGGCCAGGAAAGGCAATAAATATATGCAGGATAAACAGCCATGGATTGTGGCAAAGTCTTTGGATACAAACCCATTGGCACAAAAGATTATTGATAATTGTTTACATGTTTGTTTGCAATTAACAGCAAATCTTACAGTATTGATAAATCCTTTTCTGCCTTTTACTGCAAAAAAAATGTGTTATATGCTAAAGGTGATGGATAAAATGCTGGATTGGGAAAATGCAGGCAAACCAAAATTAGTAAGTATTGGCTATTCATTAAGGGCGCCAGAATTACTATTTCGTAAAATAGAGGATGAAGAAGTAAAAGCGCAGGTAGAAAAATTAAAAAATAAAAAAAAGCAGATGGAAAAAGCAACATTGAAACCGGCAGTAGAAATAACAGAAACTGCAGTTACGATAATAAAACCCGAAATACAATTTGATGATTTTGCAAAAATTGATCTTAAAGTTGCTACAATATTAAGTGCTGAAAAAGTGGAAAAAGCAGATAAACTTTTAAAACTGGAAGTTGACCTGGGTTTTGAAAAGCGAACTATAGTAAGCGGAATAGCATTACATTTTAAACCAGAAGAAATTGTTGGTAAACAGGTAGTGATTGTTGCAAACCTTGCAGCACGTAAGATGAGAGGTATAGAAAGCAACGGAATGATTTTAATGGCGGAAGATAAATCAGGGAAATTGCATTTTATAAACCCAGGCAATATTATTGATGCAGGAAGTGGAGTGAGTTAAATTTTAAAAATTTATTTCAAATTTCAAATTAAAAGTTTAAAGATGATAAATATTAGGAGGTTAGGTTTTTAATTTGTAACTTTTATTCCCTATAAAATATTTTTATTTTATAACTATACACAAAAAATTATTTTTATGTGCTACAAAAATCTGATACTAATATTATTTGTTGTATTGAGTGTGCCCGTATTTGCTCAAAAAGCAGATATGTCGTTAATCCCATATCGCCAGGGCGATTTATGGGGTTATGCAAGCGTCGACAGAAGCATTGTTATCAAACCTGAATATGCCGAAGCAGGATTATTTTATGAAGGGTTTGCCAGTGTAAAAAAAGCCGATAAATATGGCTACATCAATAAAGAAGGCAAAGTGGTAATACCTATAAAATATTTTAAAGTAACAGCTTTTCGATTTGGTTTTTTTGAAGCAAAAGGAAATGTAAAAACTGATGAAGGCGATTTGCACTCTCAAAAAACTGTATTATTTGCTGGGGCTTCACTTACAAAAGATGGGTATGAAATATGTATAGATACTAAAGGTCAGCGAATGCCTAAATGCCCGGCTATACCCGAAGGTAGCGCACCAGATATAAACAAGCCCGAAAAAGTGATTGTAAAAACCAATTACAGCACCATACATAAAACAGGTCTTTTTGATAAAATTGTAGATGATTATAAAATGGTACCCGGCGCAGATGCTACTTATTATATTGCTACCCGTAATAAAAACTATGGCGTATTTAATAATACGTTTGATATTATTTTACCTTTTGAATATGCAATGGTAAAGAAAAAAAATATAGGCGGCATGACTTATTTACTGGCAGAAAAAGATGGATTGCAGGGTGTTTTTTTTGGTAATGGGTCTCCTTATATAACTGTTGAAAATAATAAACTACAAGCAGTAACTGCAAGCAATTCGGTTAATTATTTTATTGTGGGTAAAGATGGCAAAACTGGTGTAAAAGATATGACACATAATTATGTAGTACAAACTAAATATGCTGATGTAAATTACGATTCAACTGGCAGTGGATTTATTTTAACTGCTGATGATGGCACTAAAGGCTTTTGGTTTTTAAATGGTAAAACTGTAGAACCTAAATATGCAGAGGTAAAAGCATTACCAGGCGGAGAATATATTTATGTAAAAACTCAAGCCGGTAAATGGGGGTACATTAACAACAAAGGACTTGAATTTTTTGAAGAATAGTATAATTAAAAATATTTGTTTTAAAGTCGCTTTAAACAGCGGCTTTTTTATTTGCTTGAAGTTACACTATTAAAATACCTGCCTGTTTGCTGAATAAATGCCTCAGTTAATTTGGTTAATCGTATTTTGTTAGCAGTATAAATATTTTCTGATAAAATATTTTTCGATAAGGCGCTATCTGCAGTAAAATGGTATAAATATTCTGGTTTATTACTTACAAGATTAAATCCCAGTACAAAACTGCTATCAATTACCTGGTAAATATTATTGTTTGGTTTCATAAATACATACGGCTTTAGTGAATTACTGTCAATAAGATTACCTCCAAAACTGATAACATCATCGTGGTAGCCGGCAATGGATAAGATGGTGCCAATAATATCAAACTGGCTTACCGGCGTTTGTATTTCCTGTTTAATTTTATTTGATGGATCAAATATTATAATTGGTATTTTATAACTTGTAACAGCATTGTAGGTTCCTTTTATACCTTTAGGAAACATCCAGTGATCGGAACAAAAAATAAAAACTGTATTACTAAACCAGGATTCATTTTTAGCAGCATTAAAAAATTTGTGTAAACTATAATCATAATAGCACATGCTTTTCATTGATGCTGTATAATCTTTGGGTAGCGTTACTGCAAATGAACCTGGTATATCGTAAGGGTAATGTGTTGAAATATTATACTGGATTCCCAAAAAAGGCTGTTGTTGCTGATTTAATTTATTGTTGAAGAAACTAAGTACATATTCATCTTGCAAGCCCATTGTATGCATGGGTAGTTTTTTATAACCGGGTACAGATTCCATACTGTAATATTTATCAATACCAAGCCAGTTCATACATTTGGCAAAACCAAAATTATCGTATTCGTCTCCAATACAAAAAAGCGAAGTATAGCTTAATTGATGTAGCGCCTTGCCAATATTCGTAATAGGCATATTTATATATTGCGAATGATAAACAGGAATATCAGAAGGGGTGGGAATGCCCGCCAGTATTGCCGTTATGCCTTTATTAGATTCATGTGCATAACAATATGCATTATTGTAAAAACTACTTACCTGTAATAGTGAATCAAAAAAAGGCATGGCAACTTTAAATTTACTGGTAGCATCAAAAAAATCATAAGGCACACTTTCCATTATAAACAATACAATATTTTTTTTACTACTTTCGGTTCTGTTTAAAGTAAGTTGCTTTTTTATTGGTAAGATTGTATCACATGCTGCATCTTTCATGAATTTGTTAAAAGGCACCTGGCCGCCATCTCTAAAAACCGAGTATAAGAAAGTGTGAAACGAATTTTGTACAAAAGGCAATTCATTGCTCTTCATTTTCAACATGGGGTAAGCCGGTAATAACCTATTGCTAAAATAGTTTGCAGGCAGTATAAATAAAAAGACAATTCCAATAAGTATAAAAACAGCGCTGCAATATGCAAAAGCACCTTTTGAAAATGAGTTAAAAAATCTTTTATGCAAAACCCATATTAAGTAAATGATACTTACCAGCGCAATAAAAAAAAGAATAATAGTAAGTATATTTTGCTGAAAAAGTCTGTTAAAAGGATGATCAACTACATATAAAAGGTCGGCATTGGCTCGTTGAAAATGAAATCGAAAATAAAAAACATCAACGAGGTTTAATAGTATGGCAAAACTGTTGAGCAAAGTAAACACAGGTAAGATCAACCATTTGGAAAAATTAATATGAACGAATTTTACTGCAAGCAAAGCGAATAATAGTAAGGAATTAATGCCCAAAACCACCATGGTATCGGTTAATAACGACCACTTGATTAGTTTTAGTTTTTCAAATATTGAAAGTGAAGCAGTATTGTCATTAAACAATAAATGATAGTTGTAGTTATAAAATATTATTTTTAAAATGGAATGTATTAGTAAAAGGCTTAGAACAAACAAAATAAAAGGTTTGTTATTGAGCCATACATACTTACCGGAAATTGGTAAAAGTTTAAATTTCATAAAACCTGGATATTCATGCTGCTGAAAGGTGCCTTTAAAAACAAATATAAGTTAATGGTTTTTATCATTGGCTTGTATATAACTGTTGATGTGTTGCAGCATAAAGGACAAACACGTATATTATTTCCTGCAGCATACCCTGTTACTAATGCTACTGCAGGCATACCAGGTAACAACAAACTCATTAATTTAGAAAAGAACTGGAAACAAGCAGTAAATACTGTAGAAAAACTGAATACAATCAATTTAAACAATAGTGGGTTTGAATGTGATGTGTATTTTAATATACAGCAAGATATATTTGAAGTTCATCACGATCCAGATAAAAAAACGGGTACAACATTGAATGACCTGTTAGTCCGTTATCAGCAAAAAAAATTAACAGCCTCTATCTGGCTAGATTTTAAAAACCTTACAGATTCAAATGCAATACCGGCTTTAAAAAAATTAATGCATTTACAAAATAACTACAACCTGAAAAATAAAATACTGGTTGAATCATCCAGGGCTGATCTGTTAACTTCATTTGCAGATAGTAGTTTTTTTACTTCGTATTATACACCCATGTTCAACCCATATAAAATAGATGATGTAGAAAAAGTAAGATGGGTTGATAGTATTGCAGCAGCAATAAAAAATGAAAAGGTGAATGCTTTGTCTGGATATTATTTTCAATATCCTTTTCTTAAACACTATTTTCCCGGTTATAAAATTTTAACCTGGGCACAAACCAATAAGTATAGCCTGGTAAACCTGCTATTCAATAAAAAACTTGTTTCCGATAAATCAATTTACATCTTCTTAACTCCTTAATAAAAATGTATTCTTGTTTTTATTTTTAGCTTAAACAGGAATGTCTTAATTTCGATTTTCTAAATAGTTGTTTAACTAACTAATTTATCTATGTCAAAAAGAATAATAAAAAAAATAGCTGTATTGGGCAGTGGTGTAATGGGCAGCCGTATTGCCTGTCATTTTGCAGGTGTTGGTTTGCAGGTTTTGTTATTGGATATTCTGCCAAAAGATTTACCTGTAGACTCAAAAGCAGCTTTGCGTAATAAAATAGTAAACGATGCTTTAACGGCAGCAGTAAAGTCTAATCCTTCGCCGGTTTATACTAAAGATGTATTAAAACGTATAAAGACCGGAAACTTCACCGATAATATGAAAGAAATTGCTTCTTGCGACTGGGTGATAGAAGTGGTGGTGGAAAGACTGGATATTAAACAACTTATTTTTACCGATGTTGAAAAGTACCGCAAGCCAGGAACATTAATTACTTCCAATACATCTGGTATTCCTATTCACCTGATGACGGAAGGACGTAGCGAAGATTTTAAAAAACATTTCTGTGGTACACATTTTTTTAATCCACCAAGATATTTACGCTTGCTTGAAATTATTCCTACGCCACATACTGATACTGAAGTGGTGGATTTTTTAATGCATTACGGCGATGTTACTTTAGGAAAAACAACTGTTTTGTGTAAAGACACTCCTGCTTTCATTGCAAACCGTGTAGGTGTTTTTGGCATGATGGCCATTATGCATGTAATGGAAAAACTTGATTTAAGTGTTGATGAAATTGATGCATTAACAGGCCCTGTTATTGGCCGCCCCAAATCGGCTACATTTCGTACAGCCGATGTTGTTGGTATTGATACTTTAGTAAAAGTAGCCAAAGGCGTTGCCGATAATTGCCCGGATGATGAGGCTAAAGAGCAATTTAATATCCCTTCCTGGTTAAATAAAATGGTTGAGAATAACTGGCTGGGCGATAAAACAGGCCAGGGTTTTTTTAAAAAAACAAAATCATCCACAGGCGAAAAAGAAATCCTTACACTCAATTTAAAAACATTGGAATATGGTGCCAGGCAAAAACCAAAATTTGCAACAATTGAAACGGCCAAACCAATTGAAGACCTAAAAGCAAGGATTAAAGCTTTATGGGCAGGATCCGATAAAGCAGGCGAATTTTATCGTCTCTTTCATTACAACCTGTTTGCTTATATTTCTCATCGTATTCCCGAAATAAGCGATGAACTGTATAGAGTAGATGATGCAATGATGGCTGGTTTTGGCTGGGAGTTAGGAGCTTTTGAAACATGGGATGTTTTAGGGGTTGCAAAAACTGCTGAAGCTATGAAAGCAGCCGGGTATAAGGTTGCTACATGGATTGATGAAATGTTGGCAAGCGGAGCCACTTATTTTTATAAAGTGGAGAATGGCAAAAAAATGTATTACGATGTGCCATCCAAATCTTACAAAGTTATGCCGGGTGCCGATGCTTTTATAGTGATGAAAAATTTTGAGAATGAAATGGTATGGAAAAATGCAGCATGTCGCACTTATCATTTAGGTGATGATGTTTTGGGAATGGAATGGTACACCAAAATGGGTAGCATTGGCGGCGAAGTGCTGGAAGGGATTCAAAAATCTATTGCACTGGCAGAAGAAAAATACAAAGGGTTGGTAATTGCCAATGATGGCGCCAACTTTAGCGCCGGCGCAAATGTTGCGATGATTTTTATGATGGCGATTGAGCAAGACTATGATGAAATTGATATGGCCATCAGGCAGTTTCAAAATACGATGATGAGGGTTCGTTACTCAGGCATTCCGGTAGTATTGGCGCCGCATGGTTTGGCTTTAGGTGGTGGTTGCGAAATTTGTTTACATGCCGATAAAGTTATTGCAGCAGCAGAAACATATACAGGATTGGTAGAAGTAGGTATTGGTGTAATCCCTGGCGGCGGCGGCACAAAAGAATTTGTTTTAAGGGCATCGGATGAAGTACATACCGGAGAACCTGAAACCATTACATTACAAAACCGTTTTTTAACTATTGCCACTGCAAAAGTGGCTACATCTGCCAAAGAAGCTTTCGATTTGGGTATATATCGAAAAGGACTTGATGAAATTTGTATGAACCAGGGAAGAAGAATAGCAGAAGCAAAACAAACAGTCATCAATTTATTTGATGATGGTTATGTAATGCCGGTACAACGTACCGATATTAAAGTATTGGGCCGCTCAATGTTAGGCGCCATGCATGCAGGCATCAATGGAATGTGGCGTGCTAACTATGCAACCGATCACGATGTAACAGTTGGTAAAAAACTGGCTTATGTAATGTGTGGCGGCGATTTAAGTGAACCAACATTAGTAAGCGAACAATATTTACTTGATTTGGAAAGAGAAACATTTTTAAGCCTTACCGGCGAAAAGAAAACCCTTGAAAGGATACAGTCTATATTAAAAACCGGAAAGCCATTAAGGAATTAGTTTATGGGCGAAGTAGAAATTTTAAAACAAAATGGTCAACTCATTATTCATTGTAACATTATTATTTATGGGGATGCCGCCAATGAAACTTTGGCCATACAAATAGCTAAAGACATTGAAGATTACTGGAATGCTCCAGTGGGTAAAGTTGTTATTGCCGAAGGATGGTTTACAAAAAAAACTTACCAGGTTATTTTTAATGTAGCAGGCAAATATGAAAATAAGCTTACTCCCGAAATTGTTTTTGCAAACACCAACCCCCGTAATAATTATTTTAGAATAGAGGAATTTGCCAATGGAAATATTTCTTTTGTAGATGGACTAAATTCCAATACCGGTTATTTTAAATTAGAAAACCTTTTAGATAATTCATCCACTGCTGCTCATGAATTTGGCCATACCATTGGTCTCGATCATCCACTAAATCTTGATATTCGGGGGCAGGGAACACCAGGTATTATGTACCCACGGGGAACTATTGTAGATCCGCAGTTTCAATATTATCCCGAGGTGGCGCCAGGCGAAAAAGGCGGTACCCTCAATCCTTTCACTCGAAAAGTATTACAAAAAGATATTGATGATTTAAGGTTGAACAATTTGAATTTTAATGACAATGGATTTGCCATGTTGGGAAGTTTTACTTCTGTATGGCATAATAAACAAATTGCTTCGTAATTAATGAGTAAATTCTATTAACTTCAATTTCATTAATATAAAAATGGAAATTCTCAGTATTAATAATCTTTCAAAAAATTATGGAAGAATAAGAGCCTTAGATAATGTTAGTTTTTCTGTGCCATCAAAATCGGTGTTTGGGATTTTGGGGCCAAACGGAAGTGGAAAAACCACATTGTTGGGTATCATAATGGATGTAACTAAAGCATCTGCCGGAACATATACCTGGGAAGGTGAAATTATTCCTGCTAATGAATTGCGAAAAAAAATAGGCACTTTGCTGGAAACCCCTAATTTTTATCATTACCTGAGTGCCGAAAGGAATTTAAAAATAGCTGCTAAAATTAAAGGCAGGGGAGAAGAAGATATTGAAAAGGTTTTAAAAATTGTAAACCTGTACCAGCGAAAAGATTCTAAATTTCAAACCTATTCATTGGGTATGAAACAGCGTCTCGCCATTGCTGCTGCTTTATTAGGAGATCCTGAAATACTGGTTTTTGATGAACCCACCAATGGACTAGATCCGGCAGGTATTGCTGAAATACGTGAGTTGATGAGAGAATTGCATAAGCAGGGAAAAACAATTATTATGGCCAGCCACATTTTAGATGAGGTTGAAAAAGTTTGTACTCATGTTGCTATCATTCAAAAAGGTGTTTTAAAAACGGTAAGTTCTGTAACGGAATTGATGCATACCGAAACACTAAATTCAGAAATAGGAGTTTTAATAGATATTAACGCTACGGATAATGCTGCATTAAAAAACATATTGCAGCAATTGGATGCTGTTCTGTCTGTAACTGAATCAGATAGCTGCCTGCATCTGCTTTGTACCGAAAATATAACTGGAGAAAAGTTAAACCGCTTTTGTTTTGAAAATGGAGTTGTACTTAACTACTTAAGTGTAAAAAAGAAATCGCTTGAAACAAGGTTCCTGGAAATAACAGGCAAAAAAAGCGATAAATAAACGATAATATAATGTTAGATCTTTTAAAAATAGAATGGCTAAAGCTTAAGCATTACACAGCTTTTAAAGTGATGGCAATTTTTTTTACAGTTGGTGTATTTGCGCTTAATTATATTGTTTATAGTGTTAATGAAAATATAGTAAATAATGTACCTGGCGCCGGCCTGGTATCTTTTTCGCCATATAATTTTCCCAATACCTGGCAATCTACCAGCTATACAACAGGCTTTATTTTAGTTTTGCCTGCGCTACTACTGTTAATGCTTTTTACCAACGAATATACTTTTAAAACACACCGGCAAAATATTATAGATGGGTTAAGCAGGCAGCAATTTATTCAAGTAAAAATTGTTATGTCATTAATTTTTGCTTTGGTATCAACATTGCTTGTTTTAATATCAGCACTCATTTTTGGCCTTGCATCGGGCACTGCATTTTCTTTGCATGGTATTGTATTTGTTGGTTATTTTTTTCTAAAAGCGTTATCATATAATATCATTGCAATCTTTTTTTCGGTTTTGGTGAAACGAACAGGTTTTGCAATCGGTATCTTTTTCATTTATATGGGTTCCGAAAATATATTATCGCAGTTGTTGAATGTATTAAGCATAAAAATGAAAAGTGATAGTAATATAGATTTAGGAAACATTGGCGATTATCTTCCAATGAATGCTGCTGATGCATTATTGGAATTTCCAGATAATCCAATAAAATCTATGAGCAAAGCAATAATGCCTACGGACTATACCTGGATAGTATTTGTATTGGCAATATTGTACCTGGTTATATTTTACTACTGGTCTCGTCGTAAATTTATTAATGCCGATTTGTAGTTTTAACCAGGTTTTCCAAAGCTGCTTCTATCTGATGGTATTGAAATGTAAATCCTGCCTCCATTGTTTTTGTACAGCTAACAGTTGTACTTTTTAATACTTCAATACTACGTTGCCCCATTAATAGCTTTAACGCAAATGATGGAACATATATGGGTATGAATAAAAAGCCATTCATTTTTTTTGCAAGGCAAAGCATAAGTTTTTTGTTACTCACCGGAAAAGGAGCTACTGCATTATAAACCCCATCAATGTTACTGTTTTCAATTGCAGCTATATACATACTGCAAAGGTCGTCAATATGTATCCAACTTATCTTTTGCCTGCCACTACCTAAAATTGTGGCCATCCCAAATTGTAAAGGTTTTTTAAACTCTGTTAAAGCGCCTCTCAGGTTACTCAATACAATTCCTGTTCTTAAAATAACCAATCGCTTACCCAGGTTAATAATTGGTGAAATACTTTCTTCCCATTGATAACAAGTTTGGCCTAAAAAACTATCATCTGCATTATCGGTTTCTGTAAACGGAACAATATTGACTGCATCTTTGCCATAAAAACCAATGGCACTGCTACTAATAACAGCTTTTACTTTATTCGGATTATTTTTTAAAGTTTCTACCAATAACCTACTGCTACATGTTCGGCTTTCAACAATCTCTTTCTTATAAGCATCTGTCCATTTTTTTTCAACAACGCCGGCGCCAGCTAAATGCACAATAAAATCTGCTTTTTTAATAGCGTCAATATCAATTATCTGTTTTTTTACATCCCACATAGCATAATGGATATTTTTTAAACTTTTCTTTTTGGAAATATCCCTGGTAAGGATGATAACTGTATATCCTTTTTGTATTAAAACATGGCTAAGAGCGGTGCCTACCAAGCCACTGCCGCCGGTTATTAAAACTGTTTGGTTCATTTAAAAAAGTTAAAAATGGGTTATGTAAAAACAAATTTAATCACATCTTGTTCAATGTTAGTAATGCCAATACATTTAATGTTGTAATTTTAAATCAAAGTTTTTAAACATGAACCGGGTAATCTGCTTTTTATTTCTTTTCATCATTGTATCTACTGGCGCTATTGCCCAAAATATCAGTTATTCCAACTATGAACGTGAAGACTCTCGTGATATTAATTTTGATATCATCGGTAAAATGAAAAACAAGATATTGGTTTATAAAAATATCAGGTGGAAACATAAAATAAATATTTATGATAACGACATGAATACGATTGAAACCGTGAAGTTAGATTTTGTGCCTGAAAAAACTTTTAATATAGATTTTGTAGCCTATGCCGATCATTTTATAATGATCTATCAATATCAAAAAGGAACCATATTGCATTGTATGGCGGTTAAGATGGATGATAATGCAAGAAAAATAGGGGAGCCTGTGGAAGTGGATACCACCCGTATTCCGGTGATGTCGGATAATAAAATATATACAACCATCAGCAGCGAGGACAAACAAAAGATCCTCATCTTTAAAATACAAACTCGTTATCAAAAGTTTAATATGGCTACCATACTGTTTGACAATGAAATGAATTTAATTAAGCGTAGCAGGTATTTAGCAGAATATAACGACAGGAAAGAAAGCTATGACAATTTTTTATTAGCAAACGATGGAAACCTTGTGTTTACCTACGCAAAACAATCTGGCTACAGAGATAATAGCAATATGTTGTCGCTTATGATAAAATCGCCAACAACTGATAATTTTACTGAAGAAAAAATAAACCTGGATGAGAAGTATATTGACGAGGTAAACCTTAAGATAGATAACCGAAATAACCGTTACATACTTAATACTTTTTATTACAAAAAAAACCGTGGCAGTATTGAAGGCTTGTTCACTTACACTTATGATAAAAAAAATGAGGGTATGGCAGTTGCTTCATTTATTACATTTTATGATTCATTAAGGGCAGAGGCTAAATCAAGTGGTATGCTACGTTTTGCTTTTGATAACTTCTTTATCAGGCAAATAATTGTAAAAGGCGATGGAGGTTTTATTCTTGCAGCCGAAGATTACAGCAGTGATACAAGAGGCAGAAATTCTTTTAACCGGTATGATTACTTGTATAATCCTTATTCGCTATATCCTGGCGGATATTATTACAATCCATATACCGGATATTACCGGCCATCTAGTTTTTATGGCAATCAAAGTACACGTTATTATTCCGATAATATATTTGTATTAAGCATCAGTAAAGAAGGCGCTACCCAGTGGAGTAAAGTTTTACAGAAGGCGCAATTTGATGATGATGATGAAAATTTTCTTTCATTTTTTATCATGACATCTGGCAGTGAATTACATTTCTTGTATAACCAGGATAAAAGAAATCAAATTATTTCTGACCAGGGTATAACACCTGATGGCATTTTAACACGTTATCCTACTTTAAAAAGCCAGGAAAAAGGTTATGAGTTTATGCCAAGCCTCAGTAAGCAGGTAGGCGCCCGGCAAATCATCATTCCCTGTTCGTACCGAAATTTTATATGTTTTGCTAAAGTTGATTTTTAAAAACAATAATTGTAGGGTATAAACAGTTTTCATGAAGTAATAATAATTGCTCATTTTTGCTGTTCAATTATTTCTCATTGAAATTCTATTTTAAGTGACCGGTATCTTTAAAGCCAATAACCCTTATAATAATTTTTTACTTTTATTGTATGCAGTTTTTCTTAAGCTGCACTTATTCCTGTATCCAGTAATACCGCAACCGCAGGATATTGATGGCTTTTTATTCAGAACTGTATTAAACTGGTTGAAACCAATAGGTACAGGGTTTCCACTTATCTACTCTTTTATCACTTTTATATTATTATATGGCCAGGCTATTTATTTTAATAAAATTGTTATAGACCAACGCATCATGCATCGGCCTAATTACTTAACAGGCATGTGTTACCTACTACTTACTTCACTTTTTACAGAGTGGAATAGCCTTTCAGCTCCATTAATTATCAATACCCTGCTTATATGGGTATGGGCACAAATGAGTAGTTTATATAACAATCAAAAACCAAAAGCATCTTTATTTAATATTGGTATTGCTATTGGCTTATGTACTTTTTTTTATTTTCCATCTTTGGCTTTTGTTATTTTGGTAATATTTGGCTTGGCAATTACCCGGCCTTTTAAGTTAGCTGAGTGGCTAATTGCTTTGTTTGGTATCATTACCCCATATTATTTTTTATTAGCTCTTGCTTTTTTAACCGATAAATGGAAAAGTTATTCTTTACCGGCGTTTGCAGTTACCAACCCGGTTTTTAACCAGTCTTACTGGGCTTATGCTGCAATCATACTTGTATTCATAATTACCCTTACCGGAATTTTTTATGTGCAACAAAATTTTCGCAGGCAGTTAATTCAAGCTCGTAAAAGTTGGAATTTGATTTTTTTATATTTGCTTGTGGCATTGTTTGTTCCATTTGTAAATACTACCCATACTTTAGAATACTGGATACTTTGTGCAGTACCGCTTTCGGCAATTATGGCTGCTGCGTTTTTTTATCCCCAAAAGAAATGGTTTTCAGTGGCAGTACATTGGGTAATGGTAGCTTTTGTTATTGTAATAAATTACTTGGTATAATAATTGAAACGGTATTTGTACCTTTGCCATTGCTTTTAAAATACAAGCTGTTGAGTAAGCATTAGAGCTATCTTACTTAACATTCTATAATCAACTTCTAATAAGTTTTACACATGAAATTTGGCGTAGTGGTTTTCCCCGGTAGTAATTGCGACAGGGATATGATTGAAGCTTTACAAACCGATTTACAACAGGAAGTAATACAGTTATGGCATAAAGATAAAGATCTTAGCATGTTTACCAGTAATGATTGCATTGTTTTACCTGGAGGTTTTAGCTATGGCGATTATTTACGTTGCGGAGCCATTGCCCGTTTTAGCCCTATGATGCAAAGTGTTATTGAGTTTGCTGGTAAAGGTGGTAAGCTGTTAGGCGTATGTAACGGCTTTCAGATATTATGCGAAAGTGGTTTATTGCCAGGTGTACTTTTGCGTAACAGTCAGCAACAATTTGTATGTAGAAATATTTTTATGAAAGAAGTTGCATCTGAAGACGGGCCAGGGCATTCAGCAGATCCTTTATGTATTCCCGTGGCTCATGGCGAAGGTAGGTTTTATGCAAATGATAAAACCTTGGAAGTGATGGAAATGAACAGGCAGGTTATTTATAGGTATTGTGATGAAAAAGGTACCATCAACCAGGCGGCAAACCCCAATGGAGCTATTCATAACATTGCAGGAATTTGCAATAAAGAAAGGAATATTTTTGGAATGATGCCGCACCCCGAAAGAGCTTGTAGTGTTTCTTTAGGAAATGAAGATGGCAGAAAAGTTTTTAATCACTTGTTTGGAATAAATTAACAGTTTTTAAAGGCAATGCTCATCCGGCAAACATTTCTTCCACCTATATTTTCGTACTTTTGCAATTAAAAGAATTAATAATGAAAAGATTATTTACCATTTTAGTTTTAGTGATGTTTGCAGGAATTGTTCAAGCACAAATAAATAATCCTGTTACCTGGTCGTACAGTGCCAAAAAAATTGCAGATAAAGTGTATGAAATTCATATAACAGCAAATATTGATGGTAACTGGCATTTATATGCACAAGATGCCGGTGAAGGCCCCGAGCCTACTACATTTTCATTTACGACTAATCCACTTTTATCTTTTGAGGGTAAAGTAAAGGAAGTAGGCAAACTCGAAAAATCTTATGATAAGAACTTTAATTCTGTATTAAAATATTATGCAAAAAAAGTTGATTTTGTACAAAAAGTAAAAGTAAAATCTTCAGTAGCTACTATAGTAAAAGGCTCAGTAAACTTTATGGTTTGTAACGATAGGCAATGCCTGCCACCAAGGGATGTTCCTTTTAGTGTAAAAATTGGAGGAAAATAAAACTACTCAACCATATTTCCCGATATTAAAGTCGGGATTTTTTTTAATTAACATGTATGTATTTTAAAAAAATTATTTCTTTACTATCTGCTGTTTTATTTCTTTTTCAATTTTCGGCACACAGCCAGGATTCGTCAGTAGTGCAATGGAAAGCCACTGGTAAAAAAACTGCTGAAGGCAAGTACGAACTTTATTTTAAAGCCCTTATAAAACCAGGATGGCATATTTACCCAGGTGCAAATACAGCAGCAGGCCTGGAAGGTTTAAAGATAAGTTTTTCAGACTCATCTATAATTAAAGAAGGCAATCAGCAAATAGCCGGCAATTTAAAAAATATTGCAGATAAAATATTTAATACACAAGTAGAGGTTTCGGAAGATAGTTTGATAATTGTTCAGAAAATAAAACTGGCAGGAACTGTACCTGCAAAATTAAAAGCTGAACTACTTTATAATACTGCCAACGCTGAAGAATTTATTCCGGAAGAGAAAAAAGTAGATATAGAAATGGAAGCAGGCGTGGATGTTTCGGCCAGCAATAGAATTTTAATACCTACAATTGATTTAAAGAACCCCATTAATGCTTGTGGTGGTACAGGTATAAGTGTTGATGAAAAAGGTTCGGGAGGCATGATAACCATATTTTTACTTGGCTTCCTGGGAGGATTGGTAGCATTAATTACGCCATGTGTTTTTCCAATGATACCTTTAACGGTTTCTTTTTTTACAAAAAAGGCAAACACAAAAAGGCAGGGCATTTTTAATGCAAGCCTGTATGGTTTTTTTATTTTTTTAATTTATATACTGCTTAGTGTACCTTTTTATTTCCTTGATAGTGCCAGTCCAGAAATCTTAAATTCAGTTTCTACAAACCCCTGGCTTAATGTTATTTTCTTTGTTGTGTTTATTGTATTTGCATTATCTTTTTTTGGCTTATACGAAATAACATTACCTGCTGCATTTTCCGGAAAGGCCGATGCAAAAGCCAGTACCACAAATGTTGTAGGTATTTTTTTTATGGCACTAACACTTGCCATTGTTTCATTTTCGTGTACCGGGCCAATACTGGGTTCTTTACTGGTAGGTTCATTAACCGGAGGTGCAGTACAACTTACTGTAGGCATGGGCGGCTTTGGTTTGGCACTGGCATTGCCATTTGCCCTGTTTGCATTGTTTCCTAATTGGTTAAATTCTTTACCAAAATCAGGTGGATGGTTAAATGCTGTTAAAGTAGTTTTAGGCTTTATTGAAGTGGCACTTGCCATTAAATTTCTTTCAAATGCCGACCTGGTAAAACACTGGGGCATCTTAAAAAGAGAGGTATTTATAGGTATTTGGATATTGGTAGGCATAGGTATTACTTTATACCTGTTGGGAAAAATAAAATTTCCGCACGACAGCCCTATTAAAAAAATTAGCAAAGCCCGAATTGCACTGGCTATTATTTTTGCAGCATTTACATTATACCTTATCCCCGGTGTTACAAATACCAAATACGCTAACCTTACTTTAATCAGCGGTTTTCCTCCACCGTTATATTATAGTATTTATAAACAAAGCAATGAGTGTATTTTAAATTTAAACTGCTCACACGATTATGAAGAAGGTATGAAAATGGCTAAAGCACAAAATAAACCAGTATTGCTAGATTTTACCGGGTATGCCTGTGTTAATTGCCGCCGTATGGAAGAAAATGTTTGGAGCGACCCTGATGTGTATAAAATTATGAAAGAAAAATATATTGTGATTTCATTGTATGTTGATGATAAGAAGCATTTACCTGCTGCAAACCAGTTTTCATATAAAACAAAGGATGGAGTTGAAAAAGATATTATTACCATAGGTAACAAATGGTCAACTTTTGAAACTGAAAATTTTAAAAACAATGCACAACCACTATATGCAATATTGAATAGCAACGAAATATTACTTAATAACCCGGTTGGTTATACACCTTCAATAAAACAGTATAAAGAATGGCTTTTATGCGGCCTGGATGCTTTTGAAAAAACAAAGCAATAGTTATTAAAGAAATTATCTGTATAGCATTTCAATGAAATTAGTATTTAATAAAAAACCTCTCAGTTAGAGAGGTTTTTTATTTGTGTTTGGGGGTTACAGAATTTTTAGTTCATTAAAAAACTGTACAAATATTATAATGCAATTTGTTTTTCTGTCATCATTTTACGCAGGTTAATTAAACCATAGCGCATACGGCCTAAAGCTGTATTTATACTACAACTGGTAAGGTCAGCAATTTCCTTAAAGCTCAGGTCGGCATAATGCCTTAATATAATAACCTCACGTTGGTCTTCTGGTAACAAATCAACCATTTTTCTTACTTTATCATGGCTTTGATTGTTCATCATCTTCTCATCGGCTCCGGGCTCAGAGAAATTAAGCACTTCAAAAATGTCACGGTCATCGCTGGTTTTAATGGTAGGAGTACGTTTTACTTTACGAAAATGATCTACACACATGTTGTGTGCAATACGCATAGCCCAGGGTAAAAATTTACCTTCATCTTTATATCGGCCACCTTTTAAAGTGTCGATGATACGGATGAATACATCCTGGAAAATGTCTTCGGTTAGGTATTTATCCTTAACCATAAGGTAAATAGAGGTGTAAATTTTCTCTTTGTAACGAGTTACAACTGTTGCAAGAGCATTGGCATCGCCTTCCATATATAAATGGATAAGCTGCTGGTCGGTAAGATTGTTCAGGATTTTCATAAACTTCTACAGTTTTAGTTTGTTAGGATTTTAGTTTTAATAACAGGATCCAAAAAGGTTGAAAAATTACGTAGAAGTCTTTTAGATAGGCTTAACGGTTTTTCATTTTTTTGGATATTGGACAGTAAAAGTATAAGATGCTTTTCTATAAAGTATGGGTGGAAATGCTCAATTTTTTGAGTTTTTCTACTAAGTAAAAATACGAAACACTAATTTGCATAATTACAATGGATTGATCTTTAAGAAAATATTCACATATTGACTGTAACCTTAATTAAAGTAATTACTTTTAAAAAATGACGATAGTAAAAGCAGGAGCAGAACAAAAAACTAAAACCCTTCAATCTCCTATATATATTAAAGGTGCACGGGTACATAATTTAAAAAACATAAACGTATCCATACCACGTAATAAATTGATAGTGGTAACTGGTGTATCGGGTTCGGGCAAATCATCACTTACCATTGATACTTTATTTGCCGAAGGGCAACGCCGCTATGCCGAAAGCTTAAGCGCTTATGCCCGTCAGTTTATGCAACGCATGAACAAACCAGATGTGGATTTTATAAAAGGCCTTTGTCCTGCCATTGCCATTGAACAAAAAGTTATTACCCGTACACCCCGTAGTACTGTTGGTAGTATGACGGAAATATATGACTACATGCGGCTGCTTTTTGCAAGAGTAGGTAAAACCATTTCACCAATTAGTTGCAAAGAAGTGAAAAAAGATGATGTGGCTGATGTTATTAATGTTATTAAGAAATTAACGGTTGGCGACAAAATAATGTTGTTAGTTACATTTAAACAACATGCTAAAAGAAATATAATAGAAGAACTGAACATTTTACTGCAGAAAGGTTTTTCCCGTTTATATGTAAATGGAGAAATAATAAGAATTGAAGATTTATTAGATTCTGATAAAAAAAACAGCCTTAAAAAAAATGATACTGTTTATTTATTGGTTGACAGGTTGATAGCAAAGAAATTTGATGAAGACGACCTGCACCGAATGTCTGATTCAATAAATACCTCGTTTTATGAAGGCGAAGGCGAAATGTTTATTGAGATAAATAAAAAAGAACAGCATACTTTTTCAAATAAATTTGAGCTGGATGGAATACAGTTTGAGGAACCGGTACCCAATTTATTTTCCTTTAATAATCCTTATGGCGCATGCCCAGTTTGTGAAGGGTTCTCTCAAATCCTGGGTATAGATCCCGACCTGATAATACCTGATAAAAGCTTAAGTGTGTATGAAGGAGCTGTATCGCCATGGAAAGGAGAGAAGTTAGGTTTATGGAAAGATAATTTTATAAAAGCAGCAAAAAAATTCAATTTTCCCATTCATAAAGCCATCATCGATCTTACCGAAAAACAATTAAAAGATCTTTGGGAAGGAAATGAATATGTTGAAGGGATAAATGATTTTTTTAAAGAAGTTGAGCGAAATCTTTATAAGGTTCAATATCGGGTATTGCTTAGCCGTTATCGTGGACGAACTTTATGTACCTCTTGTAAAGGCTACCGATTACGCCAGGAAGCCTTGTATGTAAAAATAGGAGATAGGCATATAGGCGAACTTTGCGAATTACCAGTTAAAGATTTAAAAACCTGGTTTCAAAATTTAAAACTTAGCGATTACGACCAACAAGTAGCCAAAAGAATTTTAATAGAAATAAAACATCGCATAAAAACATTGCTTGATGTTGGGTTAGGTTACCTTACATTAAACCGATTGGCAAATTCATTAAGTGGCGGCGAAAGTCAGCGCATTCAGTTAACCAGGAGCCTGGGAAGCAACCTTACCAATTCATTATACATTTTGGATGAACCTTCCATAGGGCTGCATAGCAGAGATACAGAAAGGTTAATACGGGTATTAAAAGAATTAAGGGATTTGGATAATACAGTAGTGGTAGTAGAGCACGACGAAATGATGATGAGAGAAGCCGATCATATTATTGATATGGGACCGCTTGCCAGCCATTTAGGCGGAAATGTTGTGGCCGAAGGGAGCTATGATGAAATTATAAATAATTCCGAAAGCCTAACCGGAAAATATTTATCAGGCCAAATGAAAATTGAACCTCCCAAACAATTGCGTAAATGGAAACGGTCTATTAAACTGGTAGGCGCCAGGCAAAATAATCTTAAAAATCTGACAGTTGAATTTCCGCTGGAAATATTTTGTGTAATAACCGGGGTAAGTGGTAGTGGTAAAACCACTTTGGTTAAACAAATATTGTATCCTGCATTACAAAAACTAAAAGGAGTGTTTATTGAAAAAGCGGGGTTACATAAATCAATAATGGGCGATATAAATTTCATTTCTCAAATTGAAATGATAGATCAGAACCCTATTGGTAAATCATCACGCAGTAATCCTGTTACCTATATTAAAGCGTATGATGAAATTAGAGACCTTTTTAGTAAACAGCCTTTAAGTAAAATGAGAGGGTTTCAACCAAAACATTTTTCTTTTAATGTAGATGGTGGAAGATGTGATGCTTGTAAAGGAGAAGGTGAACAAACGGTAGAAATGCAGTTTTTGGCAGATGTGCATTTAACTTGTGACGTTTGTGGTGGAAAAAGATTTAAAGAAGAAGTGCTGGAAGTGAAATACCATAATAAAAGTATTTATGATGTTTTGGAAATGAGTGTGAATGAAGCCATTGATTTTTTTTCAACAGGCACAAGCAATGAAACGAACGGAGCCGAAGTGGCAAAAAAAATACAGCCATTGTGCGATGTAGGATTGGGTTATGTAAAACTTGGCCAGTCGTCCGATACTTTATCTGGAGGAGAAGCACAAAGAGTTAAACTTGCTTCGTTTTTAGGCAAAGGCCGTACAAATGGAAGTATACTTTTTATTTTTGATGAACCAACAACAGGACTTCATTTTCATGATATAAAAAAATTATTGGCTTCATTTAATGCATTGATAGATCAGGGCCATAGTATTTTGGTGATAGAACATAATACAGATTTAATTAAGTCTGCAGATTGGGTTATTGATCTTGGTCCCGAAGCCGGCGATGAAGGAGGTTATCTTGTATTTGCAGGTAAGCCCAAAGATTTAACTTCATGCAAAGAAAGTTTTACCGGTAAATTTTTATAATTGTGTACAATTATTCATTTTTGCATTCATGAGTAACATAATAATTACTATTGACGGTTGGTCATCCTGCGGAAAAAGTACTCTGGCCAGGCAATTAGCCAAAGCATTGGGATATGTATATATTGATAGTGGCGCAATGTATCGAGCCATAACGCTGTATTTTTTACGAAATCATATTAACTGGGCCGATACCAGACAGGTAAAGTCTGCTTTAAACGAAATCAATATCGAATTTAGATACAATGCCATTATTCAGCATTCAGAAATTTATTTAAATGATGAAAATGTTGAATACCTGATAAGAGATCTGGTAATTGCAGAAAAAGTAAGTGAAATAGCAGCCATAAAAGAAATACGAGCCTTTGCGGTAGCACAGCAACAATTAATGGGTGTTAATAAAGGAATTGTAATGGATGGCAGAGATATAGGCACTACAGTTTTTCCTAATGCTGAATTGAAAATTTTTATGACTGCTGATATTGCAGTAAGAGTAGAAAGAAGATATATGGAAATGCAGGCAAAGAATCCCAATGTTTCAATTGAAGATGTGAAAGCGAATTTACAAATGAGGGATTTTATAGATTCGAACCGAGAAATAAGCCCCTTACGTAAGGCTGATGATGCCATTGAAATAGATAATACAAATATTAATATAAGCGAACAGTTGGGCATTGCATTGGATTTAGCCAATAAAAAATTACAAAAAGTTTGATTGTTTAGTTTAAGATTGTATCTTTATTGTAGCTATACAGCATTTATATAATGTTTTAGCAACTACAATCCCTATGAATTCCCCTCTATAATTGCTTACCAATACCTTTGATTTTCATTAACTCCCCTTTGGAATTAGTTTGTCCAATCCTGTAAAAAGTTTCAATAATTTTTTATTGATGTATTTATTATTTGAAACCTACACAAAATTTTAAAAATGAAAAAAATTTCTACCTCAAAGTCAAAGACGTTAGTTAAACTATGTTTAACAATTTTAGTTACTGCATTTTTAATGTTGTTTACAACTTCCACTTATGCACACCGGGTTGTTGCTTACACACCTCCTTGTATTTTAACCGGTCAAACTGTTACCGTTTCAACAATTGTTACTGCAACAGATAATACAACCTGGTATCACTGGCAATATCGTATTAACGTACCGGGTTCAGCACCTGGCCCCTGGATATTTTTAGCAGGCAATCCAACAGGTTTACCTGTTAACAATACCATAAATGGTACTGTATTCGCAGTTAGTAATGCCAATAGGGTTACTGGCATTAATGATTTTTGTTACGATCTTATCATAGCTAATGCTACCACAGCATTAAATAATATTGAACTCCGTGTTTTAATGGGTGCAGGTGCCGATCCTGAAATTGTTACAAGCCCTGTTTGGAATGGAGATGACCAGGCTACAACTGAAGCAAAAAGTATTCAAATAAGAGTAAAACCTGCAGCAGAAAATTGTTTTACGGCTTGTACCGATAATATACTGGTACTTAATCCACCTTCATCAGCTTCAACTCCGGTAGAAGATTTTTATGGAGGATTTGAATCTGGATCTTTAAACTTTGCAGGTACAAATTCTAATGGAAGTTCAGTAACTGCTCAAACAGATTATTCACTTTGGACTACAGGCTTTCCTTCATCTAATTATTATGGTGTGGTAAACCATGCAGATACCATGATTTATCTTGCAACTCCTTTTGCACCACATACCGGTAGAGATATGCTGGTAATAAATCAATCAAGTGATAATACCAATAGGTTTTGGTATAAAACACTGGTAGCTCCTACTTCACCTACTCAATTGTACTATGCAGGCCCATTAACTTTTAGGGTATGGGTTAGCAAAGTAAATGCAGGTGCAACTCCAAATTTTGCATTATATGTGAAAGGTACCGATAACGCAAATGTAGTTTCAACCATTTCAACAGTTGCAGTTACAATGACAACTACAGTCGGACAGCCTGGTTATAATGCTGGCGATTGGGTTCAATACACTCTTTCAGTAGTTGTACCACCTAATACTTATAAAAAATTAGAAGTAGGAATGCGTGGTAATAGCACAACGGCTAGCAGTTTTGCTGTAGATGATATTTGCTTTGTAGCTCCGCAAGCTGGTATAGTTCCTCTTACATTAACGGCACTTACAGCAACTTATAATAACGGTGTAACTAATTTAAGCTGGGGTACTGAACAGGAAAGTAATACAGGTTATTTTGTAGTTGAACATAGTACAGACGGCGTTAATTTTAATTCAATATCAACATTGCTTGCTGCAGGATATAGCAATCGTACCATTACTTATAGGTTTGCAGATAATAAGTCAAAAGCTGGCCAGAATTTTTACCGAATTAAAGCAATGGACAAAGATGGCAGCTATCAATACAGCAATATTGCCAGTGTAAATGTAAAATTAAAAGGCTTATTTGTAACTGCTGTATATCCAAGCCCATTCAGCGATAAAATCAATATCAGCGTTTCTAGTGAAAATAATTCAAATGCTAGTGTTAGTCTGTTTGATTATACTGGTAAAAAAATTGCCTCACAAAATGCTGTTATTTCTAAAGGTGTAACCATACTTAGTTTAGAAAACCTGGGACGTTTATCTGGCGGTATTTATATGGTAAAAGTGCAGGCAGGAGATGTTACTTTAATTCAAAAAGTAGTAAAATAATTTAAGATAGAGTTAACCAAGCACAAACAAAAGATGTCCCCTTGCTTCTGCAAGGGGCTCTTTTTTATAATGGTATAATAAAACTCAAGTGAAGGAGAATTTCTTATTGAAAGTATTACAACTTTATTTCAACAAAATAAACATACTTGTAAAATGGTTGCTTGTAATACTGGTTTAATAACTTTAATATTTATAATAATCCAGTGTAAATATTTCTTTTTATAATATTTTTTTTGGTAACTAATACTCCAGTTTTTTTAGTTTAGGAAATTTTATCCAGGTTCCAGCAACCACCAATACCGACATAGCCCCGCCAAATATAATAGCCGGTAATGTGCCAAACAATCGGGAAGTAACTCCACTTTCAAACTGCCCAAGTTCGTTGCTGGAATTGATAAAGATCAGGTTGATAGATGCAACCCTTCCTCTTAATTCATCAGGTGTAAATAATTGTAGAATAGTACCACGAACTACCACACTTACGGCATCGCATAAACCGGCAACAAGCAAGGTTAAAAAACTAAGCCAATAAACTTTTGATAACCCAAATACTATAATACACAAACCAAAACCGGCAACAGCCATCAGCATTTTTAGTCCTTGTTTCCTTTTCAAAGGATATTTAACCAATATTCCTACACTTATAAGACTTCCAATATCCATTGCGGCATTTAAGAAACCATAGCCAATAGCTCCGGTATGCAGCACTGTACTGGCTACTTCTGGAATAAAAGCTACGGCACCGCCAAAAAGTACAGCAAAAAGATCAAGTGAAATTACACCGAGCAAATTTTTGTTATGATATACAAACGAAAACCCTTTTTTAATTGATGTAATCATAGGTTCTTTAAAGTGCAAGTTTACAGGAGGCTTTGGTAACAGTTTTAATGCAAATATACCGGCTATAAAAACCAGGCATGCGGTAACAAAGTAAGCACCAGCAATTCCAATTGCAGCAATAAGAAGCCCGCCAATAGCATGTCCACCAATAGAAGAAATAAGCCAGGTAGATGAATTATAAGTAATGGCATTTTGCAATTCTTCACGTGGTACAATTGCTGCAATCATACTGTTTGCGGCAGGCCCGGCAAAAGACCGGATAATGCCTGTACAAAAAACTACTGAAAAAATTACAGTAAGTTTGGTTGTATTAGTAAATTGAAAATAAGGTAGGCTGATAAAAGAAAGTGTTAAACCGCAAATTGTATAAAACGCATACGACCATAATAAAATATTTTTTTTATTATGTTTATCAATATAATGCCCTGCAAATAGCGCCGCAATAACGGCTGGTATAAATTCGGCAAGGCCGGCAAAGCCAACCATATAAGTGTTTGCTAAATGAAATACCTGGTAAATAACTACAGTGGTAATCATACGCAACCCAAGCACAAAAAATAAACGGGCATAAATAAAATGCCTGAATTCTGCAGTAAGCGTTTTGCTAATCATTTTTAAAGATTAAGGCAAAGTTATATAATGCTGCCCATCTTCATATTCTTTATCCAAAGCATTGATAACAGTTTTCAGGTGTTCTTCATTACCAAGGAAATCGGCATTACCAGCATCAACATAAAGTGTTTTAATATTATGCTGCTTTATATATTGGGTATATGTTTCCTGTAAAGTAAACAGGTAATCGTTTGGAATTGATTGTTCATAATTCCTGTTTCTTTTCCTGATATTTTCCTGTAATTTTTTAACGGGAGTGTGTAAATAAATAACAATATCCGGTTGTATGATTTGTGGATTAATGATGTCAAAAAGTTTTTGGTATAGCCTAAACTCTTCTTCGGGTAGGTTTACTTTGGCAAATAAAAGGCATTTTGTAAAAAGGTAGTCAGAAATGGTTATCGTTTGAAACATATCTTTTGTCTGCAACAAATCTTTTAATTGTTTATATCTTTCAGCCATAAAAAACAACTCCAGGGGAAAAGCATATTGGGCAGGATCTTCATAAAACTTAGGTAAAAAAGGATTGTCTGCAAATTCTTCCAATATAAGTCTTGCATTATAATGTTTACTTAGTAAATGCGCCAGGGTAGTTTTACCGGCTCCAATATTTCCTTCAATGGTTACAAAATTATATTTCATGCAGTAGTTTAATACAAACTGCAAAATAAGTGGAAACAAGTTTAGTGCCTTTAAAACTTTTTCACATCAAGGTAATCGGAACAGTGTATAAGTAATTGATGTATGGTTTTGTTTAAAACCGGATGTAAAAATTGAGGTGAAAGTTCGTTTAATGGTACCAGTACAAATCGCCTGTTTGGAATACGAGGATGTGGTATTGAGATCAGCTCATCTTCTATAATATTTTTGTTGAAAAACAAAATATCTATATCAATGATTCGAGGGGCATTTTTTATAGTTCGAACCCTACCCATTTTCTTTTCAATAGATAAAATTGCCATCATTGTTTGCCTGGCAGTTAAAGAACTTTCAATAATTATCACTTGGTTTAAAAAGTCGGCCTGGTTAGCATTGCCCCATGCAGCAGTAACATATAAGTTGGATTTACGAGAAACTAGTCCAATATTTATTTCAATATGATTAATAGCAATAGATAATTGCTTTATTGAATTACCTATGTTGCTTCCAAGCAAAAGATATATTTTATTCATTTGAAGGAGTAAAGTCTTTCATCAAAAATAAATGATTTTGAAGATTTGATTTTAACCTTTTTAAAATCTTTGTGGGTTGGATTAATTAAATAATTATGTTCTTCTGGAATGTTTGCCGATGGAACCTCTAAAATAAGGTTTACATTGTTGTTTATGAATTCTGTTCCTATAAATGCGGTATAATCCTCATCTTCCAGCCAATTAGCCTTCAGTTTATCTTCACTAATTTTTCTCAATTGTGCATCATCAGGTACATAAATGGAAATAAGATGATATAATTTCTGGATATCGATAAATCCGATATGTACCAATAATTCCAGGGTACATAATGAGATATGTTCAGAAGTGTACAACATACTACTGCCAGGTTTGTTCCACCTTGCGCCTTTTATTTTGGCGCCATTGCCAGATATGTCATCTTTAAAATGCGAATTGGTAATTCTATAAACAATCATGCAAATAATCCATGTTGAATTCTATGTAATTGAGTTAATACTCTTTCAATACCACTGGCCGAAGTTAAAGATTCAATAGAGAGGTTTCCACCAAGCATATAGGGTTTACGTTTAAGCCAATTGTAAAAATTTTCAACTTTACTAAAAGTAAATGTACCTTCTTTTAAAACATTTTCTATTTGCAATGCTCGTTCTGCATTTATCGCTGCAAAACTTCCATTGTTTTTGGCATACCTTTGTAAAGTTCGTTCGCTTATATGGAGTATAGATGCCCACTCAGACTGAGTAAATGGAGCTTTATCGGCAATTTTTTTAAATTCTGCATAGTTAAAGTCTTTTACTTTTACAGGAGGGATGGCTTTAACGCTTCTATACGAAACCATCGGTTCTTCTGATTTTGAAACTGAAGTATTTTGTTTATAGCTTGTATCTTTTCCTTTCTTTTTCATATACCCGACTTTTGTCGCACAAATGTACGTCATTTGTCGAGTAGCTCCAAATTTTTTTGATTCCTTATTTACTAATAGCTTTACGGCTTCAATCACATTTGTTTATGCAAAAATACAGTCAGGTAAGGGCCATGTTGGCAATTACCAAAGCAAGCCTCAAAGCTATATTTAGAAGCCCTTCAGCAGTTGTTTTTAGTTTTATTTTTCCATTCGTATTTATCCTGGTTTTTGGTTTTATAGGAAATAATGGAGGTGCCCCTATATATAAAATAGTTATTGATAAGAATAGCGATACCAACAATGTTTTTTTTGATTCGTTAAAAACCAGTGCTCGTATAAGGATAGTTAGTTTTGCTAATAAAGATGAGTTACATGATAACATTATCAAAGGAAAAATTGCGGGCATACTTAAAATATCCAAGTCAGAAAACAAAAGTCATGAATATAGCTATACAATAAAAAGCTCCAATGCAAGCGCCGATAAATGGCCGCAGTTACTACCTCTGCTAAATGCTATTGCCAATAAAGTAAGTGATATTAAATATGTTAACAGGCCAACTTATGCAGTAGCCGATTTTAATTATCAGCGGGATATTGAAACTGTTAGGGAATACAAAACAATAGATTTTATTTTACCAGGTCAGTTAGGTTTTTCATTATTAAGTTCGGGTGTTTTTGGTGTGGCATTTATGTTTTTTAATCTTAGAAATACACTGGTACTTAAGAGATTTTTTGCTACTCCCATAAGTCGTACTTATATAGTTTTAGGAGAAGCTTTAAGCAGGGTTCTTTTTCAAATGCTTACTGCTATAGTTATAATCATTGCAGGTCGTTATTTGTTTGATTTTACACTTGTGAATGGAGCAGTTACCGTATTAAATATGATGGTACTTAGTTTTGTGGGCTTATTGGTATTTATGGGATTAGGATTTATTGTAAGTGGCCTGGCCAGGAATGACAGTACAATACCACCTTTTGCAAATCTTATAACTTTACCTCAGTTTTTATTGGGAGGTACTTTTTTTTCTGTGGATGTTTTCCCTAAATGGCTGCAACCTATTTCAAATGCAATGCCGCTTACTCATTTAAATACAGCCCTCAGAAGTGTTGCTTTTGAAGGTCAAAGTTTGTGGCAGGTTCGTTCTGAAATTGGGATTCTGTTATTATGGGGAGTAGTTGTATATTTTGTTGCTATAAAAGTTTTTAAATGGGAATAACGTATGAGTAAAAGGATAATAAAAATATTTTTTATCGTGCTTGCAGTTTTATTCATTTTTATAACACTGCTATCATTGTTCATACCATCAAAACTAATGGTAACAAAGGCCGTTGTCATTAATGCACAAGCAAATAAAGTGTATTCGCAAATAAATGATTTGCAAAACTGGAAACACTGGCAGCCGGTTTTTATGAATGATTCAGCAGCTATAAAATTTAAAATAGGAGCTACTGGAGTAAGTGATGAATGTGTATGGGGACCAAATGATTCAGAAAACAAACTCATTATTACTGATAAAAAAGAAAATACAGTTTTTGTTTCATTAGTTAGAGAAGGAGAAAATGATGTATTAAATACTATAAAGGTTTTGCCTTTATCCGATACCAGCCAGGTGCAGGTTGAATGGAATGTATTGATTAAGTTAAAATGGTACCCCTGGGAAAAATTTTATGGAATATTTATGGAGAAGCTTACCGGTCATGGTTTTGAAGAGGCATTAAAAAGCTTAAAGAATTATGTAGAAGAAAATTAATCAGGAAAACTGATTTTGCCCATACTTACAGGAATAATCCCTTGTGTGCTATTCTCAAATGTAAATAAGGAACCACTTACGCATTCATTGGCAAGCAGTGCAAAAAGTATTGCTTCTTTTGCATCAGGGTTAATACCGGTTTCTAACGTACTGCAAAAACAACATTCGGGTAGCAAAGCGTTCAAATGCTCCAGTAGTAAAGGATTGTAAATACCACCTCCACTAATAAATATTTTAATTCCAGTTTTATTACTAATATAATTTTTAATAGCTGTAGCAATAGTAACTGCCGTAAATTTATTAAGCGTTGCCAACGTATCTGCAACTGATAAAATTATATTATTGCTTTTCTTCTTTGCATTAACCAAGTAAGAAAGGTTAAAAAGTTCTGGGCCGGTTGTTTTTGGTAGGTCAAGCGAAAAGAATGTATCTGAAATAAGTGCAGTTAACAATTCATCATTAATAACACCCGTACGAGCAATTAAAGCATCCGTATCATAAAATCTACCTGGAAATTGTTCCTGTATAAATGCATCCATAAGGGTATTGCCGGGGCCTGTATCTGTGCATACAATATTGCCGTCATCATTGCCTGGCAAAAAAGTAAAATTTGCAATTCCGCCAATGTTTAGCAAAATCCTGTCTTCTCCTTTTTTACTAAACAATAGATAATCGCCATATACCGCCAGCGGAGCACCTTCGCCACCTGCAGCAATATTTTTTTGCCTGAAATCGCTAATGGTTATAATACCCGTTGCAACTGCCAGGTGGTCGCCATCGCCAATTTGTAAAGTAGCATTTCCAACATTTTGTAGATTGTGTAAACTTACAGGTGCATGATAAATGGTTTGCCCATGACTTGCAATAAGATCAATGTTATTTTTATCTATCCCCCATTTATGTAAACAGGTATTAATCATTTCCGCATGTTGCAAAGCAATCCACGGATTTAGTACTGTAAGTTTTTCCAGGCTAATTTCACTTTTGCTAAAAACTGTTTTTACTTCATTTTTAAAATCATCGGAGTAGGGGATGGTTTCAAAATGTATAAGATCCAGTTTAGTATTTAATCCACTACCAATGATGTTACAAAGTGCAATGTCTAATCCATCTAAAGATGTACCACTCATTAATCCAATAACGGTACGTTTTGGTTTACCTGCAATGGTAAATAATTTATAGATGTTGTTGTTCATCTTTCTGTTGAATAAAATGTAGATTCCGTTTTAATCCTTCAAACTTACTCCTTTTAAGCGGCGAATTTTTAAAAATACTTTTAAATGATTCTTCCGTAAGTTCATCCCAGTCGTTGGTAGAAAAGCTGAGTATTTCTGCAATTGGAGTAAACTGTATTTCATTATTGGGTTTCGAAAAACGATTCCATGGGCAAACATCCTGACAAACATCACAGCCAAACATCCAGTTTTCAAACTTGCCTTTCAGGGCTCCCGGTATTAAAGCCTCTTTTAGTTCAATTGTAAAATAAGAAATACACTTACTACCATCAATTACTTTACCAGGCAAAATAGCGTCAGTAGGGCAACTATCAATGCATTTAGTACAGGTTCCGCAATAGTCTTTTATAATTTGGTATTCGTATTCTAACTCCAAATCAACTATAAGAGTGGCTATAAAAAAAAACGAACCATTTTGTTTAGTAATAAGGTTACCATTTTTCCCAATCCAACCTGCACCCGATCGTTGTGCCCAGGCTCTTTCCAAAACGGGAGCGCTATCCACAAAACCCCGTCCTTGTATTTCCCCTATATGTTCTTTTAGGTGTTGTAAAAACTGTTTTAATTTTGTTCTTATCACTTCATGATAATCTTTTCCATAAGCATATTTAGAAATTTTTGGTGCATTTTTTTCTTGTTGTTCTTTAGGAAAATAATTAAGAAGTAATGTAATGACTGATTTTGCGCCGGGTACTAATTTTGATGGGTCTATCCGTAAGTCAAAATAATTTTCCATATAGTGCATAGAACCATGCATATTCATATTCAGCCAGTTTTCCAGCCTTTTTGCATCTTCATCTAATGTTACGGCTTTAGCAATTCCGCAGTAGTTAAATCCAAGTTGATTGGCCAGGGATTTAATAAAGTGTGTATTTTTTTGAATATTAATCATTCGCTGGTATCAGAATCTTCTACATGAAGTTTATGAAAAAACCGGTGAGCTATAGGAGCAATTAAAATACCTATCGTACTTATAAAAGCCACACCGCTGAATAAAGCATATATTGATGCAAAAACTTTTGCCGTGTTCGTTAATTTTATATTGCTGTCTATCATAGGCCCCATACCACTTAAGATCATAGATGCATTTAAAAGACTATCGTACCAATCTAATTGTGGTATGGTTAATTTATAGCCGAGTATGCCTATCAGTAAGCTAATAGCCATAATGGTAAGGCCAACAACAGCATTTTTCCATAGCCTTTTGTAAAATACAGCAACGGGCAATAATTTTCCCTTTTTATGAATTGGCATAAGATTTTTTAGTTAAAAATACAAAAGCCCTGCAGTAAATGCAGGGCAAAAATTATAAATACTAATTAAAAATTTATATCATACCCAAGCGTTCCTATAAGCTCAAAATATCCAAAGCTGTGCCTTGCCCGTATTCCTTTAATTGCATTGCTATTGCTTAATGCATTCAGGTATTTTACATATCCCGATTTTCCTGTAAACTCAAAAAATAATTTTTTAAGAGGATATAGCCTTATGCCAGCTTCGGCACTTATGTTGTAACCTGCAATATGAAAATCATTATTAAGCCGGTCGCCTCTCCAGGTAAAATCTGTACGAGGGATATTAATTCCTGCACCGGCTTTCCAAATAAAATTTAATAATGGGGTTTTGTTCCCATGCTTCATCAGTAAGGTTTGCTGTTGCACATAATTAAAGTGAAGCCAATTGGCGCCATCTGTGTGTTCAAAATGAAGAAATGTTAATGGGTTCAGCGTACTGTCTCCATTAACGGGTAAACCATCAATATAGCCTGTAACTTTTACGGTTTGCCCGTCAGTTACTATATATTTTGCATGGTCAAAATTAATTTCAATAGCTTTTGTATGTTTCCTGTTTAAATAAAAACCTATCCGGTAATTATATTGTGGTATCGAAACTTCCATCGGCTTTTTATAAATAGCATCCATATCTGGCCGGTCTGTAGCTTTTGCATGGTGTAATATAAAATTGGTTCCATTGGGCATCGAAAAATGAATATTACTTTTAGTGTACCACTCTGTATTATAACCCCACTGAAGGTACATGCCCGTTAGGATTTTGCGTTTTTTTTGTGCATGCACAGTAAAAGTTAGCAGACTTAAAATAGAAAGGGTAATTGCTTTTTTTATCATAAAATCAGGTTAATAACAAAATTACATGAACATATTCAATCACTCGCCATTATTTAAAAACAAAGTAATAAACCTGCAACATTTACATTAAAAATTTATAAATACTGCTTATGCGGCAGAGCAGGCAAGCTTTAAATGCCATAATAACCTGCTGCTATCTTTTGGTTTAAGATTTGTTATTATTTAAGTAAAATTTTTAAACAATGAGTTTACAAAACCTAACTATAAAATCGCAAGAAATATTACAACAGGCACAGCAGTTAGCATTTACTGCTGGCAATACTAATGTTAATACAGAGCATATCTTAAAAGCTTTGTTGAACGATAAGGACTCGCCGGTAGAATATTTACTTAAAAAAAATGCCGTAAATACTGTTTATGTAGATGAAAAACTGGATGCAGCCATAAAAAAACTTCCTAAGGTTTCAGCAGGCGAACCGGCACAATCTTTAAGTCGTGATGCCAATAATGTTTTGTTACGGGCTACGGCAACGCTAAAAACATTTCAGGATGAATTTGTGAGTGTAGAACATTTATTGTTAGCCATGTTACAAGGAAATGATAATACTGCAAAGCTTTTAAAAGATGCAGGCCTCACCGAAAAAGGTCTGGTTGCAGCTATTAAAGATTTAAAAAAAGGTTCAACAGTTTCTTCCCAAACGTCAGAAACACAGTTTAATGCTTTAAATAAATATGCAAAAAACCTAATTGAAATGGCCAGGGCAGGAAAGCTAGACCCTGTTATTGGAAGAGATGAAGAAATACGTAGAACTTTACATATACTTAGCAGACGAAGTAAAAACAATCCCATTTTAGTGGGCGAACCAGGTGTAGGTAAAACTGCAATAGCCGAAGGATTGGCAATGCGTATTGTGAATGGTGATGTACCCGAAAATTTAAAATCTAAAATAATTTATGCTCTTGATATGGGCTTACTTATTGCAGGTGCAAAATATAAAGGTGAGTTTGAAGAGCGTTTAAAATCGGTTGTAAAAGAAGTAACGGCAAGTGATGGGCAAATCATTTTATTTATAGATGAAATACATACACTGGTAGGAGCCGGTGGTGGCGATGGCGCTATGGATGCAGCCAATATCTTAAAACCGGCATTAGCAAGAGGCGAATTAAGGGCAATAGGCGCCACAACACTTAGTGAGTATCAGAAGTTTTTTGAAAAAGATAAAGCACTTGAGCGACGATTTCAAAAAGTAATGATAGATGAACCTTCTGTTGAAGATGCCGTATCTATTTTAAGAGGATTGAAAGACAGGTACGAAACCTATCATCATGTTTTAATTAAAGATGAAGCCATTATAGCTGCAGTAGAACTATCAAACAGGTATATAACAGATAGATTTTTACCCGATAAAGCCATCGATCTTATAGATGAAAGTGCAGCTAAACTTCGCCTGGAAATGAACAGTATGCCCGAAGAATTAGATGAACTGGACAGGAAAATTCGCCAATTAGAAATTGAAAGAGAAGCCATTAAAAGAGAAAATGATGAACAAAAATTAAAACAACTGAATACAGATATTTCAAACCTGTCGGTTGAAAGGGATACATTTAAAGCCAAATGGCAGCAGGAAAAAGAAGTTGTTGAAAAGATTCAAAATGCCAAAGTTGAAATTGAAAATCTAAAATTGGCTGCCGATAAAGCCGAGCGTGAAGGAGATTATGGAAAAGTAGCCGAAATACGCTACGGAAAAGTACAGGAACAGGAAAAGTTAATAGTAGAATCTACCAATTTATTACTCGACAGTAATGAAAAACGCCTTTTAAAAGAAGAAGTAGATGCAGAAGATATTGCCGAAAATGTAGCAAAAGCTACTGGCATACCATTAAAAAAAATGATACAAAGCGAAAAGGTTAAACTATTGCTTTTGGAAGATGAACTTCACAAAAGGGTAGTGGGGCAGCACGAAGCGATTGAAGCCGTATCGGATGCCATTAGGCGTAGCCGGGCTGGATTGCACGATCCCAAAAAACCAATAGGATCATTCATTTTTCTGGGAACAACCGGGGTTGGTAAAACAGAATTGGCAAAAGCACTGGCCGATTATTTGTTTGATGACGATAGTATGATGACTAGAATTGATATGAGCGAATACCAGGAGAAACACACTGTTAGCAGGCTTATTGGTGCACCTCCGGGCTATGTTGGATACGATGAAGGTGGTCAATTAACAGAAGCGGTTAGGCGTAAGCCATATAGTGTGATATTGCTTGATGAAATTGAAAAAGCACATCCTGACGTTTTTAACGTACTTTTGCAGGTATTGGATGATGGCAGGCTTACAGATAATAAAGGCCGTATTGTAAATTTTAAGAATACGATTATTATCATGACAAGTAATATGGGCAGCCAAATCATTCAGGAGAACTTTGAAAATATAACGGAAGCGAACAAGGAAGAAGTGGTATCGAGAACGAAAATTGAGGTGATGGCGCTATTAAAACAAACCATCAGGCCCGAATTCTTGAATCGTATAGATGAAATTATTATGTTTCAACCTTTACTTAAGGATGAAATTAAAAATATCATCAAAATGCAGTTAGATGGTTTAAAAAACCTGGTTGCAGAAAATGGAATAAACTTACAGTTTAGCGATTATGTATTAGATTTTTTAGCAGAAAACGGATACGACCCACAGTTTGGTGCAAGGCCGCTTAAACGTTTGATACAAAAAGAAATAATTAACCAGCTTAGCAAAAAGATATTGGCCAACGATATAGATAAAACAAGGCCAGTTTTGGTAGATGTGTTTGATGGTATGATGGTTTTTAGGAATGAAGTAGTAAAAGATAAAATAAAAAAAAGCTAAATAGAACAATACTGCTATAAGTATTGTTAACATTAAACAGATAAAATACGAACAAATTATGGCAATGAAAGTAAAAGAAGTGGTTGAAATTATCCCTCCAAAAGATGTATTTGTAGGAAACCCCCAGGCAACAGTAACCCTGATGGAATTTGGAGAATACGAAAGTGAAGATTGTGCAAAAGCAAATGATGTAGTAAAAAAATTACTGGACGAATTTGATGGTAAAATAAAGTTCCAGTTTCGTCATTTTCCTTTAACCAGGATTCACCAACGTTCCATGAAAGCAGGTGAAGCGGCAGTTGCAGCATCGCAGGTTGGAAAATTTTGGGAAATGCACAATATACTTTTCGAAAACCGCCGCCAATTAGGCACTACAAGTTTAAAACTATATAGTAGAGAAGCCGGTATAGAAAACAAACATTTTCTTGATGACCTTATCAACTCAACCTATGGCTGGCAAGTGCGAAACGACCTGAATGAAGGTATTGAAAAAGGGGTAAGAGAAATTCCTGCTTTTTTTGTTAACGGGCAAATGGTAACTGGTAAGCCAACCTACGAAAATATAAGTAAGGATATTGTATCGGCACTTAAAAAATCGAAGAAAAAGGCTCCTTCAAAACAAAGAGCATAAGATATAGCAAAAGCCTCCGAAAATTTCGGAGGCTTTTGCTTTTAAGTTACATTGTAAAATGGAATTCAAAATCATTCACTTTCTACAATATCACCATAATTAATAAAAAGTTCTTCTCCTTTTTTAATATCTTTTATTGCTTCAAAAAATTCCCCTTCATTTATTGAAATGATATTGGGAAAATCTGAATGGTTTAAAAAATTTACAAGATCCATCTTTTTAAAGCCATAATCTGGTACAAAATAATTCTCAGCATCATACAAGCAATAATTTTCTATCAAATCTTTTGCATGTGCAGGTAATGCAGCTACTTCTGTTTTTGAAACTTTAATCCAATTTTCTTCTTCTGTAACTTTCGAAAACATATTTCTACTTCCTTTGGGTATATCCTGTAAAGCAAAAACACCAATACCATCTATCAGCGAAGGCTTTATCATTACCCAGGTATTGCTATAAAGTTCTTTAAGTAGTTCAGCTTTTGTCATATTTTTTGTTCTATATATCCACGTACAATAAAATATTGTGCTGCACAGTAAGTAAGCATTATCAATATGCCTGAATAGGGAATAGGTTCATAAAATTTATTGATAGCCAGCAACGAATCGGAAATAACAAACGCCGTTGCTCCAACAATAAAAAAACTAGCAGCTTTGCTGTTTACCCTGTAATAAATATGTAAGCTGCAAAGTAGCATATTGCAAATAATTACAGCGTACACAACTACAGGTAACTTTAAATTACCCAAATAAGGATATAACAGCCATACCAGCAATATGCCATAAACTAACACCATCAAAATTAATACTGGCTGTTTTTTTAAAAGCGATATTTTAAGCGGACGAATTTTTAAGAAGTAGATGATGTAAAAAATATGGGTGGTTAAAAAATTTATCAAACCCAATATAAAAAAAAGTGCATGCCGGTTTTCAAAAAGCAACAACACATCTCCCAGCCATGAAAAAAATAATCCTGTAAGTAATAGTTTTTTATGAGCCACAATAGATGGCGAAAAAAACAATAATAACATTAATGCAGGCATCAACATAGGTTTTGCAATAAAATGCATTAGTGGTAAATTATATGCAGTGCCTGCCAGGTGGGCAATTACAATAATACAAAAGATAAATACGATGATTTTTTGTTTAGGATCATTCATAAAAACAGAATATCAAAATTTATTTTAACTCAATGTATGCACTTCCCGAAAAATAAAAACTGTTTAATGAATCCTTTACATGTGTTGTATCTGACAGCGGTAAAGAAAATGGTTCTGCAAGTGAATAGTTCAAAGAATCTTTCTTATACATGATAACGTGATGGCCACGGGTAATTAGTTTTTTCATTCGGTTAGCTGCAGCAGCGGAATCAGGAGTAACCATAAATACCACTTTAAAAGTATATGGATTTGTTGCAGCGGGAGTTGCCATTTTAATTACAGGCAATGTGGTATCTGTTTTAACCAATGCCGCCTTTGTTGTACTGTCTTTTGGCAATACAGCAGGCTGAACGGTTTCAATTTCTGCATTGTTCTTCTTTCGTATGAAGAAATACCATACTGTACTTGTAATAAGCCCTAAAGCTATAAAAAGCGCTGCAAGCATTAATCCATTTCTACCGTTTTTTGTAGTCTTGTTTTGCGAAGTAAAAGATATAACAGGCTCTTCAATATCTTCTTTTAAAGTATTTGAAGGCGCCGCATTTTCAGGTTTAGCTGCAAAAGAGGTTCCTTGTGAAAACACATACTCGCCTAACTGATTTTTTAACAGCATCCCCATTCCTTCTAATTTAAAAGGTTTGCCTATGTTTAAAAATTGTTTTCCAAGCGCCAGGTACGAGTCAAGGTCGGCAGATGCTAGCGGCTTCATTTTACCACTTTGGCCGGCAATAAAATTAATAAGGGCTTCATCTTCCAATGCTCGTTGATTGTAGTTAAAAGAAATGGCATTTTCGGGAATTTGAAAATCCTTGTCAGATTCTTTAGGCATTACAAAATCGGGCGAAAGGATAAAAGTACCCATGCCCTGTAAGGTTACTTCTTTTGCAATATAAAAATGTTGAACCAGCAGTTGTTCTATCTTCATCAGAAAAAAAGTTAAGGTTAACAAACCTACAAGATATTCGCTACATAACAAAGTACTGGTTATTTGCCTTAATTTTGCATCATGCTTACTGAAAAGGAAAAACAGTTTATGAAACGTTGGGAGCAGGTAAGGGAAAAAGAAGGTACCATACAGTCAAAAATTATTAACGGGCTGCCAATGGCCATGCTATTTGGTTTGCCAATCTTATTGATTATTGCTGTTGTTTATTTTTTGTCTCCCGATTGGTACACAAAAGTTTCAAACAGGCTTTCGGGGTCGCTGGTAACTATTGTAATTGCTGTTTTTATTTGTATTCTTTTTTATGCCTATTTTAGAATGCACTATAAGTGGGAAATGAATGAACAACTTTACCGGGAATTGAAAAGTAAAGCCCTTAAAGAAGAGAACACTTAACATATTTAATTTCGTAATCAAAAAAACACAAATCAAATTTGCACTATGCTAAAAAAACTAATTTTTATCCTACCCATTATTTTATTTATTGCAGGTTGTACAAAATCGGATGTAAATAAATGTAATTACAACGAATCGTCTGTAATTGCACCGTCATCAGAAGTTCAAACTTTACAAGCGTATATCAGTGCAAACCATCCAACAGCCATACAGCATTCAAGTGGCCTGTTTTACGAAATAACAAATCCCGGAACCGGCGCTACAGCATCGGTATGTTCAAATGTTACGGTTAAATATTCCGGTTATCTTATAAGTAATGGAACAAAGTTTGATGAAAATTTAACCGGTGTAACATTTCCATTAGGCTCGTTAATTGTTGGTTGGCAAAAGGGAATTCCCTTAATAAAAGCAGGTGGTTCAATTACACTTTATCTACCTCCATCCCTGGCTTACGGCAGCAGTGCAATTGGGTCAATCCCTGCAAACTCTTATCTTATTTTTATTATTCAATTAGATAATGTTCAATAATATTAAAACTAAATTTTAATAATCATAAAGTGAATCAGCACGAAGCCATTTCGGTTTTTGATATGTTTAAGATTGGAGTTGGCCCCAGTAGTAGTCATACGCTTGGCCCATGGCGTGCTGCACAGCGGTTCATTCAATCACTAACCGATAAAAATTTATTACAGCAAGTAAAAGAACTTAGAGTTTTATTATATGGTTCTTTAGCTAAAACAGGAGTAGGGCATGGAACCGATATTGCCGTGCAACTGGGTTTATGTGGTGAAGATCCGGTAAGTTTTGATGTTAATCATATTGAAGCCCGTATTAACGATATCAGAACAATGAAAAAGTTGATACTTGCAGGTAAACACGAAATTGATTTTGACCCTGCCGAAGACATAGAATTTTTAATGAGCGAATCATTACCCTTTCATCCAAATGCTTTAAGCTTTTTAGTTACCCTGCATGATGAAAACAATTTTGCTGAAACTTTTTATTCAGTGGGTGGCGGTTTTGTCATTAAAGAAGGCGAGGCAGGGCTGGGATCGCATGCTGTACATCTTCCTTTTCCCATAAATACATCGGCCGAACTGTTGCATTGGTGTATGAAAACGGGGATGAATATTAGTGAAGTAGTTTTAGAAAATGAAAGCGCCTGGCGCAGTGAACAACAAACAAAAGTTGGAGTACTAAATATTTGGCGTGTTATGAAAGAATGTATTTACCGTGGTTGCCACACCGAAGGTATTTTACCAGGAGGGTTGCAGGTAAAAAGAAGAGGAGCAGGACTAAATAAAAAATTAATGAATGGTAGAACATATTCTGATTATGATAGCTGGTTAAAACTGGTTAAAGAAGGTGGAAATAATTTTACATATATTTTAGATTGGGTAAGTTGTTTTGCCCTTGCTGTAAACGAAGAAAATGCAAGCTTTGGAAGAGTAGTAACCGCACCAACAAATGGCGCTGCCGGTGTTATTCCTGCCGTATTACAATATTATATTGCTTTTTGTGGTGGTAATTCGGATGAAAAAATAATTCAGTTTTTATTAACTGCTTCTGAAGTAGGCAGCATTTTTAAAAAAGGCGCTACCATTTCTGCAGCAATGGGTGGTTGCCAGGCAGAGATAGGTGTAAGTAGCTCAATGGCTGCTGCTGCATTAACAGAATGTTTGGGTGGCACACAAAAACAAGCATTAATGGCCGCCGAAATAGCTATGGAGCATCATCTTGGTATGACCTGCGACCCCATTGCGGGGCTGGTACAGGTACCTTGTATTGAAAGAAATACAATGGGCGCTATTAAAGCAATTACTGCCAGCCAACTAGCTATGCAAAGTTTACCTGATTATGCTAAAGTAACTTTAGACAGTGTAATTAAAACAATGTGGGAAACCGCCCTGGATATGAATTATAAATATAAAGAAACAGCAGATGGAGGCCTGGCTGTAAATGTACCATTGAGTTTGAGCGAATGCTAATCTTTGGCATTACTTTAGATACCATATTTACGTTTAATATCTCTCTCAGTTTCTCTTACCTTAATAGTTTCTCTTTTATCAAAATGCTTTTTTCCCTTTCCCAGGCCAATCTCTAATTTAAAATAACCAGATTCGGCAAGAAACAATCTTAAAGGTATTATTGAATATCCTTTCTCCTTAATCTTGTTTTCGAGTTTTTTTAGTTCTCTTTTGTTTAGCAATAGTTTTCGCTCCTGCATGGGTTCATGATTGCTGTATGTGCCATAAGCATATTCAGAAATATGCAAACTTTTTACATAAAGCTCTCCCTTGTGAAAAATACAATAGCTATCATTAAAACTGGCTTTACCTGCCCGCAGTGATTTTATTTCGGTACCGCTGAGTACCATCCCAGCTATATTGGTAGATTCAAAAAAGTATTCGTGATGTGCCTTGCGGTTTGTGAGTTCCAATGTTTTTTTGGTAAAGGTATTACCTTTGATTTTGTTTATTTGGTAATAAAAATTATTTTATAATTGTTACAAACCCGGTAAAAGGTTCCCGGCCATCGCCGGGTTCAATAATATAAAAATAAGTATCAATAGGCAAAGGTTTGCCCAGGTATGTGCCGTTCCAGGGTTTATATATTCCTTTACTTTCAAACACAAGTTGTCCTGCACGGGTAAATACCTGTGTACGATTGTTTTTATATTCATTTAAAAATTGTATTTCCCAAAAATCGTTGATGCCGTCATTATTGGGCGAAAAGGTATTTGGTATCCGGGGTACTTTTAATACATCAATAAAAACATCGTCGGTAGCTTTACAACCACCTGCTGAAGTTACAGTAAGGGTATAGGTGATATCGTCTTTTGCATTTACACAAGCCGGCTTTAAAATAGATGTAGTATTTAAGTACAAGGGCGGAGACCATGCATATTGCTGGATAATTCCGGTAGTAGAGGCTTCAATAGTGATAGAGCCACCTTCAAGCATTACCCTGTCGGGACCAGCATTTGCAACAGGATAAGGATGTACCGTAAGTGATTTTGTTAATAAATTACTTTTACATCCGTGGCTATTTACTGTAAAAAGGCTTACCTGGTATGTTTGTGCTAGAGGGTAATTGTAGTAGAAATTTGCAGAATCTTTTTTTATTCCACCACCAATATCCCAATTCCATTGTATAGTAATGCCATCCATACTGTTTGTTGAATCGGAAAAAAATATATCATCGCCTAAACAAACATTTGTTTTGTTTATACCAAATGTAGTAACGGGTTGCGGATGAATTGTATTTAAAATTATACTTGTATCGCTACTGCACCCTTCGCCGCTTATAACCTGTAGGTTAACATTATAAGGACCAGTATCGGAATAAATATGTGTTGGCGCTTTTAAAACCGAATAATTATCCCTGCCACTCAGCGTATCGCCAAAATTCCATAAATATCTAAAATTATTCTCAGTGCCGTCAACGATGGATGACAGGTTAGAAAAAGTAACTACTGCATTGGGCAAACAAACCGAAGGAGGAAAACTAAAATTGGAAACGGGCTTAGGTAAAATTATAAACGGAATAAGTGAACCTTCAACAGTAGGTGTATCACATTCGCTTAAAATAGTATTGCCATCAGCTCCTGTTTTTAATACTATATTAAAGTTACCCGGTTGTATTAAAGTAGAGTTAAGATGCACAACTATCTGTCTTGTTAATCCATTTATACAGTTAACAGCAGTTGCACTTCTAATGTTAACAGGGTAAGAGCCTGTAATAAAAAAATCACTTCCATCCGATGAAACTGAATTACATTTTATATTATCCGGAAAAACTAATAGTAGCGAATCGGAACTACATTTATTTATTTTTAAACTATCCATAGGAACGGGGATAGGAGATAATACACTGAAAGGAACAGATTCGCCCGGGGGAACATTATTGTCGCAAAGGTCAAGTAAAGTATTTGAATCGGTTCCGTTTTTAGCAATGAGATTGTAATTGCCAAAGGGTAATGGATTGCTGAAAGTTAATAATACAGAATCCATGTCAAACCCATTGGCACATCCAAAACCAACTGCACTGGTTATTGTTGCTGCTGTAGGGCTTATAATAAAATCGGAGCCATCGTTGGCTAAGCTGCTGCATTTCATACGCTTATTTAGCTTAACTAATATTTGGCTACCATCACATGTTGTATTTTTTGCTAAAGCAATATGAGGTGGAATTGTATCCGTAATTACAGCAGTACCTCCTCCAAACGACAATGCATAACCATGTTGTGAATCGGAAAAATGACTGACTAATAAAAGATAATTATGCCCAATTGTAATAAACGGGCTTAATGCAAATGTAGGCGCCATTGCTTCGGGTGCCGATGCACATTGAATATAGTTTACACCGGTATCGACAGCACCGGTTGGGGCATAGGTACCTGCCCAGTTGCCAGTAACTACCAGGCTGCTATCGGTAAAAACATCATTGGGGTTATGGCCTGTTACATCAAACAACTGCCAGTCGTAATCTTCATCAGGTAAATTGGGTGTAATAGTAAAACTTAGGGTACCACTTTTAAAGCAAGTAAATTTGTACCAAAAAGGATTCTTATCCTGATAAGATGAATCATTATTTATTGAACAACCTGGTACATATATGAGTGAAGAATTACACAATGGTACACTATCCTGTAAAAAAACAGCAGTACCACAAACGGGAAAAGCAGTTGAAGGATTTTGACCAAGGGTAGTACAAGGGATTTGTGCCAATAAATTACCTGAAGCAAAAAATATAGTCAGTATAGTTAACCTTATTAGCAACATAATCTTAATGATATTACTGCAGGCCGTAATAAAATCAGTTAACTACAGGCTACAGCATGTTTATCCTTTAAAGAGACTTAACAAGTTACCCAATTTTTCACGCAGATCTTTACGGTGAACTATAAAATCCAGGAAACCATGTTCCAGTAAAAATTCGCTTCGTTGAAAACCTTCTGGTAAATCTTTTTTAATGGTTTCTTTAATTACTCTTGGGCCTGCAAAACCTATAAGGGCTCCGGGTTCACCACATATCACATCGCCTAACATGGCAAAAGATGCAGTGGTGCCGCCAAAAGTAGGGTCGGTACAAAGGGAGATATAAGGTATTTTTTTATCGCTTAGTTGAGATAGCTTGCCCGATGTTTTGGCAAGTTGCATTAATGAAAAAGCGCTTTCCATCATCCTGGCGCCACCGCTTTTATTTATAATCATAAAAGGGATATTGTGTTGCATACAATAATCACAAGCACGACTTATTTTTTCGCCCATAACACTACCAAGGCTGCCTCCTATAAATTCAAAATCCATACAAGCAATAACAAGTGGATTCCCCATTATTTTGCCATCCGCTACGGTCATTGAATCATGAATGCCAGTTTTTGCATACGTTTCTTTAAGGCGATCGCCGTAAGGTTTTAAATCTACAAAATGCAGGAAATCTTTGGATTTAATATTGCCAAAAAGCTCGGTATAATGGCTATCGTCAAATAATATCTGGAAATATTCATTGCTGCCAATCCGATGGTGATAATCGCACTTTGGACAAACAAATTTGTTTTCGGCTAGTTCAGAAATAGTACAGGTGTATTTACAGGATGGGCATTTTGACCAAAGTCCTTCGGGTGCATCTTTTTTATCTTTGGTAGATGTAAGGATGCCTTTTTTCATGCGTTTAAACCAGTTGGCCTTTAATTGTTCTTCCTCACTTTCTTCGCCGGCTAGGTTGGCATCAAAATCTTCCTGTCGCATACTTAAAATTTCTCGTTAGGTAATTGGTTTGATAATTTTATGGGGATAGGAACAATTTCCATAAGGCACAAATTACGCAAAGATTTTGAGCTCAGCATATTTTGTAGCCTTATGAGAATAAAAAAAAATTATGCAATGGTTACATCCTTATCTAAATAAACATCCTGTATGGTATTCAACAATTCAACTCCATCTGTCATTGGTTTTTGAAATGCTTTACGGCCACTAATTAGCCCCATACCACCTGCACGTTTATTAATTACCGCTGTTGTTACGGCTTCTGCCAAATCGGTAGCGCCTTTACTTTCGCCTCCGCTATTTATTAATCCAACTCTACCCATATAACAATTGGCTACCTGGTAACGGCACAAGTCAATGGGATGATCGGTTGTTAATTTTGAATATACTAACGGAGATGTTTTACCATGTTTTGTGGCATTGTATCCTCCGTTATTTGTTGGTAATTTTTGTTTTATAATATCGGCTTGTATGGTAACACCCAAATGGTTTGCCTGCCCAGTTAAATCAGCTGCTGCATGATAATCTACTCCATCTACTTTAAATCCGCTATTGCGCAGATAGCACCATAAAACTGTTGTCATACCCAGTTCATGCGCCATTTCAAAAGCAGTGGCCACTTCCTGAATCTGCCGGGTGCTTTCATCACTACCAAAATAAATGGTAGCGCCTACAGCGGTTGCTCCCATATTCCATGCATCTTTTACCTTACCAAACATTATCTGATCGAATTTATTGGGTAAACTTAAAAATTCGTTGTGATTAATTTTTACCATCATGGGTATTTTATGTGCATATTTGCGGCTCACAATGCCCAATACGCCAAATGTTGATGCTACTGCGTTACAACCTCCTTCAATGGCCAGTTTTACAATGTTTTCCGGATCAAAATAAATAGGATTAGGAGCAAATGATGCACCGGCACTATGTTCAATTCCCTGGTCAACGGGTAAAATTGAAACATAACCTGTTCCACCAAGGCGACCGTGATTTAAAATATTTTGTAAACTTTTTAAGGTTTGATTATTTCTGTTACTGTTTTTCCAAACCTCATCAACATGATTGGGATTTGGTAGGGAAATGTCTTTTTTAGAAATGGTTTTACACTCATGGTTTAGCAGGCTGTCGGCCTGGTTACCTAGTAATCCTACAATTTTTTTATTAGCCATATTAGTTTGGTTTTTGGCAAATTTAATATAAAATGTATTGAAAGAGAAGTGAAGCAGATAATTTATGCTTATAAAAAAAGCTTACTCATTAAAGGAGTATTTTTATAGCTTACCAATTAAATTAATTGGAGATTGCCACAATGTAATATTTTAAGAATATTAGTTGCTTTATTTTATGATATTATATTTTAAAAGATTTAATGAGTTTATTAAAATAATCCGGAGCCATCAACAACCTGCTTCCATACCAGCTAAACATTTCGCCATTAACCAACAATATTTTTGTTTGCGGAAGTTTCATTGCCAGTTCTTCAATATGTTTTTGTTTAAAAGGATAGGGCTCGCTGGAAAGTAGTAACAATTGACAGCCGGAATTTTGCAAATCTTCGATATTTATTTGAGGGTATCTTTTTTTATAGGCAAATATATTTTGAAAATTACAACGGGTAAGCATATCATTAATAAAAGTGTTGCCACCTACAGCCATGTATGGCTTTTGCCAAATGAGATAAGCGGTTCGTAAAGGGGTTTTTAATGGTACCAGGTTTGCAAAATTAAACTTCACTTGGTTAATTAAATCTTTAGCTTTTTCGGGTTTTTGTATTAACCGGCCTATATCTTCAATCATCTGTATAGCATCTTGCAAATTATTTACATCAGTAATCCATACTGGATAAGTTTGAGCCAGTTGTTCAATTTGTTCTTTTAAATTTTCTTCTTTGTTGGCAATAATCAAATGCGGCTTTAGTTTGTTTATGGCATCCAAATTAATGGTTTTGGTGCCGCCAATTTTTGTGTTTGTTTTAAACCAATGTGCCGGGTGAATACAGAATTTAGTTATACCGATAGTTTCATTATCTAAACCCAAATAATGGAGCAATTCTGTTTGTGATGGAACCAGAGATACGATCCGTTCTGGTTTTAAAGTAAGCTGGGAGGCTGTTTGTAAGATCATGTATAAAAATATGTAAAGCTTAGTTTACCACATAAAAAAACTTCCATAGCATTACTATGGAAGTTGAAAAATTTAACCAGCCAAGCACAGGCAGGTTTTTCAGGATTTTTTTAGGTTGGATCTGCTTTCGTAAGGGGGTTACCTTATATGGCAGAGGCTCCAATTAATAATTTATCCTGGTTTCAGTGTTTTTCAATTTCGCCATCATCGCTTTTTAGGGCATAGGCAGGATATTGGTTTTCTTTGGTTTTTCTACCATCATCGCTTTTTAGGGCATAGGCAGGATATTGGTTTTCTTTGGTTTTTCTACCATCATCGCTTTTTAAGGCATAGGCAGTGTATTGGTTCTTTTTGGTCTTTCAGCCATTATTGTTTTTTACAACGATGGCAGGATATTTATTAAAAGTTAAAATAGAAGTTGACTGATATTGGATTGTTTTTTTTGGTTCTTCACAAATATTGGATACAATTCAATTGGTTTTATTTAGGATTTTGGATAATGATTGATATTTAATTCCTATCAATCAACTTCTAACACAAAGATGCAATAGAAATTAGTTACAGAACAGAGCGATAACGCTCTTTTTTTAGAGTATTGTTATTACTTATAGAATCGTAATATTTCAAAATTAAGTTAGTGCAGTTACGAAAATTGAAATCGTAATTTTACGAATACAGGTTATGAAAAACTTAACTTTTTATCAGGCATTTATTGATAAAACGCAGTGAGGTGTTATGTTTTAAAGAAATAGTACTTTACCTGAATTGTTATTTGCTAAGGCTTTGAATAATATCATACTTGGTAACAATATGCAATGTGCCGCTATCATCTTTACTTAAAACGGCTCCATTTTCCCTGGTAATAAAACTGCTTAACCGTTCAACCGGCGTATCAAATGCAACTTCGGGATATGGTTTTTCCATTACTGAAGCTATCGTTTCTGTTTTTATATCAGGATTGCTTAAAATCTTATTGAACAAACCGCCGGCAGATATAGCGCCCACGCTACTTTCGGCATCCATCACCGGAATATTCTCAATGTCATATTTCTTCATCAAATCAATTGCATTGGCAACAGTATCTTCTTTTTTAAGACTAATAAGGCGTTGGGTTCCCCGGCCAGCAACCAGGTCTTTAAAGGTTTTCACTTCTAAAAAGCCTCTTTCCAGCATCCATTGATCATTATATATCTTTCCTACATAGCGGCTGCCATGGTCGTGAAATATCAATACTACTACATCATCTTTTTTAAGCTGATTTTTAAGCTGCATCAACCCTTGTAAACAACTGCCTGCACTATACCCAATAAATATGCCTTCTTCTTTTGCTATTCGTCTTGCCATTACAGCTCCATCCTTATCTGTAACTTTTGTAAACTCATCTATAACTCCCATATCATAATTGGCTGGCACAAAATCTTCGCCAAATCCTTCACTTATATATGGATAAACTTCTTTTTGATCTAACTCACCGGTATCAAAATATTTTTTTAGCAAAGAGCCATAACTGTCAATAGCCCAAACTTTTATATTTGGATTCTTCTCTTTTAAATACTTGCCAGTGCCTACAATTGTACCTCCTGTACCGGTGGCTACAACCAGGTGTGTTATCTTACCTTCTGTTTGTTCCCATATTTCGGGGCCGGTTTGCTCGTAATGAGCCAGGCGGTTGGCTAAGTTATCATATTGGTTTACATACCAGCTATTGGGTACTTCTTGTGCCAGTCTTTTACTTACAGAGTAATAGCTACGAGGGTCTTCAGGTTCAACATTAGTAGGACAAACAATAACCTCGGCGCCTACAGCTTTTAAAATGTCTGCCTTTTCTTTTGATTGTTTGTCAGTAGTAGTAAAAATACATTTATAACCTTTTATACATGCTGCTAAAGCTAAACCCATACCTGTATTGCCACTGGTACCTTCAATAATGGTACCGCCGGGTTTTATCTTTCCTTCCAACTCTGCAACTTCAAGCATTTTAAGCGCCATTCGGTCTTTTATACTGTTTCCGGGGTTAAAATATTCAACCTTTGCCAGCACGGTACATGGCAGGCTTTTGGTTATCTTATTCAGCTTTATTAATGGAGTGTTTCCAATTGTTTCCAGGATATTATTTAACCACATAATTTTTTTGTGGCAAAGGTAATAAAAATGAATTTGGAGGAGAAGCTTATATATTCAAGAAAAAGTAAATAGAAATTTAACTACATAATTTTACTATCTCCTACTACGTAATGAAGAAGTTAAATATTTCAATTTTGCAATTACAATATCTAATTGAAATAGCTGCAATATCCAACAGAAGAATTCGTTTTTGAAACCATAACAATATCCTTTTTTAAAACAGATAGTCCCCGGTCTCATTAAATTTATATGCGACTTTTAACCTAGTAAACTTATCCAGCATTATAGAAACCTCCATTACTGGAGGTTTTTTATTTTTTTAATATTTCCAATGCTTTTTGTACTGCAGGGTCAGTTGCATTCATAGTCTCAAAATAACCTTCGGTACGCCAAAGTTGCCTGGCTATGGATGATTTTATACTAGTTACAAGGTCATCTTTTTCCTTTTTACCCGTTATTGAAATATCAATACTGTCTTTTGCTGCCAACAGTACAAACTGTTTCCAGTCTTCATCGGTAAGCACAAAATTTTTTGTAAACGCTTCAGGTGTTTTATATGTATTTAAGTTGTTTAAGTTTTGAAGGTAGTAATGGTATGCAAAAATTCCTATGGTTCCATTGTTATAAATAGCTATGGAATTTTTAGTAAATCCGGCAGTATCAACAGGTATAAAATAATCTGGTGTAATGCCTCCTTTTCCGTAAACAACTTTACCTCCCATTGTTCTAAATATTTTACCAGTTATCTTTTTTGCAGTATCTGTATAAGAAGTATCACCATCGTGCCGGTTAATAATATCCTGGTAATAAGCTTTGCTACCATTGGCATAGCTTCTTTGAATACTACGGCCAACTGGTGTAAAATACCTGGCAATTGTTAATCTTAATGCACTGTGATCGCTTAGTTCAAATTGTTCTTGTACCAACCCTTTACCAAATGTGCGCCTGCCAATAATAGTGGCTCGGTCCCAATCTTGTAAAGCGCCTATTAATACTTCGCTGGCGCTTGCCGTACCTTCATCAGCCAATATAATAAGCGGCCCTTTTTCAAATTGGCCAACTCGGCGGCAACGGTATTCTTTTTTAGTTACATGCTTTCCTTCTGTATAGGTAATAAGTTTATCTCCATCCAAAAATTCATCAGCAATCTCAATTGCTTCTTCCAAAATACCTCCGCCATTATCTCTTAAATCTAAAACAAGGTTTTTCATGCCGGCCTTATTCAATGCTTCAAGCGAAAGCATAAACTCACGATAGGTTTCTGTAGTAAATTTATTAAGCTTGATAAAACCTGTTACTGAATCTATCATATAACTGGCATCTACACTACTAAGTGGTATAGCATCACGAGTTAAAACAGCCTTTTTTATGTTATTGTTGCGTAAATATGTGATGGTAACTTTAGCACCTCTATCTCCTCTTAGTAAGTTTCTGTATGTATCTACCTTTGTTTTATTACCCGCTACAATACTATCATCTACTTTTATAAATTTATCACCCGTTAACAATCCGGCTTTAAAACCTGGCCCGTCTTTTAAAACATTAATTACATTAAGGGTATCTTCAAAAATGTTGAATTCAATACCAATTCCAAAAAATTTGCCGGCTAATTCTTCATTTACCTGTTGTAGTTCGCTGGCGGGAATATAAACCGAATGGGGGTCAAGTTTACTAAGCATTGCCTGTATTGCTGTATCGGCCAGGTCATTAATTTTTACATCATCAACATAACGGTTGCTAATCAAGTCCATAATTTCTTGTACAGGCCTGGGTTTTTCCATAAAGAAAAAGCTCTTACCAGGCATATTATCCCTCATTTTATAACCTAGGTACATTCCAATAATCATGGTAATGCTAAACAACAATGGTAGCCAAACCTTTATTTTTTTACTTATCATTGGGCGAAGTTAAATTTTTGATGCGAACCACGATAATTTATGATGAAATTCGGGCTAATGAATTAACTTCAACAAATAATTTTGTAACAGATAACAACTCATAATGGCTTTTAAACTAATTGCAGATAGCGGGTCAACCAAAACAGAATGGTGTTTAATAAACGGCAATAAAACTAAAACTTTTTATACACAGGGACTAAGCCCTTACTTTCTTTCTGCAGAACAGATAGAGTATGTGATTACCGAAGAATTGAAATCGAAAATTAAAAAATTGGAGCCCGAAGAAATTTATTTTTATGGCACAGGGTGTAGTAATGCCGACAATGTTAAGTTGGTTAAAAAAGCTATTAATAAAGTATTTACTAATGCCAGCGTAGAAGTAGACCACGATCTGATGGGAGCAGCAAAAGCATTGTGCGGCCATCAAAAAGGTATTGCCTGTATCTTAGGAACTGGATCAAATTCGTGTTTCTATAATGGGAAAAAAATTGTAAAAAATAGTCCAGGATTGGGCTATGTTTTAGGCGATGAAGGTAGCGGAGCATACCTGGGAAAAAAAGTAATTCAGTATTTTTTATACAAAACTTTTGATGAAGACCTGATGGACAGGTTTAATACAAAATACAACACCAGCAGCGATGAAATACTTACGGCTGTTTATAAACAACCGTTGCCTAACAGGTACCTGGCTGCATTTACTGAATTTCTTGTTGAAAACCGTGGCCATTATATGGTTGAAAATATCATTGAAGATAGCTTTAATGATTTTTTCTTTAATCATATTTATAAGTACAGTGAAAGCTGGACCATGCCAATTAATTTTACAGGAAGCGTTGCTTATGGTTTTAGGGATATACTAAAAGATATGTGCAACTCTTATGAATTGAACCTGGGTAAAGTAATAAAAAAACCAATGGACGGATTAGTAAAATTTCATAGATAATAATATGCCATTTAAACAAATCACCGAATCAGAGTCTCACTACAACCATCTGGAAAAAATGACTGTAATGGAATTGCTTATTAATATGAATAAGGAAGACAGTATTGTTCCAACTGCCATTGAAAAGGTGATACCTAAAATTGAACTGCTGGTAAATGCAATAGTTGATAAAATGTTGGTTGGTGGCCGTCTTTTTTATATTGGCGCCGGCACCAGCGGAAGATTAGGTATTGTGGATGCAAGTGAATGCCCACCTAGTTTTGGCGTTGGTAATAACCTGGTGATAGGTATCATTGCAGGAGGTAAAAAAGCAATTACAGAAGCTGTTGAATTTGCAGAAGATGATACTTTACAAGGTTGGAAAGATTTGCAGGCGTATGCCGTTTCCGATAAAGATGTAGTGATAGGCATCGCTGCCAGTGGTACTACACCTTATGTAATTGCAGCGCTAAATAATTGCAGAACTAATAATATTATAACAGGCAGTATTTGTTGCAACCCCGATGCTCCATTAAGTAAATCGGCCAATTTCCCTATTGAAGTTATTGTAGGCCCCGAGTTTGTAACAGGCAGTACAAGAATGAAAAGCGGAACAGCACAAAAACTGATTTTGAATATGATTTCTACATCTGTAATGATACAATTGGGCAGGGTAGAAGATAACAAGATGGTAAACATGCAGCTTACCAATGATAAATTGGTTGACAGAGGGGTGAAAATGCTGATGCAGAAAGCCCAAATTGATAATTATGAAACTGCCCGTGAACTACTCTTAAAAACCGGTAGTGTAAAAACAGCTATTGAAAACCGCCACTCATAAAAAAATCTTGCAGTATTTATGCAATTTTAGTAATTTACGTATCATTAGTTACTAATAAAAAAACTTCCACTTATGAATATTAAATTTTTACTTACAACATCATTTATTGCAACAACTTTAATCACCCAGGCTCAGGATGCAAATAAAACTTTTGCAATAACCGGAGATGGCAATCATGATTTTATGTGGATGAACATTCGCCAGGTTGATATTGGGAGTGGTAAGATTGTACAAAATATTTACGACAGGCAAAAAACTGCCTTTGTTATGATGGATGCCGATACTAAAGCTCAGTCTTTAGCCGGGCAATTACCAACTCAAAGTCTGGTAGCTGCAGCCGCTTATGATAAAAACCAAAATAAATTATTTTTTACGCCCATGCGTATAGGCGAACTTCGCTGGCTTGATTTAAATGCAAAAGGCAGCACACAAAAATATTATACTGTTACATCTTCCTTACTTAATACGTATGAAAGTTTAAATGATGAAGCCAATCATTTTACCCGTATGGTAATTGCAGCCGATGGTAATGGTTATGCATTAACCAACGATGCAAGCCGCCTGGTAAAATTCACTACAGGTAAAAAAGTTACTATTACCGATCTTGGCGCTGTGTTAGATGATGATGCAAACAAAACAGTTTCCATAAAAAATAAATGTACAAGCTGGGGCGGAGATATGATTGCTGATGCTTATAATAATTTGTACATCATCTCAGCCAACCATTATGTATTTGAACTTGATTTAAAAACAAAAAAAGCTAAATATATCGGAAACATAAGCGGCTTGCCTGCCAATTACAGTACAAATGGAGCTGCTGTAGATGCAGAAGGTAATGTGGTTGTAAGCAGCGCCAATACTTTTGCCGGGTACTACAAATTTAATATGAAAGATTTTGTAGCTGTTAAAATCGAAGGATCGGATATGGTTTATAATGCTTCTGATTTGGCTAATGGCAATTTACTTTATAAAAAAGAAGCTGATGCTGCCCGTACTTTTGCTGATTTTAAACCAGTGGTTCCTGTAATTACAAACGAAGCTCATATTTTTCCAAACCCTGTAACCAACAGCGAATTTAAAATTTCATTTGATGGTCAGCAAGCAGGAAGATATAATGTAGCTATTACCGATTTAAGTGGTAAATCTATCATGAACAGAACAATTACTACAACTTCAAAAACACAAATTGAAACTGTGCCCCTGAACAGAAAAATTGCTAAAGGTGTTTATATGGTTAAAGTTACAGATGCTAACAACAAATTTATTTTTACCGAAAGAATAGTAGTGCAATAAAAATATTATGGCTATTAAGTACAAAGGGTTGCCAAGTTGGTAACCCTTTTTTTAAAATCAACATTAACCATTGTTTTTTAATTTAATTAAAGGAAATTTACAATAATTAAGTACTAAAATTATTCTTACTTGCAGGATTTAGAACCATACTATAACTGGCGACATTTGTATGTGGCCGAAGAAGATAAGCACTCGCCATTTTACAAAAAAAGGTATAGCGAATTTGAGTTCTCCAATACCATTTATAATTATTATATACACCCGCAATGGGATGATTTTGGCTCCCGAACTTTATACATGAAGGTTTTATATGCCGATTATGAAATGGAATATGTTATTATTGAATTACTGGGCGAATGGAATGATGCCATTGAAAACGATATCATGACTTTGAGAAGAGAAATCACCGACAACATGTTTACTCAGGGAATATCAAAATTCATTTTCATTGCAGAGAATGTTTTAAATTTTCACAGCAGCGATGATAGTTATTACGAAGAATGGTATGAAGAACTGGCAGAAAAAAACGGATGGGTAGTAATTATTAACTTACCTGCACAAAGCCAACACGATTTTAGACAGATTAGGCTCACCAATTATATTAGCCTGTTTGATTTACCCGAATGGCGTACTCAAAAACCCGAAATAATTTTTCAGCAGGTGGATGATATGATGATGAAAAGAATAGAATATCACGAATAACTTTTATTAGTAACAAAATTGTTATTGAAGTATAAAAGATATTTTTTAGATGGTTTTTGGCTTATCCTGTTGTATTTTTGTAAACCAACACAAAACCTAACGCTTTCAATATGACCTGGAAACATTACTTCACATCCTCAATAGGCAAGAAATTAATTATGGGCCTTACAGGTTTGTTTTTAATTGTATTTTTAGTTGTACACTGTAGTATTAACGCTATGATTTTTTTTAATGATGGTGGAGAAACTTTTAACCACTGGGCACATTTCATGGGTACCAATCTTATAATCCGCATAATGGAAATAGGCTTATTTGCCGGGTTGATACTTCATATTATACAAGGATTTATGTTATGGTCGCAAAATAAAAAAGCACGGCCTGTAGATTATAAAATTAAAAAGGCTAATGAAAACAGCAAATGGTACAGCCGCAGTATGGGGTTGTTAGGCACATTGCTTTTATTGTTTTTAATTTTACACATTTATCATTTTTGGACACCATCACGCCTGGGTGGTATTGCCGGCATTCATCCACTGGATGAAACCACGTTATCATCTTACAATAACCAGCAAGCGCTTAACCTTTATGCAGAAATGAAAGTAGTTTTTGAAAATAACCTGTGGGTGGTTATTGTTTATGTTTTAGGAGTAATCTCTCTTGCATGGCATTTGATGCATGGCTTTCAAAGTGCATTTCAAACTTTGGGTATCAACCATAAAAGATTTACACCCATCATTAAAAATTTTGGTGTAGCTTTTTCTATCATCATTCCTTTAATATTTGCTTTAATGCCAATAGCATTTTATTTAGGATGGGTAAATTAATTTAAATCATCAACCCTTTAAATATCTACTTTTAATAAGCGGTGATGGTAATTGAAAAAATAAAAGTGAATTTTTAAACTGCCAAATTCAAAATCCCACATTTGTGGATATGAATTGATAAAAAGCTAAATATTATACAATGTCTTTAGATTCTAAAATTCCTGCTGGCGAAATGGACAAGAAGTGGACCGATTATAAAGGCCACGTAAAACTTGTAAATCCTACCAACAAACGTAAACTGGAAATTATAGTAATAGGAACTGGATTAGCCGGTGCCTCTGCTGCAGCTTCTTTGGGCGAAATGGGATATAAAGTTAAAGCCTTTTGTTTTCAGGATAGTCCACGAAGAGCACACAGTATTGCAGCACAAGGTGGTATTAATGCAGCTAAAAATTATCAAAATGATGGCGACTCGGTTTTTCGCTTGTTTTATGATACGGTTAAAGGTGGCGATTACCGTTCACGGGAGGCCAATGTTCACCGTCTTGCCGAAGTAAGTAATAATATTATTGATCAATGTGTAGCTCAGGGAGTTCCTTTTGCAAGAGAATATGGTGGCTTATTAAGCAATAGAAGTTTTGGCGGCACACAGGTACAACGTACATTTTATGCTGCCGGCCAAACTGGTCAGCAATTATTATTAGGCGCTTACAGTGCATTAGAAAGGCAAATTGCATTAGGCAGTGTAACAATGTACAACCGGCACGAAATGTTAGATATTGTTACGATTGACGGAAAGGCAAGAGGCATCATAGCTAGAAATTTAGTAACCGGAACATTAGAAAGACATTTTGGTCATTGTGTATTATTATGTACAGGAGGATATGGTAATGTATTTTATTTAAGTACCAATGCAATGGGCAGCAATGTTACAGCTGCCTGGAAAGCACATAAAAAGGGTGCTTTTTTTGGAAATCCTTGTTTTACTCAAATTCATCCAACATGTATTCCTGTTAGTGGCGATCATCAAAGTAAATTAACCTTGATGAGCGAAAGCCTACGAAACGATGGAAGGATATGGGTTCCCAAACAAAAAGGCGATTCTCGAAAAGGGGTTGATATTCCTGAAGAAGAAAGAGATTATTATTTAGAAAGAAGATACCCTGCTTTTGGAAACCTGGTACCACGAGATGTGGCTTCAAGGGCAGCAAAAGAAAGATGTGATGAAGGTTATGGTGTAGGAACCACTAAGATGGCCGTTTATCTCGATTTTAAAGATGCAATTATCAGGTATGGAAAAATTGAAGCAGGTAAAACAGGTAATGAAGAAGCAGAACATCATTCAATTGTAGAACTGGGAAAAGCTATTGTAGCAGAAAAATATGGTAACCTGTTTGAAATGTATGAAAAGATAACTGGTGAAAATCCATACGAAGTACCTATGCGTATTTACCCGGCAGTACATTATACCATGGGTGGTCTTTGGGTTGATTACGAATTAAAAACTTCCGTTAACGGATTATATGCATTGGGCGAAGCCAATTTTAGCGATCATGGCGCTAACAGACTTGGCGCAAGTGCTTTAATGCAAGGCCTTGCCGACGGATATTTTGTAATTCCATACACCTTAGGAAATTACCTGGCCAATGAAATACGAACAGCTTCCATACCAACCGATCATCCGGCATTTGCAGAAGCTGAAAACGCTGTAAGCGATAGGATATCAAAACTGATGAACATAAAAGGAAATCAAACAGTTGAAAGCTTTCATAAAAGGTTAGGTAAAATAATGTGGGATAAATGCGGTATGGCCCGCAATGCAAAAGATTTGTCGGAAGCCATAGGCGAAATTCAATCGTTAAGAAAAGAATTTTGGAACGAAGTTAAAATACCGGGTGATATAAATGAAATGAATCCCGAATTGGATAAGGCAGGCAGGGTGGCCGATTTTTTGGAATTGGGAGAACTGATGTGCATGGATGCATTAAACAGAAACGAAAGTTGTGGTGGCCACTTTCGTGAAGAATCGCAAACAGAAGAAGGGGAAGCAAAACGGGATGATGATAATTTTAGCTATGTTTCCGCTTGGGAGTATAAGGGAGATAATAGCTGGCAATTGAATAAAGAACCATTAACATTTGATATAGTAAAACCAACGCAACGGTCTTATAAATAACATGAAAGTAAGTGGGGTTACATTTGTAAAAAATGCAGTGAAATACGGTTACCCGGTAGTTGAATCAATAAAATCAATCTTACCCATCGTAGATGAAATGATTGTTTGCCTTGGCGATTCGGATGATGAAACCAATAAGCTGATTGAATCAATAGGTTCTGAAAAAATTAAAATTATTCATTCTGTTTGGGATAATAATTTGCGGGAAGGAGGAAAAGTGCTGGCAGTAGAAACTAATAAAGCATTAGATGCTACTGCTGCCGAAAGCGATTGGCTCTTTTACATACAGGCTGATGAAGTTTTACATGAAAAATATCATACTGGAATAATGGAGGCAATGAAAAATTATAAAGCTGATGATAGTGTTGAGGGTTTATTATTCAATTATCATCATTTTTATGGTAGCTATAAATTTATTGGCGATGGCCGCAGTTGGTATTCAAAAGAAATAAGAATAATAAGGAATGATAAACGAATACGCAGTTACCTGGATGCACAGGGTTTTAGAAAAGATGGAAGGAAGTTACAAGTTAAATTGATTAAAGCCTATATGTATCATTATGGCTGGGTACGAAACCCGGTTGAAATGCAAAAAAAATATACAGATTTTGGTAAATTATGGCATGCTGATGAAGGGTTTGAAAATTGGGCAAAAGCAGAAATGGAAAAATCTAAAGAATTTGATTATTCTAAAATAGATTCATTAACAGTATTTACCGGAACACATCCAGCGGTGATGAAAGGGTTGATTGAAAAAGAAGATTGGAAATTTGATGTTGATATAAAAAATAAAAATTTTAAAAATATTAAACACAGGCTTTTATATTTTATATGGCAAAAATTCGGATGGCGACCATTTGAATACAGTAATTATAAACGTATTTAATAATTATGGAACATTATAACATGAACCTCACACTGGAAGTGTGGAAACAAAAAAACAGTAAAGCAACAGGTAATTTTGAAACATACCAGGTAAAAGATATTTCATCTGAAATGTCTTTTTTGGAAATGTTTGATGTGTTGAATGAACAATTGATAACCGATGGGAAAGACCCAATAGCATTTGATCATGATTGCCGGGAAGGAATTTGCGGCATGTGCAGCATGTATATTAATGGTAGGGCACATGGCCCCTGGACAAAAAATACAGTTTGCCAATTACACATGCGAGCATTCAAAAATGGAGATACAATTGTTGTTGAACCCTGGCGGGCAGCAGCATTTCCTGTTATAAAAGATTTGATGGTTGACCGATCTGCCTTTGACCGTATCATTCAGGCGGGAGGGTATATATCTGTTAATACTGGTAATGCAGTTGATGCAAATTCATTACCTATTGATAAAAAAGATGCTGATACTGCCTTTGATGCCGCTGCCTGTATTGGCTGTGGTGCTTGTGTAGCTGCATGCAAAAACAGTAGTGCCATGTTGTTTGTTAGTGCTAAAGTTTCTCAACTTGCACTATTGCCACAGGGGCAGCCCGAAAGAGAATCAAGAGTTTTAAATATGGTTACACAAATGGATAAGGAAGGATTTGGTAACTGCACAAACACCTATGCTTGCGAAGCTGAATGCCCCAAAGGAATTTCGGTTGCAAATATTGCCAGGATGAACAAGGAGTTTTTAAAAGCCGGATTGAATACCGAAGCTAAATAAAACTTTGTTACAAATTTTTATACTCGTATAATGGGTCAATATGTGTACCGGCTTTCATTTCAAAAACCGGATGAATGATGCCGTCATTTAATCCATACACCCAGCCATGCAAATCAGGACGTTTTTCATTTTGCCAGGCTCTTTGTATGATTGAAGTTTTTGCCAGGTTAAAGATTTGTTCTTGCACATTCAATTCAACCAGCCGGTCGCATTTTTTTTCTTCATCTTGTATGTTTTCCAGTTCGCTGCGGTGTATGCGGTGTACATCTTTTATATTACGTAGCCACATATTTAAAACCTGGTTAAAATCATCCGATGTCATAGAAGCTTTTACACCACCACAACCATAGTGGCCACAAACAATAATATGTTTTACAAAAAGATAATTTACGGCATAGTCAAGTACACTTAAAAGATTTACATCTGTATTAATAACAAGATTTGCCACATTGCGGTGTACAAATATTTCTCCGGGTTGTGTGCCGGTAATTTGATTGGCCGGTACACGGCTATCGCTGCATCCTATCCATAAAAATTCAGGAGTTTGCAGTTCCGTAAGATTTTTAAAAAAATCAGGTTGCTCTTTTACTCTTTCGGCTGCCCAGCTTTTATTATCTTTTAATAGCGATTCGTAAGGATGTATATTCATTTGACTGAAAAGTTGAAGAGCTAAGTTAAAGTATATGAAATAAAAAATCCATAGTAATTAAACTATGGATTTTTTATTTTACAGTAAACATATTTATTGGATGACAGGTATCATACCCCTGATACCCATATCAATAACCTGGTCGCCATTGTTTGGGTCGTATGTCCCATTATGATCCACATCTATCCATTCAAAACTTTTATTTGTACTAAGTGAAACAATTATATTGATATCTTTTGTTTCGTTACCAGTAATTATTAGGGGGTTAGCAAACTGCCCAGTTACTACACAAGAACCTTGTGGAATGGGGGATGAAGCAAAAATAGGATTGGGAACTGTTGTTGCTCCCGGAGGCGCCTGGCCTGTTGTTAAAAAACCTATACCCGATACTTTGCCTTCTAAACCCCAATAACCTTGTAGTTTGTTTGCATTAACAGCAACTGTTGAATCTTTTACTTTAAAACTTTTAAGATAAGTATTGAAACCGATGAATGACGTTAATGTAGCATCAATAGTTTGCCCCAGTGCATTTAAATAAATATTATAATTCTGGTAAGCTAATGATACACGAAGCCAGTTATATGTACCGGCTGCAAAGCTTTTTACAGGAACACTTAAAAATACCTGGTTATTACCGGCAAATTTTGAATTATCAAAATCAATGGCATTAGCGCCACCGGTTGTTACTTCAGGTGCCCTGTACAAAATTGCGCCGGCGC
>Ga0138256_10000148_pt1 | contig 84289 bp, 89 predicted proteins | sample KNB2016incub_MG_FD_105486 | JGI IMG/M metagenome (GOLD analysis project Ga0138256, IMG submission 105486) | Active sludge microbial communities from wastewater in Klosterneuburg, Austria - KNB2014incub_MG | ecosystem: Engineered > WWTP > Activated sludge > Unclassified | place: Austria... | reverse complement strand
TCGGTCTGCTCGATCGACATCGTCGCCAGCGCGTTCAGGCTGGGCATGCCGAAGTCCTTGGCCAGCGGCGTCGCCCAGTGGTCGAACTGGCCGATCAGCAACAGCGTGTCGGGCCGTATGCCCTGGCGCAGCACGGCGCGGCCGCGCACGCTGCGCTTGGGCGTGGCGATCTCGATTGCATCGCCGTCGGCGATGCCCAGGCGGGCTGCGGTCTGTGCATTGACGATCACGCCGCGGTGGCCGGCCACGTTGTCGGCCACCTCTTTGATCATCTGCACGCCCACATTGCCGCCCCAGGAATACTGCATGCTGCGCGCGGTGAGCAACCAGAACGGGAAGTCGCTGTTCTTGCCGCCGGTCTGGCCGATGATGGCCTCCCACATGGCCGGAAAATCCTTCCACACCGGCAGCGCCTGGTACTCCTCGAGCTGCTTGTCCCACCAGTGCATGCCATGTTCGTGCAAGCGGCGGCCGAGTTCGACGCCCACGCGCATCAGGCGCTCCTGGTAGGGCAGCTCGAAGCGCAGGCCACGATCGATCAGCGTCGGCAGCAGGAACCAGTCGCGCTGCGGGAACGGCTTGGTCGCCAGGCCGTGGGTCTTCCACCAGTCCAGGCCATGGGCGTCGGCACCGTCGCTGACATCGGCGCTGGCGGCGCGGCACACCGCGTCCCAGATCGCCTCGCGGTCGTGGCTGACCACGGTGTCGAGCGAGAAGTCACCGTGCGTGTTTTTCAGCGGCACGCCGGCGGCGCCCTTGTTGATGGCGGTGTTGTACTTCTCGGTCAGGCCGGTTCGGCGTGCCAGTTCGGTCGCGATCTCGGTGAAGTCGCGCGCCTGGCCACGCGCGGCCACCACCGGCTGGCGCAGCGCATAGCCCTGGTGGTCCCAGAACTGCTCGACATACTTGGTGCCGCCGATGCGGATCAGCTGCAGGCTTTCGAGGTCGGTGGCATCGGGCAGCAGGATGTCGGCGAAGTGATTCGTCTCGTCGCGTGTGTATGCAAACGCGACGACGAAGGGAAAGCGCGCCATCTTCTCGCCCAGCGCCTTCGTGTCCCAGAACGAGATCGCCGGGTTGGTGCGGTAGACGAACCAGACATCGGGCAGCGTCACGCGCGGCAGGCCCTTGGGCGTCTCGTCGAGAAAGAGCCACGAAAAATGCGTCGGCCCGAGGGCCTGGCTCCAGGGCCCGTCGGCGGCCAGCGGCACCATCGTGCGGTAGGCGTTGCGGATGTTGGGTGACGGCGACCAGTGCGCCTTGTCGGTCGGGTTCAGCGGGTAATGCATGAAGCCGTCGGGGCCCGGCCGCACGCTGTCCAGGCGCTCGGACATCGGTTTGGTCAGCCGCACCGTGGTGCCCAGCGTGCCACCGGGCACCTCGAGACCGCCGACCAGCGTGGCCATCAGCGTGCGTGCCCAGCAGCACTCGAAACCACCCCAGCCGTTGTTCACGGTCTTGCCCAGCGTCACCGCCACCGGCCGGAACGGCATCTCGCGGCCGTCGATGACGATGGTCTGGCCGACACAGGCGTGCGCGACAAATTCCTGCCCGATGCGGCGCATCTGCGCGGCCGGCACGTCGCAGATGCCGGCCGCCCATTCGGGCGAGAAGGCGCGCATGTGCTCGACCAGGCAGGTGAAGCCGGTGCGCCCGGTCAGCAGGCCGTCGGCCAGCACCTCGTCGTCGGCGCCGACCTCGACCGCGTCGACCTCGTAGCGGCCCTCGATGGCTTCGTGCAGGTCGGGCGCGTCGTGCACGCGTGCCGCACCCACGGCCTGGTCCCAGACCAGCGGCTTGCGGGTGGCGCGATCGCGCAGGTAAAAGCCATGCGCACCCACCAGGTAGGGGCTGGCCGTGCGCTGGGCCAGGAACGGCAGGTCGAGCTGCTCGCGCGGCACTTCATGCAGCATGACGTGGATGAGCGCAAACAGGAACGCGGCGTCGGTCTTGGGCTTGATCGGCACCCAGGTCGCCGAGCAGGCGCCGGTGATCGACAGGTGCGGCTCGACCTGCACCCGCTGCATGCCGCGCACACGCGCCTTGGCGTGGCGCCAGATGCCGACCACGCCGCCCGAGGCCTCGATGTTCGACCCGCAGGAGATCAGGTAGTTGCAGCGCGGCGTGTCGGGTGCGACGATGAAGGCGCGGTGCCAGAACTCGCCGTACAGGTGCTCGGAGTGGTAGCACTTGACACCCTGCCCCGAGCCGAAGCCCATGTCCATCGGCCCCCAGGCCGAGAGAAACGCCGGGAAGGTGCCCATGTACGACTGCGGCGTGCCGCCACCGCCGAAACTGGCCGCGACACGCGGATAGCCCGACGCGTCGAGCAAGCCCTCGGCGCGCACCGCATTCAGACGGGTGGCGATCAGATCGAAAGCCTCGTCCCAGCTGATCGGCACGAAACCCGGGTCTTCGTCGCGCCCCTTGTTCGGGTTGCTGCGCTTCATCGGCGTCAGCACCCGGTTCGGGTTGTAGGTCTTCTGCACCAGGCCGAAAGCCTTGACACAGACCTTGCCGCCACCGGGATGAACGTCGGCCGCGCAGAAGTTCGGTTCGACCTCGGTCGCCACGCCGTCGACCACCTTGACCGTCAGCAGGTCGGGGCCGGCCACGCACTGGTAGCAGTAGGTCGGCACCCGCTCGACGTGGGCGGCCGCCTTGCTCATGTCCGCTGTGCCTCGCTGGCGGCCTTGGCTTCGTGGGCCTTCTTCGCCTTCGCCGCCAGCCGGCCCTCGGTGGTCTTGACGTCGACCACGAAGCGCATGTGGCGGCCGCGGCAGATTGGCTCGACGCTGTCGCTGCCGCTGACTTCGAAGGTGATGGCACGACCCTTCACCTCGGCGATGTTCAGCGTCAGCGTCACCGGCATGCCCATCAGCGTGGCCGCCAGGTGGTCGAGTTCGATGCGCGTGCCCACCGAATCCTCACCTGCATCCAGGTGGCGCAGCAGCAACTCGCGGCAGGCGATCTCGATGTCGCGCACCAGCATCGGCGTGGCGTAGACGCGCGCCTGCTCGCCCATGAAGTCGATCGTGCGCTCGCGGTCGACCGTCAGCGTCGTGGTTTCGCTGAGGCCGTTGGTCAGGCTGGGTTTCATGGTCCGTGGTCCTTGGGGGGTTTGGGGTCAGAGTCCGAGGTAGGCCTGCTGCACCAGCGGGTCGCGCAGCAGCGCGCCGGCCTCGCCGTCGAGCACGATCTGCCCGGTTTCCATCACGTAGCCGCGGTCGGCCACGCCGAGCGCGGCACGCGCGTTCTGGTCGACCAGCAGAATGGTCGTGCCGCGGGTCTTCAGCGCGGCGATCTGGCCGAAGATCTCGGCCACCAGCTGCGGCGCCAGGCCCATGCTGGGCTCGTCCAGCAGCAGCAATCGGGGCTCGGCCATCAGCGCGCGGCCGATGGCCAGCATCTGCTGCTGCCCGCCCGACAAGGTGCCGGCGGGCTGGTGGCGTTTCTTCTGCAATGCCGGGAACATCGCCAGCACCGGGTCCAGGCTGTTGCGCGAGCCACGCGCAAACGCACCCAGCAGCAGGTTGTCTTCGACGCTCAGCGGCCCGAACACCTGGCGCCCTTCGGGCACCTGCACGATGCCCATCTGCACGCGCTGACGCGCTGTCAGCCGGGCCAGGTCCTTGCCGTCGAAACGCACCATGCCGGCACAGACCGGCTGCACGCCCGAGATGGCGCGCAGCAGCGTCGTCTTGCCAGCGCCATTGGCACCCACCAGCGCGACCAGTTCACCGGGCTCGACCCGCAGCGCCACACCCCGCAGCGCCGGGATGCGGCCGTAGCGGCTGCCGAGGTCGACGACGTCAAGCATGGGCTGCCTGCGGCTCGGCCACGCCGAGATAGGCCTCGATCACCAGCGGGTTGGCCGAGACCTGCGCCGGCGTGCCCTCGGCCAGCTTGCGCCCATGGTCGAGCACCAGCACATGGTCGGACACCTCCATCACCAGCCGCATGTTGTGTTCGACCAGGACGATGGTGGTGCCTTCGGCGGCCAGCTGCTTGATCAGCGCGTCGATCTCGCGCGCCTCGGTCTGGTTCAGGCCGGCGGCGGGTTCGTCCAGCAGCAGCAGGCTGGGCTCGGCGGCCAGCGCACGCGCGATCTCCAGCCGCTTGAGCGCGCCGTAGGGCATGGCGTCGGCAGCGGCGTCGCGGTATTCGCCCAGGCCGACACGGCCCAGCAGGCGCAGCGCCAGTGCGCGGCAGTCGGCTTCGGCACGCACCAGTGCCGGCGTGCGCAGCAGCGTGGCCAGCAGCGAGCAGCGCTCGCGCAGGTGGCGCCCGGTCATCACGTTCTCGAGCGCGCTCATGTTGAAGAACACCTGCAGGTTCTGAAAGCTGCGGCCGATGCCGGCGGCGGCGAACTGGTGCGTGGCCAGCCCGGTCAGGTCACGGTCACCGAGCCGGATGTGGCCGCTGTCGGGCACATAGATGCCGGTCAGCATGTTCAGCAGCGTGGTCTTGCCGGCGCCGTTGGGGCCGATGATCGAATGCACCGCACCGGTCTGGATGTCGAACGACAGGTCCTCGATCGCCTGCACACCGCCGAAGGCCTTGCCCAGGTGCTCGACGCTCAGCAGCTTCATCGCCGCAACCCCTGCTTCAGGCTGGCCAGCCAGCGCGCCAGCGTGGGCACGATGCCCTGCGGGAAGAAGATCATGGTGGCGATCAGCACGGCGCCGAAGACCATCGTTTCGTAGTCCTCGAGCACGGTCAGCAACTGCGGCAGCAGGGTCAGCACCAGGGCGCCGACCACGGCGCCGAAGATCGATGCCATGCCGCCGAAGACGACCATGATGACCAGTTCGACTGAGTGCATGAACGTGCTCTTGGCCGGTGTGATGAAGCCGGCGTAATGGGCGGTGAGCGCCCCGGCAACGGCGGCAAACACGGCCGAGATCACGAACACCCGCAGCTTGAAGCGCGCGCTGTCGACGCCCAGGGTCTGCGCCGCGATCTCCGAGCCATGCAGCGCACGCAGCGCGCGGCCGGTGGGTGACTCGATCAGGTTCAGCGCCAGCCATACCGCCAACAGCAGCGCCGCGGCGACCACCCAGTACCAGGTGCGTTCACCGCGCAGCACCCACCCGAACACACTGAGCGCCGGCACCGCCATGCCGTCGGGCCCGCCGGTCAGGCGGTCCTCGGTGGTCAGCACGATCGAGATGATGATGCCCAGCCCGAGCGTGGCCATGGCCAGGTAGTGGCCCTTCAGACGCAGCGTCGGCCGCCCGACCACAAAGGCCAGCAGGCCCACAGCGGCACAACTGGTGATCATGGCCAGCCAGCTCGGCCAGCCGTGCTGGGCCGACAGGATGGCCGAGCCATAACCGCCGAGCGCAAAGAAACCCGCGTGGCCGAGGCTGATCTGCCCGGCGTAGCCGATCAACAGGTTCAGCCCGATGCAGACGATGGCATTCAGCGCCACCAGGATCGCGATCTCGTAGAAGTAGCTGTTGCGCAGCAGCAGCGGCAGCAGCACGATCACCAGCGCCAGCACCAGCAGGCCGCCGCGACGCGGCGTGGCCAGCCAGCGGCCCAGACCCGGGCGCAGCGGCTCAGACACGATCACTGCGGCGCGCACCAAGCAGCCCCCCGGGCATGAAGAACAACACCGCCAGGATGATCACGAAGGCGATCGCGTCCTTGTAGGCCGACGATACGAAGCCTGCGCCCAGCCCCTCGACCAGGCCGAGCAGCAGCCCGCCCAGCACGGCGCCAGGAAAGCTGCCCAGCCCGCCCAGCATGGCCGCAGCAAAGCCCTTCAGCCCCAGCATCACGCCGGTGTCGTACGAGGTGAAGGTGATCGGCGCCACCAGCACGCCGGCCAGCGCGCCCAGCATCGCCGCCAGGCCGAAGCTGGCCAGCAGCACCTGGCGCGTGTTGATGCCCATCAGCCGCGCCGCCAGCGGGTTGAACGCGGTGGCCCGCATGGCCTTGCCGAACAGGGTGCGGCCGAAGAACCACGACAGACCGGCCACGGCCAGCGCGGCACCCGCCAGCACCCACAGGCTTTGCGGCAGCACCGTGGCCCCCAGCAGCTGCAGCGGCTTGTCGCCGCTGAACGCCGGCAGCGGGTGCACGCGTTTGTCCCACAGCACCTGGGCCATGCCACGCAGCAGCAGTGACGCACCGATGGTGATGATGATCAGCGTCACCGTGTCGGCACGACGCGCTGGCTCGATCGCCAGCTTTTCGAGCAGCAGCCCCACCCCACCAGCGGCCAGCACCGCCAGGGGCACGGCCGCCCACAGCGGCAGCCCGGCGCCGACGAAGGTGACGGCGGACATGCCACCGATCATCACGAACTCACCCTGCGCGAAATTGATCGCGCCGCTGGCGTTGTAGATGATCGAAAAGCCCAGCGCGACCAGCGCATAGATCGCGCCGACGGTCAGGCCGCTGGCGATGAACTGGAGCCAGGCGCCGTTCATGGCAGTCCCCGTTCGTGTGCCTGCCTTCAGCGCGCCAGCGCCCAGCTGCCGTTCTTGACCTCGAGCATCAGGAAGGCGCTGAGGTCAAGGCCCATGTGGTCGGTGGGCGACATGTTGACGACGCCGCCGGTGCCGACGTAGCCCTTGGTCGCTTCCAGCGCATCACGCACCTTGGCCGGATTGGTCGATCCTGCACGCTTGATGGCGCCTGCAACCAGCATCAGGCCGTCGTAGGCATGGCCGCCGAAGGTCGAGACCTCGGTCTTGAAGCGCGCCTCGTAGTCGCGCTTGTAGGCCGTGACCACGGGCTTCTGCTTGTCGCTGTCGGGCAGCAGTTCGGGCACCAGCAGCGCTGCCGCCGGCAGGCGCACCCCTTCGGCCGCCGGGCCAGACAGCTTGATGTACTCCTTGGACGCCACGCCGTGCGACTGGTAGAGCGGCAGAGTCAGCCCGACTTGGCGGTAGTTGCGCGTGACGATGGCCGGCCCCTGGCCGAAGCCGGCGTTGAGCACCGCCTGCGCGCTGCTGCCACGGATCTTGGTCAGCTGCGCGGTCATGTCGGTGTCGGCGGCGCCGTAGGTCTCGTCGGCGACGACCTCGATGCCCTGCTTGGCAGCGACACCCACACACTGAGCCCGCATCGACTTGTCGAAACCGCCGGTGCCCGAGATCAGCGCCACCTTCGACATGTTGCGTGCCTTCATGTCGATGAAGATCTTCTCGCAGGCCATGCGGTCGGTGTGCGGGGTCTTGAAGACCCACTTCTTGACCGGCTCGACGATCACCACCGCACCTGCCAGCGAGATGAACGGAATGCCGGCCTGTTCGACCAGCGGTACCACCGCCATCGTGGTGCCGGTGGTCGAGCCGCCGACGATGGCGTCGACCTTGTCCTGCTCGATCAGACGCTTGCCGAAGGTGCGCGCCTTCTCGGCGTCACCGGCGTCGTCGTAGGTCACCAGCTGCAGCTTGCGACCGAGCAGCCCGCCCTCGGCATTGAGCTTTTCGATCACCATCTCGAGCGTCTTCTGCTCGGGGTCGCCGAGAAAGGCCGCAGGCCCCGTGACCGACAAAAAGGCGCCGATGCGGATCGGATCCTGCGCCAGCGCCGTGCCGCTGATCAGCAAGCTGCCGGCAAGCGCCAACGCGGCGCGAAAGGGTGGACGAATCGTCATGTCTGTCTCCTGTGGGGTGAACTGAACACAGAGCCCGGCAGCTGTGGGCAGCCACCCGGATCCGACACTTACACTGCGCGTCGCCGGCTCGGGCGGTCGGTGCCTGCGCTGGGCTTCGATCCTACCTGCGAGATCGAATGAATTTCATTCGATTGGATTATTCTGGTACCGTAATACTGAAATGAATTTGATCTGGTTCAGGTTTGTGGGTCGCCCGTGACCGAGACCCGCGTCCGCAGGGGGCGCGCCGCGGCGCGCAGCAGCCGTACAAACCCCAGTCGCGCGGCGCTTGCGCAGACCGACGGACTGCAGATCCGCAGTGCGCGCCGCGCCGACCTCGACCCGATCATCACCATCGACGCTTCCGTGACCGGGCTGGAGAAGCGCAAGTACTGGCTGTCGGTGTTTCGCCGCTACGGCCAGGGCGAGCGCAGCGGCCAGCAGTTCCTGGTTGCACTGCAGCAAGGGCAGGTGGTGGGTTTCGTGATCGGAGAGGTACGCGACTGGGAATTCGGCTCACCACCCTGCGGCTGGGTGTTCGCCATCGACGTCGCACCCCAGGCGCGGCTGGCCGGCGTCGGCACCGCTTTGCTGCAGGCGATCAGCGCCGGCTTTCGCCGTGCCGGCGTGCGCAAGCTGCGCACGCTGCTGGCGCGCGACAACACGCTGATCCTGTCGTTCTTTCGCAGCCAGGGTTTGATGGCCGGTGCCCTGATGTCGCTGGAGATCGACCTTGACGATTGACGACCGCAGCGCATGAGACTTCAGAAGAACACCTCGCTGGCGCTGTACAGCGTGCTCGAGTTTGCACGCGACCCGACACGCCACATTTCGGCGGCCGAGATCGCCGCCAAGCAAGGGGCGTCGCCGCACCACCTGGCCAAGGTGCTGGCCGAACTGGCGCGCCACGGCATCGTCGAGTCGGTGCGCGGCGCGGGCGGTGGTTACCGTTTCGTCGGCAACGCCCGTCGGCTGACGCTGATGGACGTGATCGCACTCTTCGAGGAGATCACTCCCGCCGGGCCCGAGCATCCCGCTGGCACTCGTGCCGAACCCGTCGAGCAGGCGCTGGCCGCGGTGCTGTCGGAGATCGACGAGAACGCCAAGGCGACCTTTCGCTCGATCACGCTGGCGACCATGCTGAGCCTGATCGACCGTCAGCAGCGCGCGGCCGCCGAGCCGCCTCAAGGTCTGCCCCAGGTCTGAAGGGCCCAGAAGGCCCGACCGCCGCCCCGCGCAGCAGCAGGGATCAGTTGGCGGGCGTCTTGCTTGCCGCGGTGCGCTGGAGCAGGTCGGCCCAGGCCTCGTCGATGCCGGCCTGCAGGCTGTCGATCTGTTCGGCCGTCAGGTGCCGGTAGCGCCGCTGCAGCGACAGGTAGGACGACAGCGTGCAGCTGCGCTCGGTGTGATTGAGCGTGTAGCGGCGGCCGTCCTCGATCTCGTAGAGCGGAAAGGCGCCCGACTCGACCGCGTGGCGTGCTGTCGTCAGCGCACCGTCGTCGGCCACGCCCCAGCCGTCCAGGCACGGGATCAGCAGCGTGATGAAGCGCATGCCGCGAATCGCCTTGGCCTTGGCCACCTTGCGCCGCAGGTCGGCCAGGTGACCGATGCTGGCGGTGGCGACATAGGGCACGCCATGCGCGGCCATGATGGCCGACATGTTCTTCTTGCGCGTGAGCTTGCCGGCCGGGGTGGACCCGGTGCGCGCGTACTGCGGCGTCGACGACGACTTCTGCGCGCCGGTGTTCATGTAGCCCTCGTTGTCGAGGCAGAAGTACAGGATGTTCTCGTTGCGCTCGGCGGCCGACGACAGGCATTGAAAGCCGATGTCGTAGGTGCCGCCGTCGCCGGCCAGCACGATGACCTGGGTGTCGGGCCGGCCGGTGGCGTCGAGCGCGCGCCGCAGGCCCGAGGCTGCCGCTGCGCTGGATTCCAACGTCGGCTGATAAACCGGGATGCGCAATGAACTGAAAGGCTGCGGCCCAGAGATGATGGCCATGCACGACGGCGGGATCACGGCCATGGTGTCGGGCCCGAGCACGTCGAGGATGTGCCGCACGGTCAGCGGCTCGACACAGCCCGGGCAGGCGGCGTGGCCTGAGCAGATCAGTGGCGCCGCGGCTGCTGCCGTTGCGGATGCGGATGCGGATGCGGATGCGGTCGCGGTTGTGGTTGCGGGTGTCTGTTGGAGAGTCATGGCTTGCATTCGGTCAGCGCACCCACAGTGAAGCCGACTGCGGCTCGGCGGCCAGTGCCTGCTGCACCGCGCGCACGATCGTGTCGGGCGAGACGTCGACACCGCCGACGCCAGCCAGGCAGCCGCGCACCCGTGGTGCCTGCGGAACGCCGTACAGCGCCGATCGCAGTTCCTGCAGCAGCACGCCGCCGAGGCCGGGCGAATGGTTGCGGTCGAGCACGACCACGTCGGCCACACCGCCCTCACCGGTCAGTGCTGCGCGCAGCGCGGCCGTTGGCAACGGACGCAGCAGGCGCAGCTTGAGCAAGCCGACCGCCAGCCCCGACGCGCGCATCGCATCGACCGCCTCGCGTGCGGTGCCGCACAGGCTGCCCAGGCCGACGATGATGACGTCGGCGCCGTCACAGCGGTAGCGCTCGATCACACCGTGGCTGCGCCCGCTGAGCTCACCCCATTCACGGTCGGCGTCGGCCAGCAGCGTGGGCACCTGCGCCATCGCGGCGTCGATGTCCTGGCGGTGCCGGTTGAACATGTCGGCCGAGACCACGTTGCCCCAGGACGAGCCGATGGCCGTGTCCAGCCGTTGCGCAGGGGCATAGGCCGGCAAGTAGCGGTCGACCATCTCCTGCGACGGCAGCTCGACCGGCTCGAGCGCATGCGAGACATAAAACGCGTCCAGGTTCACCAGCACCGGCAGCAGTGCCTGCTCGGCCACGCGGAAGGCCTGGATCACGCTGTCCAGGGCCTCTTGCGCCGTTTCGACGTAGAGCTGGATCCAGCCGGTGTCGCGCTGCGACAGGCTGTCGGTCTGATCGGGCCAGAAGGCCCAGGGCGAGGCCACCGTGCGGTTGACGTTGGCCATCACGATCGGCGCGCGCGCGCCGGCAGCGTAGTGCAGCAGTTCGTGCATCAGCAGCAGGCCCTGCGACGCGGTGGCGGTGAACACCCGTGCGCCGGCCAGCGACGCCGGAATGCAGGCCGACATCACCGAGTGCTCGGACTCGGGCGTGATGATCTCGGCATCAAAGCCGCCTTCGGCCTGGAAGTCGGTCAGCTTCTCCAGCACCGGAGTCTGCGGCGTGATCGGATAGACCGGCACCACTTGCGGCCGCGCCAGCCGTGCGCCCCAGGCCACGGCGTGGTTGCCGGTCAAGAGCCGGATCGCCGGGTTGCGCGTCATCGCAGTTCCTCCTGCATCACCATCGACCCGCTCGGGCATTCGCTGACACACAGCCCGCAGCCCTTGCAGTAGTCGCTCAGCACCACGTAGCCGTCACCCTGGCGCAGCACCGCCATGTCGGGGCAGTAGGTGACGCAGTTGTCGCAGTTCGTGCAGGTGCCGCACGAGAAGCAACGGTCGGCCTCGGCCAGTGCGGCCTCGATGTCGAGACCGAGTTGAACCTCGGCCTGCCCGCGCAGGCGCAGCGACAGTTCGAGCGTGGTCTCGGTGGCCCGGGGCTGGTGCGGGTGGTGGTAGCGGCTGATCGATTCGAGCCCGACCGCGCGCTGGGGCACCGCCGCGTCGGTGTCGGGCACCTGACCCGTCAGACTGCGATGGATGGCCAGCGCAGCGCGCTCGCCCATGCCCACCGCCTCGGTGACGTAGCGCGCCATGCTCGCCAGGTCACCGCCGGCCCAGATGTCGCTGGCGCTGGTGGCACCGTTGCGATCCACCGCCAGCAGCGCGCCGCTGCAGGCCAGCGACGGTTTCAGCGACGACAGATCGGGATCCTGCCCGATCGCGCTGACGATGGCGTCGACGCTGAGCGTGAAGTCGCTGCCGGCGACCGGGTCGAGCGTGAACATGCCCCGTTGGGCACCGGCCAGAAAGCGCACGCCGATGCCGTCTACGCGGACAGTCCCGTCAGGCTGTGGCGTGGCGCCTTTCAGCATCGACGAATCGATCAACCGGATGCCTTCTTCGATCGCCTCGGCCACTTCGGCCGCCTGCGCGGGCAGGCGGTCTTCGGCTTCCAGCGTCAGCAGGCTCACATCGTGACCGGCGCGGCGCGCACTGCGTGCCACATCGAAAGCCGCACTGCCGCCACCCACCACCAGCAGACGGCGCCCGAGCGGCGGCGTGTCATCCGCGGCCACTCGCGCCAGGTATTCGGCGCCGTCCATCACCCAGGGCCGGTCATAGTCCAGCGGCGCCAGGCGCTTGCTGATGGCCGCACCCGTGGCCATGTAGACCGCGTCGTGCTCGTCGCGCAGCCGCGCCAGGTCCTGCGGGCCGGACAGGGGCTGCCCGCAGCGCAGGTCCAGGCCCATGTCGACGATGCGGGCGATCTCGCCGTCGAGCACGTCGCGCCCGAGGCGATAGCCCGGAATGCCGTAGCGCATCAGGCCACCCAGCAAGGGCTTGGCCTCGACCAGCGTGACGCGGTAACCCAGGCGGCGCAACTGATAGGCCGCCGACAAGCCCGAAGGCCCGCCGCCCACCACGGCGACCGACTGCGTGCGCTCGGCCTCGGCGCGTGGCAGCGCCCAGCCGCGCTCCAGCGCCGTGTCGCCGACGAAGCGTTCGAGCTTGCAGATGGCCAGCGCCTCGTCGTGGCCGCTGCGGTTGCAGGCCGTTTCACAAGGGTGGTGGCAGACGCGGCCGGCAATCGCCGGAAACGGGTTGTGCAGCGCCAGCGTCAGCCAGGCGCCGTGGGTGTTGCCGACACGTGCCTGCGTGATCCACTGCGCAATCTCGCCGCCGACCGGGCAAGCCTGATGGCAGGGCGACGGCGCACGGATGTGCAGCGGCAGCATCGCGCGCCAGGTGCCGGTCTTGATGGCCTCGGTGGTGCGGGTGGTCCAGATCGCGGGTTCAACGGCATTCATGGCGCCACCCCGGCGAGTTGACGGTCGACCTGCTGGTAGCCCTGTTCACAGGCGGCCAGGTTCTCTTCACGCCGCTGCGGGGCCTGTTCGCCCACGGTGCGCAACAGGCCGGGCAACGGCGGCGACTGCAGCGCGCGCGCCAGGCCGCCCAGCAAGGTGGAGTTGACGATGCGCCCCAGACCCTGGCTGCGCGCGATCGACAGCCCGTCGAGTGCGATCACGCGCAAGCCGGGAAAGGCGCGCGCGATCTCGTCCGAACTGCGTGCCGAGTTGACGACGATCACGGTGCCGGCATGGGCGGTGGCCAGCAACCGGCCCTCGAGCAAGCTGGCGTCGAAGCACAGGATGGCGTCTGCGCGCTCGATGTCACAGCGCAGGCGCACCGGTCGCTCGTCCACCCGCAGGTAGGAACTGACTGGCGTACCCCGGCGCGCACCGCCATAACTGGCAAAGCACTGCACCTGCAGCCCCTGGTCGAAATAGGCGGCCGCCAGCAGGTTGCCGGCGGTTTGTGCGCCCTGCCCGCCTCGGCCCTGGATCACGATCTGCAGCATGGCCAGCCTCGACCTCCACGCGTCCGAAGGCGGACGCCTGGAGCGCAATCTAGCCTCGGGCTGTCAATTCGTCGAATTGATTGTCAGAATCTGCCGCATTCACCAAACAGATGGACAAGAGGCCTGTGCATGAGCTTTCGCCAGCTCGACCTGAACCTGCTGCGCGTGCTGTGCGCCGTGCATCACACCGGATCGGTGACCGAGGCCGGGCGCCAGCTGGCGCTGTCGCAGCCGGCTACCAGCAACGCGCTGGCGCGGCTGCGGCGCCACTTCGACGACGCACTGTTCGTGCGCTCGCCAGCCGGCCTGCACCCCACGCGGCTGGTGCAGCGCATCGCACCCGAGGTCGCCGCGCACCTGCGTGCGCTGGAGGCGACGCTGACGACGCGCGATCATTTCGACCCGGCGGTGGCGCAGGTGCACTGGCGGCTGTCGCTGTCCGATCTGGGCGAGTTGATGTTCCTGGCGCCGCTGGCCCAGGCGCTGCGCCAGCAATCGCCGAACTGCCTGGTCTCGAACGTCGCCGTCGACGCGAACCGGGTCAGTGCCGCACTGGAATCGCGCGACATCGACCTGGCGATCGGCATCCTGCTGCCCGAGCACAGCGGCATCACCAGCGAGCCGCTGTTCAACGAACACTTCGTGGCCATCACCGGCAGCCACTGGCGGCCCGCGGCCGGCCGCGTGTCCGCCACGCTGAGCATGCAGCAGCTGGCACGCGCCTCGCTGGCGGTGGCCGCACCCGCGGCCACCTTCCACGGCAGCGTCGAGGCCATGCTGGCGCGGCTGAAGCTGCAGGATCGCGCGGTGCTGCGCGCGCGCCACTACGGCGCATTGCCCGAGCTGGTGACACGCACCGACCTGCTGGCCATCGTGCCGCAGATGTTCGCCCACTCGCTGGCGCCGCGCTACGACGTGCGCATCTGGGAGCTGCCCGGCCACGGCCCGCGCTACAGCGTGCGCATGGTGTGGCATCAAAGCTCAACCGACGACGCGGCGCAGGCCTGGCTGCGCGGGCATGTGCGCGCGCTGTTCGCGCGCGATGAAGAGCGCTGAACAGCGCTGCGAGATCCTGTGCCAGCGCAGCACGCGCCGGCCGCGGGCAGAAGTCAGCGCCCTGGCGCCACCCATTCGTTGCCGCTCACGGCCCCCGTGCGCAGTTTCCTTGCCAAACAGGGCATCGACGCCATCTGCGTGCACCGCATCGGGCCGGCCGCGGCAAACATCTCCAGGTTGGCACAGCAGGGAAAGTTCGATCTCGTGATGATGGGAACGCAGGGACGAGGCGCAATCGACGGCGTGCTCTTGGGTTCGGTCGCGACCAAGGTGCTATCCCAATGCTGTGCGCCCGTGCTGTTGATACGCTGAACGGCCGGCCAGCCTGTGAACACTGGGGACCAAGGGGAATGCACCTGCCGGTTGAGATGCGAGAGCGTTCCCTCTCAACGCCAAGTTCGGACTGCCTAGACGTTGTCGTGACAAGGCACGCGCGCAGGCACCGAACCTGATTGAGGCCTGTGCATCGAGCAGTCGAACGCAATGGCGCCAGTTTTCTTGACCTTTCCTAAGTCCGTGCGACGTCGATCGGGCAAGGTATGGAACACCGGCATATCGCGCCCATCTCAGACTCAAGACAGGCGACGGGCGTCTGTCAAGCCAGAGGAGATCGAGATGAAGACCATGGGATTTCACCGCCTGACCGCGGCCGTCGCTGCCACCGCCATCGCCGCAGCCTTCGCATCATTCGCGCCCGGCCTTGCCCAGGCGCAGAGTCACGACCATGGCCACGACGCCGCCACTCCTGCCAAGCTGAGCCTGGATCATGGCCACAAATGGACCACCGACGCGCCGCTGCGCACTGGCATGAGCCGCATTCGTGCGCTCGTCGAGCCGCAACTCGCAGCAGCCCACGCCGGCAAGCTGAGCCCGGCGCAGTACCTTGCACTCGCCGGCCAGGTCGAGACCGAGGTTGGCGGCATCGTGGCCAACTGCAAACTCGAGCCGAAGGCCGATGCGGTGCTGCACATCGTCATCGGCGAGATCGGTGCCGGGACGGACGCGATGGCCGGCAAGGCGGGCCAGAAACGCCCGGAGCAAGGCCTGGTCCAGGTCGCAAAAGCGGTCAATGCCTATGCGGGACACTTCAACCACCCCGGTTTCACGCCGATCCGCAAGGTCCAGTGAAACCACCGAAGGAGTACGCCATGAACTTCACCATTCCCACTCCCTTGCAGCAGGAACATGAAGCGTTGCACGACGAGTTGCGCCGCGCCACCCAGGCGGGCGGCGAAGTCGGCGAGGCCGCCAAGACCTTGGCCGGGCTGATGCACGGGCATTTCGTCAAGGAAGACCAGATCGCCTTGCCGCCGCTGGGCCTGCTGGGCGCGTTGTCGCGCGGCGAGTTCAGCACTGAGATGAACAACGTGCTGGCCTTGACCGACCGCCTGCAGGCCGAGCTGCCCCAGATGCTGGAGGAACACAAGGCCATCGTCGCCGCGCTACAGCGTCTGCAGGTGGCCGCCGAGCACGCTGGTCGCAGCGATATCGTCGCGTTCGCGCAGCAGCTGGTCCAGCACGCACGCACCGAAGAGGACGTGATGTACCCGGCCGCGCTGCTGGTCGGCCATCATGTGCGGCTGCTGGCTGCCCGGCATGCTGATCAGCGGGCTTCAGCGTGACCGCGCCGGCCATGCGTACCCCGGCGTTCTTCGACGAGGCGCCAAGCATCATCGTGCATGACGCCTTGGCGCAGACGCTGGGCGCCGCGCAGGACGGCATGCTTGAATACCGCTACATCGATGCCGTCAAGCTGGCCGGGCATTCGTGCCCGACCGTGGCCGGCGCCTGGCTGATGACGCGCGCAGCGCTGGCCCGGCTGTACCCTGGTGAGGCGCCGCGCCGCGGCGAAGTGCGGGTTGAACTGCGCGAGCCGCAGGACGCAGGCGTGGTCGGTGTCGTGGCCAGTGTGGCAACACTGGTCACCGGCGCGGCCGGCGTGGGTGGTTTCAAGGGCCTGGCCGGTCGCCATTCGCGGCGCAACCTGCTGGCATTCGATGTGCCGATGCATGGCGAGATGCGCTTCACGCGGCTGGACAATGGCCACAGCGTTGAGGTTTCGCACCAACTGGAGGCGGTGCCACGCCCGGCCGTCCTGATGGCGCAGATGCAGGCCGCACTCGTGCCGCGGGCCGACCACGTCCAGCGAGAGGCTTTCGCGAAGGTCTGGCAAGACTGGGTGCGCACCATCCTCGTCGAACATGCGAACGACCCCGCACTGATCACCATGGAGAACTGACACCCGATGGCTCGCCGCGAGATCGCAGCGCAGGCCTTCTTGGCGGCACTGCCGATGTTCAAGGCCCTGGACGAAGCCACGCTCGCCCGGCTGGCGGCGGCGACCACGCCGCGCCGGCTGGCGCGTGGCGAACGCCTGTTCAGCAAAGGCGATGCCGCGACGAGCATGTACGTGGTGGTGCACGGTGAGATCAGGCTCATCGCGCGCAGCCCGGCGCGAGGCGAACGGCTCACCGGTGTTGTCGGCGCCGGCCGCAGTTTCGGCGAGCCGGTGATGTTTCTCGAACGGCCTGCCTTGGTCGACGCAGAAGCGGCCGGCGACGCACTGGTGCTGCAGTTGACGAAAGAAGCGGTTTTCGCCGAGATCGAACGCAGCCCGCGCTTCGCTCGGCGTGTCATCGCCAGTCTGAGCCAGCGCACCGAGGCCTTGGTGCAAGAGCTCGACCGTCTGGCCCTGGGCAGCGGCCGCGAACGCCTGGTCGACTACCTTGTGCGGCGCGCCGGCAACGGGCCCGGGCCGCAACTTTTCACGCTGCCGGCCACCAAGGCGTCCATCGCCTCGCAACTCAGCCTGACGCCCGAGCACTTCTCTCGCCTGCTGCGCGATTTGGTGGCTGCCGGGTTGCTGCAGATGCAGGGACGCCGCATCAGCGTGCCCGACGTGCAACGACTCGCCGGCAACAAGGCAATGCCTTGACACCACGACCCTGAGTTCTGTTCAGCTCGCGCGGCGCCAAGGGCCCGCAAAAGCTCGCGCGGCGCCTGGCCCCAGCCTTCCCATCACTTTGGCTTGCCTACGTCGGCACACCCGCGGCCGCCCGGGCGAGCAGGCCAGCGTTGGCGGGGTGGCGGCGCAGGAAGCCGTCGCGCCATGCGTCGGGCATTTGCCGGGACGTAGCGTGCAACCATTGCGCGCCACGCTGGATCAACGATCTGGCGCCCGCCGCTTCGCCGGTGGCCTGCAGGACCTGAGCGGCCATCAGCCACAGATCGGCCCGGTCGATGTCGAACGGGGCGCAGCTTGCAAGCAGCGCCTGCACGCCATCGAGATGCCGCCACGCACGGTCGACGTCACCAAGCACCATCGACGCCTGGGCAGCTGCCGTTGCCGCGTGCAGCAGCAGCCCGGGTCGCCCGAGGGTTCCACGTTCGAGCAGCACGCGCTCGCAGGCGGCCAACGCCCGCTCGCCGGGAAGCGAGCGGGCGACTTCGAGTGCGAGCAAGCTGCGATGAAACGGCGAGTCGATCGACGCCAGCATCGCCTCGGCCTCGTTGACCAGCGTGCTCCGGCTGCGCCCCAGCATGCGCGCCGCACGCAGACGCAATCCGACGCGACGGGCACGAAACCTTGCTGCAATCGTCTTGTCGTCGGTGATCAGCGCATCAAGCGCGCGCTCGACCTGGCCGAGCGACAGCCACAGATGCGCATGGTGGTTTTCGGCAAGCACGCAATCGGTGCGCATCTCACCGTCGCCGTCAGCGCGTGTGCGAAGCTGTTCCAGCGCCGCAGCGAAGGTCTGGTCACCTGCCAGGTAGTCGCCCATGTCCCGTTGAACAGCGCCGAGATTGAGGTCGATCACCAGCCCGCTGCCCTGGCCGTGCATGCGGTCGCGCAACTGCTGGGCCTCCATCAGCACGTCCCTGGCCTCCGGGAGCTGGCCACTCCAGTGCAGCAGCAGGCCGAGGTTGCTCAACGCGGGAAGAAGCCGTGCCCACAGGGCTGCTGCGCGCAGCTCGGCGATCGCCTGCCGTGACGCCTCGACCGCTGGTCCCAGGTGATCCACGAAGCCGAGAACGCCCGCCATCGCCAGATGAAAGTCACCCCGCTCCGCGGGCCGGCCATGCGACATCACCCATTCCTGGTGGGCCTGCAGTGTCTGCACCGCCAGCGCCTCTTCGCCGCGCAGCGCCAGGCGCCACGCCGTGGCACGGCCGAACTCGAAGGCGATGCGTGGCTGGCCGAGTACCAGCGCACGATCGATCGCAGCCAGGCCGAGCTCGAGGGCATCGGTCTGCGAACGATCGGCATCCCAGCCCTGGCGGCACAGCAAGGCACGAAGGCGCTGCTCTTCGGTGGTCGCGAGCGCGTCCATGCGTTGCATGCAGGACTGGCGAGCCAGCATCGCGTCGGGTGCCAGATGCACGGCTTGACGGTCCTCGAGCACATCGAACAGCGCGTCGATGGCGCCGCACTGTTCGAAGCACGCCGCCGCAGCGTCGAGCAGCTCGCTCTGCTCGATCGGAAGGGACGCCTCGGCGGCCGCCTGGGCTGCCGTTCGATAGGCGTCACCGGCGCGTCGCTGCTCACCGGCGGCTTGCCAATGCATGGCCACGTGTGCGGGCTGGCCCTCGTGCTGCTCGAGGTAGTCGGCAACAAAGCGATGCATGAACTGCGCCACCGAGTGCGGAATCGTGCGCTTCACGCCGACGGCGATCACGTCGTGAACGAACTGCCGGCCATACAGTACCTGGCGCAGCTCGAGCTCGCGCAGCGGGGCGCTGAGGGCCAGCGGTGAGCAGGCCAGGGCCGCGGCCGCCAGCGGCACGCTGAAGCTCTGGCCCGCGATGGCTGCGAGCTGGGCGAGATGGCGTGCCTGGGGGCTGAGCAGACCGACGCGCTGCTCGATCACCGTCACGATGTCCGGCGGCAGCGGCAGCTCAGGCAGCCTCATCACCTCATCACCGCCCAAGGCGAGCAGAAGCTTCACCGACTCGAGCACGAACGCCGGGTTGCCGCCCACGCGCGGCCACAGCCGTTGTGCCAGCACGGCCGTGTCCAGGCCCGTCAAACCGAGCGAGCCGATCAGCTCGCTGGTAGCAGCCGCGTCGAGCGCCGCGATCTCGATGCGCCGGAAGCGCTCCACATCGTCGAGCGAGGCCCGCCAGCGTGCGCCCCTGGCCACCACTTCGTCCCATCGGGCGGCGAGCACGAAGCGCAAGGGCACGGGCGTCAAGCTTGACGACGAGCCTGAGGTCATGTCGATGACGGCCTCGACACTCGCGGTGTCCGCGAGTTGCAGGTCGTCGAGCAACAGCGCCGCGCAGCCCCGGGACAGGCAGGCAGCCAGCAGCCGGGACACCGCAACCAGGCAATGCCGACGCTGATAGTCGCTTGCCACCGCCACCGGTGCCTCGCCGCGCAGCAAATCCGCCAGGCGCGGCAGCAGGCGTGCCGCCTCGCGCAGATCGTCGTCGCCCAAAGTCGGCTCGAAGCGGTCGATGGCGGTCAGCAGCAATCGCTCAAGCGACGCGTAGGGCACTTCGGCATCGCCGGGTCGGGCACCGGCGAATCCGCAAGGCCCGACGGCAGCCGCAAACTCGGCCAGCAGCCGGGTCTTGCCGACGCCGGCTTCGCCGCACAGCAAAGGCGTCTTGTCGCTTCGCCAGGCGGCAATCAGCCCATGCAGCGAGGCTTGGCGGGCAATCAGCCTTGGCGGCCGCAACACGGTGACCGGAATCGATGCAGCCCGGGCGGGCGGTGCCGGCGCTGCCTGTGCAGCCGCACTGGCGGCCAGGATGGTCTCGCCCAGCTGGCGTGTGGCCTGTGACGGCAGCGCGCCGTAGAGCTGACGCAGCATATCCTTGCAGCGGTCCCAGACGGCGATGGCTGCGGCGGTGTCACCGCGCAGGTACAGCACTTCCATCTGGGCGCGGTAGGCCTCCTCGGACTCTCGGTCCCTCGCCAGCAGCGCGTCGGCCAGACGCAGGGCGTCGTCGAGCAAGCCGGCCTGCACGGCCTCTCGGATCGCGCCCAGGCGTTGGGCGCGCTGCGTCGAGCGTTGCGACTCGCGCTGCGCTTCGAGCCAGCGTGTCGCGTCTTCGCAGTCCTCGTATTCGAAGCGCGCCAGCAACTCTTCATCGGCCGAGGCCGCAGATTCGACGCGCAGCACCGACCCAAGAGACAGCACGCCGCCGACGTCGATCAGCAGCTCGGCCCCGGCCGCCTGGCGCAGCACCGCCAGACGCTGGCGAAGGTTGCCGCGCGCACGCGCATCCGACACGTCGGGCCACAGCAAGCGCGCGAGCTTGCTGCGCGGTGTCGGCCCCTCAACCGAAAGATAGGCCAGCAGCAGGGCCTGCTTGCGTTCCAGCGCGATCCGACTGCCGCCTGAGGTCAGCAGCTGCGCGACGCCGTGCAGGCTGACATGGATCGCGGGGTTGCCGCCGGAAAGTGCTGACATCGAAAGCGAAGCGACAGCTGTGGCCGCTGAGGATGCACGAAGGAACAACCCGCCGTCGAGCCAGGCAACCCCGCGTTCAGGGGGGTTGGGTGACGCTGCAATGACGCTGCGCAACCTATGGTGGACTCTTGCCATGCCGCAACCCGCATCCGATCCTCCGTTCTCGACACGGTCGACGCCGTTTCGCGAGGAAGAGCTTGTGCGCGCCGAACGCCGAGGCAAGCAGGTGCTGCTGTATGCGGCGCACGGCCCGCTCGGCGGCGCCTTCGCCTGCGCACGCTGCGGTGCAAGCGAGCTGCAGCCCGACCTGCTGGCGCATCGCGCCGACTGCCCCTATCGGTCTGCACGTCGCGGATGACGCTGCGATGACGCAGCCGGCCCTACATTCAAATTGCCCGATCCGCAAATCAAGGAAATGACCATGCTCGCAACCAAGCCCATGCCGATAACCCCCGGCACCCTGAGCGGTGCAAGCTTGACGCTCGCCGCCGCACTGATGGCCTGCGCGCTGCCGGCCTCTGCAGACCCCGTTCCCGCGCTCTACGCGATCACAAGTGCCGGCACCTCGCAATACAACTACAACACCTTTCAGGGCGTCGTCACCTCGAGCGGCACGAGCTCGGGCACGACCGCGCTCAACGCCCCGGCGGCGTTCAGTAATTCCTATTCCGACGAAGGGGGAGGGAGCTTCCACGGCATCCAGACAGCCACGGCGAGCGCCGACTACGCCACCGCAGGCTTGCATGCCGCAGTGTTCACCGAAGGTTTCTCCCAAGGCAGGGCACACGCCCAACTCGACGATACGATCACGTTCAACGTCGCCGGCGCCAGCGCGTCGACGGTCACCTCGATCGGCCTCGACCTCACGCTCGACGGGACGATCAGCGCCCTCGAGCACGCCGGGTACCTGTACAACCTGAAGATGTATGCCAGCGGCCGCGGTGGACTCAGCGCAGGCTGGACCACCCAGTTCTACGACTCCCCAACCGATCCGCGCAACTACGTCGGCTGGGCGGTGTCGGGCGGCGCTGGTGAACCGGGCGGTTTCGAGCACTTCGAGGTGCTCGCCGACAGCGCCACCCACAAGCACTTGCACGGTACCTTCACCATCACCGGGGCGCAGACAGCCTTCGACATCTTCCTGGGATTCAACTTGTCGTGCAGCAGCGGCACCGACTGCGACTTCGGCAACTCGGGGCACCTGAGATTCGACATGCCGGACAACGTCAGCTACACCAGCGCCTCGGGACTGCTTCTGACAGGCGGCCCCATAACGTCGGTGCCGGAGCCGGCTACCTTGGCTCTGCTTCTTGCAAGCCTTGGTGTGCTCGGCCTTGTCTCACAGCGTCGCAGAGTCGCCGTATAGCAAACGGGTGCTCGGCGACCGGCTTCAACGGCGCGAGCAGCCCATCCGCAGCTCTAACCCACCGTGAGCAACAGCTGCCGTTGCGGTCGGTGCCGGCGCTGGAATTCCCTCGAGATGGGCGCTCAAGATCAATATTCCACGCTGAGCGCAATCGACCCGAAGGCATGGCGCTGCGCCTGTTCGTCGAACTCACGCGAGCGCACCACGCGCATCAACGAGAGCTTCACGCCGTAGCCCGCGAGTGGGCCGTAGACGCTGAACCCGATGGACGCCTGCGCCACCAGCGGGCGCCTCGTCACGCTGTGGCTGCTGCGCAGCAGGTTGCCGTCGAGCGTGAAATCGTAGGCCACGAGTCGACCTTCGAGCATGGCGAACAGGTGCGCGCCAGGGCGTGCGCGCACCTGCGCGCTGCCGTCCCGCAACGCGGGTGTCGTGGGCGGTCGGTTCTCAGCGCCGGGGCGGATCGGGTAACTGCCGAAATCGTTCGGCATGTTCCAGCCGATGCGACCTTCGATGCCCACACTGGCCGAGGTTTCGATGTTCCCCAGCCGCAGGCTCAACGAACGAATCGAGTCGGCCGAGAACCCCGCAAGCTGCGACTTGACACCGCGGTGGTCGCGCCACTTCTGCTCGCGCGCCAACTGCAGCGCGGGCTCGTTGCCGAGCTGGTGATCCCAACCCTGGAATCTCTCGACCTTGTTCACGCGGTGCACGAGGTCCTGCGTCTGCCGTGCCATCGAAAGCGGTCCGATCACGCCCAGCGTGACCTCGCGCGTATCGAGCATCTCGACCTTGGCCTGCTCGTCGAGCCGGCGCCGGTTCCAGGACAGGCCCGCATACAGCAGCCCGGCATAGGGCCGGTCGTTGCTGATCAGGTCGCTGCGCGCAGCGTCCGTGGGCGTGTACATCGACTGGCCCATCTTGACAACCACGTTCTGGGGTTGTGATGAATTGGCACTGCCACGCCAGAAGCCGGGGTCAAGCCACCCGATCAGCGCAGCATGCAAGCGCAACGGCAAGGGCAGGCAGCCCAGGTCCGCATTGCCCGCAACGTTGCGGGAGATGGCAGTCAGCGACACGCCGTTGGTGTAGTTGTTGTCCGTATCGGCGAAGAGGTCGTTCTCGAGCCGGGCGGTATGGCCGCGAAACTCGATCGAGCCGCCCGGACTGCTCTCGACGCCTTGTTGCGCCTGCACAGACCCATCGGTCGGTGCGGCCGCCGCGCCAGGCAACGCCACCATGCTCACGACAAGGCCCAGCCCAAGCCGTCGTGCCAGGTTGCCCAATCTGCGCCGGTGGTAAATCAAGCTCATGGCCAACACCGCACGCACTGGATCAAGCCCGTTGCCCGACGCCGGTCGAATCCAACTTCAACGCGGCCACACCGAACCACACCATCGCCATCACCATGGCGACCCCACCAATGAGCACGAGGGCTGGCGGCACCCCGAAGGCCACCTCGGACAGAATGCCCAGCGGCATCAGCATGCCCACCAAGGTCAGCCACGAAATCGCCTTCGCCGAGAAGGCACTGATCGGCAGGCGCATCAACAGATAGCCGACGACGATATTGATGAAGGCAAACAGGTTGCCGTGCACATGCGCCAAGCGCGATTCGAAATGCTTGCCCACGCCATAACTGGCGATCCAGGCCTCCTTGCCTGGCGCGAAGTCGCGCAAAAAGATCAGCACGAAGCCATACACCATGAACGCGGCGAGAAACAGGAAACCGGCGGCGAGATTCTTCTTTCCTTGCATGAGTTTTCCCTCTTGAAGTTGGGTTGACGACCGTACCGGATGATGATTTGGAGCACCCTGCACGCACCTGGGCTGCGTTTCATGACGATGCTCTTTTGTGCCTGCGGTTCAACATCGGCGCACATTCGATATCAGGCACCGCTACACCGCCGTCTTCTTGAAGCGCCCGCCGGCGAATCCGAGCAGCAGGCTGCCCAGCACCGCGAGTGCCACGAACTGCATCCACAGCGCCTGGAAGCCGACACCCTTGAGAAAGATGCCGCGCACGATCTCGAGGTAGTGGCGCGTCGGGTTCAGCAGCGTCAGCCACTGGAAGACCTCAGGCATGCTGCTCACCGGGAACATGAAACCCGAAAGCAGGATCGTCGGCATGAAGACGAGGAAGCTGGCCATGAAGGCCTCCTGCTGCGTTCTCGAGATGGTCGATATCAGCAAGCCCAGCCCCAGGCCCGACAGCAGGTACAGCACGCTGGCCACCAGCAAGGTGAAGAAGTTGCCGACGAACGGCACCTTGAACCACAGCAGCGCGACCGCCGCAACCACCAGCAGGTCGGCCAGCCCGATGAGCGCGAACGGAATCGTCTTGCCGGCGATCAACTCGAACGCGCTCAGCGGCGTGACCATCAGTTGCTCGAGCGTGCCGATCTCACGCTCGCGCACCACCGCCAGCGAGGTGAGCAGCAGGCAGACCAGCAGGATGATCGCGCCCATCACCGCGGGCACGTTGTAGTCGCGGCTCTTCAGGTCAGGGTTGAACCAGGCGCGCTCGCTCAGGTCGAGCGCCAAGGCCATGCCGCCGGCACGCTGTGCACCAAAGCTCTGCACGATGCGTTCGGCGTAACCCAGCGCCACCGTGGCGGTATTCGAATTGCTGCCGTCGACCAGCACCTGCAGGCGTGCCCCGCTGCCGCCGGCCAGTGCGGCGGCAAAACCCACCGGCACCGTGATGCCGACGATGGCGTCGCCATGCTCGAGCGCGCTCACCAGGTCGGCCGGCCGTGAAGAGCGCCCCACCACACTGAAGAAGCCCGATGCGGTGAACGCCTCGACCAGTTCGCGCGAGACCTGCGTGCGGTCCTGGTCGACGACAAAGGTCGGGGTGTTGCGGATGTCGGTGGATACGGCATAGCCGAAGATCACCAGCTGGATCACCGGCGCGATGAAGATCACGCGCGCCAGCCGCGGATCGCGTGCGATCTGCAGGAACTCCTTGCGCAGAATCTCCCAGATGCGTTGCACCGAGTCGCGCCCCATCAGCGGATCTCCTTGCGGAAAACGAAGATCGCCAGCGCCAGCCCGATGACGGCGAAGCCGATCATCAGCAACCCCTGGACACGCAGCACATCGGCCCCGACGCCCTTGAGGAAGATGCCGCGCGTGACGACGAGAAAGTAACGCGCCGGCACCAGGTAGGTCAGAAGCTGCAGCGCCTTGGGCATGACGTCGATCGCATACATGAAACCCGACAGCAGAAAGGCCGGCAGGAAGGTCAGGATCATCGCCATCTGTGTGGCCAGCAATTGCGATCGCGCCACCGCCGAGATGAAGATGCCCAGGCCGAGCGCGCCGATGAGGAACGAGGTGGACAAGGCCATCAGCAGCCACACCGAGCCATGGAAGGGCACGCCGAAAAGCCACACGCCGAGCACGACGCACATCACGACGTCGGCCAAGCCGATGGCGATGTAGGGCAGCAACTTGCCCAGCACGACCTCGGCGCGTGTCACCGGCGTGGCGGCAAGCTGCTCCATCGTGCCTCGCTCCCACTCGCGGGCGATGGTCAACGAGGTCAGCATCGCGGCGACGATCATCATGATCACCGCGATCAGCCCCGGCACGATCATGTTGCGCGAGGTGAGCTCTTCGTTGTACCAGACCCGGCTCTCGGCGGTGATGGGTCGCTGCACGATGCGCCCGTCGAGCTGCGCCTTGAGCGAGTAGGTCTGCGCAATGGCGCGCGTGTAGGCCAGCACGATGGTGGCGCTGTTGGCGTCCGACCCGTCCACCACGGCCTGCACCTGCGCGGTCTGGCCACTGCCCAGCTTGCGGCCGAAATCCGGTGGAATGACAAGCACGAGTTGTGCCTTGCCATGGTCGAGCAGGCTGCCGATGTCGCTGGTGCGCGCGATCGGCGTGCTGAACTCGAAATAGCCCGAGGCGCGGAAGGCGTCGATGAGCTGGCGCGATTGCGCCGAGTTGTCCTGGTCGAGCAGCGCGGTACGCACGTTGCGCACGTCGAAGCTGATGGCGTAGCCGAACAGCAGCAACAGCAGCAGCGGCAGCAAGAAGGCCAGCACCAGGCTGCGCGTATCGCGCCGCAACTGGATCACCTCCTTGCGTGCGATGGCCCACAGGCGCCAGAAGTTCATGGTGATCAGCCGGTGGGCGCGCCGCCGGCGGCGCGCACCAGGGACACGAAAGCATCCTCGAGCGAGGGCGGAATGGGTTTCGATGCCGTCAGAGCGAGGCCACGCTCGGCCAGCCGCGCGGCAATGGCCTCGACCGCGCCTTCGAGCTGATGCAACGCCACGTGCACGCTGCGGCCGAACATCGACGTCTCCACCACCTGCGGCAAGCCCTTCAGCGCTTCCACGGCGCGCGGCCCGTCGCTGGTGTGCAGCTCCAGCAGCGGTTCGCGCACGCCGGCGCGCAGCCGCTGCGGCGTGTCCAGCGCCACCAACGCGCCGCGGTTCATCAGCGCCAGGCGGTGGCAGTACTCGGCTTCCTCCATGTAATGGGTGCTGACGAAGACGGTGGTGCCCTGCTGCGTGAGCGCATCGATGAGGTCCCAGAAGCGACGGCGCGACAGCGGGTCGACGCCCGAGGTCGGCTCGTCGAGAAACAGGATCTTCGGCTCGTGCAGCACCGCGCAACCCAGCGCCAGCCGCTGTTTCAGGCCCAGCGGCAACTGCCCCGTGAGCCGCTTGCCCTGATCGGCCAGGCCGGCCATCTGCACGGCCCAGTCGTGCCGCGCGGCGCGCTTGTCACGCGGCACGTTGTACAGGCCTGAGAAGAAGGCGATGTTCTCGTTCACGGTGAGGTCGGCATACAGCGAGAACAGCTGCGACATGTAGCCGATGCGGTGCTTGATGGCCTCGCTCTGCGTGAGGATGTCCAGCCCCGCAACCGAGCCTCGGCCGGCGGTCGGCAGCAGCAGGCCGGCGAGCATCTTGATGGTCGTCGTCTTGCCCGCACCGTTGGGCCCCAGAAAGCCGAAGATCTCGCCCTGTGCAACCTCGAACGAGACATCGTCGACCGCCACGAAATCACCGTATGTCCGGCGCAGCTTGTCGGCAACGACGGCCGGTGCCGCATGGGCTTGCGTCATGCCGCCTCCGTCATGCGTTCGATGAAGACGTCTTCCATCGACGGCGGCTCGGCGGCGATCGACCCCGGCACAAGCCCAGCGTCGCGCAAAGCCTGCTCGACCAACGGCGCATCGTCGGCGGCCGAGGCCACGGTGACATGCAGCTTGTCGCCGAACAGCGCTGCGCGCTTCACGCGCGGGTGCCGTCGCAGCAGATCGCGCGCGGCACGTGCAGGCTCCACCTGCACCACCAGCACCTCACCGCCCAGCGCATCCTGCAGCGCCTGCGGCGATTCGACCGCCAACAACCGGCCCTCGAACAGCAGCGCGACACGGTCGAAGCGCTCGGCCTCGTCCATGTAGGCCGTGCTGACGACCACCGTGACCCCTTGCGCCACCATGTCGTGCACGATCAGCCACAGGTCACGGCGCGAGATCGGATCGACACCGAACGTGGGTTCGTCCAGCAGCAGGATCTTCGGCTGGTGGATCAGCGCGCACGACAGGCCCAGCTTCTGCTTCATGCCACCCGAGAGCTTGCCTGCCAGCCGGTCCTTGAAGGGCGCGAGGTTGGAGAAGTGGAACAGCCGCTCAAGCCGTGCTGCGCGCTCGCGCTTGGGCACGAGGTACAGGTCGGCGTAGAAATCGAGGTTCTCCAGCACCGTGAGGTCGGCATACAGGCCGAAGCGCTGCGACATGTAGGCGATCTCATGCTTCACGCCCTCGGGGTCGCGCGCCACGCTCACGTCACCGAGAATGGCGTCGCCCGCCGTCGGCCTGAGCACGCCGGCCAGCATGCGCAGCGTGGTCGTCTTGCCCGCGCCATCAGGGCCCACCAGACCGAAGAGTTCGCCGCCGGCCACGTTAAAGCTCAGTGCATCGACGGCAGTCACGTCACCGAAGCGCCGCGTCAGGCCGTCGACGCGGATCACTGGCGGCGCCGGCACGGCCACGGGCGCGCCGGCCGTCATGGCTGCGCGCCGTCCAGCCGAACGTCGGCCGGCATGCCCGGCTTGAGCTCGAAGCCGCTGTCGCCGCTCACGCGCACCTTCACCGCATAGACCAGCTTCACGCGCTCTTCGGTGGTCTGCACGGTCTTGGGCGTGAACTCTGCTTGCGACGCGATGAAGACCACCTCGCCCGGGTAGGTCTTGCCGGGGAAGCTGTCGGTCGTGATGGCCGCCGGGGTGCCGAGGCGCACCTGGCCGACGCGGTTCTCGGGCACATAGATGCGCACCCAACGGTCGGCCGGGTTCATCAGCGTGAAGACCGGCGCACCGGGGCCGACGGTCGCGCCGGGCTCACGGTGGCGCAGCGTGACGATGCCGTCCATCGGCGCAAGCAACACCATGTTGTCGAGGGCGGCGTCGATGGGCTTGATGGCCGCTTGCACCTGCACCACCTGCGCCCGCTGCACATCGATCTTTTCGTGTCGCGTGCCGGCCTGCAGAATGTGCAACTGCTGGCGCGCCTGTTCGTACTGGCTGTTCGTCACGTCCAGCGTCATGCGTGCCTTGTCCAGGCTTTCGGCGCCGACGGCACCGCCCTCGAAGAGGCGCTTCGCGCGCTCGACATCACGCCTGGCATCGGCCAGCCTCTGCCCAGAGGCGTCGAGCGCGGCACGGCCTTGCGCCACTTCTTCGCTGCGAAAGCCACTTTGCAACTCGCGCAGCACCGCCTGCGCGGATGCGAGCTGTGCCTGCGCCTGCCCGCGCCGTGCCAGCATCTCGGCGCGGTCGAGCTGGCCCATCACGGCGCCGGCCTTGACCCTCTCACCCTCACGCGGGCCGAGCGACTCGATGCGCCCGGCACTCTGGAAGCCGAGTTGCACTTCGGTAGCCTCGACCGTGCCTGCCGCCGCCAGGCCGGCCTCGGTGCGGCCGAGAATGCGCGGTGCGAGAAGGTAGGCCGCAACGGCCAGCGCAACCAGCACCGCGATGATCACCAGCGGCTTGACGATGCGCGCCCTGGACGATGGTCCTGTCATGGCTTGTCCCCCTTCGTGCCGGCCTCAGACGCGGTGCCTTGCGGCGCCACCAGCGCAACCACCTGCTCAGGGCTCAAGACGCCTGCAGCGCGCAACAGGCCAAGACGCGTGGTGATGATGTCGAACTGCGCCTGCAGTCGGTCGGCCTGGGCGCCGAGCAAGGCGGTCTCGGCACTCAGCACGTCAGTCATGACGCCAACGCCCTGCTCGACCTTGAGCGTTTCGATCGCCAGCGCTTCACTTGCCTCGCCGATGCTGGTGGCCGTGACCAGCAGGCGCGACTGCGCCTCGGCATTGGCGTTCCAGGCGTCCTCGACCTGCTTGTCGATCTCAAGCCGCACCTGCTGCAATGCCAGCTCGGTCTGGCGGCGCGCGGTGGCCGCCTGGTCCACCTGCGCGCGGCGCAGGCCGCCGTCGAACAAGGGCACGCTCAACTGCAGGCCCACGCTCCAGTCGGTGTAGAAATGCGTGTCGCCGCCGCTGCGCTCGTGCAGGCCGCTGAGCAGGACCACTTCGGGCCGGTTGCCAGCCCGCGCGATGTCCTCGCGCGCCAGCCCTGCGGCACGCTGATGTCGTGCAATCTGCAGTTCGGGGCGCTGGGACAGCGCCTGCTGACGCCAGTGTTCGAGGCTCGGCATCGGGGCCGCGGCGGCGGCGTAGCGCAGCAAGGCCGGGCGCGGTTCAGGCCCCGCGCTGCCAGCAAGCTGGTACAGCAGCGTCCACGCTTCGAGGCCGCGGTTCTCGATCTGCAAGCGATCGTGGCGCGCCTTGGTCAGCAGCGTGCCGATGCGCAGAGTCTCCAGCTTGCCGGTCTTGCCACTGTCGCGCATCAGCGCGGCGCGCCGCTGCTGCGCTTGCAGCGAGGTGATGCGCGCAGCGTAGACCTGTGCCAGCGCATCGAGCTGCTGGATCTTGAAATACACGGTGCTGACGTTGAAGCTGAGCTCCTGCACGCCCAGGCGCTCGCGCTCGCGCGCCATCTGCTGGCCGAACTCGGCAATCAGGATGCCCTTCTCGAGTCGGCCGCCGGTATACAGCGGAAGCTTGAAGGTCAAGCCGAGGTCGATGATGTTCTTGTCCAGCGGCGGAAAGACGCCAGGCGCTCGGATGCCATGCACGAACGTGGGGTAGCCGAAGCGCATGGCGCTGGCGCTGCCACCCAGTTGGGGCCTGCCTGCCGCGCGTGCGGCCGCAACGGCCGAGCCGCTGCGGTCGATCTCGAGTTGCTGCGAAAGGTACTGCGGATTGTTGGCCAGCGCCTGGTGGATGGCATCGGGCAGCGTCAGCGTCGCGCCCTGCGCTGCGGCGGCATGCACGGCAACAGCGAATGCCGCACCCGGCAACAGCTGACGCCATGCGGCATGCACGTGCGAATTCATCGCATCGCGCCGCTGCGCCCCGAAGTCAGGCGCCAGGACAGCGCCGCAATCGCGGCCCACAGCAGCGTTCGCAAGGTCATCGCCCAGACGGTGCGCATCTCGTACGCACCGCCGCCCAAGACACGCATGCCGAAGGCTGCGAAGGCGATGGCCGTGGCCACCGCGACGCCCACGGCCAGCCACGCCGCCCAGCGCTGCTGCATCCACAGCCCCACACCGGCCACGATGTAGGCGAAGCCGGCAAGAAAATTGAACCAGACGACGAAAGGCACGAAATGGCCCGCGGCCGTACGCGCCGTGCCGTCGCCAAAGAGAACCGCCCCGCCTTCCTTGAGCGTGAGCGCACCGAAGACGATGGCCACGGCCGCGATCACCCGGGTGAGTGTGGGCCGTTTCGACGGGCTGTTCTGCATGTCGAACTCCTCTGCCTTGCCTGCGGGCCAGGCCACCCAGGGGCCGGTTGGCTGGTCTGCACGATGTGAACGAGTTCGTGTAGATTAGCAAGTAATCAAATACTTGCCAAGCCAAGATGGAATTGCAACCATGCAAACCAGACTGCCTACCGAAGAACGCCAGGTCGAGATTGCCGCCGCCGCGTTGCGCCTCGCCGGCGAGATCAGCCCGGCCCTGATCACCACCGCGCAGATCGCCGAGGAAGTCGGTATCAGCCAGGGCGCGGTGTTCAGACATTTCACGGCCAAGGACCAGATCTGGCACGCCGCCATGGTCTGGGTTCGCACCGAGCTTCTTGCTGCCATCGAAGCCGCGGCGCAGGCCGCACCGTCGCCGCTCGAAGCCCTGCGCGCCGTGTTCAAGGCTCATGTCGAATTTGTCGCCATCCACCCCGGCGTGCCGCGTTTCATCTTCCACGAGATGGAGTCGGCAAAGGACTCGCCCGTCAAGCGTGAGGTGCGTTCGCTGCTGCGCTCCTACCGCGAGCTGCTGCTCGCGCTGCTCGATCGTGCGGCACAGCGCGACCTGCTCAGTGCGGGGCTGGACCGTGACGCTGCGGCCACCCTGCTCGTCGGCGCGGTGCAGGGCCTGATCATGCAGGCCATGGCTGCGGGCAGGGCCAATGCGCTGAAGACTCAGGCTGACGCGGTGTTCACCATCTATCTGCAAGGCATCTGCGGCGGCCGGCGGGCGAAGTGATGCTCGACTCGACGCTGAGACCTGAGACAAGACCTCGGACTGGCACTGCCCGACTCGCTCACGACGGGTGCGGCGGCATTCATGTTGCCTGCGAGCCAGGCCACCGTCAGCCGTAGGCGGGCCTATACCCACGCGACGCGATACCGGCAACGCTGATGGGCGCTGGCCGGCATACTGGCGATCCGCGTCGCAATCGAGATCGCCCCGACCCCCGCCGACAGTTGAGGGCCGATCAGGGCCGATTCGATCAGCGTTGCTTGCGTTCTATTTAAAGATGCATATACTGTGCATCTATCGAAAACCTGACCTCCACCCTCATCCGTCACCGCCATGGCCAACGTTGAACAAGCCGAGCCGCTGGCCCGGGCCCTGCAGCAGCCCTACCGCCACGGCTTCGTGACGGACGTCGAAACCGACGCCTTGCCGCCTGGCTTGGACGAAGGCACGGTGCGCGCGATCTCGCAGCGCAAGCGCGAACCCGAATTCCTGCTGAAATGGCGCCTGGCCGCGCTGGAGCGCTGGCGTTCGATGTCGCTGCCCGAATGGGGCCGGCTGCGCATCGCGCCGATCGACTTCCAGGCCCTGTGCTACTACTCGGCGCCCAAGTCGCTGAAGGACGGGCCCAAGAGTCTGGCCGAGGTCGACCCCAAGCTGCTCGAGACCTACGAAAAGCTCAACGTGCCGCTGCACGAGCGCGCGCGCCTGGCCGGCGTGGCGGTCGATGCGGTGTTCGACTCGGTCTCGGTGGGCACCACCTTCCGTGAACAGCTGGCGTCGGTGGGCGTGATCTTCTGTTCGTTCTCGCATGCCGTCGAGAACCACCCCGAACTGATCGAACGCTACCTGGGCAGCGTGGTGCCGCCAGGCGACAACTTCTATGCGGCGCTGAACTCGGCGGTGTTTTCCGACGGCTCTTTCGTCTACATCCCCGAGGGCGTGCGCTGCCCGATGGAGCTGTCGTCGTACTTCCGCATCAACGCGCGCAACACGGGGCAGTTCGAACGCACGCTGATCATCGCCGAGGCCGGCAGCCATGTCAGCTACCTCGAAGGCTGCACCGCACCTCAGCGCGACGAGCACCAGCTGCATGCCGCCGTGGTCGAGCTGGTCGCGCACGACGACGCCCACATCAAGTATTCGACGGTGCAGAACTGGTACCCGGGCGACGAGAACGGGCGCGGCGGCATCTACAACTTCGTCACCAAGCGCGGCCTGTGCGCCGGCCGACGCTCGCGCATCTCCTGGACACAGATCGAGACCGGCAGCGCGATCACCTGGAAGTACCCCAGCGTGGTGCTGCGCGGTGACGACTCGAACGGTGAATTTCATTCGATCGCGGTGTCCAACCACATGCAGCAGGCCGACACCGGCACCAAGATGATTCACCTGGGGCGCAACACCAGCAGCCGCATCGTGTCCAAGGGCATCAGCGCCGGCCACGCGCACAACAGCTACCGCGGGCTGGTGCGCATGGCGCCCACCGCCGCCGGCGCGCGCAACCACACGCAGTGCGACTCGCTGCTGATCGGCCCGCATTGCGGCGCTCATACCTTCCCCACCATCGACGCCGCGCGTGACGACGCCGTGGTCGAACACGAGGCCACCACCACCCGCATCTCCGAAGAGCGCCTGTTCTATTGCCAGCAGCGAGGCATCGCGCCACAGGACGCCACCGCGCTGATCGTCGGTGGTTTCTGCCAAGCCGTGCTTGAAGAGCTGCCGATGGAGTTCGCGCTCGAAGCCAAGGCCCTGCTGGCGGTGTCGCTCGAAGGCGCCGTGGGCTGATCGCATGACACCCCTCGACATCAAAGGACCCACCATGACCACCACCGAGATGCTGCTCAGCGTGCGCGACCTGCGCGTCGACGTCGGCGAGCGCCATGTGCTGAAGTCGGTCTCGCTGGACGTGGCGCCCGGCGCGCTGATGGTGCTGATGGGCGCCAACGGCAGCGGCAAGAGCACGCTGGGCCTGACGCTGGCCGGCCACCCGCGCTACCACGTCAGCGGTGGCCAGGCGCGCTTTGCCGGCCAGGACCTGCTGGCGATGAACCCCGAACAGCGCGCACGCGCCGGCCTGTTCCTGTCGTTCCAGGCACCGCCCGACATCCCGGGCGTGAAGAACAACCTGTTCATCCGCACGGCGGTAAACGCCGTGCGCGAAGCGCGCGGCGAGACCGCGCTGGACGCCTTCGACTTCCTGGGCAGCGCACGCACGGCGGCGGCGCAGCTGGGCTTGCCCGAATCGATGCTGGCGCGTCCGGTCAACGACGGCTTCTCGGGCGGTGAGCGCAAGCGCAACGAGCTGCTGCAGCTGGCCCTGCTGCAGCCTCGTCTGGCCCTGCTGGACGAAATCGATTCCGGCATGGACATCGACGGCCTGCGTGCCGTGGTCGACCTGGTGCAGAGCCTGCGGGCCCGCGGCACGGCCTTCATCATCGTGTCGCACTACCTGCAGCTGATCGAATCGCTGGCGCCCGACACGGTGCTCAAGCTGGACCAGGGCTGCATCGCCGAAACCGGCGGACTGGACCTGGCGCGAGAGATTGCACGCACCGGCTTCGTGCGCGGGCGCGAAACGGCGGAGGCCTGAGACCATGGACGCCGCACGCGCCGACGCCCTGTCCGCCCGCAACCGCATCGCCGAGGGACACTGGATCCCGCGCGATGCCGAATCCTTCCGCCACCTGCCCCCACCGCCGGCTGCGCTGTGGCTGGGCGACGAGGCGCCCAAGTCGGCGCCCAGCTGCGATGCGTCGCCGCTGGCAGGCGCTGGCTGGACGCTGCACCCGGTCGGCAGCACGCCGCAGGGGCGCGTCGACGCCCGCTGGCTGGACGCGAGCGACCCCGATCAGCGCCACGAACTCTTTGCTGATCTGCCGGCGCCCGGCAGCGAAGACGCTGCGCCCTTTGCCTGGGCGCACCGGGCGCTGTGCCGCCAGGGCCTGCGCCTGCGCATTGGCGACACCGAGCGCGGCCATGGCGGCACCGTCTGGCTGCAGCTGCACCACCAGCCTCGCGCCGAGGTGGAGGCGCCGCTGCTCGTAATCGACCTGATGCCGGGCGTGCAGTGCGTGCTCGTCGAAATGCACGAACGCTTCGACCCACACGCGCCCGAACACGAAAGCAACCGCTGCCAGCGCGCCATCGTGCAGAACCTGCAGGTGCACCTGCATCTGGGGCACGGTGCCACGCTGCGTCACCTGCGCATCGCTGCACCCGGGCCGAACGATCATGTCGCCCACCACGTGCATGCCCGGCTCGACGCCGGCGCCGTCTATCACCAGGGCCTGCTGGCCTCGGGCTGCGGCTACCACCTGCAGCGCAGCGCCATCGACCTGTCCGGCGCGCAGGCCAGCGCCCGCACGGCCGGGCTGCTGTTTGCGCACGGATCGGTGCTCGAACAGCAGGTTGCGGTCAGGCACGCGGGCGAGAACACGACCAGCAATGTCGAAGCCCTTGCGCTGGGCAGCAACAAGGCACGCATGGTGGTCAATGCCCACACCCGCATCGACCCCGGCGCCGACGAGGCCGCGGCGCGGCAACGCCTGCACGGCATCCCCACCGGGGGCCAACCCAAGCTGGTGCTGCGCCCGCACCTCGAGATCCTGCACGACCGCGTGCAGGCCGCACACGGCGCCACCTGGGGGGCAGTGCCCGAAGACGCGCTGTTCTACGCCGCCCAGCGCGGGCTGGGCGAGCGCGAGGCGCGCGCGCTGGTGATCGAGGGCATGGCCAGTGCCGCACTGGCCCGCTGCCTGGACACGCCCGACCTGATGCAGGCCCTGGGCGTCGAAGAGCTGCTTGGGCGCACGGTGGCGCGCCACCTCAACCCCGTGCCCGAGGTCTGCCATGGGTGATCAACTTCAGCTGGTGACGGCGGCCAATGCCTTCCCGGTGCTGGCGCAGCAGATCCATGGTCAGCCGCTGGCCTACCTCGACAACGCCGCCACCACGCAGGTGCCGCTGACGGTGCTGGCCGCGATGCGCCGCTTCGAAGACCATGACCGCGCCAACATCCACCGCGGCGTGCACACGCTCAGCCAGCGTGCGACCGACGCCTTCGAAGCGTCGCGCGACACGCTCAAGCGCTTCATCGGTGCCGACGCCAGCCAAGAACTGGTCTTCACCTCGGGCACGACCGAAGCGCTGAACCTGGTCGCGCAGGGCCTATCGGCAGCAGGACACGACGCGGCCGTGATCCGGCCGGGCGACGAGATCATCGTCAGCGGGCTCGAGCACCATGCCAACCTGGTGCCATGGCAGGCGGCGGCACGGCGCAGCGGTGCCACGCTGCGCATCCTGCTGCCCGACGCGCAGGGCCGATTGCAGGTGGCCGACCTGAAGTCGATGCTCAATGAGCGAACGCGTGTGTTCGCGTTGACCGCCTGCGCCAATGCGACCGGCGAATGCCCGCCCTATGCAGCGCTGCTGGCGCTGGCCGCCGAGGCTGGTGCACTGACGGTGCTGGATGCCGCGCAGGCGGTCAGCCATGCCGTGCCCGACTTGTCGGTGCTGGCCTGCGACTACATGGCGTTCTCGGGCCACAAGATGTACGGGCCGATGGGCATCGGCGTGCTGGCCGGTCGGCGCGCGGCGCTCGAACGGCTGGTGCCGCTGCGCCTGGGCGGCGACATGGTGGAATGGGTCAGCTACACCGACGCGGCCTATGCCGGCCTGCCCTCGCGTCTGGAAGGCGGCACGCCCAACGTGGCTGGCGCGGTGGGCATGGCCGCTGCAGCCGGCTTCATCGAGCAGGTCGGCTGCGACACCATCGACGCGCAGGTCACGTCGCTGCGGGCACATGCGGTGGCCGGCCTGAGCGTGATCGACGGCATCCGCGTGCTGGCGACCGAATCGGCGGCGTCGGCCATCGTCTCGTTCGTGGCCGACGGCGTGCATCCACACGACATCGGCACGCTGCTGGACGAACGTGGCATCGCCGTGCGCACCGGCCATCATTGCGCGCAGCCGCTGCTGGACCACCTGGGCTGCGGGCCGACGACACGCGCCTCGTTCGCACTGTACAACACGCACGACGAAGTGGAACGCCTGGTGTCGGGCGTCGCGCGTGCGCTGGAGCTGCTGCGATGACACCGGTCCCGACACCGAACCCATCTGCCGACGCGCGCATGGCCGAGAACGAGCTGTACCAGGACATCGTCGTCGAGCACAAGCGCGCGCCTCGGCACTTCGGGCATCTGGCTGCACCCACGCACCAGGCGCGCGGCCACAACCCGCAGTGCGGCGACGATCTGCAGGTCGAGCTCGACGTCGCCGACGGCAAGCTGCGCGACATCGGCTTCCAGGGCCAGGGTTGCGCCATCTGCATCGCGTCGGCGTCGATGATGACCGAGGCCTTGATCGGCCGTGACCTTGCCCATGCGCAAGACTTGCAGCAGCGTTTCCGCGCCGTACTCACCGGCCAGCTGGAACCGGAGACGGCCGATCTGGGCAAGCTGGTCAGCCTGGCCGGCGTGCGCCGCTACCCCAGCCGCATCAAGTGCGCGCTGCTGGGCTGGCACGCGCTGATGCACGCGCTGGCCGGCGAGGCCAGCACCGACGAGGGGACGACAGCATGAGCCGTGAGCGCGAAACCGTGCTGCTGCGCCGGCCGGTGCAGGTTGAATGCATTCCCGACGGCACACCGCTCGAGCTGCCCGAAGGCACCTGGGGCCAGGTGACGCAGGCCCTGGGCTCCAGCTTCACGCTGGTGGTCGACGGGCAACTGGTGCGCCTGAAAGGCAGCGACGCCGACGCCATCGGGCGCGAGATTCCGGTCGGGCCGGTGGTGCCCGCGGTGGTCAACCTCGAAGACGTGCGCGGCCTGGTCTGGCAGACGCTGAAGACCTGCTACGACCCGGAGATCCCGGTCGACATCGTCGAGCTGGGCCTGATCTATGTCTGCGACGTGATTCCGACCGAAGACGGCCAGGCCAACGTCTCGATCAAGATGACTTTGACCGCACCGGGCTGCGGCATGGGTGAGGTCCTGGCCGAGGAAGTCGCCGACAAGGTGCTGGCCCTACCGCTTGTGGCCGAGGTCAACGTCGACTTCGTGTTCGACCCGCCCTGGGACCGCTCGCGCATGTCCGAAGCCGCGCAGCTGACGCTCGGCCTTTGAAGCCCGCCTGAACCGCATCGTGCGGGACTTTGTCGCCATGATCTGGCCGCAGCCGTGAGCAAGCCCTTTCCCGTCAACCCCGCTCACCCCGAGCGCATCTGCTGGGGTTGCGACCGCTACTGCCCGGCCGACAAGCTGATGTGCGGCAATGGCTCGCTGGCCACGCCGCATCCTGCCGAACTGTTTGGCGAGGATTGGATGAACTGGGGACTCGTCGCGCTCACGGCCAACGTCGAACCAACCGACGCGCACGACCCGCCGCCCGCCCGCTGAAGCAAGGCGCCGCGAGCCGGCAGCCGCCTACACGGCGCGCCGCGCCAGCATGCCGCGGATCTGGCTGATCGCCAGCGCCGGGTTCAGACCCTTGGGGCAGACGTCGGTGCAGTTCAGGATCGACCGGCAACGGAACAGCCGGTACGGGTCTTCAAGGTTATCGAGCCGCTCGCCTGTGGCCTGGTCGCGGCTGTCGACGATGAAACGGTAGGCCTGCAGCAGGCCGGCCGGCCCGACGTACTTGTCGGGGTTCCACCAGAAGCTCGGGCAGGCTGACGAACAGCAGGCACACAGAATGCACTCGTACAGGCCATCCAGCTCGTCGCGCTCGACGGGGGACTGCAGTCGCTCGCGTTCAGGCGGCGGATCGTCGTTGACCACCCACGGCTTGATCGAGTGGTACTGCTTGAAGAACCCGGTCATGTCGACGAAGAGATCGCGCACGACCGGCAGACCCGGCAAGGGCTTGAGCACCACGGTGGTCGGCAGGCTGCGCATGTTCGTGATGCAGGCCAGGCCGTTCTTGCCGTTGATGTTCATCGCGTCCGAGCCGCACACGCCTTCGCGACAGGACCGACGAAAACTCAGACTGGGGTCAAGCGCCTTCAGCCTGATCAACACGTCGAGCAACATGCGGTCGCCGGGATCGAGCTCAAGCTGCAGCGTCTGCATGCGGGGTCGTGCGTCGGCGTCCGGGTCGTAGCGGTAGATCTGAAAAGTGTGCATGGACAACTCCTCTTCAAAGAATGCACCAAACGTCGGCCCGCGTCGAGTGATGCGACAAGCCAGCAATGCCGGCAGGGCTGTGCAGCGCGCATCGCACCTGCTCAGCCGGAAAGCAGCTGCTGCACCCGGCGGCGCAAGGCAGGCACCAGCTCTTGCTCGAGCCAGGGATGGGCCTGGAACCAGGCGGTGTTGCGGGGCGACGGATGCGGCAAGGGCATCACCGCCGGTGCATGGTCCCGCCAAGCGCCTACGGTCTCGGTCAGGCTGCGTTGTCGCCGGGCGCCCAGGACATGGCGTTGCGCATGCAGCCCGATCAGCAAGGTCAGCTCGATGTGCGGCAGCCTGGCCCGCAGCGGTGCCATCCACAGCGGCGCACATTCGGGCCGCGGCGGCAGATCGCCGCCGGCACCGCGGCCGGGGTAGCACAGGCCCATGGGGATGATCGCGATCTTGTCGGCGTCATAGAAGATCGACTTGTCAACGCCCATCCAGCTGCGCAGCCGGTCGCCGCTGGCATCGTCCCAGGGAACGCCGCTGGCATGCGCACGCGAACCCGGTGCCTGACCGATCACCAGGATGCGGGCTTCGGTGCCGGCTTGCAGAACGGGCCGTGGGCCGAGCGGCAGCCGGGCTTCGCAAACGCGGCAGGCCCGCACGGCCAGCAGCAGCTCGCGCAGGGTGCGGTCGTCTGAAATCATGGCCCGGGGCCGTGTTCGGTCGCCGGCGTGATCTGCGCCAGCAGGGCCATGAGCTGGGGGCCGGCCTGTGCCAGTTCGTGGCGGTGCAGGTCGGCCAGGCGGCCCAGCACACGCGTGCCTTTGGCGGTCAGACGCAACTCGACCTTGCGCCCGTCAAGGGGCGACGGCCGGCGCAGCAGATGACCCTGATCCTGCAGTCGATCGACCAGGCCGACCGCACTGTGATGCTTGATCAGCAGGTGACGCGCCAGTTCACTGACCGTCATCTCGCGGGTCAGCGACACCGCGCGCACCACCAGCAACGCCTGGTACTGCTGTCCGGTCAGGCCGATGCGGGCGGCCGCCGCCTCGCTGAAGTTCAGGAAATCCCGCAGCGCATGGCGAAACGCGGCCAGACGCGCATAGTCGGCGTCGCTCAGTGGTACGACGGCCCGCGTGCGCGCGGCTGCCCGCGACAACAACATCGGCGTGCTCTCGATCATCTGTCCACCTTTGCGGTGCCGGCCTGCCACATCGCAGCGGCGGGTGTTCAATATTTATATCGTACTCCGATATACTTTCAACTTCCTGGGCGCGCTTGCCGCTTGACCTGCGGCAGCTGCTGTGCTTGCAGCTCGGGTCCGAGGTCGGTCTGTGGACGGCCCGTGATCAGTGCGTCGTTGGACGAGGAGCAAGGTTGCCATGCGCGTCAAGGACATCATGCGAACCCAGGTCTTCAGCGTCTCGCCGCACACCAGCGTGCCCGAGCTTGCAGAGCTGATGGTGCGCGAACACCTGACTGCCGTGCCTGTACTGGATGGCGGTGTGCTGGTGGGCATCGTGAGCGAGATCGACCTCATGCATCGTCACGAGATCGGCACCCAGCGCGACCCCACATCGCGTCCGTGGTGGCGCCGACTGCTTGCCGGCGAACGATGCCCCGCCGCCTATGTCGAATCGCATGCCTCGAAGGTGGCCGACATCATGTGCACCGATCTGGTCTCGGTCACTGAGGACACGCCGATCGTCGACGTGGTGGACCTGCTGGATGCGCGCAACCTGCGGCGGGTGCCGGTCGTGCGGGCCGGGCAGCTGGTAGGCATCATCGGCCGCGCCGACCTGCTGCGCGCCCTGGTGGCGTTGGCCGGCGACCCGGCCGCACAGAACCCGATGGACGATGAGCTGATCCATCGTGCGCTGCGCTGCGAACTCGATGCCCAGCCCTGGTGGTCCCCGAGCCAATGTGCCTTCATCGTCAGCGACGGTGTGGTGCACTTCCACGGCCTGGTCGAGTCGCAGGACGGCGTGCGCGCCGCACGTGTGGCGGCTGAACGAATTCCCGGCGTGCGTGGCATCGTGGACCGTCGCCTGGACACCTCGGCCTGGGGCTGGCTTGCACGCTGAGGCGCAGGATCCCTGGCGTGCGGCCAGGCGCGCCGAGCTGCTGAGCGCTCGCATCGCCGTGTCCCCAGCGCAGCGCCGCGAGCGAGGCCAGCAGATCACGCAGAACCTGGCATCGCGGTTCGCGGCGCTGCAGGGCATGGTGGTCGGCGCCTACTGGCCGTTTCGCGGCGAGTTCGATCCCCGCTTTCTGCTGCGTCAGCTGCGTCAGAACGGCGCGCGCGTGGCGCTGCCGGTGGTGCTGCGCCGGCATGCCCCGCTGCAGTTCCGGGAATGGTGGCCGGGCGCACCCATGGTCCGCGCCGCACTCGGCCTGCCCATGCCCGACGGCACTGCACGGCTCACGCCACAGGCCTTGCTGATCCCGCCGGTCGGCTTCGACGAGCACGGCTACCGGCTGGGCTACGGCGGCGGCTACTTCGACCGCACGCTGGCCGCGCTGCACCCAGCGCCGCTGAAGATCGGCGTGGCCTTCGAGTTGTCTCGCATGCCGACGATCCGACCGCAGCCGCACGACATCGCGATGGACTTCATCGTCACCGAGGCTGGCGTGTACCGCGTCGGGCCGACCGGGATCACATTGGTGGACAGCAGCTGGCACTGGACTTGAAGACCCGACCGTCGCCATCCCATCGGTCTGACTCGTCACGCCCCTTGTCACCAAGGCTGTCACCTTTTGCCGTGGCTGGCGTCTAACGAAGACAAGCCCCGTCAACCGAGACCCCCCATGCACGCCGCCACGACCCAGGAAGACCCCGCTGCAGCCCCTGCGTTGCAGGACGCCGATCTCGTGGCCCGTGCCGGCCGCGGCGAAGCGGCCGCCTTCGAGGCGCTGATGCGCCGGCACAACCGGCTGCTGTTCCGCAGCGCACGCGGCGTGCTGGCCGACGATGCCGAGGCGCAGGATGTGGTGCAGGAGACCTACTTGCGCGCCTTCTCCACCCTGAACGCGTTTCGTGGCGACTGCGCCTTGGGCACCTGGCTGGCCCGCATCGCCATCAACCTGGCGCTCGATGTGCAACGCAAGCGCAAGCGCAGCGTGCCACTCGACGACAGCCAGGACTTCGGCCTCGAGCCGGCCATGGAGCACATGATGGCCTTCAACGCGCCCGCCACCGCAGCCCCCGATGCCCTGGCCGAACGCAGCCAGATGCGCGCGCTGCTGCAGCGTGCCATCGACAGCCTGCCGCCGATCTATCGCAGCGTGTTCATCCTGCGTGCCGTGCAGGAGCTGAGCGTCGACGAAACCGCGTTCTGCCTGCAGGTCAGCGACGCCGTCGTCAAGACCCGCTACCTGCGCGCCCGAGCGCTGCTGCGCGACGCGCTGGGCGCGCAAGTCGAAGCCCACGCCCACGACGTGTACGCGTTTGCCGGCGCACGTTGCGACGCCGTTGTCGCGCAGGTGCTGATGCAGCTGCAGCGCCAGGGGCGCATCGGCCCCCCAGGGCCGGGCTGAAGCAGCAGCCCTGCGCCTTCGCTTTCCACCCTTTCCTTCACCCACCCCAAGGAGATGACCATGAACGGTCAGAGACCCCTGTTGCCGCAAGATTTGTCGTTGCCATCACGCCGCCTTGCCCTGGCCGGTTCCAGCCTGGTGCTGTCGGCCGCCGCCGTGGCCCTGCTCGGTGGACGCGACGCGCTGGCCGCCGGCACCAAGATCAGCGCCGCCAGCCTCGAGTCGGACCTGCGCATCCTCAACACCGCACTGGGCGCTGAGTACGAGGCGGTGGCAGCCTACCAGGTCGGCGCCGAAAGCGGTTTGCTGGTGAAGGATGTGCTGAGTGTGGCAGTGGCCTTCCAGGGTCACCACAAGGAACACGCCGCCGCGATTGCCGCCACCGTGCACAAGCTCGGCGGCCAGGCCGTCGCCGCCAAGACCAGGTACAGCTTTCCGGTCGACAAGCTGAAGACACAGGCCGACGTGCTGCGCTTTGCGGCCGGCCTGGAAAGGGGTGCGATCTCGGCCTACTTGGGCGCGGTGCCGCTGTTTGCCGACAAGGCGCTGGCGCAGGTGGCGGCCAGCATCCTCGGCGACGAGGCCATGCACTGGGCCGTGCTGCGTCAGGTGTTGGGCGAGAACCCGGTGCCCTCGGCGTTCATGTCATGAGCACGGGCTGGCGCGCCATGCTTGCCTGGGCCATCATGGCCGCGCCATGCGCCATCGCAGCGGCCGCGACATCGACCGTTGCCAAGGCCGCTGACACCGCAGCCTTGCAACGGGGCGAGCAGATCTACACACGCTGCGCCGCCTGCCACGCCATCGAGACCAACCGCACCGGTCCGCAGCACTGCGGCCTGTTCGGCCGGCGTGCCGGCAGCGCGCCAGGCTTCGAGTCCTACTCACGAGCGCTGCGCAACTCGGGGATTGTCTGGAACGCACGCAGCCTGGACCTCTTTCTGCAGGCGCCGATGCAGGTCGTGCCGGGCACGACGATGGGCTACGCCGGCGTGAAGGATGCGCACGAGCGAGCCGACCTGATCGCCTGGGTGAGCCTGGCAACGCGTCCTGGCACGACTTGTCACCCCAGCCGCTGAGAACAGCCATCGCAACGCGCCCGGGTCGCGGCGCCCTGAACCGGAGAATCCCATGAAGCACAGCCCCTTCGCGATCACCTGCGCACGGCAGGCATGGCCGCTCATCAGCGCCGCAGCGGTCGCACTGGTCACCGTCACGGCGTGTGGCGGCAGTGACGGCAGCGCCGACACGGCCCACGAACAGGCCGCCCTGGTCGAACAGGGCCGGCAGATCTTTCGCTTCGACACCTTCGGCGACGAAGTGCATTGGACCGACACCTTGCGCATGCACGAGGTCATCGCCGCCGCCGTCGATCCGGCAACGGCGCTGTCGGTCGGGCTCAAGGTTGATGCCGACGCCCTGCCCGCTGCCGTCGCGGCAGGCATTCGCAACGGCAGCGTCGACCTGCACAGCCCCGCCACCACTGTGGCCCTGCTCAAGCTGAACGCGGTGGTCGGGCTCAAGGGCACGGTCGAAGCGGTGAACGGCGTCGACACGCTCAAGCGGGTGGGCGTGACCTGCGCGCTGTGCCACTCGACCGTGGACAACTCACTGGCCCCCGGCATCGGCAAGCGTCTGGACGGCTGGGCCAACCGTGACCTGAATCCGGGCGCCATCATCGCGTTGTCACCGGCGCTGGACGCCGCCACCAAGGCCGCGCTCAACACCTGGGGTGCCGGCATGTTCGACCCACGCCACAACGTCGACGGGCTGAGCAAGCCGGTCGTCATTCCGCCGGCCTACGGCTTGCAGGGGCTCCACCGCGTCACGGTCACCGGCGATGGCGACGAGATCGCCTACTGGAACCGCTACGTCGCCGTGGTCGAGATGGGCGGTCTGGGCACGATGCGCGAACCGCGCCTGAACCTGGACGTCACACACGGGAGCCAGGATCTCGTGACGAGCAAGCTGCCTGCATTGCAGGCCTACCAGCTCAGCCTGCTGGCACCTGCGGCCCCGGTCGGCAGTTTCGATGTCGCCGCCGCAGCCCGCGGCAAACGGATCTTCGAAGGCGCTGGCCAATGTTCGACCTGCCACACCGGCGCCGGCTTCAGCGATGCCAACGATCGACTGCATCCGGCGGCCGATTCGATGGCCGAGCCGGAGTCACCCAGCTATGCCTCGCGCTCCGCCAGCAAGCAGTACCGCACCTCACCGCTGAAGGGCGTCTGGCAGCACGCGCCCTACTTTCACGACGGATCGGCTGCAACACTGGAAGACGTGGTGCAGACTTACAACAGCCGGCGGTCGCTGGGGCTGACGGGCCCGCAGATCAGCGACCTGGCGCAATACCTGAAGTCACTGTGAGCAACTCCAAGGGCCAGGATGAGAAGTTCAGCGAAAACGGCCTTCGTGCTCGCCGGCGGCGGCAGCTTCGGGGCCATCCAGGTTGGCATGCTGCGCGAGCTGGTGGCCGCCGACGTGCGGCCGGATCTGGTCGTCGGCACTTCGGTGGGTGCCCTCAACGGCATGCACTTCTGCATCGACCCGACCGCCGCGGGCGTTGCCCGTCTGGCGCAGATCTGGTGCGAATTGAAGCGCGGCGATGTCTTTCCGCTGACGCTGCGTCGCCTGTTCGGCAGCTTGCGCGGATCGGCATCACTGGCCGACCCCAGTGGCCTGCGGCAGCTGGTTGAACATCACCTGGTCGGCCGCGACATCGAGGACGCGAGCGTTCCGATGCACATCATCGGCACCGATCTGCTGAGTGGATCCTCGGTGCTGATGTCCTCGGGCCCTGCGCTCGAAGCCATCCTGGCAAGCTGCGCCATTCCGGGCATCTTTCCTCCGGTGCGCATCGGTGACGCGTACCTCATCGACGGTGCAGTGGCCAGCAACACGCCCGTGACCAGCGCGCTGTCGCTGGGTGCGACCCGCCTGATCGTGCTGCCGACCGGATTCGCCTGCGCCCTGAAAGAGCCCCCGACCGGCGCGTTGGCCAGCGCGCTGCACGCCCTGAACCTGCTGGTGGCGCGCCAGCTCGTGCGTGATCTGGGGCAGGCGTCCAGCCAGGTTGAGGTGGCAACAGTGCCTCCGCTGTGTCCGCTCGCGGTTTCCGCCTATGACTTTTCGCGGGCCCATGAGCTGATCGAACGGGCCGCGCAAAGCACGCGCCGGTGGCTCGACCAGGGTGGCCTGACGCAGCAACGCATTCCGGCGGCGCTGCGGCCGCACGTCGACTGAAGCTCGGGCCGGGCTTTCCGGGCTGCGCCCGGTACAAGCGTCGTTCGCAGGGCAGCCGTGCGCGCGCAGGCCTGCTCATGCGGGCGGTGCCGCCATATCGGCAATCGTGGCAAGGCCAAAGTGCCCGTGCGTTGCACGCGAACGTGAGCCAAGGCTAAGATCGGGCCATGAGCGCGAACGCGTCCCCCTCGGTGCAAGCCGATGCAAACCTACCAGCAGCCCTTGTGGCAGCCAGGTTCGGGTGCGCGTCGGTGGCGTGCACCCGAGGTCCGGCGCGGCTCTCCCAGCCGGCCGCACCTCTCTAAGCCCGGCGATCCGCTTCCTTCCTTCTGCGCAAACCTCCGATCGCCGGGCCTTTCGCCCAGCGCGTTGGTGCGTGCCTGCATTCTGCAGGGAGCACCTTTTTTCGACAGGAGTGCCCCCATGCAAGTATTGACACACGACGAGCGCACGCTCACCGAACTGGATCATGTCCGCCTTGCACGGCTGAGCCGTGGCGCGGGCGAAGTCTCGGCAGCGCGGGCTGAAGGCCCCATTGACGGCGTCCTCGACGGCGCCGACCTGGTGGCGTCCCGCGCCATCGCACCCGATGTCGTGACCATGTATTCGCAGGTTGAACTCGCCGACCAGGCAAGCGGCAGGAAATACCGCCTGACGGTGTGCTACCCAACCGATGCCGAGCCCGCGAGCGGCTTCGTTTCCGTGCTGTCACCGGTCGGTGCCAGCCTGATCGGTCGGCGCGTCGGGTCCATCGCACGCTGGCGCATGCCCAACGGTGACGAGGGCGCTGCCGAAGTGCTGGCCGTGGTGTTCCAGCCCGAGGCCAGCGGCGACTTCACCTTGTAGCGCCGGGCGGCGCACGCTGGCGTGCGCCCATCCCATTCACGCGACGACGTCGTGCCGTGCAGACCCGGCGCGATGGCCTTCGCACGCCCGTGCGCATGCGCACGTCGATCGGCATGCCCTGCCGTTCCCAGCCCTCGCGGAGACTTGCATGAACCCTCTCGAATCCATCCTGGTGACGACCGATTTTTCCGATGCGGCCAACCAGGCGCTGCAGCGGGCGGCGCTGATCGCCACGCAACATCAGGCACGCCTGACGCTGCTGCACGTCGTCGATCCGTCCGCGCTGAAGGGGCCGCGAACCTGGTTCTCGTCGGCGGCCGGCATCGATCACAAGGTCGCCGTCGCACAAGCCGCGCTGGGTCGGCTTGCCGCCAGGCTGGCCGGTCGCCACGACCTGCACGTGACCCAGGTGGTGCAGGTCGGTCGCCCGCTCGAACACATCTGCCGCATGACGGATGAGGCCGATCTGCTGGTGTTCGGGACCAAACGCGTGAACCCCTTGCGCAACCTGCTGCTCGGCACACCCACCGAACAACTGCTGCGACTCGTGCGACAACCGGTGCTGGTGGCCAAACGGGCAGCCCAGGACAACTACCAGTGCGTGCTGGTGGCGGTAAATCTCGATGCTGACCCCATGGCGATGCTGCGCAGCGCCGGCGCGCTCGCACCGGCGGCATCGCTGCATGCCTTGCACGCGCTGAGCACACGTCGCATGGACCGCATGCGGGCCAGCAACGTGCCCGAGCGCGTGATCCAGGAAGTCGGCGGCAGCGAGCGGCTGCGAGGCATGGCCAAGCTGCGCGCCATGCTGCGATCCACCGGTCTGGGCGACGCGCAAGCCGCGGTCGATCATGGTGACCCGTCACGGCTGACGCTCGACAAGCAGCAGCAACTGTCTGCCGACCTCATCGTGCTGGGCAAGGACGGGCAGTCGGCACTGTGCAACTTCCTGCTCGGCAGCGTGGCGCAGCGGATCTTGGCGAGCGCGCCCTGCGACATTCTCATCATGCCCAAGGTCGCCGCCCTGCGGGGCAGCGTCAAGCTGCCGGCCAGTGGAACCTGGCTCGATTCGAGCCCCGCCAGAGTCTTCGATCCGGTCGACGCCTTGGCGCCTGCCGTGCCCAAGTGGGCGAAGGCCCCGGCTGGCCTGCGGGCCAGCGCCCAGAGCAAGCCCGAAACGCGCACCGATGCCGATGCGCAGCCGGCGTGAGGTGAGCATGGTTTCAACAGCCCCCAGCTCACCGCCCCGATTGACCGACGGCCACGCCTTTGCCGCACTCGGCCCGGTGGCGCTTGAAGACCTCATCGAGCGCCTGCACCGCTCGGCCGACGATCTGCGCGAGCGTGTCACGGCACGGGCCGAACGGCTCGACACACCGCCCGGCGCGCCGCAGAGCGACCCGGTCTACCAGCAGCTGTTCTTCGCATTGGCGCGTTTGATGCAAGAGATCGACCACGCGCAACACGAACTGGCCCGGCGCAGCGGCGGACGGGCGGCGGCGAGGCGACGGCCCGCGCTTCGGATCCGGCGCGACACGCATGCAATGCACCCACGCGAGGGTGCGACATGAGGGCGCTAGTTTGCCCCCGATCGGCATCGCCGATAAAATGCATGTGATGTACTCTTTTTCTCGAATCACCGCGCTGCGCGCCACATCCCTGAGGGTGAGGGTCGCGTTGGCTGGCACAGCGGGTGATCGAATCGCGCCGGTCGGAACGGGTCCTCGCACTCCTGTGCCGGCCGGCCACAGCTGAGCCCGGCGATCGCTTTCACCTTGACTGCGCCAACCCCTGATCGCCGGGCCTGAAGCCCGCGCGTCGGCCTGCATCTGCCCACGGCAGCGCAGCGCCCCTGATCAGGAGGTTTGCATGACGGACATGTTCGCGGTCGAGCGCAGGCTCTCAGAGTTGGATCACGTCCGGCTCAGTCGACTCGTCCACCGCCACAAGGGCGGCCGGCGCACGTCGCCGACCACCGGCCCGATCGAACAGCTGCTCGGCGCCGCCGAGGTTCTGTCCTGGCCCGAACTGCCGCCCGACGTGGTGACGATGCGCTCGCGGGTCTTGCTGCAGGACCTGCAGACCGGCCTGACAAGCCGCTGGACACTGAGCTTTCCGGGCGACGCCGAGAGTGGCGCCAACCGGGTGTCGGTGCTTTCGCCGCTGGGTTTCAGCCTGCTCGGCCAAAGGGCCGGTGCCACGGTGCGCTGGTCCACACCCGCGGGTGACACGCTGGCGGCCGTGGTCCTGGACATCCTGTTTCAGCCCGAATCGAGCGGCGACTACGCGATGTAGCCGTCGATGGCCGGGCGCTGCCCGGCCACGGCGACATCCCCTGCGACACGCATCTTGCTGCCCTGCCGGGCAGCTGAAAGGAATCAGCATGACAACACGCTTCAATCCACCCTGGCTGGACCTGTGGCTCGAGCAGGTGTGGGCTTGCGCCCAGGTTGGCGAGGTGGTGGCCAAGACCATGGACCCGCAACTGCTGCTCGACCCGGAAGTGCGCACGGCAAGCCGACCGAACCGCATCGAGGACCGCCTGAACCCGCTCGAGTTTCACGGCAAGCGGCAACGTCCGTCCGCGCACCGCATCACGCCACGGCGAACAGGCGGTCAGGCCTAGACTCACCGGCTCACAATCTAGGCCCTTGCCGAACCCTACGGATGCGGTGTGCCATGAGGCCAAGGCAAACGGCAACTGGAAACGGCCCCTGACCGGCGATCGATGAACCCAGCGCCCGCCCCCGACACGCCAGCCCGGCTGGCGTCGGACGATTCGGTCCCGCCGCGTGCGGCCGCGCGGTTGCGCATGGGCATCGTGCTGGCCCTGCTGGCCGTCATGGCGGTCGAGCTGGCCGCCCTGATCTGGCAGGGTGCCTGGGCCAGCAGCGTCTGGTTGCTGGCCATCATGGCCGTCACGGGCGCGTCCACGCTGCTGGGACATCGGCTGCCGGTCCGGATTCCGGCCGAGTACGAACTGCTGGCGATCCTGTTCGTCTTTGCGTCGCTCTTCCTGGGTGAGTTCCGCAGCTACTACCAACGCTACTGGTGGTGGGACATCGCGCTGCACGCCAGCTCAGGCCTGCTGCTGGGCGTGCTCGGCTTCCTGCTCGTCTACGTGCTGAACGAAAGCCGACGCATCGACGTGCACATGCGCCCCGGGTTCGTCGCCCTGTTCGCGTTCTTCTTCGCCGTCGCCGTCGGTGCGCTTTGGGAGATCGTCGAGTTCGCCGCCGATCAGCTGTTCGGCATGCAGATGCAAAAGCCCATGCTCGACGACCCTTCAGGGCTGACCGACACCATGTGGGACCTGATCGTCGACACCCTGGCCGCGGCGGCGATCTGTGCCTTCGGCTGGTGGCACATGAAGCGTGAGCGGCGCTCGTTCATCGACGCCTGGGCCGATCGATTCATCGAATCGAATCCGCGGCTCTTCAACCGTTGACGCGGGCACGATCCGGGGCCGGTGCGCAGGGCTCGGCTGCCGCCGGCTGCAGCACCTGACGCAGCGCCAGCACGCCCAGCAACAGGGCCACCAGCATCAGCCCGATGCCAGAGTTCCGCTGGTCGTCCTGCAGGTAGTTGACGCACAGCCGGACCGGCGCGTCGAGGTAGAGCATACCGGCGCTGCACATCATCCAGGCCACGTTGCCGGCCAGGAACAGCAGCACTTCGGGGTCCATGCGACGCAGGCTGCCGGCCAGCAGCCAGCCCGCGATGCACCAGCTGGCGTATTTGGTGGCCGCCACGGCGGGCAGCAGCAAGGCCAGGTCGAGCAAGCTGGGCAGCATCCAGGCGGCAGCGACGATGGCAGCCAGCGTGGCGCCGCACCAGCCGCGCCAGTCCAGCAGCACCAGGGGCCCAGCCAGCCGGCGCAGCCAGGCGCTACCCAGGCCGATGCGCTGCAGCGCCCACCCCGACGCGAACAGTGCCGGAAACTCCAGCAGCATGTGCAGCAGCATGCGGGCTTCGAGGGTCTGGCGCAGTGCGGGCCACAGCAAGGCCAGCGGCAGTGCAGCGACCAGCCCCGTCAACAGGCTGATGCTGCGCGGTGCCGGCGGGAGCAGGCCACGACGGTTCATCGCGCCGCCACGCTCGGGCCCGCCAACTCCGGGTCCACCAGCAGCCGCGCCGCGGCCAGCGCCTGCGGCCATTGCTCGAGCTCGAACAGCCCGCGCAGGCGTCCGCGTTCGTCCAGCAGGTGGATGGCACCGTTGTGCACAAATCCGCCCTCGCCGTCCGGGATGGCCACGACCCCCAGGCTGCGAAGCAATTGCCGCCCGTCGTCTGGCGTCGCGGGCACGGCGAAGGTCCACCACGCCGGATCGGATGCCAGTCCGGCCGCAAACCGCGTCAGCTGCGCAGGGTCGTCATGCTCCACGTCGATCGAGATCGACACCAGGTGCACATCGCCCGGCACGGGGGCGGTGGCCAGTGCAAGCTGCATCTGCTGGAACTCGCTGCCCAGAGCGCGGCAGATGCCGGGACAGCGTGTGTAGATGAAGTCGACCAGGTAGGCCGCAGGCCTGGCCGCGCCTTCGTGCCAGAGCGTGTGCGCTGGGCGCGGCGCAGTGCGCAGGACCACGGGCGATGCCTGCAAGACACCCGAGTGCACCTGCAGCTGGCGCCTGCCCTCGAAGGTCCAGACCTCGAGGCCGGCCGTGATGCGGTGCAGGCCCCAGATGCTGGCGACCACCATCGTCAGGCACAGCAGGGCGGTCAGCCGGCGTGACAGCGCATCGAGCTGGGGCTGGGGCTGGGCGACAGACACGGTGCGGCGCGGGGCAACGCGCTATTTCAGCGGCCCCAGGTCGGCGTCGCCCTTGAAAGGCCCGCTGCGCGCGGCCGTCTGCTGGCGCTCGCCAGCCACCGTTTCGGTGCTCACCGGCGCAGCCTGGTTGCCCCACTGGCTGCGGATGTGCGTGAGCAAGGCGGCGACCTCGGCGTCCTGCAGCTGGTCCTTGAACGCCGGCATCTCGCCGCTGTAGGCGCTGCCCTTGACGGTGAGCGGGCCACTGATGCCGTGCAGCACGATGGCGGCCAGCGTGGTGTCCTTGCCGAGAACCCATTCCGAGCCCGCCAGCGGCGGGAAGACGCCCGGCAGTCCGGCGCCCGTGGCCTGGTGACACGCCGCGCAGCGTGCCGTGAAGACCGCTGCCCCATCCACGACAGCACCCTTCGCCGCCGGCGCGGGGCCCTGCAGCTCGGCCGTCGTGCGGCCATCGCCCCAGGCCGGTATCTGGGTGATCGACGAGGTGGCGATGTAGACAATGCCGAAGGCCAGCAGCAACGCGGTCAGCAGCAGCACGAACCAGGGCACCGGGTTGGCGCCTTCCTGCGGCTCGGGGTTCTCGCGCTGCTGCTGGCTGTGGATCTCGGGTCGGGTCATCGTGGTGCCCCTGGTCCGGATGCCGCGGGCGCGGCGATCACCGGGTAGCTGCGGTCCAGCGACAGCAGGTACGCCACCAGATCCATGGCCTCTGGGCGCGCCACCACCACCTGCCCGGCCGGAACGAATTCGGCAGGCAGATTGACGACGACCTCGTTCTTCTCGGCCCTGGCTTTCAGCTCGAACAGGTAGGGGTAGCTCGGCATGATGCTGCCCGGCACGAAGGCACGTGGCTGGTACAGGTGGCCCAGCTGCCAGGCCTGGCTGGGCTGGCGAACGCCGATGTTCATCAGGTCGGGGCCGGTGCGCATGGTGCCCAGCAGGTGCGGCCGGTCGTAGGCGTAGTCAGCGGCCACGGTGGCGCGGCCCCAGCCGCGTGCGAAGTCCGGTGCGAAGGCCTTTGCGCGCGGTTGCTGCGAATGGCAATAGACGCAGCCGTTGGCGATGTAGACCTCGCGCCCGCGCAGCTCGGTGCTGCTGTACGGCTTGAGCCCCGGCAGCGCAGGCACGTCGTGCACCTGCAGGTAGGGCAGCACCACCAGCGCGCTGGTCGACAGCGCCAGCATCACCATGGCGCCGGAGATGAGCCTGATCTCGCTTTTCATGGCGTGGCCTTGCGGGCGAACAGGTGTCTGAACAAGGCCGGCTGATCACGCTGCGGGCCGACGTTCGTCACCATCAGCATGAAGTGCGCCGCAAACACCAGATGGCCGATCACCATGAAGGCGCCGCCGATGCTGCGCCCCTTCAGATAGGGCAGCGTGACGGCGACCGAATCCATGAAGGGCCGTGCCGCATCCAGCATCGCCTGGCCCTGCAGCCAGCCACCGGTCGTCAGGCTCAGGAAGTACAGTGCGAAGCCGCCGCTGACGAGCCAGAAGTGCGCCGTGATCAGCCACGGGTAAGGCCATTCGCGCGCCGTGATGCGCGGCATCACGAAGTACATGGCGCCGAAGAAGACGAAGCTGACGAATCCGTACAGACCCAGGTGAGCGTGCGCCACCGTGTAGTGCGTGAAGTGGGTGACGGCGTTGACGCTGCGCAGTGCCTCGAACGAGCCCTGCACCGAACTGGCCGTGTACATCAGGCCGCCCACGCCGATGAAACGCAGCGTGGGCGACCAGCGCAGCGCCGCCAGCCGGCCCTGCAGCGTCTGGTACTGGTTCACCGTGAAGGCCGCCACCGGGATGATCATCATCATGCTCTGCACGATCGACAGCGTGACCATCCATTCGGGCACCGGCCCGCCGATCAGGTGGTGCCCGCCCACCTGGCCGTAGAAGAAGGCCAGGCCCCAGAAGCCCAGCAGCGACAGGTTGTAGGACTGGATGGGCCGGCCGATCACCTTGGGCAGGAAGTAGTACACCGAGGCCAGCGCCAGCGGCGTGTAGAACAGCCCCAGCACGTTGTGGCCGAACCACCAGTTCATTGCCGCCTGCTGCACGCCCTGGTGCAGGCCCGGCATCTTGGCCACGATGAACAGCACCGGCAGCCAGAACAGCGCGCAGGCCATGTACCAGACCGACACGTAGAGGTGGTCGACGCGCCGGTTCACCAGCGTGAACACCAGCGGCATGCCGATCAAGGCACCGCCCAGCGCGAACAGGGTGTCGATCTGCCAGGGGATCTCAAGCCATTCCAGGCCGTCGCTGATGCCGGCGCCGATGCTGCCCAGGCCGGCGATCAATGCCGCGTTCCACAGCACCGCCCCGACGAAGGCAAAGCGCGCGCCCAGCAACGGCGTCTTCAGCAGGCGTGGAATCACGAACAAGGCCGTGCCCAGGCCCGCCATCGGCGCCCAGCCGTAAGCCACGGCGTTGAGGTGGATGGTGCGGATGCGGCCGAAGGTCAACCAGGCCTGCTGCACCATCCAGTCGGGTTCGTGCAGCTTGATCGACGCTGTGAGCCCGGCGGCCGACGCCACCAGCAGCCAGACGATGGCGCAGCAATAGAAGAAGAACACCACCGGGCCGGTCGATGCGTCGGCGCGCTCGCGCGCGTCCAGCTCGTCGGTATCGGGCGCCAGGCCCTGCCCGTCTGCGGCGGCGTCGGCGGCGCCTTGCAGCGCCCCCCGTTCGGCGTGCGTGGCCGCAGGTTCCTCGATGCGACCGATCTCCTGCGGCGCAAAGATCACCTCGGCGCCACGGCCGCTGCGATCGAACAAGCCGGTGCGCTGCGACCAGATGAACACCAGCAGCGCGACGAAGGACAGCACGAAGGCCGACAACAGGATGGCAACGGTGTTCACGGCGGGTCCTTCATCGCTGGCGATCGAACTGGCTCAGCGTTCGAGTTGGGCCCGCTTGTCGGTGACGGGCGCCCAGGTGTCCGCGTCCGCCAACGCCTTCTTGGTCCTTGTGATCGGCTTCCAGACGCGGGCCAGTTCGGCGTTCAGGGGCGTGAAATCCTGCTGGTCGGCCGGCACGTCTTCTTCGGCAAAGATCGCATTCACCGGGCACTCGGGCACGCACACGGCGCAGTCGATGCACTGATCGGGGTCGATGACGAGAAAGTTCGGCCCCTCGCAGAAGGCATCGACCGGGCACACATCCACACAGTCGGTGTACTTGCAGCGGATGCATGCCTCGGTGACGACGAAGGTCATGGTCTTGCCCCCGACAGGTTCAACCGCAGCAGGCACCCCCTGAGCAGCACGAATCGGCTGCCGCAGGCACCGTCACGGGCTGCACTTTGGCGATGCGCACGCGCCACAGGTCGGGGCCGGATTCGAGCTCGGTCCACTCGAAACGGCCGGCCGAACGGCTGTCAAGCTGATGACGCAGCGGCAGCGGCGCATGGTCGTTCACCAGTTCCAGCGCCTCGCCGGCTTGCAGCGCGTCGAAAGCACCGAAGATGCGCGTGTGGCGCTCGCGCGGGTTGATCTCGCGCACATCGATGCGGGTGGCAACGGTCGAAGACATGTCAGATCCTTTCGGGAGGGTGGGCAGGGTGGGAGTGAAACAACGATGAAACCTGTCGCTGTGCTAGCTGAAGGGTTGGACGACGTCAGCCGTCCTTGCCATCCAGACGGGTCGACAGCAGCCACGGGGTGTAGATGACGAGATAGATCGCGAACGCCGCGCTCCAGGCCAGCGCGGCGGCCAGCAGCGACATCACCAGCCACTGCGGCGCCACGATCGGCAGCAGCACGCGCAAGACGGCGGCGGCCATCACCAGCCCATAGGCCAGCACTTCGGCCCTGGACGCCTGCAGCGGCCGCCCGGTATGGCCGCGTGCCGTGCGCGTGACCATGCCGATGATGAGCCCGCCGGTGGCGCCGACAGCCAGCGCATGCACGCCCGCCGACACACCCACCCAGCCGATCTGCGCCAGTGCCAGCAAGGCGAAGCCCAGCGGCAGCCAGATGTAGGCCGCATGCAGGATCCACAGGATCGGGCGGCTGCGCGTCACTGCTGGCCGCCATGTCCACTGCCGACGCAGGTGAGCGGCTGCCGCCAAGCCAAAGACGACGGCGGTGAAGCCGCCAGGCGCCGACAGCACCCAGGACAGCAGCGCAGTCGCCGTCAGCGCCAGCGTGGCCTGTTCGAAGCGGGGCTGCGACCTGAGGTTCAGCCCTGGCGTGACGCTGTTCGTGAATGCGGGCAGCACGCGTCCGACCATCACGCATTCGATCATCACGATCAGCGCCAGCGCCGCGTGCAAGGCGTGCATCGGCGGCATGCTGATGACCCCGAGCACCGCGAGGTGGAAACACAGGTTGCTCAGTGACAGCAGCAACAAAATGCCCGCCAGCGCCAGGTTGCGGCGATTGCGCGCACGCACCAGCACGTCGATGAGCACCGCCGCCACCACCGGCAGCAGCACCAGATCGAGCATGGCGTACAGCGGGTACGGCCCCACGATGGCTGCAATTCGCGCCGCCAGCCACAACGCCGCCAGCGCCCCCAGAAACGCGCCGCGCGGCGTCGCCAGACCAGTCCAGGCCTTGCCCGCGGTCAGCAGGAACCCGACGATGACGGCCACCGCAAAACCGAACAGCATTTCATGCGCATGCCACAGCAGCGGCGGCACGGCCAGGTCCAATGACAAACGCCCCAGGAACAGTGCCAGCCACATGGGCACGGCAAGACAGGCGAAGGCGGCAGCGCCGAAGTAGAAAGGGCGAAAGCCCAGCCGCAGCACGGGCCAGCCGCGCGTTTGCACGGTGGGTGCTGCGGCGGCAGCCGCCACGGGCAGGATGGTCGACTTCATGGGTGCGGGCAGGACCGCCTTGACAGGCCGTGCGCAGGGTGCTCAATAAGAGGCATACGCGATGCATGTTAACGACGCCGCCCGATTAAAGCAATACCGTTGATGCATCTTCACCGCGCGCCGTCCAGCAGCAAGGGTCGGCTATGGCGCGGCGGCAGCCGCTGCCCTCTCGCGCTCGACGCGCTCCGTGACGTCACGGGCCACGGCCACTGACCCCAGTGCCAACCCGGCGTCGTCGAGCACCAGCGCAAAACTCATCTCGACATACAACTTCTGCCCCGACTTGTGCAATCCCCGCGTCAGCGTCGGGCGTCCGCCCAACCGGGTTTTGCCGTTGGCCATGGCGGCGTCGAAGCCGCGCCAGTGCGCCTTGCGCAGGTGCTCGGGAATCATCAGATCGAGCCGGTGCCCGATCGCCTCGGCCGCACTGAAGCCGAACATGGCCGTGGCGGCTGCGTTCCAACGTTCGATGACGCCCTGTCGGTCGGCGTAGATCACCGCTTCGGCGGCCTGCTCGAGGATCAGTGCTTCCAGCGGGGTGGCGGCCATGGGTGGATGCCCTTCATGACATCGATGGAACCTGAGCATCGCCCTGGCGCGGCGCCAGACCAATGGTGTTCGAAAGCGCCTGCGGCATTCAGCGCTTCGAAGGCAGCGTCAGTGTGTCGGGTGCGATCCGAGCACGCGATGCACTAAGATGCAGATACTGTGCATGTTACGGCGCTGCGGCCGTCGACGCAATTCGTGCCTCGCAGCGTGGCGATGTGTGCGCCGGTGCCGCGTCGGCGCGCAACGGCCTCACCCATGCCGTGAAACCAGGAGCCCGCACCATGACCATCAACCTTCCGGGCCACAACTCTCCCGGTGGCAGTTTCGAAGTGCCATTGGAGATGCTGTCGGCCTGCCATCAGCGCGTCGACAAGCAGTGCTCGACATTGCGCCGACTCGTGGTGCATCTGGCCAAGAACGGCGCCGACAACGACGCGCGCCAGGCGGCCACCGCCGTGATGCGCTACTTCGACACCGCGGCCAAGGACCACCATGCGGATGAAGAGGTTGACCTGTTTCCAGCCTTGATCGAGTCGATGGCAGGGTCGGACGCGGTCTGCATTCGAGAGATGGTGGACGCCCTGACGCTCGACCATCGCGCGCTCGAATCCCATTGGCTGGCGCTGCGCCAGGTTCTGCAGGACATCGAGGCCGGTCAGACACCATCGTCGTTCGACGTGGAACCCTTCATCACCTTGTACGAGCGCCACATTGCCCGCGAAGAAAGCGAGCTGCTGCCCATGGCAGCCCGGCTCTTGAGCGACGACGCGCTGCAAGACATCGGCCGGGCCATGCGGCTGCGGCGCGGCATCACCACGGTCTAGAAGCGCAGCTGATTCGCAGGTCCGGCACGCAGGCCCGCGGCCTGCCCCCTGCGAAGAGGTTAGCCGGTGCTCCACGCGCGCGGCCGTTTCATGCCGGCCACCCTGCAGGCCTGGGCCACATAGCCGTAAGGGAACAACTCGAACAGCCTGTGACGCCCCTGGCCGGGATAACGCTGCTCAAGATGGCGCATCACATGTCGGGCATCCACCGTCACGCGATTCTCGTGGTAGCGATCGCGCATGAATCGCAGCACGAACCAGTGGTCGTCGGTCAACTCCACGCCCAGCCCCTGCGCAATCTGCTGGGCCAGCGCGTCGTTCCAGTCATCAGGGTCGACCAGGTACCCTTCGTCGTCGAATGTAGGCATGGCGAGAGCCAGTGTGGCGGCTCGTCGCCACGGTGCAAATACCCCGAATGGATAGGTTGGACAGCCCATCCCTTGGCGCCTCGACAGCGACGGCAAGACCATAACCGCGATCATGTGTCGCCCTGGCCCGAGGACGATGAGCGAACGCGCTCAGCCCGGTCGACCATCGACGCGCGCCGACCCCAGCCAGCGGCCGTGCCGCACCGCCCAGACGACGGCAACGAGCATCCAGCACAGTCCGGCCCAGGGCAGGATCTGTGTTGACCACGATGGCGCCAGCGCGGCCGCCAGACGCAGCAGCAGCGCCAGTTGCAGCAAGCCGAACAGGCCGCGCGCCACACGGTCGATGGCCACCGGTCGGCCACTGTGGGTGCTGCTGACGCGCGTGGCCATGACCAGCAGCGTGCCACCCAGAAAGCCCATGGTCAGCGTATGCAAGGCAGCCAGTTCGAGCGCTGCCGCCGCATCGGCCCGCAGGCCGGGCAAGCCTGCGGCCGCGCCCAGCCACAGGGCAACATCCCACCACACGAAGGCTGCGAACAGCATTGCGACCAGGGGCTGCCGCAAGGCGCGCTCGCGCGTCCAGCGCAAGACGATCCACAAGCACAGGGCCGCCACCACGGCCAGGTGGGCAGCAGCGATCGGGCGCCATGCGGCCAGGGCCACCGGCCACGGTGCAAGGGTGGCGCTAACGCATTGGGTGAGCGGCACCGAGACCACGACCCACAGCGGCCAGTCCGGCCAGCGGGTGTCCAGCCAGGGCCACAGCTGCGCGCCCAGAAAGGGCAGCAGGCGGTGTGAAACGACAAGGAACACCATGCACACGCCGCCCCACAAGGCCACCCGCAGCACGACGTGCAGCAGTTCCGCGTGATTGACCAGCAAGGCCAGCGACGACAGGCCGAGGCAGGCGACGATGACGCTGCTGGCCAGCACAATCAGCCGCGGATGGCGGCGATCGGCCTGGGTGCTGTTCGCCACCAGCCGAACGATGCGCCAGGTCAGCCCGCCCCAGCCCAGCGCGACCACGGCCAAGCCTGCCGCGGCCACCACCGGCACCAGATGAAACCCGGCCACCGTGATGACCCAACCCAGGGTGAACGCAGCCACCGGCAACCGCAACTCGCGCGCCACGACGGGTGGACGGCGCAGCCACTTGGGACCGGCGGTGAACATGAAGCCGGCGATGAACAGCGGCATGGCACCCAGGCTGAACCACAGGCCGTGCGCGGACGCCGCATTCACTTGCCACGGCCAGGCCACACCCCGAGCCGTGGCGAACAGACTGGCCGACCACCACAGCGCAGCCCCGGCCCAGTTCAGGCCGGCTGCGAAGAAGCACAGCCGATGCGGGGCGTCGAGCAGTCGCGCCGCACGCCAGGGCGCGGGCTCTTGTCGGGCATCGGGCGGCAGGCCAGGCCTCATGGGCGACCGCGGCCTGGCCTGATGCTCGGGTTGACCACAGTTTTGTCGTTATGGGGTTGGTGCAAGATCGTTGGCATCGATGCACGAACGATGCAGCTTATCGCAAGCACTCGGGCCCTCAACGCTTCCATTGACCCAAGATCTTGCGGATATCGATCCTCGCTCTTCGGGTCGACCTGAGCCCGCGCTCGGCAGTTGCGGTGCAGCGTGCGGCTATGCTCGCCCGCGTCGCCATTCCGGCTGCGTCGGCCGCCAAACCTCGCATGGGTCACAACGCCACGTTTGCTGCGGCCGTCGGCGCCGCATTGCGCGCCGACGGTCGTCTGGCGCTCGCGCAACTGAACGCCACCAATGCGGCCGATCTCTGTGCAAGGGATCGCCAGCTGTGGGCCTGCATGCTCGAACGGCTGGCGATGCCGTTTGTCCCGCACACCGCTGCGCTGACCGCGGCACCCCGGGCGCTGCTCAGTGCCTATCAGGCGTATTGGCACCGACATCTGACGCAGGCGCCGCCACTGGCCGACAACGAAACGCTGCTGCTGGCGGACGTGAACGCTGTCCTTGCGACGGAACGGCAAGAGGCAGCCGCCACCTTGTCCGCATCCGAGCCGGCATTGAAGTCCATTTTCATGTCGCAGGGGCTGCACGCCCTCTTGGGGCGAACCAGCCCCTTGCTCGAGCTGATGCTGTGGTCGACCGAAGAAACGCAGCGTTATCCGGTCTTGCTTGCAGAAAGCAGGGTCGACGTCAGCGTCGTCTTTCTGCACGGCTTTGCATCGCTCGGTTGGGCGGGCTATGCGACCTGCAATCGCCACCACAGCGGAGGCTGGGCCACCGACGATGCGCTGTATGCCGTCAGCCAGGCGTATGACCGCGCGTCCGAGAACTTTCGCGTCAGCTACCTGGTGCATGAGGGGCAGCACGTCTCGGACTACCGCCGCTTTCCGGGCCTGCCGCAGAGCGTACTGGAATATCGAGCCAAGCTGGCCGAGCTTTGCGCTGCGACCGAAACCATCGGCTCGCTGCTGCACCGCTTCGGCGCCAACACCAGTGTGAATCCTGACCTTCCGCATGCCTTTGCCAACCGCCTGGTGATCGACAACCTGAGCGCATCGCTGGGCATCGAACGCTCCGCATTGCCAGACTGGCGGTCCTTCACGCCCGGGCAGGTCAACGAGGCGGCACGAACGCTGTTGCAACGGGACAGTGACGGCCGGGTCGCGGTCGCTGACCGACCGTGAATGCAGAAATTCACACCGCCAGCGCCTGGGTGAGTCATATGAAACGTCAGGTCCGGCCCTGGCCTCAGTGCCAGCGCCGAACCGCTGTCTGCCGTGAACAGCGCGCTACGGCAGCCGGGTCAGGATCGGCACGCCGGCCTTGCGCAGGCAGCCGGTCGTGACGCTGCCCAGGAAGGCTGCCGCCACCGGCGCCGTGTTGGCGCGCGTGACCATCGCCAGCATGGTGCCGCGCTCGTGGTCGACAAAATCGGCAATCGCCTGATCGGGTTCATCGCCATGCAGCACTTCCCAGCTGTAGTCGACCCCGTACTTCTTGCCCAGCTCGACGGCCCGCGTGCGCACATAGGAAGACTCGGAAAGGTCTCCTGACGGTGCGCCGGCAGCGGCTTGCGCGCGCGTGCTGAGCACCGAGATCACGACCAAGCGGGCGCCGAGCCAGCGTGCAAGCTCGCCCGCCTGGGTGCCGATCGACTCGGCGCTGGGTGAACCGTCCATCGGCGCGACGACCCGGGTGATCTTGATCGGCTCGCCTGCGTCACCGCTGACCCGCGCGTGGGGCCGATAGAGCAACACCGGGGCGTGGCCACCGCGCAGTACCTTCATCGCGACGCTGCCGAGTACCGCGCCGAGCACGCCGGACCGCCCATGCGTGGTCATGGCGATCAAAGTGTCTGGCACGCGTGCGGCTTCTTCGAGAAGCGCCGATGCGACATCGCCACCGGCGCTGACACAGTGCGCCTCGACCTGGAGCCTGGCGGCCAGCGCGTCGAGATAGCTCGACGCCTGCGCGCGATGGGCTTCGTCGTCGACGATGCGCACCAGCGCCAGTTGAGATCCGGTGGCGCGGGAGATCCCGAGCGCGTAAGTCAGGATCGATTCGGCGACGTCCGAACCATCGATGGCGACCAGCAGGCGTTTGTACACTTTGGCTTTCTCCGTTGCATTCGCGAATGGTGCAAGCATAAGTCGAGACTCGGAGCAGATCAAAGCCGGTGTGAATCAAGCCATCACCGCCGTCAATGCGTTGGCAGCATCGCGCCGGCAGCGCTCAGGGGCCGCGATCGGCAGCCTCACCGAGCCGCTTGGGCTGCGGCAGCCACACGAATGCCATGGCGCCCGTGGCCAGCAGCAACGCGATCGAGCCCAGCACGGCCATGAAGGGATCGGTGGCCTGCGCCACGGCGATCGACGCCACTAGCCCGGTCAGCCATTGCATCATCGCGACCCCGAGGAACATCGCCATCGTGAACAGCGCGATGGCGCGTCCCGTCAACGTCTCCGGGTAGGCGCCACGCACATCCGCGTACTGCAGCACGACGAAGCCCGAGATCAGCCCGAAGACGATCGCGCCGACGACGTCGAACGCGGCGCCGGGATTGAAGGCCAGCAGCGCGAACAAGGCAGCACCTGCACTGGTGTAGCCGACGATCCAGCGGCGTCGGGTGCGGACGCCGGGGTCGAACCTGCCGATCAGCGGCGCACTGATCATCGACGCCACCGACATCGCGATCGCGACGTTGCCGCTTTGCACCAGCGAGTAGTCGTGCCGGGCGATCAGCAGCGGGCCGATCCACAGGCCCCGCAAGGTGATGAACGCGGCATAGGTGACGGCGGACAGTGCGAGGATGCCCAGCGTGTGCGGCATCTTGAACAAGGCACCGAAGCCGCGCCATGCGCCACGCAGCGATTCTTCGGCGCGCGCCGCCGCGGCCGATGCCGGCTCGTGAACCAGGGCAAAGATGATCAGCCAGGCGATCACCGAAGCGCCGCCGAGCACCACAAACCCGACACGCCACGAATGCGCCTCGATCAGCCACGCCAGCGGCGTGCCGGTGACGAGCATGCCGACGCCGCCGATCCCGAGCACAGCCCCCGAAAGCGTCGCGAACCGCGCGGGCGGGTGGTGGCGTGCGATGAACACCGTGCAAACGAGGAAGGCCGGCGCGCAACCGATGCCGATCAGCACCTGGGCGAACACCAGCACGCCGAAGCTCGTGGTCCAGGCCGACAGTGCGGCACCGACGATGGTGAGCGGAAAAGCGGCCAGCGCGGTACGCCGCACACCGTAGAGATCGATGCCGACGCCCATCAACAACTGGAGCGCGCCGAATGCGAAGTGAAACGCACCCGCGAAAACGCCGAGGGCCTGCGGCGTCAGCCTGAAATCCGCCTGCAGCTGCGGGGCCATGATCGCAGCGACGGTGCGGTAGGCCTGGCTGAGGGTGAACGCGCCGGTCAGCGCGAGCAGCACGGCCCAGTCCGATCGGCCGTGGCCGAGTAGTGCGTCGTGCCGAACGGGCGGATTCATTCGACGCTGTCTGCAGAGATCGAAGCAAGGCACATGGGCAGGCCGCTGGAAATGGTGAACCCGCATTCTCGATTGAACCGACTACCCATGGCGTGCCCGGCGGCGACGCGCACAGGCACTGGCTGCGCAGCCCGGCATCAGCGCGCTTGTCAATTCAGGATGCTGATCCGGTTGACCCGCAGCGGAACGCCACGGTCATAGTAGGCTTGGCAGGCACGGGCGTTGAACAGGTAGCGCACGCTGCCCGGCGCCGACTCCACGTTCACCGCGTAGGCCGACGGGAATGGGTTGGACTGGTAGAGGTTGTCATGCCGGGCATCGGCCGAGAAAGCCGCTGCGCGTGCCCGCAGCAGGGTGTTCCAGTCCACGCCGCTCTTGGCTGAGGCGGCAGCGTGATTGAGGGTCGCCAACTCGGTCATCACCGCGGGCGCGGGGTTCAGCACCGAACCCGCGTTGAGCGCCGATTGCTTTCGTGCCAGCCAGGCGTCGCTCTCGTACAACTCCATGAACAGGCCATTGGTGTTGAGCGTCAGGTTCCACAGTGCGCCGTCGATCTCGCTGGCGCCCGACAAGTCGTTGCCGACCTGGAAGCCGCCGGCCTTGTCGTAGGCCACCCCTTCCTTGGTGGCCAGCCAGTTCGGGCAGCCCGGGGTGCTGGCGTCGACCGGCGCGCCGGCCGCGATCGGGAAGGTCGCGCTGCCCGCAAATGTGCCACTGAGGTCGATGCCGACTTGCTGACTGCAGCGCAAGCCGCTGTTCGGCCGGTAGGCGAAGCCAATCTGGCTGAGCGCCGCGTTCTCGACGCCAAAGCCGCGCGCCGCGCCGAGGTCTCCACCCGCGAACACGCCGTTGCGCCCGTCGAGCAGCAGGGCCCGGGTGGTGTCGCTGCCGCCCGGGATGTCGGCCGGCACCTGCGCCGGCCGGGCTTGCAGCGCCCCGTAGCTGATGACGGGCTGCCCCGATGCATTGGTGCTGACGCTGATGATCGGCGGCGTCAGGTGATCACCCAGGAAGCGGCCGCTCTCGCCGATCTGCGGGAAGCCATCCGAAATGTTCATGAAGGTCATCTGCTTGTAGCCGAAGTTCTGGCGCAGGGTGGCCTCGACTTCGCTGTAGAACGTCTGCACCGCACTCGGCCGGTAGCCCGCGTACTGCAGCACCTGGGGGTTGCAAACGCACTGGCTGACGTCCTTGATGCGACCGACACCGGGGTCGGCCGCCAGGTTGAATTGTGGATCGAAGACCGGCGCGGCCCGGCTTCTCGAGTCCACCGAGATGATGTGCCCCTGCGTACCGGTGTCGCCCAGCGCAGGGTTGCGAACGGCGATGTTGCAGCGCTTGGGCAGGCGGTTTTCCAGCGTCGCCATGCCCATGCCGGTGATCTTGACGCCAGCCAGCACGCTGAACTTGCGCTGATCTGCTCGGATGTGCGCGGCCATGTCGGCGATCGCCTTCTTGAACAGCGCCTTGAAGGCCGGGTCGCTGGGCGACGCCACGACATACTGGAAGCCGCAATTCGCGTTGGGCAGGGCATCAGGGCCGGTGTCCCAGTCCCTCAGGTTGACGGGCTTGGCAGCACCCAGCGATGGGCTGCCGGTGCTGAACACCCAGTCGGGAATCGAGTTGCCGCCCACCCGGATGCCGATCGTCACCGTCTTGCCGTAGCGCACGGCCTGCATCAGTTCGCGGTCGAGCGCCGTCCAGTCATAGCTGGCATAGGCGGGCTGGATGTCGCTCCAGCTCAGCCGCAGAAAGACGCCCTGCACCGCCGGATCGGCCCAGGTGCTGTCCAGCACGCGGCCACGCACACAGGCCGGGTTGACCGTCGGCGGACTGGTGGTCGGCTTGCCGGGATTGGCGGGGTTCATCAGATAGGGCGTCACCGAACACAGGCGGTCAGTGCCACCCGCGGGGTTGACCTGACCGGCAATCGTCGCTTCGTTGGGCGCGACACAGGGCGTGCTGCGCTCGACGTTGCCGCAGTTGTCGGTGCCTGTCGACAAGGCATACAGCCCGGCCGGGTAGGTGCGGTAGGGGCCGGACAGCTCGTTGCGCGGGTACAGCCCGCTCGGCATCGGCGACTGCGCGATGACCGGATGTGCGGCGCCCGCGGGCAGGCTGGCCTGTGTGCAAAGCTGCGCCGCGGTCAACGCGGGCGAGTTGACTTCGATCAGGCTGTCCTGCGGCCCCAGGCCTTCGAACAAGACCTGATCGCCGGCACGCAGGCTGAAGTCAGCGGCACGCGCGAAGCCGGCGCCGAGGTTGCCGTCGGCATCGGGCGTGACGCGGGTGCAGGTCTTGAGCACGTCACAGCTGAAATCGGTCATCGCGCCGAAGCTGACGATCAGCTGGTTGCTGAAGTCACCCAGCCCGTAGACGACGCCGTCGGCATCGCCCACGCCCAGGTAGTTGGCGGTATCAGGGTAGTAGCGCAGCGTGTAGGCGATGCCGCTGTCGGTGAGCGCCTGGTTCTGCGCACCCGGCGGAAACAAAGTTGGAAACTCCTGTTCCGCCCAATCGAAAAGCTGGCCGGGTGTGATCGATCCTGTCGTCACGGCGGCTGCTCGCACCGCAGCCCCAAGCGTCGTGCGTTGCGGCTGAATCGGTGTGTTGTCGCCGCCGCCGCAGCCTGCGAGTGCAGCCACTGCAGCCAGCACGACGCTGCTGCACAAGTTCAGCACGCACGGGCTCGGCCGGCGCTTCGAACAGGGAGTCGCCATACACCACCTTCATCCTGCCGACCGAAAGGCCGGCGTGATCGCGCAACTTTAGCCGCCGCTGGCTGGCGAAACCAGCTCCAGCATGAGGCCCCACAGAATGGCAGGTGCCCTATCAACGATGTCTTGATGGAGAACACAACGCAACGCGTGGCCGCGACCCAGCGGTGGTGGCATGCGCCGCGCCGAGCTTGATCATCTTGCGAGGACAATCCGCCGTTTGAGCTGACTTACAGACCGACATGCCCAATCCGACCCCGTTTTCGAGCCTCGTCGCCGGACGCACCCGTGCCGGCCAGACCGTCACTTTCGACATCGCCGACGACTGGCAGCAGGGTCGCACCGCGTACGGTGGCGTGGTCTCGGCGATCGCGGCGCAGGCGATGCGCGACGTCGCAGGCGCCGACTGGCCGGCCGACGTCTGCCTGCGTGCGCTGCAGTGCAGCTTCGTCTCGGTGGTCGAGCCGGGGCGGGTGCAGGTCGAGGTCGAGCTGCTGCGCCAGGGGCGCAACGTGTGCCAGGTGATGTCGCGCGTGATCGAGGGCGGCCGGCTGGGATCGGTGCTGATGGGTGTGTACAGCGCCGAGCGGCCCTCGATGCTGAGCCCCAGGCGCCTGCAGCGTCCACCGGCCCGGCACGAGGCCGACGTGCTGCCCGCAGTACCCTACCTGCCCGAGCACATGCCGCCCTTTCTGCAGCACCTGGAGATGCGCTGGTCAGAGGGCGCGCTGCCGTACAGCGGCACGCCTGGAAACCGTTCGATCATCCACCTGCGGCTGCGCGATGCCGACGCCGACGCCATCGTTCCCGAGGTGCTGACCGTATTGCTGGCCGATGCGCCGGCCACGCCGGTGATCGGGGAACTCTCGCAACCGGTGCCGTCGAGCAGCGTCACCTGGGCGCTTGAGCTGCGCCCTCTCGCTGGCGGGCACGGCGCCGGCTGGTGGCGCATCGACAGCGAGTCGGTGCTGGTCGAAGGCGGCTACGTCAACCATGCCGCGCGAATTTGGACACCGGCCGGTGACTTGGCGGCGATGGGCACCCAGGTGGTCACGGTGTTCGGCTGAATCCGATCCCCCGGCACGAGGCGCTGACATGCAGCTGCGCCTTGGCGGGGCGCGATGCGGCACGATCGAGGGCGGACATGGCATTCATCCCGCCAGGGCCGCCTCTTTAGAGGGTACAGATGATGAGGCGCAGGAAGGTGCAAAGCAGCCCGGTACATCACACAGTCACGAGCAACAAACCATGCGCCGCTGGCTGAACATGATCGCTGCCCGCCAGCTGGTACGGCGGGTGGCGCTGGACGCCGGCTTGCACGCCGCGGCAGGGCTTGCCGATCTGATGCCGCAGATGAAGCGGCGCATGGCCGGCACACGCTTGATCGAGGACCTGGAATACGCGTGCCATGGCGGCCATGCGCTGCGTCTGGACATCCTGCAGCCCGCAGGACCGGGGCCCCATCCGGTGCTGGTCTACCTGCACGGGGGCGCCTTTGCGATCGGATCCAAGCGCACGCACCGTGCGCTGGCCGCGGTCTATGCCTCTTGGGGCTATCTGGTGTGCAACGTCGACTACAGGCTGGCGCCGCAGCATCGGTTTCCGGCCGCGCTCGAAGACGCCTGCGCCGCCTGGTCGTGGGCAGCTGACCATGTGGCCGCTTACGGTGGCGACAGCCAACGCATGGCACTGGCCGGTGAATCAGCCGGCGCCAACCTGGCCTTGTCGGTACTGCTGGCCTGCTGCACGCCTCGGCCAGAGCCGTTTGCCGCGCGTCTGTTCAAGCGCGGCGTGCGGCCAGTCGCCGCGCTTCTGTACTGCGGCTTCCTGCAGACCAGCGCGCCGGCACGCTACCGCCGCAACGGCGTCTCGGCGTTGGCAGCACGTGTTGCCCGCGATGCGGCCCGCTCATACCTCGGGGCCTCATTCGATCAACCCGGCCCCGGGCAGGCACTGGCCGATCCACTGTGCGTGGTCGAGGCGATGCAGCCGCCGGCGACGCTGCCACCGCTGTTCATCGCCGCCGGGCTGGCCGATCCGGTGACCGCCGATTCGCAACGGCTGGAGGTCGCACTGGACAGACTTCGATCGCCCTGCAGCGCGCACTACTACGCCGGTGAAGTGCATGCCTTTCATGTCATGTTCTGGCGCGCGAACGCCATTCGATGTTGGCGAGACAGTCTCGGGTTCCTGCAAGAGGCCCTGCCGCTGAGCCTGCAGCCCGGTCCGGACCTGCCATCGTGACCCGAACGTGCCGGCAGCCGCCCGCAGCGCGCGATTTCTCTCACGAGACTGGGTCGACCAGGGTGCACCCGAAACGCCGACCCCGAATCGGTCTCAAATGGCAAAACCGCGCCGAAGCGCGGTTTTCGATTACCGGGCCATCGAATCGCTCAATGCACGGTACGCCGGCGTACCAAGCCGAGACCCGCGAGGCAGAGCGCAAGCAGAGCGAAGGTAGAGGGTTCGGGAACCGACGCGGCAGGTACATCGTAATTGTTGAACATGCCGGACTCCGACTGCGTGTAAGTACCTTCAGGGCCTTCATAGCTGAACGTCACCGTATGGGATAGGTCGACGTCAAAGCTCTGGCCCGGAAGATCGGCGTTCGCATAGGAGCCCAGAAGCAGAACCCAGTCGAAATCACCGCCCGGCTGGAAGTCTTGAACGATGCTGATCGGTCCTCCACCCAAAGCGCCGAGATAGGCGGTGGGCATCAGCGTCAGATTGGGAACGACGCCACCGCCGTAGGACGTCACTTGAAGGTTCGGATTGCCGATCAGGTAGTGGTAGTACGTGATGAGGTTTGGTTGGGCCCCGAACACACCCGTCGGGCTCAGGGTGTCGTGCTGGAACAGCAACAACGTCACCCATGCGCCGCCACTGTTCGGGCCACCAAACGCCGGCGATGCCGCCAGGCTGCCATCGACCGTAATGCCAAAGCGAGCCGTCGAACCACCTTGCCAGTTGAAGGGCGTTCCATCGGTATTCAGCGATCGAAAGCCATCTCCGAACAAGGCGTTCGACTGCGAATAAATGAGGTTCGCGCCAGGGCAAGTGCCAGCACACTGGCCTGTCAGATTGCCGTAGACCCGCCCGCCCAACTGACCGCTGCTCAGGCTTGCCGACGCGCTTGCGCCAGCGGCACCCCAAACGCCGCTGTTCGCCAGGCTGGCCGCGGCCGGAGATGGCGGAACGGAGTTGTTGTCGTCTGCAACGAGGTAGAAGGGATCGTTTGGTACGTCCGGGTTATGTTCAGCGACGTACGCTTGTGAAAAGGGAACCGTGCTCGCGAGTACCACCGCAGGCGACAGTGTGGCCAACAGCCCAACCGCAGCAATGGACGCCGTTAGGAAAATCCTGGTGCGCATGGTTCAACCCCTCGTTGACAAAGTGCTTGCAAACCAAGCAAGAAGCGTACTGAAATTAAATTCTCAGTGTTCTCAAGCACTTGCATCGAATCAGTTTGAGACCTTGTAAGTTATCTCGACATCTGCAACTGCTTCGATCCGACTGATCTCGAACCAGTCAGAAGTTCCCGCACCCCTGCCGAACCTGGACAGGCAGGGCGAAATCTGCCGTCAGCGGCGCTCTCTGGCAATTGCAGAAGCGCTTGCGCCAGGGCTTTGGGCGACGCAGGCAGCGCCTGTTCATCCATCTAGAACAAGCCGTCAGCGATGCAACCCTGAAGGCGAAGCCGACGGCGTTGCTGGATACGCTGGCAGGCCTATCAGCATCCTCGCCACCGGCATGCACAATCCCGATGCGCAGCGGCACGTCTTGCAGCCCATTGCCTAGCCCGAATCCAGATTCAGCCTTCGAGCCCTTGATACAGGACCTTTGACCCCATGCGGCTAGCGACCTGGAACGTCAACTCACTCGCCGTTCGGCTGCCGCAGGTGCTCGACTGGCTGGCCACGCAGGCGCCCGATGTGCTGGTGCTGCAAGAGACCAAGCTCGTCGACGAGAAGTTTCCGCATGCGGCATTCGCCGATGCCGGCTGGCAATCGCGCTGCTTCGGCCAGAAGACCTACAACGGCGTGGCGCTGATCAGCCGTCAACCGGCTGAGGCGGTGGTCAACAACATCCCGGGTTTTGCCGACGAGCAGGCTCGCGTGATCGCCGGCACCGTGGCCGGGTTGCGTGTGATCGGCGCCTACTTTCCCAACGGCCAGGCACCCGACAGCGAGAAGTTCGTCTACAAGATGCGCTGGCAGGACGCGCTGCGCGAGTGGGTGCGGGCCGAGTTGTCCACGCATGCGCAGCTGCTGCTGATGGGTGACTTCAACGTCGCGCCCGAAGACCGTGATGTCTACGACCCGGTGGCCTGGGCCGGGCAGATCCACTGCACCCCCGAGGAACGTGCCCAGTTCCAGGGCCTGCTCGCGCTGGGTCTGCACGATGCCTTTCGGCTGTTCGAGCAGCCTCCCAAGAGCTGGAGCTGGTGGGATTACCGCAACCTGGCGTTCCGCAAGAACCAGGGCCTGCGCATCGACCACATTCTCGTCAGCGAAGCGTTACGCAGCCAGGTGCGCGCCTGCAGCATCGACAAGCTGCCGCGCAAGAACGAACGCCCCAGCGACCACGCCCCGGTGATCGTCGAACTCGCATAAGCAGGCGGTCAGCCCGTCAGCTCGCGGGCCGTGCCCGCTCAGTCATCCAGGCCCAGTTCCTGGATCTTGCGTGTGATGGTGTTGCGCCCGATGCCCAGGCGCTGGGCGGCTTCGATGCGTCGTCCGCGCGTGATCTCGAGTGCGGTGTGGATCAGCCGGCCCTCGAACTGGCGCGTCAGCGCGTCCCAGACCTCGGCCTCCCCGCCTTCCAGGCGTCGACGTGCTTCGCGCTCCAGGTCCAGCAACCACGACGGCACGACCGCTTCGGGCGGTGCCGCGACCGACATCGGCGGCGGAGTCTCGTTCAACGGTGCATCGAAGGCGGGTATCGGTGCATGGTCGCCCGGCGGCGGTGCGGCCGCAGCCTGCGGCGTGGCCGCCACTTCGGCGCGCAGCAGCTCGGGTGGCAGATCCTTGGCTTCGATGACCTGCGACGGGGCCATCACGGTCAGCCAATGGCAGATGTTCTCGAGCTGGCGCACGTTGCCCGGGAACTCGAAGGCCTGCAGGCGCTGCAAGGCGGCGTCGGTGATGCGCTTGGCGTCCACACCGAGCTCACGCGCGCTCTTGCCAAGGAACAGTCGCGTCAGCATCGGAATGTCCTCGCGCCGCTCGCGCAGTGCCGGCAGGCGCAGACGGATCACGTTCAGCCGGTGGTACAGGTCCTCGCGAAACACGCCCTGGCGCACACGCTCCTCCAGGTTCTGGTGCGTGGCAGCGATCACGCGCACGTTGGCCTTCAAGGGCTGGTGGCCACCGACACGGTAGAACTGGCCGTCGCTCAGCACACGCAGCAGCCGGGTCTGCAGATCGAAGGGCATGTCGCCGATCTCGTCGAGAAACAGCGTGCCGCCGTCGGCCTGCTCGAAGCGGCCGCGTCGTGTGGTCTGCGCGCCGGTGAAGGCGCCACGCTCATGCCCGAAGAGCTCGCTTTCCAGCAGGTCCTTCGGGATCGCCGCGGTGTTGATGGCGACGAAGGGCCCCTTGTTGCCCAGGTCGCCGCGCGGGCTGTGGCGGTGCAGTGCGTGCGCCACCAGTTCCTTGCCGGTGCCGCTTTCGCCGGTGATCAGCACCGTCACGTTGCTTTGGCTGAGTCGGCCGATGGCCCTGAACACATCCTGCATCGCCGGCGCCTGGCCCAGCATCTCGGGTGCCTGGGCCAGGCTGCCATCGGCCACTTCTTCGCGCAGGCTTTCATCAACGGCACGGCGAATCAGCTCGACCGCCTTGTTCAGGTCGAAGGGCTTGGGCAGGTATTCGAAAGCCCCGCCCTGGAAGGCCGAGACCGCGCTGTCCAGATCGGAATACGCGATCATGATGATCACCGGCAGGCCAGGCAGCCGCGCCTTCACCTTGGCCAGCAACTCGATGCCCGACAGACCCGGCATGCGGATGTCGCTGACCAGCACCTGCGGCTCGTCGCTGTCCAGCGCCGTCAGCAGCTCGCGCGCGCTGGCAAAGCTGCGCACCTGGAACTGCTCGCGCAGCAAGGCCTTCTCGAGCACGAAGCGGATGGATTGGTCGTCGTCAACGATCCAGATGGGTTTCATGCAGCGCGACGCAGGTTGATCATCGAACGGCTGGGGCAGGCCCTCAGGGCAGTGGAATCAGCAGCTTGAACACGGTGCGGCCGGCAACACTTTCACATTCGATCGTGCCCATGTGCTGCTGCACGAAGGTCTGTGCCAGCGTCAACCCGAGGCCCGACCCGCCTTCACGCCCCGACACCAGGGGATGGAAGATGCGATCGCGAATGGCCTCGGGCACGCCCGGCCCGTTGTCCTGGATATGCAATTCCAGTGCCAGCCGATAGCGCTGCTTGCCGACCGTGACCTGCCGCGCCACCCGCGTGCGCAGCACGATGCGTGCGTCACCTTGCGCAATGCGCCCGCTGCCGGGCATGTCGGCGTCGGCGGCGCCACCGGCCAGGGCCTGTGTCGCGTTGTGCGCGATGTTCAGCACCGCCTGGATCAGCTGCTCGCGGTCGCCACGAAACTCGGGGATCGAGGTGTCGTAGTCGCGCACCACCTCCAGTCCGCGCGGGTACTCGGCCAGGATCAGCGAGCGCACGCGCTCGCAGATCTCGTGGATGTTGACGTCGCCCACCACCTGTGGCCGGCGGTGCGGTGCCAGCAGCCGGTCGACCAGCGTCTGCAGGCGGTCGGCCTCGTGGATGATGACCTGGGTGTATTCGGTCAATTCACGCGAATCGACCTCCATCGCCAGCAACTGCGCGGCGCCACGGATGCCGCCCAGCGGATTCTTGATCTCGTGCGCCAGGTTGCGCACCAGCTCCTTGTTCGCCTGCGCCTGACCCTGGGCGCGCTCTTCACGGTCGAGCCGGGTCTGCTGCTCGATCTCGATCATCTCGATCAGCACATGCTCGGGGCGGTCGAGCTGGCTGACGATCACGTGCACCGGGCATTCGTGGCTGGGCACCTCAAACCCACCGTCAACGCCGCCAACACCGCCGGCTCCGCCCACCGGCTGGCGCTTCATCAGGGCCTCGAAGCGGCCGCTGGCGACCTCGTTGTGGGCCACCAGGCGCAAGGCGTCGCCCAGCGGCACCGGGTCGACCAGCCAGTCGGTGGCACTGCTGCGCATCAGGGCGCGGCGCGACACGCCCATCATGTTCTCCAGCGTCGAATTCACCAGCAGGCAATGCCCGTCGGGCCGCACCACGGCCACCATCGTGGCCAGGTGATCGAAGGCGTCCAGGCCCGGCGGCAGCGCCGGTTCGGCCGCACCGGACATCGTCAGGGCGCTGGCAGCTTGGCGATTTCGCGCTTGAGCGCCGCGATGTCGGCCTCTTTACGCGCGATCGCCAACTTCATCTCGGCCACGCGGTCGATGTAGCGCTGGTAGTTGCGCTCATCGCCGCGGCGTTCGGGTTCACCGTTGTTGTAGTCCTTCTGCAGCACCAGCAGCTTGTCTTCTTCCTTCTTCAGTTCGTCTTGCAGGATGCGCCGCGCCTCGCCGTCACGCTGGCGCTGTGCACTCGGGTCGACCTTGCTGTCGGCCGGCCGCGCCGCCGATGCGCCGTTGCCAGCCTCGGCCTTGGCCGGCGCCGGCTTGGGCCTTGCCTGGATGATCGTGATGGGCGTGCCCTCGATCGTGCGACAGCCCTTCTCGCGCGCTTCCTGCGGTGACAAGGCATCGGTGTAAAGCACCGGGGGTCCGGGACAACGGTAGACCTGGGATGCCGCGGCTGCCGCCGGCGTCTGCGCCGCCGAGGGCAGCGCCACGGCCGCCAGCAGCAGGCAGGTCCACAGGGCTGGACTTCGCACTGTCATCGTGTCACCTCCAACGGCAGGTCCGCCACTGACGCCCGACAAGGCGCCGGCGGGCCTGCATGAACATTGTGACCCAGGCCCCAGCAAGGCAAAGGGGCAGCCGCTGGCTGCCCCTTGTTCGATCCGGCATGCTGCCGGATGCCGTCAAAGGCTGTAGTACATGTCGAACTCGACCGGATGGGTGGTCATGCGAAAGCGCGTGACCTCTTGCATCTTCAGCTCGATGTAGGCGTCGATGTAGCCGTCGGTGAAGACACCCCCCTTGGTCAGGAAGGCGCGCTCGCGGTCCAGATATTCCAGCGCCTGGTCCAGACTGTGGCAGACGGTGGGGATCTTCGCGTCTTCTTCCGGCGGCAGGTGGTACAGGTCCTTGGTCGCGGCTTCGCCCGGGTGGATCTTGTTTTCCACACCATCCAGGCCCGCCATCAGCAGCGCGCTGAAGCCCAGGTAGGGGTTGCAGGTGGGATCGGGGAATCGCGCCTCGATGCGCCGACCCTTGGGGCTGGCCACGTAGGGGATGCGGATCGACGCCGAGCGGTTGCGCGCCGAGTAGGCCAGCTTGACCGGGGCCTCGAAGCCCGGCACCAGGCGCTTGTAGCTGTTGGTGCCCGGGTTGGTGATGGCGTTGAGCGCACGCGCGTGCTTGATGATGCCGCCGATGTAGTACAGCGCGAACTCGCTCAGGCCGCCGTAGCCGTCGCCGGCGAACAGGTTCTTGCCGTCCTTCCACACCGACTGGTGCACGTGCATGCCGCTGCCGTTGTCACCGACCACGGGCTTGGGCATGAAGGTGGCCGTCTTGCCGTAGGAATGCGCCACGTTCTGGATCACGTACTTCTGCAGCTGCAGCCAGTCGGCACGCTGCACCAGGGTGCTGAACCGGGTGCCGATCTCCTGCTGACCCTGGCCGGCGACCTCGTGGTGGTGCACTTCGACCGGGATGCCCAGTGATTCGAGGATCAGGCACATCTCCGAGCGCATGTCCTGGAAGCTGTCGGTCGGCGGCACCGGGAAGTAGCCGCCCTTGACGCCCGGACGATGGCCCATGTTGCCGCCTTCGAAGCTGGCGCCGCTGCTCCAGGGCGCCTCTTCGGAGCCGATCTTGACGAAGCAGCCCGACATGTCGACGTTCCACTGCACCTGATCGAAGATGAAGAACTCGGGCTCGGGGCCGAAGTAGGCCAGGTCACCAATGCCGCTGCTCTTCAGATAGGCCTCGGCACGCTTGGCCAGCGAGCGCGGGTCGCGCTCATAGGGCTTGCCGTCACCGGGCTCGACCACGTCGCAGGTCAGGATAACGGTTGGCTCGTCGAAGAACGGGTCGATGTTGGCGGTATTGGGGTCAGGCATCAGCAGCATGTCTGACGCTTCGATGCCCTTCCAGCCGGCAATCGACGAGCCGTCGAAGGCGTGCCCGCTGGTGAACTTGTCTTCGTCGAAATGGGAGACAGGCACCGTCACGTGCTGTTCCTTGCCGCGGGTGTCGGTGAAGCGGAGGTCGACGAACTTGACTTCGTTTTCCTTCACCATCTTCATCACGTCGGCAACGTTCTTTGCCATTGAGGGTCTCCTAGCGAGGCTGTGGAAGGTACGGAATGGGAGGATGTGTTCTGGCGTTCAGCGGCCCGTCAATGACGGGTTCGCCCAAATGCGCACCGAAATTTAGCATTTTGCGTGCCAGCATCTAGCCTGGCCCGGCGCACCGAGAACGCCCTTGGTCAGGCCTGGCGCATGCGCCTCGGGCAGCGCCACAAGGCTGCGGCAGTGCAGGCAACCTGGCAGCGCACCATCATGGATCACTGGACCGCGTTGGATCGCACCGTTTCGGGGCCAAGTGATGCACCAAACTGGACCAAGCCTTCACGCAAGACGGCGTAGGCCGACTGCACGGCGGCGCCCTGCCCCTTGACCCCGAGCTCGATGTGGCGGCCGTGCATCGGGTGGTTCACGCTGGGCAGGCTGAACACCTTGACGCCGGCAAAGCGTGCCTCGATGTCCTCCATCAGCGGCGTCAGCGTCGCCTCCATCGAACCGAACACCACCACCGACAACTCGGTCTGCACCTGCGCGCCATGCAGGCTGGCATAGCGGCCGTCGAGCAGGCTTTCGATCATCGGGTGCGCCATCACCGGGAAACCCGGCACGAAGTGCACGTCGCCAACCGAAAAGCCAGGGATGCGGTTGAAGGGGTTGGCGATCAGTTCGGCGCCCTGCGGGAACACGCCCATGTTCAGCCGGTGCAGGTTGTCGGGCCGGTCGGGCTCGTAGGGCTGGCCCTGCTCGCGTGCCACGTCCTGCATGCGCTGCTCGATCAACAGCCTGGCCTGCAGATGCAGTTCCAGCGGCCGGCCCAGCGCGGCCGCAGCGCACTGTCGCGTGTGGTCGTCGGGCGTGGCACCGATGCCGCCGCAGCAGAACACGATGCTGCCGCCGGCAAAGGCGTCGCGCAGCGCCGCGGTGATCAGCGGGCGGTCGTCGCCGACGTAGCGTGCCCAGGCCAGCGCCAGCCCGCGCGCCGACAGCAGTTCGATCACGCGCGCCAGATGCTTGTCCTGACGCTTGCCCGACAGGATTTCGTCGCCGACGATGATGAGACCGAATTGCGGCGTGTTCTCAAGGATATGTGGCGTTGCCACTGTCACTGACCCCTGTGGGGGACGGGCTGGGCGAGGCCCGGAACTGGGAGTGCTCATGATGCGAGTCTGCTTTCCGGGGCCGTCGTCACCACCGCGGCATGCTGCCGAAGCCGGTGCAGGGCCGCCAAGGTGAAATGTGCGAACCACAGGCTCGCGAAGCTGAAGACGATGATGTAGAGCCACACGGCCACCACCATCAGCCAGGGTGCCCAGACCAGCACCATCGCGCCCTGCACCCACAGCAGCGACGGCAAGGCGCCCAGCACGCCGCAGGCCAGGCCGGCCAGCCGCAACGACCAGCGGTCGCGGTGCAGGATGAAGCGCCGCTCGGCCGTGCCGGCGTGGCGCGACAGGGCATCGAAGGTCAGCACGCGGTAGCACAGCCAGCCCCAGATCAGCGGCGGCAGCACCAGCACCAGCGGCGGCACGAACCACAGTGGCACGCTGAGCAGCAGCGCCAGCAGCGCGAACAGCGCACACACCAGCGACCAGCCCAGCGCGCGCCAGCGGCCGGCAGCACTCGGGTTGCGTGCCAGACCGGGGAAACGGCGGCGCACCACCAGGTCGGCCATCGCCGGCGCCATCAGCCAGGCCACACCCAGCAGCGTGGCCATCACCACGGCGGGGATCACCAGCGCGACCACGATCATCGGCGCCAGCAGCGGGCGCAGGTCGGGTGCACCGATCGCCGTCAACCAGTCGAACAGGGCTGAGAGCAGGTCACCCTCTTCCAGCAACGTGCGCACGCCGGCCACCGCGGGCTCCCAGCCGAACCAGCCCAGGCCGAACACGGCGCCCGCCACCAGCGCCAGCGGCAACAGAGCCCACAGCAGCGCCAGCGGGTGCAGGCAATAGGCCACGGCCCGCCACGTGGCGTCGACGATCTCCCCCATGATGCGCAGGATAGCCGCTCGGCTAGCCGGGCTGCGCGGCAAAGCGCCGACGCAGCAGCGTGGCTGCCAGCCGCTGCAACCCCAGCCGCTGCTGTGCCCAGAAGCCCTGGCCGCAGTCACGGCCACCGTGCTCGGGCAACAGGTCACGGATGCCGGTGGCGTCGAAGCGGCCATCGAAACGGGCACTGCCCGCCAGCATGTCCCAGATCGGAAACAGCACCGCGAAGTTGTGGCCGCCCAGGGAAATCAGCGCGAAGATTGGTCGGGCCGGGCGGGTGCGCTGCAATGGGGCTTCAGCCATGCGGGCGTCGCGCTGCAGGCGATGTCGGCGAGCGCGTCGCAGACCCCGGCGGCGCCATCCCATGTTCATTCATCGTCGCCGCCGATCAGACCGCCCAGCACGCCGGCGCCGCCGAAACCGCCGAGCACCGAGCCCTCGCCCTTGCTGCCCCCGCGTTGCGGCGCGGCGGCAAAGACCCGCGAAGCCAGCCGCGAGAACGGCAGGCTCTGCAGCCACAGCGTGCCGGGGCCGGTCATCTTGGCGAAGAACAGACCTTCGCCACCGAACAGCGCGGTCTTGATCTTGCCGACGTACTGAATCTCGAAATTGACGCCCGACGTGTAGGCGACGACGCAGCCGGTGTCGACCATCAGCGTCTGCCCGGCCTGCAGTTCGCGCCGAACCACGGTGCCGCCGGCGTGCACGAAAGCCAGCCCGTTGCCGTCCAGCCTCTGCATGATGAAGCCTTCGCCGCCGAAGAAGCCCACCGACATCTTCTGCTGCAAGGCGATGCCCAGCTGCACACCGCGCGCCGCACACAGAAAGGCGTCCTTCTGGCAGATCAGCGTGCCGCCCAGCTGCGACAGGTCCATCGGCAGGATCTTGCCTGGGTACGGTGCGGCGAAGGCCACGCGCTGCTTGGCCAACACCTGGTTGGTGTAGACCGTGGTGAACAGCGATTCGCCGGTCACCAGCCGCTTGCCGGCCGAAAGCAGCTTGCCGAACAGGCCGCCGGTACCGCTGCTGCTGGACCCGTCACCGAACACCGTGTCCATGCCGATGCCGGCATCCATGAACATCATGCTGCCGGCCTCGCCAATCGCCGCCTCACCAGGGTCGAGCTCGATCTCGACGAACTGCATCTCGGACCCCTTGATCTCGAAGTCCACCACGTCCATGGCCATTTGCACTCCCGTGTTGCACCCGCTCGCGACAGGCCGGTTTCAGAGGGCGCCGATGGTAGCAATGCGGCGCCGGCTCAGCGCTGAAAATCCCCCGGGCAGCCGTAGCAACTGCTTGCAACCCCTGCACTTTCCGTGCAGGTCTGCGCTGGGGTGGGTCCCACAATGTCCTGCCATGAACGACGTCGGCAACGGTTTGTGGATTGCGGCCAGTGCCAGCGCGGTGGCAGCGCTGGCGTTGACCCTCATTGGACGCCAGCAGCCCCCGCAGCGCGGCTGGCGGCTGTGGCAGGCGGCGTTGTGGTTGAGCACGGCCGGCATCGTGCTCGGGGCCGCCCTGGCGCCACACCCGCTGGCGATGGCACCCGCGCGGCTGGCCTTGCTGGCCTGGCCGGCGCTTTGCCTGGTCGGCATGCGACGTTTTCACGCGCGCGTCGACTGGCCCGGCCACGAGCGGCACGATTGGGCGGCGCTGGGCCTGTGCGCGCTGCTGGTGGCCAGCAGCGACGCGTGGCCTGCCGATTCAGCGATGGCGTCGATCAGCGCACCCGCCGGCGCCTTGCTGATGCACCTGTATGCCGCCAGCCTGCTGGTCTGTGCCGGCTCGCGCCGCGACGCCAGGCCGATGCACCTGCTGGGCGCGATCGTCGCCCTGGCCGCCGGCGCGCCGATGATCACCACGCTGCCCGGCATCGCCGCCACCGCACTGTTCGAAGCCCAGGCCGTGACCACCGCCTTGTCGTCGGTGGCAATGGCCTTCGTCGTCACGATCCTGGTCTTCGATCGCAGCGAACGCCACCTGCGCGCATCGCGGCGCCGGCTGCGCGCGCTGGCCAGCATCGACCCGCTGACCCAGGTGCCCAACCGCCGACACTTCGAAAGCCTGGCCAGCAAGGCGCTGCTGCACGACCCGCCGGCCAGTGCGGTGCTGATGATGTTCGACCTGGACCACTTCAAGGCCATCAACGACCACCACGGCCATGCCGCAGGCGACCGCGCGCTGCGCCTGGTGTCGCGCTGCGTGCGTGATCTGCTGCGCGTGCATGACCTGCCCTGCCGCCACGGGGGTGACGAATTCGTGCTGCTGTTGCGACATGCCAGCGTGCAGGATGCGATGCGGGTGGCGACGCGCCTGGTGGCGCGTGTGCAATCGATGGCCGTGCAGTCGGCGCTGCCGACCTTCAGCCTGAGTTTCGGCGTGGTGCAGGTGCGACCGGCAGAAATGCTGAGCCAGGCCCTGCAGCGCGCGGACCAGGCCTTGTACGAAGCCAAACGTCAGGGGCGCTCGCGTCTGGTTGCCGCCGGCGGCAGTGGCGAGCAGCCGGGATTCATCGAAAGCCGGCCACTGGGTCTGACGCACGCTTAGCGCCCACCAGCGCCCCGCCTGGCTCTCGCCACGGGGTTACGATGTTCCATCGACCCCGTTGGAGCCCCGTATGAACGCCCCCCTGCCGCTGCCCGCCCTGGACGAGATCCGCGCCCACGAAGACGAGATGGTCGCCATCCGTCGGCAGATCCACGCCAACCCCGAACTGGCCTACGAAGAGCATGCCACCGCCGACCTGGTGGCCGAACGGCTGCAACGTTGGGGTTATGAAGTGCACCGGGGCCTGGGCAAGACCGGCGTGGTCGGCACGCTGAAGGCTGGCAGCTCGACGCGCCGCATCGGCCTGCGCGCCGACATGGACGCCTTGCCGATCGTCGAAACCAGCGGCCGCGCCTGGTCGAGCAAGGTGCTGGGCAAGATGCACGCCTGCGGCCATGACGGCCACACCGCGATGCTGCTGGCCGCCGCCCGCCACCTGGCCGCCACGCGGCAGTTCGACGGCATCGTGCACCTGGTGTTTCAGCCCGCCGAAGAGGGCCAGGCCGGTGCACGCAAGATGCTGGAAGACGGTTTTCTCGACCTCTTTCCTTGCGAGGCCATGTTCGGCATGCACAACATGCCGGGCAAGCCCGAAGGCAAGTTCGTTGCCGTGCCCGGCTTTGCGATGGCCAGCTCCGACTCGGCCATCATCAAGGTGCGTGGCAAGGGCGGCCACGGTGCAATGCCGCAAGGCGCGATCGACCCCGTGGTGGCGGCGTCGAGCATCGTGATGGCCCTACAGACCATCGTTTCGCGCAACGTGCCGCCGCTGGAGATGGGCATCATCACGGTCGGTGCCTTCCATGCCGGCGAGGCGCCCAACGTGATCCCCGACGAGGCCGAACTTCGGCTGACCATCCGCGCCTTCAACCCACAGGTACGCGACCTGCTGCAGCAACGCATCACCGAGGTCGCGCAGGCCCAGGCCGGCGTCTATGGCGCCACCGCAATCGTGAACTACGAGCGCCGCTACCCGGTGCTGCAGAACGACCCGGCACAGACCGCTTTCTGCCAGCAGGTGGTGCGTGACTGGCTGGGCGACGACGGCATGCTCGACATCTCCGAGCCCGTGACCGGCAGCGAGGACTTCGCCTTCTTCCTCGAGAAAGTGCCGGGCTGCTACATCTTCATCGGCAACGGCATCGGCAGTGAAGGCGGCTGCATGGTGCACAACCCCGGCTACGACTTCAACGACCGTGTGCTGCCGGTCGGTGCCAGCTACTGGGTGCGGCTGGCCGAGACCTACCTGAAGAAGAGCGGCTGAGCACACAAGCATGGGCAGCAGCGTGCTGGCGATCGCGACCGGCGCGGCGCTGGGTGCGCTGCTGCGCTGGCTGCTGGGCCTTGGCCTGAACGGTCTGCTGCCGTCGATCCCGCCGGGCACGCTGCTGGCCAATGTGATCGGCGGCTACCTGATCGGTGTGGCCATGATGTACTTCACGCAGCAGGCACACCTGCCGGCCGAATGGCGCTTGTTCGTGATCACCGGCTTTCTCGGCGGCCTGACCACGTTCTCGACCTTCTCGGCCGAAGTCATGCGCTTGCTGGTTGAGGGCCGTGTGGTCTGGGCCGGCGCCGCGATGGCGGCGCACGTGGCAGGCTCGCTGCTGGCCACCTGGGCGGGCATGCTGACGGCGGCGCGGCTCTGGCGCGGCTGACGCTCAAGCCCGGTGCCGAAGACGATCATCACTGGCGGAAAGGGAGTGTGTCAAGACCCGCATGGATACTGGCTCTGCGGGCCGTGGCGCGTCCATTCAGCGACTTGTCCGCCAGCAGATGCGCGCTCGTGCCCGTCGCGGCCAGGGCGTCGGCGTATGGGGATGCCGGCTGTGTCCGATTGGTGGACGTAGCCATATGCTGATTCCCGCGGTTGTGGTCAGCCCTCGCAAAGTGCTTCAGCAGCTCGCCATGCCGCCGCTCAGCGATTCGCCGCGGGGTAAGTCCGCAAACTCCGCACCTGATGTCGGCGTGGTGCGGTCGCATCGTTCGACCGCACCTGGCAGCCCCGCGCGCGCGAGTGCGCTGTAGTGGCCTGCGTAACTGCGCCAATTGGCGCACTTTGCCTGTCTGGTCGGACGCCGTCACGCCCATCTGGGCAAGGGTCGGCGTTTCCCGGTGGTCGCATCGTTCGACCGCCGAACCACGCAGCCGAATTCCGGTGTTCTTCTCCGTCCGCGACAGCAGCTCGCCGCAGCGCCGCTCGGCGTCCGCGATGGCCTCTCAGCCGAGCAGAGCCTTCGCTTCGGCCGAGTCGGGCTCCAGGCCGAACAGCTTGAGCTCGGTCTCGTGCAGCAAGTCCAGGATCTCGGCCGCCGTCATGGGGCCCTCGGGCACGCTGACCAGCAGCCGGTGATCGTCTTCCGTCGCGGTGCCGGTCATCAGGCGGTGGCGCAGCCTGTGGACCGCATCAACGCGGCCGCCAGCACCTTGGATGAGCGCGGGAATCGCGACCTCCAGTTGCTCGCGCAGTGCGGCCAGCTCGGGATCGTCGTTCGCACCGGCCCGGCCCGCCCGTCGCTGCAGCTCACGCCGGGCCAGCGCGCGGCGCGCGTTAGCGGGCAGCTGCTTGAAGCTCTGCATCGCTCACGTCCTTCAGGTCGAGCTCGATCGCGCTCAGGCGCGGGTGAACGTAGGGCGCGGCCTTCGCAGCGAAGTCGACGGCCTGCTCGAAGTCGCCTTCCTTCGCAGCGTGGCGCATCGCCGTCAGCATCACATCCAGCGGCGTCGATCCCTCAGTGGCCAGGCGCTCGCAGAGTGCCTTTGCCTCAGCGGTCCGGCGGTTCGGCGTGCCCTTTGCGCGGCCACCTGTCTTGCGTCCGATTGCCATGATGGTGTGCTTCCTGAAAAGTGCCCGCCGGCAGTTTCCCACCGACGGGCCAAGCCCAGCGACCACGGGTGCCATCCGGGGCCGAATGGCCCCATCGCTGGGGGAACGAACTTGGCAAGGCCCGGGTCAGGCCGTGGCCCGTGTGTGACCCGATCGCGTGCGGGCCGTGGTCTGGTGCTGGGCGCGGTCAACGGACTGGGGCTCCGCTGGCTGGGTCGCCGTGAGTCGCGCGATGAGCTCGGCAGATTCGCGAAACAGCGCGTCGCCGAAGTCCAGCGTCACATGGGAGTAGTTCGAGCCGGCCAGGTCAGCGCGTCCGCGCAGTCGTTCTTCCATCCCCAGGGCCGGCAGCGAAAGTGTGATCGACCGCAGCGGCGGATACGGCTCTACGTTGAACCGGTCGCCCCGTACTTGCGCGGCCAGTCGGTCGCGGGCGGTCAATGCCCCGTAGGTGCTGGCCAGCGTCTCGCGCAGCGTGATGAGTGCCTGCAGCACGTCATCCACACGATGCTCGACTTCGGCGCCCGCCGCATCCGCCGCAGCCTGCAACAGCTCATGCTGTGCTGCCTGAATGCGCGGCCCGATTTCAGTGAGCTTCGCGCTGATCTCGGCCTCGATCTCGCGAGCGGCCTCGATCGCTGCCTGTGCATCAACGGCCCTGCGCCGTGCTGCAGCCTGCTGGCGGTCGATCTCGGCCAGCTCCGGGGTTTCGTCGGAAACCGGCCGGCCGAGTCGCAACAGGCGGGCGAAGATGCCTCGCCGCTGCTGCTGAAGGTCATCCGCCGCGCGCGCATCCTGCGTGGCCGGCTCGACGTTCTGGTGCAGCCGGGCGAGCTGGTCGTCCAGCTCTTGGCGCTCGGCTCCGATGGTCGCCAGTTCGGCGCGCGCGGCCTCCATGCGTGGTGTCGTGGTCATGGGTCGATCCTTTCGAGATGTGACGTGAAAGCCAGCCGGCGGACCGGCTGGGGATGGGGTGATGCCCTGTGCAGCTGCTCGTGCTGGCCGCTGCGCTTGAATTCCTGCGCTTCCGCCTTCATGGGTCGCCTGCCTTCTTCAGCCGCTGGCCGGCGGCCTGGCGCGAGATACCAAGCAGCCGGGAAAGCTCGACGGCGCTGGTGATGCCCACCAGGTACTCAGGCGCAAGCGGTTCATCGTGCAATGCGAAGACACGCCCCGGCCGCGCGGGAAGCGGTGGCAGCGGATCGCCGGCCAGGCGCTGCGCGGTCCAGGTCATGACGCCGGGGCCAGCGCTGGTCACAACATCCCCCCCAACCTCAGGCGCTGGGGCTCTGTGCGGATGTGTGCACCCCTAAAGGGTGCTGCACACGTTCGCACATAACTGTGCCCGTGTGCCGATTGGTGATTCGCACAGATTCGCACTATTCGGCACCTCGAACCAAGACGGGTTTTCCGGGCAGTGCCAGGACGCCCACCGACTCAATGAGCCGGCCGTCTTCAACCATGGCCTTCAGTTCGCGATAGACACCGCTGTGGTTGTAGCGCCCGTCGAAGTGCGCAACGATGCGGCCCTTGAGCATCCCTGCGCCGTGCTGCGTCAGCAGCTCGACGACGGCGCCCGCAATCTCGCTCACGCGCTTGCCGCGCGGCCTGGGTGTCGGCGCGTCCGATGCCTCGACGACACACGATCCGCGTGGATTGCCCCAGCGGTTGACGCCGATGTGCACCGGCTGCAGGCGAAACCCGATCCGCTCGCCTTTGCCCGGCAGGTCGCGCTGCTTCGTGATCTCTGCCGAGCGCAGGCCGGTGGCGTCGTCGGCAGTGACCTCGATCTCGGTGTCGGTGGCCGCGCGCAGGCCGGACCAGCCCCGCATGCCCTTGGCCGCGTCCTTGCCGGTGTGATGCACCAGCACGAAGGCCGCACCGGTGGCGGCACGGATGGCGTCGATGTTGCGCACCACCACGCCCATGTCTTCGCCCGCGTTCTCGTTCGCACCGACGGCCAGGCGGGCCAACGTGTCGCCGACGATGAGCGCCACCTTGGCGCCGTGCTCACGTTCCAGATCACGCACCAGGTCGATGACGGCCTCGGTGTCGGCCAGCCCGTCGAAAAGGTTGATGGG
>Ga0138256_10000147_pt1 | contig 84818 bp, 65 predicted proteins | sample KNB2016incub_MG_FD_105486 | JGI IMG/M metagenome (GOLD analysis project Ga0138256, IMG submission 105486) | Active sludge microbial communities from wastewater in Klosterneuburg, Austria - KNB2014incub_MG | ecosystem: Engineered > WWTP > Activated sludge > Unclassified | place: Austria... | reverse complement strand
TGTATCAACGCATAATTCAGGCGATGCATTCCCTGTAGGAACAACAACGGTAACTTATACCGCTACTGACATACACGGCAATACAGAAACCTGCTCGTTCACAGTAACTGTGGTTGATAATACCAAACCAATAATCACCGGTTGTCCTTCAAATATATCAGTGAATACCGGAACAGGAAATACGCTATGTTCTCAAACAGCAACATGGACAGCACCAATTGCAACTGATAATTGTGCGGTAGCAACATTTGTTTCTACGCATAATCCTGGTGATGCATTCCCTGTGGGAACAACAACGGTAACTTATACAGCTACTGATGTAAATGGTAATACACAAACCTGTTCATTTGATGTAACTGTGGTTGACAATACTAAACCGGTAATCAGCAACTGTCCGTCTAATGTTACCGTAAATTCAGGTTCTGGAAATACTGAGTGTTCTCAAACAGCAACATGGACAGCGCCAACAGCTGCTGACAATTGCGGAATAGCAAGCTTTGTATCAACCCATAATTCAGGTGATGTATTCCCTGTAGGAACAACAACAGTTACCTACACAGCAACTGATGTGAATGGTAATACTCAAACCTGTTCATTCACTGTAACAGTGGTTGATAATACCAAACCTGACTTTACATTCTGTCCTTCGCCGGTGATAAATGCACCAACAAATATGGCAGGATGTGTGGCTTCTATTGTTACTACAAACCCGATTGTTTCTGATAACTGTTCAACTATAAGTTCATTAACATGGGCATTAACCGGAGCAACAACAGCAACATCAGCAGGTACAGGTATTAATTACTTAGGTACTTATAGCTTTAATGTAGGAACAACAACCGTAACCTATACTGCAACTGATGCGGCAGGCAATACCAAGACATGTGTATTCACAGTGTCGGTGGTTAACAACCTGTCGGGTTCTATCAGTGGTACAGCAACGGTAGTTCAGAACGGAAGCTCAACATCCAACATTACCTTTACCGGCAGTGGCGGAGTTAAGCCATATACATTTACTTACAATGTTAGTTTCAACGGCGGAACTCCTGGTGCTAACCAGACTGTTTCAACCACCGGTTCAAACAGTGTTGTAACCGTGCCTCAGTCAAATGCAGTGTTGGGTACTTATAAATACACACTTGTAAGTGTTACCGATGCCAATGGTTGTCCTGGTACATTACCTGCACCTCCGGCAAATGCGGCAACAATTACGGTTGTTACTTCAATAACGGATCTGTCGCCTACGGCCTTTATGGATAACATTAATTTCACTGTAGGTTCAGTTGGCATAAACCGTGATTTTATAATAGAAATTGATGAACTTGCAGGAGCAGCTTCTTCAGGTACAATAACCTTAAGGATAAGCAAACCGTCAGCATTTAACATCAGCTTTAATCCTGTAAGCGGAAATTCGAATGTGTTTGGCGGTACGCCTAATACAAATTCGGACTTTACCTTTACTGATATGGGTGGCTTCTATCAACTCACCACTACAGTACCGGTTGGTGCTTATGGATATAAAATAGCAGGATTTATGATCAACAGAAAATCCGGAATAGCAGGAAATACGACACAAAACATAAGTATTCAGGTTGTACCGGGATCGGGAGGAGATAATACAAATGGTAACAATCTTAGTTCATTAAGGGTTTCAGCAAACTAAAATAATAACAACACAAAAAAGAAGAATTATGAAAAAACTGATTTTTATATCGCTGCTGGTTTTAAGTACCTGGCGTCTCTCTGCACAGGCAGATCTGGGTGGTGCAGCTTTGATGGTTCCTGCTATCGTAGGCCTTAATCATACCGGGCAATTAAATGTTGATATTGGAAATTTCGGTTTTACCGATGTTACGGCAGGTTGTGCAATTATTACTATTAGTGTGCCCAGTTCAATTTCTGAAATAACCGGGGTTAATGCAGCAACAAACGGTATCTGGACAATATATAACAGTGGTTCCCTGCCAGGGAGTATTACCATGCGAAACACATTGGGAGCAGTACCTGCAGATTTTCTCAATTACCCAATTGTACTTGATGTAAAAGGAGTTGCTGTTGGTGGCCCGCTTACAATTCTTGTATCGGTAAGATTGGCGGGTAACCTAATACAAGGTGGATGCCTTGGTTTGGGAAATGCGGACGTGACTAACGATGACCCTACAACAAGTATACGGGTAGAGATACCTCTTGCAGTTAAATTGTCGGCATTTACTGCTGAATTAACTGATTGTAAAACTTTGTTGAAATGGTCAACAGCACAGGAAACCAATAGCAAAGAGTACCAACTGGAAGTGAGTAAAGACGGAAGAAATTATACAACTGTTGGCGTTGTTGGAGCGGCAGGTTACAGCAGTAACAGTTTATCATATAGCTTCACAGATAAGGCGCCGCTTGATGGCCGGAGTTTCTATCGCTTGAAAATGATATCTAACGATGGAGTTATTGAATACAGTGATGTTGTGCCTGTTAATAATAAGTGCAACGACAGATCTGTAAGGATCTATCCAAATCCTGTAGTGGAGAATCAACAGGTTGGCGTTTACCTTAATAATTATAAAGGAACTGTGAAGGGAGAAATATTATCGGTTTCGGGCCAATTGATACAAGCCCATACACTCACTAACGGAACAAATACATTAACAGTTACCGGCCTTAAGCAGGGTAGTTATATGCTGCGTGTAACAGAAGTATCTACCGGTGAAACAGAATCATTCAAAGTAGTGGTAATCAAATAACGGACTTAAACATGAACCAATAAAAAAGGCTGTCAGTGAAATGACAGCCTTTTTATTTGAACTTAAAATAAACGAACAGCCTTCCAAAATTCTTACTGTCGTTTTCAATGCGGTGATATAAAGGTTTGATATGGGGAAGCTGTAAGAAGCGTTCAACTTTTTTCCGTAATTGTCCGCTGCCTTTACCGGGGATGATCTCTACTTCTTTTATTTTTTTGTCAATTGCATCTTCAAATGCCTCTTGCAATGCTTTATCAATAGCTTTGCTGTTGTTGTAAATATCGTGCAGGTCAACTTTTATCCTGGCCATTTTTAATGGATAATTTAATAATGGATAATGGATAATTTTTTGAGATGAAATTATCTTACTAAACCAATTCCTAATTCCTAATTCTCAACAAGCCTGATCCCATCTTTTTCAAAACTTATTTTTCGTTGTCTGTACAAATTTCCGGTTGTCATTTTAAAAGTCTTCTTACTCATACCGAAGAACGAATAGATTTCTTCAGGGTCGCTCTTATCATGATAAGGCAAAAAACCATCATGCTCTTTTAATAAGCGGAGAATTTTTTCTGTCTCATCTTCAACCCTGTTATAGCCCGGCTTTCCGGCGGCAACATCAATGCGGTAACGATCGTCTCCGGTTTTATCTTCGGGATATATTTTTTTAATAAAGCCCTGGAATTTATCGCCGGCAGTAATGTTCCTGTAAATTTCGTTATGGTGTAAAACACCGGTGTGTTGATTGTTGATGATGACCACATAACCAATATCTGTACGGCGGTAAACAATCAGGTCAACAACTTCAAGTTCTTTAACCGTCAGTTCTTCATTACTTAAATAAGGTTCTAATTTTTCTGTAGCTGCCAGTCTTCCGGTTTGTTCATCTAAAAAAATTTTTACCAGGTACTCGCCGTTTGGTATCATGTTATTTTGCTGCTTCGATTTTGGAACAAACAGATCCTTCATCAATCCATTGTCTAAAAAAGCGCCATGTGCTGTTACACTAATTGTTCTCAGTTTTACAATATCGCCAAGAATACCTTTAGGTTTTTGAGTGGTGGCAATTAACCTGTCTTCTCCGTCATGGTATAAAAAAACAGTAAGCTCATCGCCGGTTTTTGTTCCGGCCGGAACAAAACGTTTGGGTAATAAGATGCCTTCGGCACCATCATCCAGGTAAACACCAAAATCAACCTCACGGGCCACTTTTAAATTATTGTATTCTCCAACCTGTATCATATCAATTTTATAAATATAAGAATCATTGTACGGCACAAAGATACTGCCAGCATAATCAACATCGTTAAATACATTATCTTCACTTGATTTTTAAAAAACACAAATACATTGAAGTTTACAGATTTTGGATTCGACCAGCGGCTTATGGAAGGTATTGATGCCTCGGGCTATGAAGATGCCACCCCTGTTCAGGAACAGGTTATTCCCCTGATAATGGCGGGAAAAGATGTGATAGCATCGGCACAAACAGGTACCGGCAAGACAGCGGCTTTCCTGTTACCCCTCATTAATAAAATAATTACTGATCCTCATGAGGATCATACCAACAATGCATTGGTGATTGTACCAACCCGGGAGCTGGCTGTACAGATAGCCCAGCACATGGAGGGGCTTTCTTATTTTACTTCGGTAAGCTCCATTGCCGTTTATGGCGGTGGGGATGGCAATGCATTTGTGCAGGAGAAAAAAGCATTGAGTCATGGCGCCGATGTGGTGATTTGCACACCCGGCAAAATGATGGCGCATATAAAAATGGGCTATGTAAAAATGAGCGGCCTTAAGTATTTAGTATTAGATGAAGCCGACCGTATGCTCGACATGGGATTTTATGATGACATCATGTTCATCATTAACAGCCTGCCCAAAAAACGGCAAAACCTTTTATTCTCTGCAACCATGCCGCATAAGATAAGAGAGCTTGCAAGAAATATCCTTCATCAACCTGAAGAGGTGAATATATCAATCAGCAAGCCACCTGAAAAAATTATCCAGGAAGCGTTTATTGTTTACGATACTCAAAAAATCCCGCTGGTAAAACACCTGTTGCATAAAAAAGATTTTAAATCGGTATTAATATTCTGCAGTAGTAAGATCGCTGTTAAAAATCTTACACGTGATTTAAAGCGTGCTAAATTTTTAGCTGATGAAATTCACAGCGACCTGGATCAGACAAAAAGAGAAGATGTACTGATACAGTTTAAGAGCGGCAGATTACCCATTTTAATTGCAACAGATATTTTAAGCCGCGGTATTGATATTGATAATATTGACCTGGTTATTAATTATGATGTGCCGCACGACGGCGAAGATTATGTACACCGTATTGGCCGTACAGCCAGAGCCGCAGCCGAAGGAACTGCTTATACTTTTGTAACCGTAAAAGAACAACGCAAATTTTCGGGCATCGAAAAACTGTTGGGTAAGCCTGTGCCTAAAGCAACAGTTCCTGAGGAGCTTGGCGAAACACCCGAGTATAATACAGCATCTTCAAATGCGCATGCAGGAAACAGAAAATTCAACAAGCCAAGGCGTTTTCAGAATAAAACAAACAGGTAAGCGGTATTTTTAATGTACAGTTAAAAAAATCTGAATTATCTATTTCAATGTTTCCTTGATAAGTTTTGTGCGCTGGCTGAAATATATTTGTAAAAACAATTTACATCAGCTCCTTATCCACCATATTATCCAGTCCAATAGAATATTTAAATGGTGTAACCAGTTTTAAAGGCGACCTGCTAAAAAAAGAACTGGGCATATTTACTTTCAAAGATCTGCTGGAGCATTATCCTTTCAGGCATGTAGATAAAACCAAACTGGATAAAATAGCAGACTTATCGCCGGGCAACGAATATGCACAGGTAGCCGGAAAAATTACACAGATAGATATTTTAGGCGAAGGCAGAGGAAGAAGATTAACTGCCCGGCTGCAGGATGAAACAGGAGAGATTGAACTGGTATGGTTTCAGGGAATAAGCTGGATACAAAAAGCAATTGAAGTGGGGCACCAATATTTAGTGTTTGGTAAGCTCAGTTTTTTTATAGGCAAACCACAGGTTGCACATCCCGAAATTGAAAATTATACTGCACAAAAACCTGATGGAAAATATTACCTGGAACCTGTTTATCCATCTACCGAAAAATTAAAAACAAAAGGGCTAAACGGAAGAGCTATCGGCAAATTAACTTATGCCTTACTGCAGATTATTTCAGAAAAAGACCTGCCCGAAAATTTACCGGAGTCAATCATCAAGCAATATAAATTCATCAGCCATTTTCAGGCCTGCGGGCAAATTCATTTTCCGGCAACCGATAAACATTATCAACATGCAGTGCGGCGTTTAAAATTTGAGGAATTGTTTTTTGCACAGTTACGGCTGGGTTTAATAAAATCCTCCCGTCACCGGTTTAGCAAAGGCCTTTCTTTTGGCCAGGTAGGCGACCTGTTCAATACTTTTTACAACAAGTATTTACCTTTTGAGTTAACTGCGGCTCAAAAACGGGTGTTAAAAGAGATACGGAAAGATGCAGGCAGCGGCAAACAAATGAACCGCCTCTTACAGGGAGATGTAGGCAGCGGAAAAACCATTGTGGCATTGATGTTGATGCTTATTGCCGGCGATAACGGATTTCAATCTGTACTGATGGCACCAACTGAAATTTTAGCGCAGCAACATTTTAACAGTATTACAGATCTTTTAAAAGATATGCCGGTTTGTGTAAAAATGCTCACCGGCTCATCAAAAGGAAAACAGCGAAAGGAGGTGTTGCAAATGTGTGAAGATGGTTCATTGAATATTCTGATTGGAACACATGCGGTGATTGAGGATAAGGTGGTATTTAAAAACCTTGGCTTTGCAGTGATTGACGAACAACACAAATTTGGTGTGGCACAGCGGGCTCAGTTGTGGAAAAAAAATACCATTCCGCCACATGTACTGGTGATGACGGCTACGCCGATACCACGTACACTGGCGCTTACAGCTTATGGCGATCTGGATTACAGTGTGATTGATGAACTTCCACCCGGCAGGCAACCGATAAATACATTGCACCGTTCAGAAAGTGCAAGGCCGCAGGTGATGGATTTTGTAAAAGAAGAAATTGCCAAAGGAAGACAGGCATATATTGTTTATCCGTTGATTGAAGAAAGCAGCAAGCTGGATTATGAAAACCTGATGAAGGGATATGAAGAAGTAAAATCATTTTTTCCGGAACCCAAATACTGGATCAGTATGGTGCATGGAAAACAAAAAGCAGATGTGAAGGAAACCAATATGCAAAGGTTTGTAAAAGCCGATACACAGATTATGGTAAGTACAACAGTTATTGAAGTTGGTGTGAATGTTCCCAATGCCAGTGTAATGGTAATTGAAAGTGCAGAAAAATTCGGGTTGTCGCAATTACATCAGTTGCGTGGCAGAGTTGGGAGAGGAGCAGAAAAAAGTTTTTGCATATTATTAACAGGACCTAAAATATCAAATGATGCCCGTGAAAGGTTAAAGATAATGGTGGCAACAAATGATGGCTTTAAGATTGCAGAGAAGGATCTGGAGATACGTGGACCGGGAGATATAGAAGGTACCAAACAAAGCGGCATCCTTAATTTTAAGCTGGCAAACATAGTGCAGGATAAGGTTATCCTGGAAGCTGCCCGGGACGCTGCTGAACATATACTGGATACCGATCCTGATATGAATGATCCTTTACATTTAACTGTAAAAAATTATTTACAACAGCAAAAGGGTAAAACGGCATGGAGTAAAATATCGTAACTAAAGATGACAAATCCGTGATGAACAAAATCAGTATTTTTATCACATTAATTCAGTAAATTGTAAAAAAGGTACTACTTGAAGATTTCAACTAAAATATTGCGGCAATTTTTGTTACTGTTTTTATCAGTATTTATGATGAAGCATGTAATGGCACAGATGGAATTTATCCAGAACAAAGGACAATGGGACAGCAGGGTAGAATACAAAGGCGATTTTTCAACCGGTTCTTTCTTTATAGAAAACCAGGGATTCACTGTTCTTTTACACAATGCCGATGATCTGAAAAAAGTATCCGACAGGATGCATGGCAGTTCGCAGCTTACAGCCAATTCTTTCGATGCTGTTGTTTTACGTTCGCATGCTTACAAAGTAAAATTTTTAGGTGGTAATTCCTTTGCACAAAATGTACCCGATAAAGTACAGCCGTATCACAACAATTATTTTCTTGGTAATGATGAAAGCAAATGGGCTGCAGGTTGTAAAATTGCCCAGGCTGTTTCTTATCAGAATATATATCCCAATATTGACCTGAGATATTACAGTGATGGAGGAAGAATGAAATATGATATTATTGTTCATCCGGGCGGCAATGTTAATGCAATTGCCATGCAATACAGCGGGGTTGATAAAATAGAAGTAAAGAATAAGGAACTGATGATTAAAACATCGGTTGGCGACATTAAGGAATTATATCCTTACACATACCAGGTGGTTGATGGTGCCAGGCAAAATATAAACTGTAAGTATGTTGTAAAAAATAATATCGTACGTTTTAATGTAAATGATTACGATTCAAAAAGTACACTTATCATCGACCCTACTTTAATATTTTCGACCTTTACCGGAAGTACAGTAGACAATTGGGGATATACAGCTACACCGGCTCCCGACGGCAGCTTTTATGCCGGTGGCATTGCTTTCGGATCAGGATTCCCGGTTTCGGCGGGTGCTTTTCAAACGATTTTTGGTGGCGGTGCCGACGATGATGCCACACACAATGGGTATGATATCGCCATCATCAAATTTTCATCTAATGGCAGCAACCGTTTATTCGCAACATATCTTGGCGGTACCGGCAATGAACAACCCTGCAGTATGATCTGTGATGCGGCAGGGAATTTAATAGTGTCGGGCAGAAGCAGCTCAGGCAATTACCCAATGACCATCCTGCAGGTTGGCAATGGAGGAAAGTATGATATTGTAGCAACCAAAATAAGTGCAAATGGCAGTTCAATCATCGGCTCGGTTAAAATCGGAGGGGTGGATGATGATGGAGTTAACATACGGGGTAAATATAACGCCCCGGATGGAACAGATGTTACCCGCAGAAATTATGGCGATGATGCAAGAAGTGAAGTGATAATAGATGCTGGAGGTAATATTTTGGTGGCTTCTTCCACGCAATCTTCAGGAGCTGAATCTTCAGGTGGATTTCCTATAAGAAATTCAGCAATACAGACAACATTTGGCGGAGGCAGACAGGACGGAGTGATCTTAAAATTCAGCCCTAATTTAAATGCGGTTTTATTCAGTACTTACTTTGGAGGTTCTGCAGATGATGCCTGTTTTGTTTTATCGCAAAACCCGTTGACCGGAAATATTTATGTGGCTGGTGGAACCAACAGTAGTAATTTACCGGGCGATAAGACTGGTGTATTGCAGGGTACATATGCTGGTGGCCAGGTTGATGGATTTGTAACACAAATATTAAATGACGGTTCTGCAATTGTAAAAACAACTTACCAGGGTACTGTTGGAAATGACCTGGTCTATGGTATTCAGTTCGATAAAGCCGGTTTTCCTTATATCATGGGAACAACAAGCGGCAACTGGACTGTTGTTAATGCAGTCTTCAGCAATCCGGGCAGTAAACAGTTTATCAGTAAAATGCAGCCCGATCTTTCGGCCTATGTTTATTCAACTGTTTTTGGTACCAATACCGGAAACGCAGGGCCGCCAAACCTCTCACCAACGGCCTTTCTTGTTGACCGCTGTCAAAACGTTTATGTATCTGGCTGGGGTGGAGGAATAAATGCACTGAGGGGGTATCCTACAGCCGGTACATTGGGGATGCCTGAAGTTGGTCAGTTATCAGGGCTTCCTGCAGCTGATGGAAGTGATTTTTACTTTTTTGTTTTGGAAAAAAATGCACAGAGCCAGCTTTTTGGATCGCATTTTGGCCATAATGGTGGCAATATTGGTGAACACGTAGATGGCGGTACAAGCCGTTTTGATGACAATGGAATTGTTTATCAGGCATTGTGTTCCTGTCACGATGGAGGAGGACCTTTTCCAACTACGCCGGGGGTATGGTCCAGAACTAATAATTCAATTGCATGTAATGAGGCTGCTGTAAAAATAGAAATGAATTTTGCCGGCGTAGACGCCAGTGTAAAAGCAACAGTAAATGGAGTAATTGACACCATCGGTTGTGTTCCGCTTACTATAAGATTTACTGATACACTGGCAATGGGGAAAAGATATATCTGGGATTTTGGCGATGGTTCACCACAGCAGACTACTGTTGCTCCAACGAATACAATAGAACATACTTATAATCTGGTTGGTACTTATAGGTTGATGTTAATCGCAATTGATTCGGCAACCTGTAATATCTCAGATACCGCTTATACCCAGGTTAAAGTTGGCAATAACGAAGTGAATGCAGATTTTTCATTCTTTAAACTCGATTCCTGTAATAGTTTACGTTACCAGTTTAATAATCTTACCACAGCGGTCTTGCCCGTTTATACCAATCAGAGTTTTATATGGGATTTTGGCGATGGCTCTCCAAAAGTAAGAAGTGGTATTGCTCCGCAAATTCATACATTCCCATCTGTAGGGCCGTATACTATTACACTCATAGTTGTTGATACTGTATTTTGCAATGCACCGGATACTGCTATAAGACTGCTCAGGATAAGCCCGAATGTAAAAGCCATATTTACAACACCGGCACGTGGCTGTGTGCCATATACTCCAGAGTTTAAAAATATTTCGCAGGGCGGTACCGACTGGATCTGGGAATTTGGCGATGGAAATACATCAACAGATTTTGAACCCACGCATATATATACAGCAATAGGTACCTACAACGTGCGGTTAATTGCCATTGATACAAGTACCTGTAATAAACGGGATACCTCTGCCTATTTTGCAATTACGGTATTTCCAATACCTACAGCAAATTTCAGCTGGACGCCTAACCCGCCACAGGAAAATACCCTTACACAGTTTATTAATCAGTCGGTTGGTGCTAACAGGTATGTATGGGATTTTGGAGATGGAGAAAGCTCTACCCTTGCCAATCCAACGCATCAATATAATGCAACAGGAGTTTACCAGGCTACGTTGTATGCTTTTAATGCCGCCGAATGCGTTGACAGTATAACACATGATGTACCTATACTTATCAGGCCGTTACTGGATGTGCCCAATGCTTTTACTCCGGGACGCTTTGGCGAAAACGCTGTAGTAAAAGTGAGAGGTTTTGGAATTGGTAAAATAGAATGGAAGATATATAATCGCTGGGGACAAGTGGTATTTGCCACTACAGACAGAAACCAGGGTTGGGATGGAACCTTTAAAGGGGCATTGCAGCCAATGGATGTTTATACTTATGCATTGGATGTAGAGTTTACTGATGGAATAAAAGTACGTAAGACAGGCGATATCAGTTTGTTGAAATAAGACAAAACAAATTTAAATGTTCGATAAAATAAAAATATTAATTCTTTTAATCTTCGTTTTGCAAGCTGGCAGTTTGCAGGCGCAGGATCTGCATTTCTCACAATTCTTCAATTCACCATTAAGTACTAATCCTGCTAATACAGGTTTTATACCCGATGCCGATTACAGGCTTGGAGTTAATTACCGTAATCAATGGAGTTCGGTAATGACAGTGCCTTATAAAACCATCAGCGCTTTTGGCGATGCACAGTTTTTCAGGGATAAACTTGAAAATGGCTGGCTGGGTCTTGGAGCATTGGTACTGAGTGATAAGGCAGGAAGTGGAAGCTTAAGCAGCACTAAAGTTTACGGGTCGCTGGCTTATCATCAGATGCTTGGTTTGAGCAGCCTGGTTTCTGCAGGGTTTAATATTGGCTGGGCAAATAAAACTATTGACAGAACTAAATTAAAATTCCCCGATCAGTTCGACGGCAAATTTTTTGATGGTAATATACCTTCATCTGCTTTGAACGGATTTGCAAATACCAATGTAAGTTATCTTGATGTACATGCAGGTATGAACTATGCTTATTTTCCCGATGAAAATGTTTATATCAATGCCGGTTATTCCATACAACATGTAAACAGGCCAAAAGAAACTTTCTTTAATGACAATACAATTGATAACCGGATACCCATGAGGCATACAGGTTTTGTAAATGCCATCTTAAAATTAAACGACAGGGTAATTATTAATCCCAATGCATATTTCTCAACACAGGCCAGGTCAAGTGAACTTGTTTTTGGTGTCAATGCAAATTATAACCTGAGTGAGTTTGGCGAAAAACAATTGCTGGCAGGTGTTTATTATCGCCTGGGAGATGCTGTTGTTCCCATGCTTGGTATTGAACTGAATAATTTTCAGATTGCTTACAGCTATGATGTTACATTATCATCACTCAGTAAATTTAATGGCTACCGCGGTGCAAGCGAGATAAGTATAATTAAAAAAGGATTCTACCCCGATAATGTTGACAGGCAATCTATCTGTCCAAAATTTTAAGTTAATAAAAAATGCATCTGTCAAAGGACAGATGCATTTTTTATTTCTTCCGATTTAATCAGTTTAATCTTTATCTATAGTAATTTTAAAATTTTCCTGCTTAAAGTATTTCCTGTATTTATCTGTTGTTTTCTCATCCTGTTTTATACCATCAATAAAAAGTAGCTTGTTCTTATACTCAATGGTAAAACCTTTTTTTGAACTGATGAGACCATCCTTTTCCATTTCAGTAAACATTTCTTTGGTAAGCTTCAGTTCTGCTTTTGCTTCATCAATACCGGCTTTAGCTTCGGCCATAATCTTGTCCATATCTATTTTATCTATTTCAAGCTTTACCTTTTCCATATCTTTTTTAGCTTTCTCCATATCCTTTTTAATAGCATCTTTATCTATGTCTTTTATTTCGAGTTTTGCTTTTTCAATTTCTTTTCTTGCTTCTGCAAATGCTTTTTCCATCTCTTCGGTTTTGTAATCCAGCTTTATATCTTTCAGCGACGAATTGATTTCAGCCATCAACTTGTCCATGTCCAGGTCTTTCAAAGCAAGCTCTACATCCAGCTTTATCTTTTCCATATCTACATCTTTAAGCGATGCTTCAATTTCTTTTTGCATTTTCGAAAAATCAATTTTCTTCAGTTCCTCACTTACCTGTAATAAAGATTTATCCAGATCAGTTTGCAGTTTGTCAAAGTCTTTCATTTTCATACTCTCCTTATCAGGCACAGTGTCTGCACAGCCACCGTTGCTGTAATATTCTTCTTCCTGTACAATAAATTTGCTGTGTGCAAACGGAGAGTCCTGGAAAGACATGGTAACAGCCCCGATCAGTAATATGGCGAATGTTCCGGTGAGGCTCTTTTTGTGTTTTAAAATAAATTGTTTCATGGCTATACTTTTTATTGGTTAAAAATAAATACGAATGTATTCGTAACAAATGTAGTTTTCTCTTTTCTTAATTGCAATCCGTTAAATAAAATTTAACAATTTTACAGGATTGCAGTAAACCCAAGTTGATTTTATGAACTCGTTATTTTATACGATTTTTACACAAATAATGTTACATGCACACTGTTGACGAACTAAAGAATAAAGCATTACTCTATATTGAACAATTTAAAAAGATTGTTGGCGATACTTATGTATTTACAGATGAGGAAAGCCTGAATAATTATGCACATGATGAAACAGAAAACCTGCATTTTCTGCCAGATATTGTCATCAAACCAAGGTCGGCACAAGAGATCAGTAAGATCATGCTCATTTGTAATGAACATAAGATACCTGTAACACCAAGAGGTGCAGGTACGGGATTGAGTGGAGGAGCATTGCCCAACCTGGGCGGTGTGTTACTTTCCATGGAACGCATGAATTCAATTTTAGAGATTGATGAACGTAACCTGCAGGTGATTACTGAACCGGGTGTTATAACCGAAGTTTTACAGGATGCAGTTAAGGAGAAAGGATTGTTTTATCCGCCCGACCCCAGCAGCAGGGGCAGTTGTTTTATTGGCGGCAATATTGCAGAGAACAGCGGCGGCCCCAAGGCAGTTAAATATGGTGTGGTAAAAGATTATGTGCTTAACCTGGAAATTGTTTTGCCAACCGGCGAAATAATCTGGACAGGTGCCAATGTGTTAAAAAATTCCACCGGCTATAATTTAACACAATTAATTGTAGGCAGCGAAGGAACTTTGGGCATTGTTACAAAAATTGTTTTAAAGCTCTTACCATTTCCTAAATATGATTTGTTGATGCTGGTGCCTTTTAACTCTCTGGAAAAAGCAGGCGAAGCAGTGAGTGCAATATTCAGGGCAGGATTTACACCCAGCGCCATGGAATTGGTGGAAATAAATGCCTTAAAAATTGTAAGCAGGTTTGTTGATAGCACGGTGGTGCCGGTAACAGATGAAATGGAAGCTCATTTAATTATTGAGGTTGATGGTAACCACCAGGATACTTTGATGAGTGAGATGGAGGCCATTTCGGAGTTGTTGTTGCAATTTGATTGCGGCGATGTGTTCTTTGCAGACGATGCACAGCAGAAAGCAGAGCTCTGGAAACTACGCAGGCGTGTTGCAGAAGCTGTAAAGATTGATGGTTACACTATTGAAGAAGACACGGTTGTACCCAGAGCCGAACTGCCGGCATTGATTCGTGGTGTAAAAGCTTTGGGTAAACAATATGATTTTGATGTGGTTTGTTATGGCCATGCCGGCGATGGTAACCTGCACATCAGGATAAGAAAGCCAGGCAGCATTTACAGTTTAAATAATCCCGATGTGATACCTGCATTAAAAGCATTGTTTGAACTGGTGAAAAAACTGGGAGGTACCATCAGTGGCGAACACGGTATCGGGCTTATACAAAAGGAATACATGGATATTGTTTTTGATAAAGCAAATCTGCAGATCATGCGGGGGATAAAAAAGATTTTTGATCCGAACAATATTTTAAACAGCGGAAAAATATTTGATTAACCTGTTAAACTAAATGATGGTTAATCATTCTAAAAGAAAAATAAAAGTACTCATGAAAAAAGTTATTGCAGTTTTAGTTTTTGTAAGCGGATTTTTTATTGTCAAAGCACAGGATGAAAACGGCTTTGGTGATGAGAAGACAGGCGGGTTTAAAAAAGAGAACCTGTTTACCGGAGGCGGTGCTATAGTATCAGTCGGCAGCTATTCTACTATTTTAGGTGCAAGCCCGGTTTTTGGTTATAGTATTACCAAATGGCTTGACGCTGGTATCGTTTTCAATTTTACCTATGCATCTTCCAGAGCAGTTTATTACGATCCGTATGCGAATAGTTATTTTGTAAGCGATGACAAATCAAGACAAACAGTTTTAGGGCCTGGAATTTTTGCCAGGATATACCCGTTAAAATTTTTGTTTATTAATATACAAACAGAACAAAATTTTATTACTGATAAAACAATCATTGCGAATGGTCCCACTATAAAAGATAAATATTCTGCAACAAGCCTTTTGTTGGGTATTGGTTATGCAGGCGGAAGGCAGGGGATTGGCGATATGTATTATTATATATCTATTATGGGGGACTTTTCCGGGAACAAAAATTCACCTTATGTAGGAATTTCTGAAAGTGGCAAAGCTGTTGTTACGCCAATCTTCAAGGCAGGATTACATATTCCTTTGTTCCAGGGCAGGCGGTAGAGATAAATCAGACTTTGCCAATACCTTAAATTCATCGAAAAGCCGTCCAGTAAGAGTTAGCTTTCATAATTTTTTTAGGTTATCCTGATAATCCCTATTTTTATATTAAAATTACGCAGGGAAGCCGAAAACTGTATTTTAAAAGGGTAGGCAATAATCTATGCTATTATGAAACACTTAATCCATGTTTTTGCATTGCTGTTTTTTACAGTTGTCTTTGTATCCTGCAAAAAAAGTGATAATGCACCTGCGCCAACCCCTGCACCTGTATTAGCAAATGTAACTACAGCTTCCGGAGTAGTTGGCGGACCGAAGAATACAGTCATCACAGTAAAAGGGTCAAACTTTATTACAGATCTAAGTAAAATCACAATTACAGTAAACGGAAAAGTTTGTACAATACTTACAGCCACTGCTGATTCAATTACTGCCCGTATTCCTGCTTATTGTGGCACAGGCAATGTAGTTATTAACCTGAATGGTACTATTTTGAATGGCCCTGTTTTCAATTATGTTTATAGTTATACTTTAACCTCTATCAATACAGGGCAGGTTGGTTACCAGGACGGGCCAATGGCAACTGCCAAATGGAATGAAACAAGCGGACTTTGTGTGGATACGAGTGGCAATATTTTCACCAGTGAATGGAATAAGCCAGTTGTAAGAAAAATAACGGCTGATTTTTTAAATGTTTCTACTTTGGCTGGTAATACAACAATTGGCGACGTAAATGGACAAGGGACAAATGCAATATTGAGCCCTGCAGATAATATTTCTATTGATGCTAATGGTACTATCTATTATGCTGATCAAAATAATGGTAAGGTAAAAAAAATAGATAAGCTTGGGAATGTAACTACTTTCATTCCTGCTTCAGCAAATTTTTCTCCATATACTGCTCAGATTGCTAAGTCAGGAAATCTGTATGTACTTGGGCAAGATCAGTCAATATCAAAATATAATGCTGCAGGAGTACTGCAATGGAAAATTAAGTCGCACAACGTTTCGGGAAGTGTTGACGGAGATAGCAGTATTGTAGTATTTAATCAGATAACATTTGGCAATGCAACAATAGACGACACTGAACAGTATTTGTATTTTTCGACGTATAATGTTTTTGGAGCACCCGGTACGCCTTCCCAAATAAAGAAAATAAATCTCTCTACATTAATCACTACCACAATCGCTGGTGTAGAGAATGTTGCGGGTAGTACTGACGGGCCGGCAGCCACAGCAACCTTTAAACTAATAACCGGAATGGCTATTGATAAGCAAGGAGGCATATATATATCAGATGGGCACAATGATAAAATACGTTATTTAAAAGCAGGTATCGTATCAACCATTGTAGGCGCAGCAGGAAGTGGAGATGTAGATGGCGATCTTTCTGTAGCTAAAATTGATTACCCCGATGGATTGGTTCTGGATAAAAATGGAAATCTGATAGTAGCCTGTGTTGCTAATAATAAAATTAAACGCTTAATTATTGATTAGAAGAACAGGGTTTCTGCAGGACAGAATATTTTCTATAACAGGGGAGCAATTATATTGCTTCCCTGTTATCATTTAAAGCAAAAGATTATAGATATTTTATTAAGTCTTCAGGCGATTCAAGTATCACCAGCTTGTCTTCCACTTTATCATACAAAAATCCTTCATCCTGCATAGTTTGCGCAAATGCAAATAAATGATCATAAAATCCTGCCGTATTCAGTATAAATATTTTTTTGTCATGAATGCTCAACTGGTTCCAGGTAAGCATTTCAAAAAATTCATCCATAGTGCCATAGCCGCCTGGTAAGATGATGGCTGCATCACATCTTTCGTACAGCATCTTCTTACGGGTGTGCATGTTTTCAACAATGATCAGTTCTGTAATGCCATTATGATGATGCTCCCTGTCTTTCAGTATTTCAGGGATAATGCCAACCACTTTTCCATTCTTTTCCAGTACAGCGTTTGATACCGCACCCATGATTCCTTTATTACCACCACCATAAACAAGCGTGATTTTTTTTGAACCTAACAAATGCCCCAGGGCCTTAGCTTCCTCTGCAAACAATGGATTATTACCCGGTTTTGAACCACAAAAAACTGCAAGTGAATTTATCCTCATAAAACTTTATTCATTATTTACCCGCAAAGACACGATATTTTCTTTATTTTTCAGGATTATTTTTAAGTAAACAAATTATATGTCACCATTTCTGTTGTTCTCCTTTGTAATTGGTTATTTTATTTTATTGCTCATTGTAGCATACTTTACTTCAAAAAATTCTAACAACGATTCGTTCTTTATAGGTAACCGCAATAGTAACTGGATGCTGGTTGCTTTCGGCATGATTGGCACTTCGCTCAGCGGCGTAACGTTTGTAAGTGTGCCGGGTACGGTTGGTGCGGTTGGCTTTCAGTATTTCCAGGTGGTCATCGGGTATTTTTTAGGCTACCTCGTAATTGCTTATGTATTGCTTCCTATTTATTATAAACTGAATCTAACTTCCATTTATTTATACCTGCAGAAAAGGTTTGGCCCGGTGTCGTACAAAACAGGTGCTTTGTTTTTTATTGTGTCGAGGGCATTGGGTGCCACAGCCCGTATGTTTTTAGTGATCAATATCCTGCAGATATTCATCCTGAATAAAATGGGTGTTCCTTTCTGGCTGACCGCACTGATCATTTTATTACTGATCTTATTATACACTTTTGAAGGTGGTGTAAAAACAATTGTTTATACCGATACATTGCAAACAACATTCATGCTGCTCGGTCTTATCATTTGTATTATTACTGTAGTTGGTAAAATGGATATGAGCCTTGGAGAGATATTTGCTTCCATGAAGGAGAATAAACTTTCTCAGATTTTTAATACCGATGTAAATTCCTCCAGTTATTTTTTAAAACATATACTGGGTGGTATGTTCATCACCATTGCCATGACAGGGCTAGACCAGGAAATGATGCAAAAAAATATAAGTGTGCGTACCTTAAAAGATTCGCAAAAGAATATCTTAACCCTCAGCACCATTTTAATATTTGTAAACCTGTTGTTCTTATTTATGGGAGCGCTGCTTTATATGTATGCCGCCAAAACCGGTGTTACTGTTAAAGGCGATGACCTGTTTCCAACCATTGCTTTAGGCGGAGCTTTATCAGTTGCAGTTTCCATTATTTTTATCATAGGGTTGATCTCGGCATTGTTTCCCAGTGCGGATGGAGCATTAACAGCATTAACTTCTTCTTTTTGTATTGATATTTTAGGATTGAAGAAAAATAAAAATCTTACAGAAAAACAAAAAAGAGCTACCAGGCTAACGGTACACATGTTCTTTGCGGCCCTGTTCTTTTTACTGGTGATGATCTTTAAATGGATTGATGATAAATCTATCATTGATGTAATCTTAAAAGTGGCCGGTTATACCTATGGTCCGTTGCTGGGTTTATTTGCTTTTGGCATTTTAACCCACAGGAAAATAAAGGACAAATATGCTTTGATCGTTTGTCTATTATCTCCATTAATTATTTTCGGAATTGATTTTATCAATAATCCGGAATGGTATATCAGTCATTTTAATTTATCGGATTCGACTGCTGAGAACCTGAAGTCATTTTCGCAAAAAATATTCGGTGGGTTTAAGCTGGGTATTGAAATTTTAATCTTTAACGGACTTATTACTTTCCTCGGGTTATTTATTATTTCTTCAAAAGCTGAAAAGCGGGAATTGGAGCAGGAAATTAATGAGTGAGATGAAGTAGTACAATGTATTGGAGAAAAATGATTCTTCTGAAATAAAAATGTAACTTTACCAAGTTAGTAAGTGCCATTCTTCATCTTTAAAAAGTGCAGAATGGCATTCTGTTTTCAGTTATGAACAGTAATTAAAAGATGAATTTATCGTTATACAAATGGAACTGGTAAACTCTAAGGCTGAACAATATGCAAAGCATTATACATCTGTATTAGATGAAGTGTTAAATGAAATTGAAGCGTATACTTTATCCCATCATCCACATGCACAAATGCTGAGCGGACATGTGCAGGGAAAAGTGCTGGAATTGTTCAGTAATATGATACAGCCAAAAAGGATACTGGAGATTGGTACGTTTACCGGCTTTAGTGCCTTATGTCTGGCAAAGGGTTTGCAGGAAGATGGCAAATTGTACACACTTGAATTAAGGGAGGATGATGCAAAAACTGCCAGTGAGTATTTTGTTAAATCCGGAATGAATGATATAATTGATTTACATGTTGGTGATGCTTTACAAATAATTCCGGTATTGAACGAAATATGGGATCTGGTTTTTATTGATGCCGATAAAGTGAATTATATAAACTATTACGAATTAACTTTGCCATCAGTAAAAAAAGGAGGTTGGCTGCTGGCAGATAATGTACTTTTTCATGGTGAGGTTATGGAAGATAATGTAAAGGGTAAGAATGCTAAAGCGATACAGGCGTTTAACGAACATGTTAAAAACGATGACCGGGTTCAGCAGGCGATGCTTACAATAAGAGACGGGCTCTTGTTAATCCAAAAAAAATAAAATGATATACAAATTTTGCATAACAATTTTCCTGCTTGCTGTTTCTTTTAGTGCATCGGCACAAAGAACATCGGTTGAAGAGTATATTGAACAGTTTAAAGAAACTGCCATGAATGAGATGAAACGTTCGGGTGTTCCGGCATCCATTACATTGGCGCAGGGCATTCTGGAATCGGAGAGTGGCAACAGTGAGTTGGTTAAAAAATCAAATAATCATTTTGGTATTAAATGTAAAAGCACCTGGAATGGCGAAAGTGTTACGCATGATGATGATGCTACAGGCGAATGTTTCAGGGCATACACAAATGCTGACGAAAGCTATCGTGACCACAGCGATTTTTTAAGGGCAAATAAGCGATATGGAACTTTATTCAGTCTCGATCCTTCGGATTATGAAGGCTGGGCCAATGGATTGAAAAAAGCGGGTTACGCAACTAATCCACGCTATCCCGATTTACTGATAAAGTATATTGAACAGTATAATCTGCAGCAATTTAGCCTGGCGGTAATAAATAAACTGCCTCTCATGGATATAGCTAAAGATATTCCAGGATCAGAAAATAATGAACCGGTTGAAATTATAAATGAGAAGTCTGCCGATGCAGTTGTAGCTAAAAATATCAGTACTGATCCGGAAATGCTTACTGCAATCAATAAAACAAAATGTGTTTTTGTACGCAAGGGAACATCACTGCTGGTTGTTGCCAATAACAATAATATCAGTTTGGGGAAGCTGATGGAGTTTAATGATATGACCGAAGAAGGAATCATCAGTAAAGACCAGTATATCTTTCTGCATAAAAAATCAAAAACAGGTGAAAAGGAATTTTATATTGTTCAACCCGGCGAAACACTACAGGATGTTGCACAGAAAAACGGAATACAACTTAAATATCTTTTGGAATATAATAACCTGAATGCTGTTGTTAAATTAAATGCCAATACAAGGTTGCTTTTGCAGCCGGGAGGAAAAACCGTTGTTATTGATCAGGAATTAAAAAAAGCAAAAGTACATCTGGTATCACCAAAGGAAGGGCTTTATGCTATTGCCCGGAAGTACAATGTAACGGTGCAGCAACTTAAAGAATGGAATAAACTTGAATCAAATGATTTGAAGATTGGCCAGGAAATAATAGTAACTAAATAAGCAACCACCCTGTTCAACACAGGAATAAAATAATATAAAGATGATCATACAGGTACTGGATAAAAAATTTCAACCCTACATTAAAGCTGAGGTGATAAAAGAACAGATTGCTAAACTGGCAGTAGACATCAATAGGGATTATACAGATAAAAGACCATTGTTCATTGCCATTTTAAACGGCTCGTTCATGTTTGCCTCCGATTTATTTAAAGAGCTTTCCATTGAGGCTGAAATTTGTTTTATCAAACTGGCATCTTATAAAGGGACAAAATCTACCGGTAACGTAATTACTTCTATCGGTTTAGACGAGCCGCTGAAAGACAGACATGTGATAATAGTAGAGGATATTGTTGATACTGGGAAGACGCTAAGTGAGTTTTTACCACAGTTAATTAACCAGCAACCTGCCAGTTTAAAGATTGCGGCCCTGTTGCACAAACCGGAAGCCCTCGTTCATCCACTTACAATTGACTACCTTGGGTTTAATGTGCCTAATAAATTTCTCCTGGGTTATGGGCTGGATTATGACGGTTTGGGCAGAAATCTGAAAGAAATATATCAACTGGTGGAGGAGTAAGCGGGCAACATTAAACGATAAAAGGATATCTTGGTTTAGGTTTCAATAACTCTTATAACAATTTGCTTGTAATTGAAAAAACGGTTATTCTATATCCCATTGCTATTGTTGGCATTTACTGCCAATGCACAATATTATTTGCGTGGCGAAATAAAAGATGAAAAGAACCAGCCGCTTCAGGGGGTAAAAATTCTCCTGCATTCAAACAATCATTATTATTACAGTGGCGCATACGGCGGCTTTGGAATAACAACCAGTACTTTAACAGATTCAGTAACACTTAATTTAAATGGATACGAACCTAAAACAGTAAAAGTAAACAGTGAACAATGGCAATATATTACACTGAAAATTCTTCCTTCAAATGTAAGCAGCAACCGTCCAAAACTGATTTCGGTTACAAAAAACTTTGATCATACAACAAAAATACGCTGGTATGTAAATGCTGAAACTTACTTTCAGCTGGTGGAAAATGAATATGTTAATGCCTACAAATTTCCCAACACAGGCTTTTCATTAAACGTAAATAAAGCTTCTTACAGTAACGTTCGTCGGTTTATAAATATGAAGAGTGTAGTTCCTCCCGATGCTGTTCGTACAGAGGAGATGATTAACTATTTTAACCTGCATTACCGGGAACCTAAAAGTGATGAGATATTTAAATTTGAATCACAGCTTACTTCCTGCCCATGGGATATGAATAAGCAGTTACTCTTCTTAAATGTGAATGCCCAGAAATTAAATTTAAACATGATACCGCCCGGTAATTTTGTTTTTTTAATTGATGCATCGGGCAGTATGGATATGCCAAACAGGCTTCCCTTACTGAAAGCGGCTTTTCAGATGTTTGTAAAAAACCTGAGGACAATAGATACAATTTCGATTGTTACTTATGGCGGTACTGTTGGTGTGTGGTTGCAACCCACAGGTGGAGCCGAAAAAGAAAAGATAATAAAGTCAATTGAAGAGTTATCGGCAAGTGGCGATACGCCCGGTGAAGCAGCAATTATGACGGCCTATGCCCTGGCCAGAAGCACATATAAAGAAGGTGGCAGTAACCGGGTGATTTTGGCCACAGATGGCGATTTTAATGTAGGACTTACATCTGAAAAGGCAATGGAAGAATTGATTACCAAGGAAAGACAGGGAGGTATCTATCTTACCTGCCTGGGTGTTGGGATGGGGAATTTTAAGGATTCTAAACTGGCAACCTTAGCAAAAAAAGGAAATGGCAATTATGCTTACCTGGATGATATTGCTGAAGCAGAAAAAGTATTGGTAAAAGAACTCACACAAACCTTTTTTGGTGTTGCAGATGATGTGTTTATGAATTTGAAATTTAATCCTGATCTGGTTAAAGAATACAGGTTGATTGGTTTTGATAACAGAAGAGATGCAGTTGCAGACAGTACCATAGACCTGGAAGGAGGAGAGGTTGGAAGTGGGAACAGTGTACTGGCAATTTTTGAAATTGTTCCGGCAAGTGATAAACTTTTTAAAACAGATGTGTTACCTAAAGATGTAATAGCAAATATTGAAATGCGCTACAGCTTATGTGATGATACTGCACATTTACTGATGACAAAAGCCTGCCTAGCTAATTTTACTGAGTTTAAAAATACTGACAAAGATTTACAGTTTGCAACTGCAGTTGCCATGTTTGCTCTTAAGATAAAACAATCGAAATATATTAAAGGGGTTGACTGGCTGGATATTTACAAAATTGCTTCTGAATCGTACGATCCAAACAGCTACCTGCAAACTGAGTTTTTACAATTAATAGATAAAGCCGAAGATATTTACTCTCCAAAAAAACGAAGAAAAAACAGGTAAGATTAAGAGAACATCTCTCTAACCTTGTCAAAAAAAGATTTATCGTTTTTATCTGGCTTGGGTTGAAAATTTTCTGATTGCTGCAGTTTTTCCAGCATTTCTTTCTCACCTGATGATACGTGTTGAGGTGTCCATACATTTACCTGTATCAGTTGATCACCTTTTTCATAACTGTTCACATTAGGGAAACCTTTGCCTTTAAGTCTGAATATTTTTCCGCTTTGTGTACCTGCCGGAATCTTGATCTTCGCCCTTCCATCAATAGTAGGCACTTCTATTTGCGTTCCAAAAACGGCATCAGGTATAGATATATGCAGATCAAAAGCAACATTCAAACCATCACGGTGTAATTGAGGATGTGCTTCTTCTTCAATCAAAACGATTAGGTCGCCTGATGATCCGCCACGTTCACCGGCATTACCTTTTCCGCTCAGGCTTAATTGCATGCCTTCCTGTACACCTGCCGGTATATCAATGGTAACAGTTTCTTCACCATAAATCCTGCCATCGCCCTTGCAGGCAGTACATTTATGTGTAACAGTACTTCCTTCGCCATTACAGGTGGGGCAGGTGGTTACTGTTTGCATCTGACCTAAAAAAGTATTCTGAACTCTTCTTACCTGGCCGCTTCCACCACAGGTGCCGCAGTTTTGAACACTGTTTTTATCTTTTGCTCCGCTACCGCTACAGGTATTGCAGAGTACATATTTTTTTACCTTGATGGTCTTTTGAGCGCCTTTGGCAATCTCTTCATAATTCAATTTGATCTTTACACGCAGGTTACTGCCCCTTGTGCCACGGCTTCTTCCGCCCGAACTACGCCTGCCACTTCCGCCGCCAAAAAAACTTCCAAAAGGACTGTCATCGCCAAAAATATCGCCAAACTGACTGAAGATATCATCCATGTTCATGCCACCTGCTCCGTGATAACCGCCGCCACCGCCTCTTCCGGGGCCGAATGCCTGGTGACCAAACCTGTCGTATTGCGAACGCTTATCGGTATCACTTAAAATTTCATAAGCCTCTGCAGCTTCCTTAAATTTTTCTTCAGCCGCTTTATCACCAGGGTTTCTATCCGGATGAAATTGCATAGCAACCTTTCGGTATGCTTTTTTTATTTCATCCTGTGTGGAGGATTTTGAGACACCTAATATTTCGTAAAAATCTTTTTTTGACATTTTTTAATTCTTGGTATTAGAAACTTTTGCAAATAAAATACAGCTGGGCATTATTTTATTTGCCAACTACAACTTTTGCAAAACGGATTATTTTGTTATTCAGGTAATAGCCTTTTTCAACTTCATCAACTACTTTACCTTTCTGCTCTTCTGGTACTTCAATTTCAGTAATCGCTTCATGCTTTTCCACATCAAACTCTGTGTTTATACTTTCCATGGGCGTTAACCCTCTTGCCTGCAAAGTATTTCTCAGTTTATTGAATACTAACTGAACACCTTCTTTCTGAGAAACAATATCATCGCTTTCTGTTAATTGTTTTTCGGCCCTGTCGCAATCGTCCATAACTTCAAGTAAGGATACGATCACATCTTTTCCGGCTGTTTGAATCAGTTCAATCTTTTCTTTTGCATTGCGGCGTTTAAAATTGTCAAACTCAGCAAAAAGGCGCAGGTATTTATCTTTTTGTTCTTCTACTTCGGCCTGTAGTTTTTGCATAACATCTTCACCACCGGGATTACTCAAATGGGTGTTACCGGGTATATCAGCATCAGCATTAATGTTCATTTCTTCATTTTCCTGTGTTATTGCTTCTTTCTCGTCCATATTATTATTTTAAAAATTGGTTGCGAAGGTACAACAGTCAAACATTTTGCCAAGGGCTCATTTGCAGTCAAATTGGCAATTATGACTAAATATCTGACCATTAACCCTCAACTATATGACATGGATGTTAACTTTGCGGCATGAAGAGCATTTTTTTGAACAAAAAAATCAGCCGCAGGGTTGAAACCGGACATCCGTGGATTTTTGGAAATGAAGTGAATACCGGCAAGGCACTGGATGCTGCTGCTAAGCCAGGTGAAATTGTAAATGTGTACACACATGATAAAAAATTCATCGGCAGGGGATACATAAACCCGCAGTCGCAGATAATGGTAAGATTGATTACACGTGATAAGGATGAAACGATTGATGAACAGTTTTTTGTAAACAGGTTTCAAAGAGCATGGAATTACCGACAGAAAATTGGTTATACCGAAAACTGCAGGTTAATATTTGGTGAGGCTGATGATATACCACAACTAATCATTGATAAATTCAATGATTATTTTGTTATACAAACTTTAGCATTGGGGATTGATGTTTGGAAACCTGCAATAGTGAAAGCCATTGAGAAAATTTTTACTCCCAAAGGAATTTATGAACGTAATGATGTGCCTGTCCGGGAATTGGAAGGTATGGAACAACATAAGGGATTTTTATCTGAGGAGTTTGACACAAACATTGTCATTAATGAAAATGGGGTAAAGTTTAATGTTGATATTGCCAACGGACAAAAGACCGGTTTCTTTTTAGATCAGCAGGACAACCGGCGGGCGATTCAACAAATTGTAAAAGGAGCCGATGTACTTGGTGCTTTTTGTTATACAGGGTCGTTTGAAATATGCGCTGCACATTATGGAGCTAAATCAGTTTTGGGGTTGGATATTTCTCAAAATGCCATTGATATGTGTAACAAAAATGCGGCATTAAACGGCCTTGAATCTATATGCACATTTGAATGTGTTAATGCCTTTGACGTTTTAAAAGAGTGGAGTAAAGAAGGAAAGCAATGGGATGTTGTAATGCTTGACCCGCCTTCGTTTACCAAGAGCAGGGCCACCATTAATAAAGCCATTGCAGGTTATAAAGAGATTAATTTACGTGGAATGAAACTGGTTAAACCGGGAGGTTTTTTAGTTACTTCAAGTTGTACCAATCTCGTTCAACCCGAATTGTTTTTAGATATTATTCAAATGGCAGCTACAGATGCTAAACGTAAAATACGGCAGGTCGTTTTTAATTCACAGTCTGCAGATCATCCGGTAATAAGAGGACAGGAGAATACCCACTATCTGAAATTTTTGATAGTACAGGTGATGTAATTAAAAATGATGGATTATTTTACTACCTGAAATTTACCAGAGTCAATAATTTTACCTTCTTTATCACGGAGTTGATAAACATAAATGCCACGATAAAAGTCATCTAATGGCACAATGATGCGGGGTAACATCTTGGTATATTCAATAATTTTCTTCCCCATGAAATTATAAATCTGTAGAGAAAAAGATTTATCATAGCCATACTGAAAATCAAAATTGATTACCGTAGTGGCAGGAATCGGATAAGGCTTTATAAGTTTTGCAATTGGTTCACCCTGAGCAGGGTTTTTAGTTTGAGCAAAAGATGTAAAGTTTATTCCAATAAGTAAAATTAGTATGTAAAAAAGTTTTTTCAACTAAGTAAAAATATGTAAAAAGTTTTAATTAAGCAACACTTGTTGTTGCCTTTCATATAGTAAACATATAGTAATAAAACTAAATAAAAAAGTTTTCAAACCTGGCTACGGCAAAAAAATGGGGATTATCCGTTTAATTGCTCTAATCTTTCATTTATGGCTGCAAAATCAGGCATATCACTGGCATTTTCCAAAACCTCTACATAACAGACTTTACCAGCCTTATCTATTATAAATGCCGATCTCTTGCTTACTCCCTTCATTTCAAATTTCCATTCGGTGTACAATGAACTATATAAGGCTGAAACATCCTTATTAAAGTCGCTCAGTAACGGAAAATTGTACTGCTGTTCCTCTTTATATTTCTTTAACGTAAAAAGAGAGTCAACTGATATACCAAGTACCTCAGCATTTACATTACTGTATCGGCCTATATCATCTCTTACAGCACATAACTCTTTGGTACACACACTTGTAAACGCCAGTGGAAAAAATAAGAGTAAAGTGTTTTTTCCTTTAAAATCTGAAAGGTTTACTTGGTTTTTATCGGTATCGTATAATGTAAATCCGGGTGCGGATTGGCCAATTTCAATACTCATAATCTGATTGTTTTGGTTAAAGATACGTCTTGTGTCAAAGTTGTTAACAGGGTTTGGAACCCTTTAGCTTAATTAGCACACCCGTTCTATAACCAAAACAACTGTAATGCACATATACATAACCGAGTTTATAGGAACCTTTTTTTAGTGATGGGTGCTGCTCTTGGTGGAGCTGTTGGTGCGTCACTGGCTTTGGTAATAATGGTATATGCCTGAGGGCATGTCTCCGTTGCTCATTACAACCCTGCAGTTACGCTTTCAGTTTGAATAATCCCGATGATAAATAACCTTTTCCAGGTACTGCCAAAAATCATTGGCCGGGTTATGTGATTTACCAAATAATACAAATTATTTTAAATAGTAAGACCCCCCCTGGAAAGGGGGGGCTTATTGTTATCCAAACAATCCATAAAAACAAAAATCTTTATGTTGTTAGCACAGGATTGACTATTCGGATAAATCTTCCTGCAGCATAATCGTAAATATCATACAGCAATAATTTATACTGGGTTATTAAAAAACAGATAAGGTGTTGTGTAAGTGCGTTGTTTTTTTGCAGGGTTTACCTGGTAAAAACACGGTAAAAAATAATCAGGTTGCACAGTTGAGTGTTTACCTTTTATCATAGGGTGTATTTTAGTTTTCCTTGGCTTCAATACGGTTATTGCTATTAACGGATTCTTTTGGTTTTTAGTATGAATAAAGCTAAGGTTTAATTGATTTGCTTTAAGTTTTTTGATGTAGATAAGGGCAAAAATAAAGCCCCTGCAATATTGCAGGGGCTTTAATAAAAAATACTTTTTATTAATTTTTCGAAGAAATTTTTGCTTTATTATTCGCTGTAGTTTTAGCAGGAGTATCAACTTTTTTCTTTGCTTCATTTTCAACTGCCCATTTTTCATATTCCTCTGCTGCTAAAACATCTCCGGTGATGGTAATGCTCTTTAACTCATCTACACCAGCAAATTTAACTGTTAGGTGCTTGTCAAAATGATTAGCTGCCGCCGCATTATAAGTTGCAGTAATAGTGCCCGTTTTGCCTGGTGCAATTGGCGATTTAGTATAATCTCCCATTGTACAACCGCATGTAGGATTAGCCTGTTCAATGATTAAAGGTTCAGCACCCACATTTGTTACAACAAATGTGGCCGTAGCAGGAACACTTTGTTTGATTTTACCCAAATCAATTGTTTCAGATGCAAATTTGGCAACATCATCAGCTTTTTTTTGTGCAAACAGCATAGCTGAAAAAGTAAAAGCTGTTAATGACAGTAATAATTTTTTCATGTTAAATTTAATTTATGTTTATTTAGTTTTTTAATTCGTTTAAACCTTTGTTTTCAGGAGCAGAACTGCCTGGTGTTTTCCAAACTTCGCCTTTAATAGTTATTTGTTTGGTTTGAGAATCGTTATAAGTTACAGTAATGAATTTTGTAAATGGTCCTTCTGCCGCTGCATTATACCCTACTGTAATATTTGTTTTTTGCCCGGGAGCAACAGACTTGTCTTTTTCCCACTCAGGAGTGGTGCAACCGCAACTGGCATTTACATTAGTGATAACCAAAGGCACTTTACTGTTATTTATAACTTCAAAAATATGAGTTACCGGTTTGCCCTGCGGAATCTTACCAAAATCAAATTCGCTTTCCTTTAAAGTCAGCATGGCATCAGCTTCAGCAATGGTAACAATATTGGTAGTTACATTTGTTGAGATAATTGCAGGTTTTGCATCTGTTGCTGAAGTTTTCTGTGCAAATGCACCGGAAAGCAAACAGGTTGCAAGTATCAGACTGAATGTTTTTTTCATGTAATATGTTTTAAAATTAACGTTCCCAAAGATAACAAAACGGATATATCTCTTCCAAATTGTTATGCTGTTAGGAGTTTTTTAACAAAGCTGTTCTATAATTTATATTTTTGCAGTAGATTTAAAAGTTATGGATACAAATAACAATAACGATGCTGCTGTACAGGAAAAACTGAGTTTTGATAATTTCAGAAACGAAGTATTAAAAGATTACCGGTTTGCCTGCGAAAGCCGGGAAACAAGTTTGCTGGGTAGAAAAGAGGTATTGACAGGTAAAGCTAAGTTTGGAATTTTTGGGGATGGGAAGGAAGTTGCACAGGTAGCCATGGCAAAGTTCTTTAAGCCAGGCGATTTCAGAGCAGGATATTACAGAGACCAGACTTTTATGTTTGCCAGCGGACTCGCCACAATTGAACAATTCTTTTCGCAATTATATGCCGATCCGGATGTTGCCAATGATCCGTTCAGCGCAGGCCGCCAGATGAATGCACACTTTGCCACAAAAATGGTAGACGAAAACGGCGATTGGTTAAATCTGGTTGAGCGTAAAAATATCAGCAGCGATATAGCACCAACTGCCGGGCAAATGCCAAGGGCACTTGGTCTTGCATTTGCATCCAAAGCGTTCCGGAATATAAAGCAAACACAGGATCTGACTAATCTGAGCAATAATGGTAACGAAGTTTGCTTTTGTACCATTGGCGATGCTTCAACCAGTGAAGGACATTTTTGGGAAAGCATCAATGCGGCTTGTGTATTGCAGGTACCATTAGCCATTTTTGTATGGGATGATGGGTATGGTATTTCTGTACCTAAAAAATATCAGACAACTAAAGGATCGGTTTCAGAAGCATTAAAAGGTTTTCAGAAAAAAGAAGGAACCAACGGTATTGAGATTTATAAATTAAAAGGCTGGGATTATGCAGGCATGTGTGAAATACTGGAGCCCGCCATTCAAAAAATAAGAGATACCCATACGCCTGCTATTTTTCATGTAGAAGAGATTACACAACCTCAGGGACATTCTACTTCAGGAAGTCATGAGCGGTATAAAACCTCCGAAAGATTAGAATGGGAAAAAGAATGGGATGGCTTAAAACAAATGAGGGAATGGATAATTGCCAATGTATTGGCCGATGACGGGGAATTAAACACGATTGAAGAGAATGCGGTAAAACTTGCCAGGGAAAGTAAGCAAAAGGCTTGGGCAAAATATATTGAGCCTCTAAAAGAACTTGTTACAAAAGCTGCTGGTTTGATTATGCCTTTAGCCTCTGATAACCCTGCCATAAAAAAACAAGTGGAAGATTTACAGACGTTAAGAGAACCCATGCGGAGAGATGTTTTAAAAACTATTGCCACTGTTTTAGACGTTGCAGGTTACAATAATACTACTGCTCCATTACAGCAATACTATAAGGAATTGAAAGATGATAATGCTGATTTGTACAACAGTTATTTGTATAATGAAGGTCCTAAATCTGCTTTAAAAGTTCCGGCAATAAATGCATACTACGAGGATGATACGGCCACAATTAATGGTTATGAGGTACTCAATAAATATTTTGATGAACTATTTACAACAAATAACAAGGTTGTAGCTTTTGGAGAAGATCTGGGCCAGATAGGTGATGTGAACCAGGGCTTTAGCGGATTACAGGAAAAGCATGGTAAGGAGAGGATATTTGATACAGGAATCCGTGAACTAACTATCATGGGACAGGGTATAGGCTTATCGCTGAGAGGCTTGCGCCCAATTGCCGAAATTCAATACCTCGATTATTTATTGTACGGTTTACAACCCTTAAGTGATGATGTATGTACAACCCATTTCCGTACTGCCGGACAGCAAAGTTGTCCGTTGATTGTACGTACAAGGGGGCATAGGCTTGAAGGTATCTGGCATAGCGGCTCACCCATGGGTATGATCATTAATGCACTGAGAGGAATGTATGTTTGCGTACCTCGTAATATGGTACAGGCAGCGGGTATGTACAATACATTGTTGCAAAGCAACGATCCGGGTTTGGTAATTGAATGCCTGAACGGATACCGTTTAAAAGAAAAGTTACCTTCCAATTTAATGGCCTATACTGTGCCGTTGGGTGTGCCGGAAATTGTTAAGGAAGGAGGCGATGTTACGATTGTGACTTACGGCTCTACTTTACGGATTGTACTGGAAGCAACAGAAACACTTGATAAGATGGGTATCGGTTGCGAAGTGGTTGATGTGCAGACATTGTTGCCATTTGATATCAATCATAAAATTGTGGAATCTCTTAAAAAAACTAACCGCATAGTTTTTGTTGATGAAGATGTTCCCGGAGGTGCTGCTGCATACATGTTTAATAAAGTGATGGAAGAGCAGGGCGGATATAAATACCTGGATGTTTCTCCAAGAACGATAACTGCAAAAGCACATCGTCCTTCTTATGGCAGCGATGGCGATTATTTCAGCAAACCAAATACAGAAGATATTGTGGCTGTGATAAAAGATATGATGCAGGAGTAAGTTGATGTATCAAACAAAAAAATGAATTCAGAAGTTCTACATGCTATTGATATTCTTGGCACTTTCTCATTTGCTGTATCGGGTGCTTTTTTCGCCATGGAAAAAAAGCTTGACCCTTTTGGTGTACTCATTCTTTCATTTGTAACAGCAATTGGTGGCGGTACTTTACGTGATATGATGATTGGCAACCTGCCCGTTGGCTGGTTACGTGATGAAACTGCTACAGTAGTAATTTTTGGTGCAGCTATTGGCAGCATGCTTTTCAGTAAATGGCTCAAAAAATTAAACACCACTTTGTTTTTGTTTGATGCACTTGGCCTTGGGTTATTTACAATTATTGGAATAGAAAAAGGAATGCAACTTGAATTTAGTGTGGGCGTTTGTATTGCTTTAGGTACTATCACAGCAAGTTTTGGAGGAGTGATAAGAGATGTATTACTCAATAATGTACCGTTGGTTTTTCGTAAAGAGATTTATGCACTTGCAAGTATTCTTGGCGGATTGGTATATTTTTTATTAAAAGCCAGTGCACTTAATAACGACGCTGCTAAAATAATTTGTATCCTGCTCATTTTTATCATCAGGCTGCTTGCCGTAAAATACAAACTGGCTTTGCCAACATTTTATTCAAAGAATACCAGAAAATGAAACTTACCATTTACCAGGTTGATGCATTTACTGATAAATTATTTGGCGGTAACCCGGCAGCAGTTATTCCTTTGGATGAATGGCTGGATACATCATTAATGCAGACCATTGCCCTGGAGAATAATTTAAGCGAAACGGTTTTCTTTGTTAAGTCTGCAAATGCTGATTATGATTTTGATATCCGCTGGTTTACACCTGAGGTTGAAATTAATTTGTGCGGCCATGCTACACTGGCAACAGCTTTTGTTCTTTTTAATTTTTTAAGATTCGATAAACCCGAAATCCGGTTCAGTTGCCTGAGCGGATTATTAAAAGTAACTAAAGAAGAAAATCTGATTTGCATGAACTTCCCTTCCTGGAAACCCGAGCGGCTGGATATTTACCCCGACGAACTGTCAACAATTTTAGGAGGAGTGGAAATTGTTGGAGTATATAAACACAGGGATCTGTTGGTTGAATTAATGAATGAAGAAGTAGTTAAAAAATGTGACCCTGATTTTTCATTGATGAAAAAACATATTGATAAGATGATCATTACCGCCCCCGGTAAAAATGTTGATTTTGTTTCCCGTTTTTTTGCACCGGGTGCTGGTATTGATGAAGACCCGGTAACAGGCTCAGCGCATTCGCAGTTAATTCCATTCTGGGCAGAGAAACTTGGCAAGAATGATATGCACGCCATGCAACTTTCAAAGCGTGGTGGCGAACTTTGGTGTGAACAAAACGGCGATAGGGTTATTATGAAAGGGAAAGCAGTCTTCTACATGAAAGGCGCAATATCTTTATAAAAAAGACGCTTTTAAAGCGGCTTCATAATTATTTAAGATTGTGATAAACTTTCTGCACATCATCGTCCTGCTCTAAATGATCAACCAGTTTTAATACTTCGTTGCTTTGTTCTTCATCCAGTTCCATCATATTGCCGGGTACCCAGGTAAGTTCGGCACTCAGCACTTCAATTTTTTTATCATCTAAAGCCTTACTCATATTGCCGTATTCATTAAAAGGGGCACGAATGATAACATGGCCCTCAGTATCTTCTCCAATCTCTTCCAAACCAAAATCAATCAATTCAAGTTCCATTTCATCTACATCAACGCCCTCACCTTTAATTTTGAATTCTGCCATATGGGTAAAACCAAATGAAACACTTCCGGCCGTGCCTAATGAGCCCTGACCTTTGGTAAAATGCATTCTTACATTGGCAACTGTCCTTGTTGGATTATCCGTTGCAGTTTCTACCAGCACCGCCACACCATGCGGAGCATAGCCTTCGTACATGATCTCTTCATAGCTGCTGGTATCTTTGCCCATTGCTCTTTTAATGGCTGCTTCTACACGGTCTTTTGGCATGCCACAGGCCCTCGCATTCGTGTAACACCTTCTTAAAGCCGGGTTATTATCCGGATCAGGGCCGCTGGCTTTAACTGCAATAGCAATCTCCTTACCGATACGGGTAAAATTCTTCGCCATCTTGTCCCAACGGGCAAACATGGCACTTTTCCTTACTTCAAATATTCTTCCCATTATGGTTTATTAATTTATTGGTCGGGTTGCAAATTTAGGGAAAATCAATTTCAGACAAAAAGAAAGCGATACCCGTTTCCGGATATCGCCATTTTAGATTATTCATCAAGCTTAAAAAGTATAACCAAGGGATACTTTTACCACACGATTATAAGCTTCGTAATTATCATTTTTATCCAGTTTGGATAATCCGTAATCATAACCGGCCTGAATATTCAACCCATTTTCAAATACATAACCAACACCTCCGGTCAATCCCAGATCAACCTTATTAAATCGTCCTGTAATACCAACGCCTCTGTTGAACAGGGATATACCCAGTACGCCGAGTTTTGCATTTAGGGTGCTGCGGGCCAGGTACGATACCTGCGGGCCGGTATAAACATTCAATCCTTTAACCACATTTGCTTTTAGCACTAAGGGAATATCAATATAATGCGATTGCACCCTTGCACCTGCATTAATACCAAGGTACTTTAATACCGGGATCTGAAAATCACCTTTGATGCTGTATCCTTTTTTTGAATACGCAAGACCCGGCTCAAAAGAAAATGTTTCGGAAATGGGAATGTTTACATAACCACCAATGTGGAAACCGGTTTTACCTTTTGTTACAACATAGCCATCGGTCTTGTCAAGCAGGTCTTCAATTATCTGCAGGTCATCGCCCTGCCATTTGGCAAAGTTTACACCTGACCTTATTCCAAAACTTACTTGTGCATAAAGGATGTTCATCATCATCGCACTGATGATGGTAAAGAAAATTTTTCTTTTCATTGTTGATTGCAGGGTTTTAGGGACTGCGTATCAGTACACTTTAAAAAATGGTGCCATGATGTTTTGATTTATAAAAGTTTATGTTAAAGCAAATGGAGTTCACCAACGGTTAACAAAAAACGGTTAATGAAAAAAAGATTTTTACGCAATACAATTGTGTAAGTTTGCTGCACTAAAAAAACTGTTATGGAAAAAGCTGTTTACTACGCCGATTATCTGCAACTGGAGAAAATTACCGGTGCACAGGATCCCGAAAGTTTTAAAGAAGGAAAGGAACCTGCACATGATGAAATGCTATTCATCATCATTCACCAGGCTTACGAACTCTGGTTTAAACAGATTTTGTTTGAAGTGAATTCGGTGATTGGTATCATGAGCAAGCCGGTTGTAAATGATAATTCGGATGATATGCATACGGTTGTTCACCGCCTGAAAAGAGTGGTTACAATTTTACGGGTTCTGGTACAGCAGATAGATATCATGGAGACGATGACGCCCATGGACTTTCTCGATTTCAGGGATATGCTGCGGCCGGCATCGGGATTTCAGAGTTACCAGTTTAAAGTACTTGAGGCAAAACTGGGTTTAAAATTTGAGCACAGGCACGGACAGAGTTATTATACCTCTCAGCTTAAAGAAAAAGATATTGCAATCATTAAAGATGCCGAAAGCGGACAATCTGTTCTTGAACTGATCAATGCCTGGCTGGAAAGAATGCCTTTTATTACAGAAGATTTCTGGAAAAATTACCAACAGGTTTATGTTGGCAGCCTTGCCGAGGCTGAAAAAAATAATGCAGCTACATTTGAAACAATGTTTAATAAAGCTGCAGACGAAACAGAAAGAAACTTATCACCCAAAGCCTGCCGCTCTGCTTTGTTTATTATGATGTATCATGGTTATCCCATGCTGGAACTTCCTTTTCAGTTACTGGATACATTGATTGAAGTGGACAACCAGTTGGGCAACTGGCGCAGCCGCCACATTAATATGGTGCAGCGCATGATTGGTACCCGTATCGGCACAGGAGGCAGCACCGGTGCCGGTTATTTAAAAGCGGCCATGGATAAGCATTATATTTTTAAAGAGATATCGCAACTGAATAGTTTTTTGGTGGAACGGAAAAAATTACCGGAGCTGGAGAAGGGTGTGAGTGAGAAGCTGGGGTATAATTTTTAATTTTTTTTACCAAAAAGAACACAAAGTATTTACACAAAGGGCACAAGGTATTTCTTTGTGCCCTTTGTGGTTAAACCAAGGTTACACCAACTCCTTCAACTTCTCCACCACTGTATCAACTTCTGCTTTAGTATTGTGTTTACTAAAACTAAAACGCACGGTTACCTGGTTGGGGTTATTGTTAATGGCACGTATAACATGGCTGCCCTGGTCGGCGCCGCTGGTGCAGGCGCTGCCTCCGCTGGCACAAATATTATTAATATCGAGATTGAAAAGGATCATCTCTGATTTTTCTGTCTTGGGGAAACTGGCGCTAAGCACCGTGTATAAACACCGGCCCAATGCATCGCCATTAAAGCCAACACCGGGGATATGTTTTTTCAATTCATCCATCATGTAATACTTCAGTGTACCAATGTAGGCGCTGTCTTCTTCCTGTGTGGCTGTTGCCATTTCCAAAGCTTTGGCAAAACCAACAATGCCATAGAGATTTTCGGTCCCGGCACGCATGTTACGTTCCTGTCCGCCGCCATGTACAAAGGGTTTTATTTTTACATTTTCGTTGATGTACAAAATGCCCACGCCCTTTGGTCCGTGAAATTTATGTGCAGCGCCGGTTACAAAATGCACCGGTGTATTTCTTAAGTCGAAAGGAAAGTGACCAACAGTCTGAACCGTATCGCTGTGAAAAACGGCACCATACAATTTGCATAATTCACCAACAGCATTAATGTCTAAAATATTTCCAATTTCATTGTTGGCATGCATTAATGTAACCAACACTTTTTCATCGGCGGCTGCCAGTAATTTTTCCAGGTCATCAATATCCACATGTCCGTTTGGTAAAAGTTTTACATAACTCACCTTGGCAATATCAAGGTTATCTATATGCTCTACAGAATGCGTTACTGCATGGTGTTCTATTGTAGAAGTAATGATATGCTTACATCCTAGGTCCCTGATGGCGCATGAAATAGCTGTATTGCTGCTCTCGGTACCACCACTGGTAAAAAATATTTCGGCAGGATGTGCATTTAAAATTTTAGCAACAGATTTACGGGCAGTTTCAATGGCCATGCGGCTCTCTCTTCCATAAGAATAAATAGAAGAGGGATTACCAAACTTTTCAGTTAAATAAGGCATCATGGTTTCCAGTACCTGTGGATCAAGTGCTGTGGTTGCTGCGTTGTCGAAATAAATTCTGTTCATTTTCTTAAGCTTTGAGCTGCGAGCTTTGAGCTATGAGCATTGTGCTTTTGAGAGAGGCTCTCTTAGCTCAAAGCTCGCAGCTAATTGCTCATAGCTGGTTTTACATCATCTTCCCTATATCCTGCATCAGTTTCTTTGCAATATTATCAGCCTTCGATTCAAAATCGCTTTCGGCATAAATACGGATAATGGGTTCGGTATTGCTGGTGCGTAAATGAACCCAGTCATTATCAAACTCAATCTTTAATCCGTCCTCTGCATTTATCGGGTGATTCTTATATAAGTCCTTTATGTTTTCAAATATAGTTTTTACGTCGGTACCATTGGTCAGCTCAATTTTATTTTTGCTGATAAAATAATCAGGATAGGTACTGCGTAATTGTTTGATGCTTTTTTTGCTGTTGGCAAGATGTGTTAAGAACAAAGCAATTCCAATCAGGGCATCACGGCCATAATGCAGATCGGGAACAATAATGCCGCCATTGCCTTCGCCGCCAATCACGGCATTCACTGCTTTCATCTTATTCACCACATTCACTTCGCCAACCATGCTGGGGAAATATTCGCCGCCATGTTTTATGGTTACATCTTTTAATGCCTTTGTTGACGACATGTTGGAAACCGTGTTTCCCTTTCTCTTACTCAAAATATAATCAGCCACGGCAACTAAAGTATATTCTTCACCAAACATGCTGCCGTCTTCGCAAACAAAGCAAAGCCTGTCAACATCGGGATCAACTGCAATACCCAAATCAGCTTTGTGTTTTACAACAGCATTACTTAAATCTTTTAAATGCTCGGGTAAAGGTTCGGGATTGTGTGCAAATTTTCCGTTCACTTCTTCATTCAGCACTACAATATTTTCAACTCCTAACGCTTTCAGTAATACCGGTACAGCAATAGCGCCTGTACTGTTTACGGCATCAACAACTATTTTAAAGTTCTTAGCTTTTATTGCTTCTATATCTACCAGCTCGTAATTTAAAACAGCATCAATATGTTTTTGCAATAAACTTTCATCTTTTGTATAAACTCCCAGCTTATCAACCGGGGCAAATTTAAAATCTTCTTTTTCAGCCGATTTTAAAATCAGCTTCCCTTCATCACCGCTGATAAACTCTCCTTTACTGTTCAGCAGTTTTAGTGCATTCCATTCTTTGGGGTTATGACTGGCCGTAAGAATAATACCGCCGGCAGCATCTTCAAACTTTACTGCCATCTCAACAGTGGGAGTTGTACTTAATCCAAGGTCAACCACATTAAGTCCGAGGCCAATCAAAGTATTTGCCACGAGGTTGCTCACCATTTCGCCGCTTATCCTGCCATCACGGCCTATAATTATTTTGTTATTGCTGCTTTGCTGTAATATCCATGATCCGTAAGCTGCTGCAAACTTCACAATATCAACGGGGGTAAGGTTATCGTTGGTTTTTCCGCCAATGGTTCCCCGTATGCCGGAAATACTCTTTATCAGTGCCATTAAAAACTATTTAGGGATGGCAAAGATAGGAAAAGTTAAAAGTTAATAGTTAATAGTTGTTGGTTAATAGTTAGACTCTTTAATCAATACGGGCCTTTAACTATTAACCTTTAACTGTTAACTTTGTGCCATGTTACAAACCTGGTTCAAAGATTGGTTCAACTCGCCTTATTATCATCAGCTTTATTTTAACCGGGATGATAATGAAGCTGCAGCTTTTATTGATAACCTGATCAGTTATTTAAAACCTGCAGCAGGAAGTACCATGCTTGATGTGGCTTGTGGCAAGGGTCGCCACTCAATTCAATTGGCCAATAAGGGATTTGATGTGACCGGGATTGATCTTAGTGATGACAGTATTAATGAGGCATTGGAATCACAATCTGAGACACTTCATTTTTACAAACACGATATGCGCCTGCCATTCCGTATCAATTATTTTGATTACGCTTTTAATTTTTTTACCAGCTTCGGTTATTTTAAAACACGCAGGGAACATGATAATGCAATACGTACCATTGCACAGTCCATAAAAAAAAACGGAACCTTTGTTATGGATTTTTTAAATGTACATTATGCGGAAGATCACCTGGTTCATCAATCCGAAAAAGAAATAGACGGCATTAATTTCATCATCACCAAATGGTATGATGAAACTCATTTTTATAAAAAGATAGTTGTAGAAGACGAAGCCCTGCATGAGCCTTTAGTATATACTGAAAAAGTGGCCAAGTTTTCTCTGGGTGATTTTACCGAAATGTTTGCTTACCAGGGATTGCAGATACAGGAAGTGTTTGGTGATTATGCGTTTGGTAATTATGATGTAAAAAAATCGCAACGAATGGTGATGATTGCGAAAAAATAAATGTCTGATTTATGATTGTTTGATTACGCTTTATCTCAGGCTGACAGTACGTTACTTATTCTTATTATTGACCAGCATCCATCTGGCAGTCTCATACATAGCCGATGTAAGTTGAGATAAATGCTTTTTTACAGAATCCTGTTGTTGGGTGTTAAGTTCCGGAGTATTAAAACGAACAGGTACCAGTTCTTCTTTTTTTATACGGATATTTTTACGGTAAAAATAATCATCAGTAACAACGCCTATCCAGCCGGGTGCATGATAGATAATGAATGCTGCATTTTCTTTTTTATTCGGATCAAGCAGGTCTCTTCCCAGCGTACTGTTCAAATACGGCTGTTGCATCATACCGGCAATGGTTGGTAAAATATCAATCTGCGAAACCGCCTCGGTTCTTCTTTGCGGAGTCAGCAGGGCAGGAGCGTAAAAAAGTAAAGGAACATGCTCTTCGCAAAGCCGTTGCTCGGTCCATGCTTTTGGGTATAATGCTTCTGCATTTCCTTCCACGCCATGATCTCCGGTGAAAATAAAAATAGTATTATCAAAATATGGTTCAGCTTTGGCAGCTTCCATAAATTTTTTAAAACAATAATCGGTGTAGGCAAATGCATGGTATTCTTTCAGCGATTCAAAACCATATTTTTTCAGTTCTTCATCTGCTATCATCTGGCGCACAAAACCCGAATCTTCTTCAGGGATATTAAAGGGGCGATGATTATCTGCAGTTTGAATGATGGCAAAAAAAGGTTTTTGTTCTTTTGCTAAAACACCGTTTGCTTCCAGGAATAAATTTTTATCACTGATACCCCATACATTTATACTTTTGGATTTGTATTTTCCTTCTTCATAAACTTTCACTTTATCAATATTTGATATCAATCCGTTAAAATTATTGAACTGGCTGCGGCCTCCTATAAAATAATATTTTTCGTAGCCGTAAAAATCATTGATGATGGTTCGTTGATTTACGGATTCTTCGTTGCGGGTCGAAAATTTTGAAAGCTGCACATCGGGTATGCCACTGATGGTTGCAAAAATTCCACGGGCTGTACCAAAGCTTGGTGTAAAACAACGATCAAAAAATATACCCTCGTCACTCATCTGTTTAAAGTATGGCGTACTGTTTAAGGGATTGCCGCTCATGCTGCTTTTGTACATACTGAAACTTTCGCAAAGCACCAGCACCACATTGGGCTGGCTTTCAAAAGCTTTGCTGCCGGGCTGTATAAGCCTGCTGTATCCTTTTTGAAAACCGTTATCTTTTTGTAACTGTAGAAAATCAGAAATGGTTGGGTAGTATTCTTTAGCCCGGCTGTTATGATCGGGTTTTCGAAAGCGAAGTGTAGTAAAAAAATTCTGCATGGGGTTTAATGCCAGGTTACTTTTAAACTCATCGTTTAAATTAAATGCCCTGAAAAAATCAAGCGGGGTCACTGTAAAAAAACCATACACAAACCATCCCAATAACAGCAAAGCTGCGGCATGCCACCTGCGGCGGTAAGTGAACTTATGAATGTTCTGGTTTTTTTCTGTTACATCAACATGCATTCTCCTGAACATCCATATCATCATCATCACAGCTCCGGCCAAACCAAAAAGTATCCATACGATGGGATAGCTTTGCCAAACCATCTGTAAACTTTCTTTCGGGTCTTCTGCAAAAATGAGTGCATCGGCATTGAGTCTTGCGTTGATATATGCAAATTGTCCAAAATCGGCTCCATAAAAAAACAAGACCAGTAATGTGGTAACACCCAGGTATGCTGTCCAGTATTTTTTATTTCTTTCACTTCTAAAAGGCGACAACCTTGGGTACAGTGACAGTACTGCAATGGGTAATAATATAATGGCTATCCAGCGCAGGTCGTATTTTAAACCCAGCCAGAAAGAGAATCCAAGTTCGAATACGCTGATTGACTCAGGTTTAAAGAAGATGACAGTGGCAATACGGAATGCTGTAAATATGCACAGGTATATCATGAATAGTTTAACTATCCATTGAATGGTCTTGGGAACACGTCTGCTGATGAGCATAATTATTTAATACTTAAGCCTGAACAAAGAAAGCGAATATACAGAATGAATATATAGTAGTGTAATTTCCATTCAATATCAGGGCTGTTGTTTTTTCTTGTTGTTCAAAAGTAAATACTTAGCCGTTTCATAATAAGCATCTGTAAGCCGTTGCAAATTATTTTTAATACTGTCGGTTGATGCATTTGCCGGCACGGGTTCATTGTTTGTTATTGAAACAAAATCCTCTTTACCCGTTTTATAATTTTTAAGGAAATAATACCTGTTGCTGACGAGGCCAACTGATTTTACATCATGATCAATAATGAAAGCATATTTTTCATTATTGATGCTGACTGTTGAAGCTGTGTCAAATAAATTACGTCCGAGCGAATTATTTGTGTATGGAATTTTTGCCAGCGATGCAATGGTGGGCAAAATATCTACCTGCGATGCAACATCATGAATCCGCTGTGGCTTCAGTAAGCCCGGTGCATAAAATAACAGCGGTACATGTTCACTGGTAAGCCCCTGTTCGGTCCAGGCCTTTGGGAAATAATCCAGTGTTCCATTGAAGCGTATGCCATGATCGCCAACAAAAACAAAAATGGTATTTTTAAAATACTTTTCTTTTTGTGCTGCTTCCATAAATTTCTGAAAGCCAAAATCGGTATAGCGGAAAGCATTCATCTCTTCATTGCTTTCAAAACCAAAACGGTTTAGTGAATCTTTTGAAACGGTCTTCAGTTTAAATTCATTCCGGTCTTCTTCAGGTATGGTATATGGGCGGTGGTTATCGGCCGTTTGTATAATGGCAAAAAAAGGTTTGGTCTGTTGCTTTAAAACTTCGTTTGCTTCCAGCATTAAATTCTTGTCGCTGATGCCCCATACATCAATTTTCTTAGCCTTATAATCATCCTGCTCGTACAATTTAAGGTTGTTGATATTGTTGGTTAACAAACCCCGGATATTTGCCCAGGTTGCACTTCCTCCCAAAAAATAAAAATTATTATATTCTGTAAAACTGTTGATGATGGTATTCTGGTCAACAGCATTTGGATTACGGCTGGCAGTTTTAGGACTCTCTACATCCGGGATGCCGGTGATGGTGGCCCATACGCCACGTGCCGTGCCATAAGCAGGTGAGAAGCAGCGGTCGAAGAAAATACCGTTCTCACATAACTCATTAAAATACGGAGTAGTGTTTAAGGGATTATTGTGCATACTACTTTTGTACGAACTGAAACTTTCGCAGATAACTAAAACAATATTTGGATTTGTTTTTAGCGGATCGTGGTTTGTATAATTCCTTTCATAATTCAAACTTGTTGTATCAGGGTTAGCTATGCCAAGATATGATGCCATTAAAGGATAAGCTGCTTTTACTTTTTTTAAATCATAAGTGGTATTCCTGAAATTTAAGGTGCTTAAAAAACTCTGAAAAGGATTGAGCGCCAGGTTTGCTTTAAAATCATCACTTAAAGTATAGGCATCGCTCCAGCGTAAAGGAAACTGTCCGATTTTGCCAAAAATAAAAATCCCAAAAATCAAAAAGGCAATGATATACTGCAGTACTCCTTTTCGTTTGTAAAAACTATATCGTTGTTGATAAGAAGCCAGCAATTTAGCGAATCCAAATCTTGCCAAAACCAACAGCAATAAAACAACAATGGTTATTTTAAGCAATGGATACGATTGCCACATCATGTTTAAGGAAATGCCTGCATCCTGTAAATAATTTAAAACTGTTGCGTTAAGCCGCTGATGCAGGTAATCAAAATGATAATAATCTATAGCCATCACAAAAACAATCAGGATAAATATAAGGGGCAGTAAAAAATTCCAGAAACCGGATGCTTTATTATTTTTAAAAGGATTTAGGTATGGAATGGCGCATAAAAGCATCATGGCTAAACCAATGATGCAAACAACACGGGCATCGTAGCGGAACCCCAAGATAAAAGCTGAGCCTGAAAATGCCTTGCCGGGCGGATTAAATGACCAGTAAATAATTAACCTGGAAATGGTCATTACAAATAATAAGATCAGAACCACCGAGAATATCCAACGTAAGAGTTTAGGAATCCGTTGTAAGAACAGCATGTACAATTATTTAATGAGTGAGCAAATTTAGTTTAATTATTTTTGGTTAATGCCTGTTTAACACACATCTTGCATGTAATGGAACAACTGCTGTCATACGATAAAGCACTTTTCAGAATAATCAATTTCAACTGGAGCAATCCTTTTTTCGACTGGTTGTTGCCCTGGCTTCGTAATTCAAACATGTGGATACCCCTGTATTTGTTTTTGGTTTTACTGGTAACCATCAATTACCGCAAGACCGGTTGGTGGTGGGTTATTTTTGCGGCTGGTACAGTTATATTAACCGATTTTGTAAGCAGCGGCATTATTAAGAATAATATCATCCGTCTGCGGCCATGCAACGACCCCGATATTGCTTCCTGGATAAATGTGCTGGTAGGTTATCGCCCTCAAAGCTCCAGTTTTACCTCATCGCATGCTACAAACCATTTTGGAATGGCTATGTTTTTATATTTAACTTTAAGCACACGCTTCAAAAAATGGCCTGTTTTATTTTTTGTTTGGGCCTTCAGTATCTCTTTTGCACAGGTTTATGTAGGGGTACATTATCCCATAGATATTATCTGTGGAGGACTAATTGGAATACTTATCGGATATTTGTCGGGAAAATCGTTTAACAAAAACTACGGTTTAGTATAAAAATACATGACGGAAATACTTATAATACTTGGGCTGATATTAATTAACGGGATTTTTTCTATGGCCGAGATTGCTCTGGTTTCTGCACGCAAGGCAAGGCTGGAAGGACAAGCTAATAAAGGAGATGAAAAAGCAAAAGCAGCTTTAAAACTGGCCAATCAACCCGATGTTTTTCTTTCTACAGTACAGGTTGGGATTACGCTGATCGGCATCTTAACGGGTATTTTCTCCGGCGAAAATTTAAAGGACCCGTTTGTGGAATTTCTTAACCAGTTTGAATGGGCTAAAGAATACAGCAATGGTATTGCAACCACTACAATTGTTGTGGTACTTACTTATTTTTCTTTGGTATTGGGCGAACTCGTACCCAAAAGAATTGGTTTAGCCAGGCCTGAATACCTTGCCAAGAATTTTGCAAAGCCGATGAGCTGGCTCAGCAGGATAACCTTCCCTTTTATCTGGTTGCTTACATCATCTACACATGTTATTGTAAAACTGCTCAACCTAAAGGTAAGCGATAACCAGGTTACCGAAGAAGAGATTAAGGCGATGATATCCGAAGGAAGTGAACACGGTGCCATTGAAGAAGAAGAAAAAGAAATTATTGAAAGGTTGTTTCATCTTGGTGATAGAAACATCACTTCGTTGATGACACACCGTACCGATATTATCTGGTTTGAACAAAATGAAACGGTACAGGATTTTCGTGACCGCTTTGATGTGCTGACCTATTCAACTTATCCCATCTGTGATAAAGTGGTTGATGATATTACCGGGGTGATCTTTGTAAAGGATATCATTAAAGCATCAACATCTACTTTATTGAAAGACCTGGCAAAGCCCGCTATGTTTGTACCGGAAAATAACAGTGCTTATCAATTGCTCGAAAAATTCAAGTCTTCAAAAATACACAGCTGTTTTATTGTAAATGAATATGGTACGCTTGAAGGTATGATTACCCTGAACGATGTGCTGGAAGCCATTGTTGGCGATGTGCCGCAAAGTGGTCAGGAAGAGTATGAGATTAAAGAACGTTCAGACGGCACCTTTCTGGTAGATGCACAAATTCCTTTTTATGATTTCTTAAGTCATTTTGACAAAACAGAATGGATGAACGAGGGCGAACATGATTTTGATACTCTTGCCGGATTTGTGTTGCATGAACTGGAACATATACCTGTAACCGGTGAAATGTTTGACTGGAATGGTTTCGACTTTGAAATTATTGATATGGATGGTCAGCGGATTGATAAACTAATCGTGAAAATATCTGCGGAGATTAAAGAGGAAATGGAAGAGTAGGGTTTTAAGGAATCATAAATTAAAATAAAGAGAACAGGGTTGTAAAACCACAACTCAAAACTCAAAGCTTGCTTTCTCTTCCGGATTGATCAACTTTGTACTCTTTCTTTCGTCATTTACTTTTACATGCAAAATACCCATCTGCTCTTTTTTATATTCAAATAAGATATTGTTGATTATATCTATTTTTTTTACGCCGGGGATATTGTTTGCCTGGTAAAAGCTGATTATCCCTTCTTCTTCCTGTTCGTATCCTAAAAATTGTAATGCAACAGTTTTGCCATCAACTTTTAATTGCAGGTGTTTTTGTACATAATCCGAAACAAGCTTATTCATGGCGCTTTTGTCCTTGGGCTTTAACAGGTCAACTTTGCCCTTGTAAGTTTGCCGCAGTGTTTTTTCAAAATCATCAGTAAATATCTTGCAGCTTATCTCCAGTGTTTTCTCTTTGGCATTGTGTTCAATTTCAGTAACACTTAAATATATGGGATGGTATACTTTGGCTGATGGACTAAAAAACAGCCCGCCAATCATCAACCACTTAAATAAAAAACTTACCATTTAGCAAAGAGATTAGTTATAAATCGTTTCTTTAAAGATATTTGAGTGGCAAAACTAATGTAAACAATCAATTTTATTTGGCTCAATGCAGAATTTGGGATTTTATTTTGATTTGGGCTGGCATCATATCATTGCATGGGATGCACTCGATCATTTGCTCTTTGTATTAGTATTAAGTGCTGTTTACCTGATTGCAGATTGGAAAAAAGTATTGATCTTGATCACAGCTTTTACGCTGGGTCATTCACTTACCTTAATTTTGAGCATTGTTGATATGGTGCGGATGAGCAGCGGACTGGTAGAATTTTTGATACCCTGTACCATTATCATTACGGCTGCATTTAATTTGTGGCAAAATGATTATGGTTCTAAATCATTACAACGGAATTATTTTTTAGCTTTTTTCTTTGGGCTTATACATGGTTTAGGTTTTGCAAATGCCATCCGTTTTATGATGGAGAAAAATGGCAGTATTGGTTTGAACCTGCTGGGGTTTAACCTTGGTTTAGAAGCCGGACAAATTGTAGTGGTAACCTGTATTCTTATATTGAGTTTTATAATTGTGAATAAGGCAGGCTTAAAAAGAAAATGGTGGGTAATGGGTTTATCGGTTCTTTCTATATTAATGGCAACTAAAATGATCTGGGATCGTCTCCCATCGTTATAAAAAACAAAATAAAACATGAAACAACTTACAGTTTTTGCTCTTTTACTTTTCGTCGGCATCTGTGCCGGTGCCCAGGATATAAAAAATAATCCCGGCAGCAACCATGGTAACCGGTTTGAACAACTGGGAACTATTCTTCCAACAGCAAATGAATATCGTACAGCGAGTGGAGCCCCGGGTCCAAAATACTGGCAGCAGCGTTGCGACTATGATATTACCTGCGAACTGGATGAACCAAACCGTCGTTTAACCGGTAAAGAAACGCTTACTTATCACAACAACTCACCCGATGTGTTGACTTACCTGTGGCTGCAGTTAGATGAAAATGAACACAGCGATAAAAATAACGCAGGTTATGAAGACAGCGATAATATGCCCCGTGGTGTTACTGAACGCAGTATTCTTAATTACAGCGGCAAGATTGATAAGGACAAAGAATACGGATTTAATATCACCAGGTGTGCCGATGCCTTGGGTAAAAAATTAAATTATACCATCAATAAAACAATGATGAGGGTTGAATTACCCACGCCATTAAAGCCTGGTCAGAAATTCATTTTTAGTATTGACTGGAACTATAATATTATTGAAAGAACCAAATATGGCGGTCGCGGAGGTTTCGAAAATTTCCCCGAAGATGGAAATGATTTATACACCATGGCACAATGGTTTCCACGCCTTTGTGTTTACAGCGATTTTCAGGGCTGGCAACATCATCAGTTTACCGGCAGAGGCGAATTTGCATTAACATTTGGTAATTATAAAGTTGCTATGACAGTTCCTGCCGATCACGTTGTAATGGCAACCGGCGAAGGCCAGAATTATGCACAGGTATTAAGTGCAACAGAAATGGCCCGTTGGCAAAAAGCGCAAACGGCAACAGATGTAATTGAAATAGTTACTTTAGATGAAGCCATTGCAAAAGAAAAGCAAAAATCAAAAGCTAAAAAAACATGGGTATTTAAAGCTGATATGGTTCGTGATTTTGCCTGGGGTTCATCACGTAAATTTATTTGGGATGCCATGCCAATAAAAGTAGAAGGAAAGAAAGTGATGTGCATGAGTGGTTATGGTAAAGAAGCTTACGGCTTATACCGTAAATTCAGTACCAAAGTAGTTGCTCATACAATTAAAAGCTATTCTAAATTTTCTATTCCTTATCCATACCCGGTTGCTCAAAGTATGGAAGCCGCCAATGGTATGGAATACCCAATGATCTGTTTCAACTTTGGCCGTACCGAAAAAGATACTGATGGAAAATACAGCGTCAACAGTACTTACAGCGAAGGCACTAAAAACGGAATGATTGGTGTGGTGATACATGAAGTTGGTCACAACTTTTTCCCTATGATCATCAATAGCGACGAAAGACAATGGAGCTGGATGGACGAAGGGTTGAACTCCTTTGTTGAATACCTGACAGAAGAACTGTGGGACAATAAATTCCCTGTTAGTAAAGGCCCGGCTTATAAGATTGTTAATTATATGAAGCTGCCAAAAGATCAGCTGGAGCCGATTATGACGAACAGTGAAAACATCATTCAGTTTGGTCCTAATGCTTACAGCAAACCCGCAACCGGTTTAAATATACTGCGTGAAACCATCATGGGTCGTGATCTTTTTGATTATGCTTTCCGTGAGTATGCAAGGCGCTGGGCATTTAAACATCCAACACCTGCCGATCTTTTCCGCACCATGGAAGATGCCAGTGCCGAAGATTTAGATTGGTTCTGGAGGGGATGGTTTTACGGAACAGAGGCCTGCGATATTTCTTTAGATACCGTTAAATGGGCCGTGTTAAATACCGATGTTACACCTGCTGCCGATACAAAAGCCAGTACCCGTAAAGTGCCAGTAGCCAAACCTATTTTGAATGATTTTGATGATATTTCCAAGATCAGAAACCGTGATGATAAGAATATTGTTTTTGAAACCGATATCGATAAATCAACAAGAGATTTTTACTGGCATTATGCCCGAGGCCTTGCCAAGGTTGATAGTTCAGCTTTTGAAATTACCACGCCAGCACAAACTGCCGATAATTATACTGAGGCAGAACGTTTTTATATTGCAGGCGGTAAAAACCTGTACGAATTAACTTTCAGTAATAAAGGCGGTTTGGTAATGCCCATCATTATTGAATGGACTTTTAAGGACGGCAGCAAAGAAATTGACAGGATACCGGCGCAGATATGGCGCAAGAATGAAGAAAAAGTTATAAAAACTTTTATGAAGGATAAAGAAGTTGTTTCTATACAACTGGATCCGTTAAGGGAGACTGCTGATATTAATACCAAGAACAATACCTGGGGAATACCGGAGCAACCCAGTAAGTTCCAGTTATTTAAAAATGCTGGTGGCCGTGGGGCAAGAGGTGCAGGTGGTGGAGTTAATCCAATGCAAAAAGAAATAAAATAAATAGTTTGTAAACTTATTGATAAAAAAAGCTGCAGTTAATGCAGCTTTTTTTATTGCATCTTTGTTCTGATAATACCATCTTGATTTAATAAGTAGTACAAAGGACTATGTTGAAATCTTAGATGGCATTATACCGATAGCAGATTGCACAGGATTAAATTATGGTATAAACGGTATAAATTAATGTAGCATGAAATATTATGTTCTGATTATTACAGTTTTCTTCTTTTCAGTAAAATTATCTGCAGGTACTGTTGATACGGTTTCGGTTTACAGCAACAGCATGCACAAACAAATAAAAGCTGTTATTATAAAACCTGATACTTATGGTACTACCGAAAACGGGTTTCCGGTTGTTTATTTATTACATGGCTATGGAGGCTGGTACAGTAACTGGATCATCAGGGTGCCCGAACTGAAAGATTATGCTGATATGTATCAAACCATCATTGTTTGTCCCGATGGAGATAAAAGCAGTTGGTATTTCGACAGCCCTGTTGATTCGGCTTATCGCTACGAGACTTTTATAAGTTTTGAACTGGTTGCTTATGTTGACAGGAGTTTTAAAACTCTGACAGATAAAAAACACCGTGCTATTACCGGCCTGAGTATGGGTGGGCATGGAGGATTATTTTTGGGATTGCGGCATGCAGCTGTTTTTGGCGCCGCCGGAAGTATGAGCGGTGCTGTAGATTTAAAAGGCATCAGGAATAAATATGAAATGATTGAAAGGATAGGCGACACCATCAGTCATGCAAAAGAATGGCACGATCTTGCTGTCATTAATTTAATAGAAAAATATACTGCTACCGACGTTAAAATAATTTTTGATTGCGGCGATAAGGATTTTCTTATTGAAAGTAACCGCAGGCTTCATGAAAAAATGAAGCTTTTAAAAATTCCGCATCAATACACCGAAAGGCCGGGAGTACATAATTGGGATTACTGGAAAAATGCAATTCCATTTCAGCTGTTATTTTTTCAACAATTTTTTAAAGAGAATTAGTAAAACTGAATTTATCCTCCCGATGATGTCCTACCATCCCTGACCACTTTCTTTTTTCCTTTATTCTTTTTCTCCCATTCCATCATCTCGGGGGTTTTTTCTACTTCTTTCTTTTTTTCAACAACCGCTGCGGTTTTAGTTTTTTCTCCGGGTTTTTCAAGATGTCCACGCTCATATTTCTCTAGTTTAATCAGGCGGCCCGTACCGGCATCATAATATTTCCACTCACCATGTCGTACACTATATGTCTCAGCCTTTACTAATTTGTATTCAATAATTTCATTGCTTCCTGTTCCGTAAACAGCTACAGTATCGTATGGTGCATCGGGGTTATATGCCCGCCAGGATTCTTCCCTGATCAGATCGCCCAGGTATGTATAATATTGCTGCACACCATCCATGCCACCAAGTTTATAAAATTCTACAGCAATGATATCACCAACCAGGCTATACTTCCGCCAGATACCTTCCTTATTATTATTTTTAAAAATACCCTCTTCCTCATAGCCGGGTTCGCCCCTGATCGATTCTACATGTATCACCCATTTTCCCTGCTTCTTATCGTTCTTATCAATGGCATTCAGTGTATCGCCTTCGGCATTAAGTTGATAACTTTTATATTGGGCCTGGCCACTCATAAAAAACAAAAATTGTATGATGGTAAGTACCAGTAATTGCCGTATTTTTAAAATCCGCATAATGATAAATTTATTGTTTGCTGCTTTCAAACCAAAACAACTCATGATGAAAAATCTCTTCAAATTTACGTTAATCCTGCTTTTTTGTTTTGTTAATTCTGTTCAGGCCCAGATTAAGCCCAGCACGACCGCTGAAAGATTAAACGGTTTACAAAAGAGAAAATTGTTAGAGAAGGATACTACGTTAAACAGTATCAAATTCCGCAATGTGGGCCCCAGCATCATGAGTGGCAGGGTGGTGGATGTGGATGTAAATCCAGCCGATCCAACAGAATTTTTTATTGCTTATGCATCGGGCGGCTTATGGTATTCGGCTAATAACGGACAAAGCCTGGTGCCTGTTTTTGATAAGGAAAATGCTTTCAGCATGGGCGATATTGCGGTTAACTGGAAAGATGGTATCGTTTGGGCGGGAACAGGCGAAGTAAACAGCAGCCGATCTTCTTACTCAGGTTTGGGTGTATATAAAAGTACCGATAAAGGAAAAACATGGGAACATCTTGGATTGCCCGAAAGCCATCATATCGGGAAAATAAATCTGCACCCAACTAATAATAATATTGCCTGGGTTGCTGTGCTAGGCCACCTGTACTCACCTAATAAAGAAAGAGGGATTTATAAAACAACCGATGGCGGTAAAACATGGAAACAGACTTTGCTTGTTGATGAGAATACCGGCGCTGTTGATATGGACATCAACCCAAAAAATCCAGATGAATTATATGCGGCCATGTGGTACCGTACAAGAAGAGCCTGGAATTTTGAGGAAGGAGGAAAGACTTCGGGTATTTATAAAAGTACAGATGGCGGGAATACCTGGAAACTTATAACAGCCAGCAGCAGTGGTTTTCCAACAGGCCTTGGCCTTGGCCGTATTGGTGTGGCGGTTTTTGCAGCCAACCCAAATATTATTTATGCAACGCTGGATAACCAAGGGAGAAGGCCCGATACAGCACAAAAAAAATCGGATACCAATTATGTACTTAAAATTTTTAAGGACCTTACCAAAGAAGCATTTTTAAATCTTGATAATAATAAACTGGATACTTTCCTGGTAAAAAATAATTTTAAAGAAAAGTACACTGCTTCATCGGTAAAAGAACTGGTGAAAACAGATAAAATAAAACCTACAGAAGTTTACAATTATCTTTTTGATGCGAACACGGCTTTATTTGAAACACCAATTATTGGCTGCGAAGTTTACCGCAGCGACGATGCAGGTGCAAGTTGGCGTAAAGTAAATACCAAAGGACTGAACCTCTACAATACCTATGGTTATTATTTTGGAAAAATAACTTTAAGCAGTACCAACGAAAATAAAATGCTTATCAGCGGAGTAAGTTTATTGCTGAGTGAGGATGGCGGTAAAACTTTTGACGCAACAGATAATGACGCTACGCATGGCGACTGGCACAGGTGCTGGATAAATCCCGACAAGGACAGTCATTGGATTGCCGGAAACGACGGTGGTTTTAATATCACTTATGATAATGGCAAACATTGGTTTAAGGCAAACACGCCGTCGGTTGGGCAGTTTTATAAGATAACTGTGGATGATGCAAAGCCATATAATATTTATGGTGGTTTGCAGGATAATGGAACCTGGTTTGGTCCATCCAATACAAAAGATAAATCTCAATGGGACTATGAAGGTGTTTATCCGTGGAAACAGATTGGTGGTGGCGATGGCATGCAGGTGCAAATTGATACCCGTGATAATAAAACAGCTTATACAGGTTCGCAGTTTGGTTTTTATGGCAGAAGAAGTACTGAGGGAGGAAGACGATTATTTATTTATCCAAGGCCCGATCTGGGAGAAGATAAATACCGGTTCAACTGGCAAACACCTATCTGGCTGAGTAAACATAATCAGGATATTTTTTATTATGCCAACAATAAATTTCACCGCAGTATGCAGAAAGCTGAGAACCTGGAAGCTTTGAGTGCCGACCTGACCAATGGACCTAAAGATGGTGATGTTCCTTTTGGCACAGCAACCACATTGGTAGAATCATCTGTGAAGTTTGGCTTAATTTATATCGGTACCGATGATGGAAATATTCATGTAAGTAAGGATGCCGGTAATAACTGGACTAAAATAAGTGGCGGATTACCTAAGCCGGTGCAGGGTATGTATGTAAGCCGTGTTACGCCTTCGGCATTTAAAGAAGGCAGGGTATATGCCACATTAAACGGGTACCGTAATGATAATTTTGGCGCTTATATTTTTATAAGCGAAGATTATGGAACCACCTGGACACAGGTTGGAAATGATCTGCCTTCGGAACCCATCAACGTGCTGACCGAAGATCCAAAAAAAGAAAATATTATTTATGTAGGTACCGATAACGGGTTGTATGCATCATTCAATTTTGGCAAAACATTTATGACTCTGGATAATAACCTGCCCCGTGTGCCTGTGCATGATATTGTTGCACAACAAAGGGAAAATGAACTGGTGATTGGAACTCATGGCCGCAGTATTTACATTGCCAAACTAAAGGATATACAAAAGGCTTATGAAAAAACAGTGGAGGATAAATAAGTAGGTTTCTGAAATTATATGCAGATTACGCTGCCGCCGTGCATGATGAGTGCCTGATTATCGTTCAATGGAATAGTTTTAAAGCCTGCTTTTAAAAGTTCAGTGTTTGCCTTAGCTGCACCTTCAGCAAAATCTGCATTATCCATATGCGGAACAATCACTGCATCTGTTAAGTTCAAACCCTCATAAATTAATACAGGTGCATCTTTAGGGTCATCACCCATCAGGTCAAAAAATTTGGTTGTTGGTCCGGCCATAATTGCTCCTGCACTCCAGCCGGCATATACTTTACCGGAATCAACAAGCTTTTTGATTATCTCATCTGCGCCGCTTTCTTTTAGTATCCAGCATAAATAATAGGTATGGCCGCCACAAAGCCATATTACATCTTTGCCCAGGAGTTTTTCGCTCAATGCTTCTTTTTTGTTGAACCAGTTTCTAAGGTCAACGGGTTCAACTTTATACCCTCTGTCAATCAGCGATTGCCTTATGCCGGGTACCCAATGCTCCGATCCTTCAATTACATCAGTTGCGTTTTCAATACAGGCAAAATGAATATCGCCTGCTTTTTTGTCAACAAGTTTTTCCAACGCTGTAAAATGTTCTTCAGTAAGCGAAAGAGAATAAAGAAAAAGTTTTGGAATACTATTCATTGTATCAAAATTTGTACAGAAAGGTAGTCAATGCAGGTAAAATTTCAAAACGCTGTTGTATAAAAAATCCCGTTCGGTCATTAACCAAACGGGATGAGCATACTATAATTTATTTTTTAACTCAGTTCTGCCATGTCAGGTATATGTTCAACCTTATATTCGCCGGCATCCAGTTTTTTCTTAGTTGCTTCAAATGCGTTAAGTGTTTCTTCAATATCCGCATCGGTATGTCTTGCTGTTGGTATCAGGCGGTAAATAATATCGCCTTTAGGTATAACAGGGTACACTACAATACTGCAGAAGATGTGATAATTTTCCCTCAGGTCCATCACCATGGCAGTGGCTTCGGGTATATCGCCTTTCATAAACACCGGCGTTACCGGGCTGTTGGTATGGCCAATATCAAAACCACGTTCTTTTAAACCGCCTTGTAATTTTTTTACATTGCTCCAGAGTTTTTCTCTCAGCTCGGGCCTTGTTTTTATCATTTCCATACGCTTAAGCATGCCTTCAACCACCATCAGCGGAACGCTCTTTGCAAATATTTGTGAACGGGTGTTGTAGCGCAGGTATTTTATGATGTTTTTATCGCCACAAATAAATCCTCCAAGGCTGCCCAGGCTTTTTACCATCGATGAAAAATAAAGGTCAATATCTTTCTGGCAACCTTGTGCCTGGTCGGCACCCGCGCCGGTTGGCCCCATGTAACCAAAACCATGTGCATCATCAATGAAAATACGGAACTCATATTTTTTCTTCAGCGCACAAATTTCTTTTAAGATACCCTGCTCTCCATCCATACCAAAAACACCTTCGGTAATTAATAAAACACCGCCGCCATTTTTGTTGGCTAATTCAACTGCACGCTTTAATTGTTTTTCGCAGTCTTCAATATCGTTGTGTTTGAAAGCATAGCGGTTGCCCATGTGCAGGCGTACACCATCAACAATACATGCGTGAGATTCGGCATCATATACAATCACATCACGGCGGTTTACCAATGCATCAATACAACTCAACACGCCCTGGTAGCCAAAGTTCAGCAGCATGCAGTCTTCCCGGCTGGTGAATTCGCTGAGCACTCTTTCCAGTTCTTCATGCATGCTGGTATTTCCGCTCATCATACGGGCACCCATGGGATTTCCCAAGCCATATTTCGCCGCAGCTTCGGCATCTGTTTTTCTAATCTCCGGATGATTAACCAAACCCAGGTAATCGTTCAGGCTCCACACAATCATTTCTTTTCCACGAAATTTCATTCTTGGTCCCAGATCGCCTTCCAGCTTAGGGAATGCAAAATAGCCGTGGGCTCTGTCCATATGCTGGCCAATGGGCCCGCCATCTTTAATTAATTTTTCAAAAACGTCCATATGTTTTGTGTTGAATTTTTATTGTAAACAGTTATTATTTGCTTTGGTAACAGGCGCAAATTTACGAATTTGAGACTAAATGCCATAACATTGATATAACATGGATGTTACCGCTAAATCAGGGGCTTAATATTTATCTTTGTTCAAACTTATCATATGCTTCTAAAAAATCTGCTTGCCTCCTTTTTCCTGATGGTTATTTCATTTTCGGCGTTTGCACAAAACAACAAGCCAAAACTGGTTGTGGGCCTTGTGGTTGACCAGATGCGTTGGGATTATTTATACCGGTATCAGGAATTATACGGTGCCAATGGTTTTAAGCGGATATTGAACCAGGGTTTCAGCAATGAAAATGCAATGATACCTTATACCCCTACTTACACAGCCGTTGGACATACCTGTGTTTATACAGGAAGTGTGCCGGCCATTACAGGAATTATTGGTAATGGCTGGTTCGATAAAACAAGCGGCAGGTCGGTTTACTGTACGGAGGATTCTACAGTTTCTACAGTAGGTAGCAATACAACTGCCGGTAAAATGAGCCCAGTGAATATGTGGACGACCACCATCACCGACGAACTCCGCCTCAGCAATAATTTTAAGAGTAAGGTGATTGGTATTTCGTTAAAAGACAGGGGAGCTATTTTACCCGCAGGCCATAGTGCCAATGCGGCATATTGGTACGATGATAAACCAGGCAAATGGATAAGCAGTTCTTATTACATGGAAAAATTACCGGCTTGGGTAGATCAGTTTAATGCAAAGGACCTGCCATCGGTATATATGAGTAAGGACTGGAATACTTTGCTACCCATTAATAAATATGACCAGAGTACTGCCGACGACAAGCCTTATGAAAATAGTCTTAGCGGAGAAAAGAGTCCTGTGTTTCCACATAAACTTTCAACTGTTACCGATGCAAAAAAATATTCAATGTTTAAGACAACACCTTTTTCAGGAACCTACAGTTTTGAATTTGCCAAAGCGGCAATTGAAAACGAAAGCCTGGGAAAAAATACCGTTCCCGATTTCCTGGCATTGAGTATTTCTACACCGGATTATATCGGCCATACATTCGGACCAAACTCAATAGAGGTAGAAGATACTTACCTGCGGCTTGACAATGATATAGCTGATTTCTTAGCTTATCTTGATAAATCAGTTGGCGAGGGTAATTATCTTTTCTTTTTAACTGCTGATCATGGCGTGGCGCATATACCGGGCTTTATGGCCGAGCATAAAATACCTGCCGGTAATTTTAATGATGATAATCTTGCTAAGAAAATAAATGAAAGTATAGATTCAGTCTTCGGCATTAAGAAAGCCATTCAAACGGTTATGAATTACCAGGTTTATCTGAATACTGATCTCATTGAAAAGGAAGGGAAAGATTTAGCTGCCATTAAAAAACTGGTTATAAAAATGATAAAAGAGGAACCCTTTGTAGTTACTGCTTTTGCTACTGAAGACCTTGCGGTAACGGTATTGCCACAACCTCAAAAAGAAATGATGATAAACGGTTATAATCCCAAACGCAGCGGCGATATACAGTTTACAGCCAAACCGGGATATTTTGATGGAGGAACAAAAGGCACAACCCATGGGTTATGGAATCCCTATGATGCACATATTCCCCTGTTATGGTTTGGCTGGAACATTAAACCCGGTAAGAGCAACAGGGAAGTTTACATGACTGATATTGCTCCAACATTGGCTGCTATGTTGCAAATTCAAATGCCGAATGGAACTGTGGGTAAAGTGATAACTGAAGTAATAAAATAAATAGAAACTTATATAAATAAAAAAAGAGCTGAGAAATCAGCTCTTTTTTGTTGGGTTACAAGGATTCGAACCTTGACAAACAGAATCAAAATCTGTTGTGCTACCTTTACACCATAACCCAATATTCCACCTCAATTTTTAATCGGGAGTGCAAATTTAGGATAACAGGGTTTAATTCCCAAAAGGATTTTAAAAAGGCTGTTAGCTTTTAGCCAGTAGGCTTTTGCTGAAAGCTGTGAGCATTTTTTCTTCTTCAGTCAATAGTGCCAATGTTTCATCGATTACTTGAATTGTTCCGATGCCTAATTCCCTGGCAATTAACAATTGCGTTTCAGTTTCAAAACAAGAGCCAAGGGAAATTTCGATAAAACGATAATAATCTTTGTCACTGTTTCTGCTGCTGCCTTCTGCAATATTTGAAGGGATTGAAACACCGGCTCTGTTAATTTGCGAAACCAATCCAAATTTTTCCTGTGTTGGAAATGTTGACGTGAGTTTATAGCAGTTAAGAGCAAGTTGAAAACCTTTCTGCCAGATCTTCAATTCTTTGAAATTTCTCATAAAAGTATTTTTAGAGTGAGGAATAAGACAGGCTGTTAGCAAAGTATTACGTTGTAAACAGTATATTCGAAACCCAAGCTTTAAAACACTTTACGAAATTTTAATGCCGTTGCTAACGGCTAAAAGCTAATTGCTAACAGCTTTTTACTCAGTGTCCTCTTTCTCCTTTAACCCTTTTATCAGATCCAGTGCTTCCGCCACCACATCACACATTATCGTAATTAAAGAACCCGGTTTTACATTATTATATGCATGCATAATGGCCTCTTTTTCATTGTAGATAATCTCTATTGGTATTTCTTTTGGTTGCGTTTCCTTAATACCAGCTACCAGTAAGTTTACAATTTCTTCTGCTGTGCGGCCACGCAGGTTTTTATCCTGGCGGATGATGATCTCATCAAAATATCTTCCCGAAATTTTTCCCAGCTCTTTAATGTCTTCATCCCTTCTGTCGCCGGTGCCACTAATGATGCCAACCTTGGGTTCGCCATCCAGTTTACTTACAAAATCGCAGAGCAGTTCAAGTCCGGCAGGGTTATGGGCAAAGTCAACGAGAAATTGGAAATGTTTGAATTGGAAAAGATTAAGTCTGCCCGGCGTTTGTGTTGATGAAGGAATAAATGTTTGCAGTGCAAGTCTGATATCTTCAATTTCGATATTGCGCCAGAAATAAGTACTTAACACAGCAGGCAGACAGTTCATAATATTATGCACAGCTTTACCGCCATAAGTTACCGGCACATCAATCACTTTTATCACCCTTATCTTCCAGGTACCTTTCATGATGGTGATATAGCCGTTTTCGAAAACAGCTGCATAGCCGCCATCTTTGCAATGGCTGATAATTCTCGGATTATTTTCATCCATGCTGAACAAAGCAATATTGCAGCTCAGTCCATCTCTCATTGCATAAACTAAATCATCCTCGGCATTTAAAATGGCATAACCATGTTTAAAGGTTGTTTCAGGCACTACTGCTTTTACCTTGGCCATCTGTTCCATTGAATCAATACCACCAAGACCGATATGATCGGCGCTGATATTGGTAACAATAGATACATCGCAATTCTGAAAAGCCAGTCCGCTTTTTAAAATGCCGCCACGGGCACATTCCAAAACCGCAAAATCAACAGTCGGATCTTTCAATACAAATTGAGAAGAAACCGGTCCGGTGCAATCACCCTTCATCATTAATTGGTTTTGAATGTACACACCATCGCTGGTGGTATAGCCAACTTTATAACCGGCAGTTTTTGCAATATGTGCAGTAAGTCTTGTTGTGGTTGTTTTACCGTTTGTTCCTGTAATGGCAATAATGGGAATATTTCCGGCACTGCCTTTAGGAAACAACATATCAACTACAGGCTCGGCCACATTACGTGGCAAACCGATGGACGGATCAATATGCATACGGAAACCCGGCGCAGCATTAACTTCCAGGATAGCACCGCCGTTTTCTTTTACGGGGCTTCTTAAATCATTCACCATAATATCAATGCCACAAATATCCAGACCGATAATTTTTGCAATGCGCTCACACATGATGATGTTTGCAGGATGCACTTCATCTGTAACATCCGTGCTGGTTCCTCCGGTAGAAAGATTGGCAGTAGGTTTAAGTAAAACCTGTTCGCCTTTTTTGGGAACAGTTTCTAAAGTATAACCCAAATCATCCAGCATCTTTTGTGTAAACTGATCAACAGTAATTTGCGTTAAAACTTTTTCATGTCCGTATCCACGTCGTGGATCTTTATTCACTTCATCAATCAAATACTGAATATTGTTTTTTCCATCACCAATTACAGCCGCAGGCGTACGTAACGCCGCACAAATAAATTTGTAATTGATAACTAAAATTCTGAAATCGAAACCGGTAATATATTTTTCAACAATTACGCTGCGGCCATATTCTTTGGCAGCAGCAAGTGCTTTGGTCGCCTGCTCCCAGTTTATAATATTTGTGGTATTCCCTTTGCCATGATTACCATCAATCGGTTTTATAACAATGGGATATCCAATGCGGTCAATCACGTCTTTTAATCCTTCTTCTGTTCTTACAACATCACCTTTGGGTACAGGTATCTCTGCAGCATCTAAAAGATTTTTTGTTTCTTCTTTATCACAGGCAATATCCACCGCAATATTTCCGGTGGTACTTGCAATGGTTGCTCTTATTCTTTTTTGATGAACACCATAACCAAGTTGAACCAATGAATGCTTATTCAAACGGATATATGGGATACCTCTCTTAGCCGCTTCATCTACAATACAACCCGTACTGGGCCCAAGCCTGGTGTCTTCACGAATTTCACGAAGTTTCATAATATCATCTGCCATATCATAAGGCACATTATCCGTTAAAGCTTGCGCAACACGTACCGAAGCTTTTGCAGCATAAACTCCTGCATCTTCTTCCATATAACTGATGCACACATAATACTCGCCCTCTTTACCTGTGCCACGGGTGCGGCCAAAGCCGGTATCCATACCGGCAAGTGTTTGCATTTCCAAAGCAATATGTTCAATTACATGGCCCATCCAGGTACCTTCATCTACACGCTCAAAAAATCCGCCACGGGTTCCTACACTGCAACGATGTTCAATCATAGTAGGAAACATCGCTTCAAGCCTTTCCCTGAATCCATCAATTTTATTGGTGGGGCGCTGTTCCATATCTTCCAGGTCCAGCTTCATCTGTATCAGTTTGGTGCGGCGTACGCTCCAGTAGTTTGGGCCTCTCAGCACTTTAATTTCAACAATCTTCATAAATAAAACAGTTTTGTGTTTGGCGTTTGTAGTTTTTTGTTTCCGTCATTTGCTTTTCATAGCATCATAGTTGTGTCACTCACTTGTACTGCATACCAGCTGGCAACTTTCAACATAGCAAAGAAAAATCTGTGATTCTGTGTTTCCGTGGCAATTTAATGGAAATTACCAAAATCATCTTGCTTTGCAAAAAACAAAATTTGTACATTGTAATGCTAAATTTAAGAGTATGAGAGATCGTCGTTCGTTTATTCAAAAGATGGGATTATTATCTGCAGCAGCCGTTACATCTGCTGTGTTACAACCTGCCTGGAGCAGTAATTTGCACACAGCTTTAAAAAACAGTGAATTAATTCCTCCATCGGAGCTGGCAAGTGATGAAGACTTCTGGCATTATGTACAACAATCCTATACCATCGCCCCTAATTTTATCAATCTGAATAATGGCGGCGTATCTCCTGCACCAAAATCAGTTGCCGATGCCATGAAGACGAATTACGATATCAGCAACCAGGCACCCAGTTATTTTATGTGGCGTGTGCTGGATGCAGGCCGTGAACCACTTCGTAAAAATTTGGCACAATTGGCCGGTTGCGATGCTGAAGAGATTGCACTGCACCGCAATGCATCCGAAGCTTTGGAAACTGTAATTTTTGGTATCGAATTAAAACCCGGTGATGAGGTGGTATTGACCAAACAGGATTATCCCAATATGATTGGCGCCTGGCAACAGCGGGAAAGGAGAGAAGGTATCAAATTAGTTTGGGTGAATCTGGAACTGCCCAGCGAAGATGAAAGTTATCTTGTAAAAAAATATACCGATGCATTCACATCCAAAACAAAAGTTGTACAGATAACGCACATGATAAACTGGATAGGACAAAAAATGCCTGTGCGTAAAATTGCAGATGAAGCAAAGAAAAAAAATATTGATGTGCTGGTAGATGGTGCTCATACTTTTGCCCATTTCGAATTTTTAATACCCGACCTCAATTGTGATTATTTTGGAACCAGTCTGCACAAATGGCTGGGGGCTCCAATTGGCACAGGGTTCCTGTATGTGCGTAAAGAAAAAATTAAAAGTACATGGCCCTTGTTTGGAGCAGGCGATAAGGAAGAAGATAATATACGCAAGTTTGAACATTTAGGCACCCGGCCTTTTTATATTGAAGAAGCCATTGACAAGGCCATTGACTTTCACGATATGATCGGCAGCAAAAGAAAAGAGGAGCGGTTGCTTTATCTGAAGAATTACTGGATGAATAAAGTAAAAGATATTCCCAAAGTAAAACTGCATACATCGTTTAAAAAGGAATTTGGTTGTGCCATTGGCCTGGTAAGTGTGGATGGTAAAGAACCTTCGTCGTTAGATAATTTTTTATGGAACAATTATAAGATACATACTGTAGGGATTTTTTGGGAAAACATTAAAGGAGTGCGTATAACACCCAATGTTTATACCAGCACAAAAAATTTAGACAGGTTGGTGGAGGGCATTGAAAAGTTTGCCAAATCCTGATTTTCTGCTTAATTAACAACAGTTGATAAATAGTAAAGGGCAGGCAAACACGATTTCCCTTATTTTTGCGTTAATCATAAAAAGAGTAAATGCAATTTGCTAAAGGAAAACTAATAGCGATTGGTGGGGCAGAAGATAAAGGGACCGACCTTGAGACCGGAAAGATCCAACGCAATAACCTCAATTTTTTTGAACTCGGAATCCTCACCCGTGTTGTGGAAGAAGCTGGCGGGCCGTTGCGCCGCATTGAAGTGATAACCACTGCCAGCATGATACCTTACGAAGTTGGCGATAATTACATGGACGCTTTTGGAAGAATTGGCTGCACCGATATTGGTGTAATGCATATCCGTAACCGGGCCGATGCTGCAAACTCCGAATACCTGGATCGCATCAGTACCTGCGACGTGGTCATGTTCAGCGGGGGTAACCAACTGCGGCTGAGCAGTACATTTGGCGGCACAGGTTTTTTCCAGAAAATTATGGATCGCTATAAAAATGAAGAAAATTTTATAGTAGCGGGAACCTCGGCAGGTGCCATGGCTATGAGCAATACCATGATCTATGAAGGTAATGCCACACGTGCTCATTTAAAAGGCGAAGTAAAAATTACAACAGGGCTTGGCTTTATGAATGATGTGATCTTTGATTCGCATTTTGAAAAGCGTGGCAGGTTTGGAAGACTTGCGCAGGCAGTTGCTGCAAATCCATCCTGCATCGGTATTGGGCTCGGTGAAGATACCGGCATGATAGTTACCAATGGTAATAGAATGGAAGCTATTGGCAGTGGCCTGGTAATGATACTCGACGGGCACGATATATTGCACTCCAATATTGCCGATATACCCGACGGCAACCCCATCAGCCTGCAAAACCTTAAAGTACATTTTTGCGAACATGGAAACGGCTACCTGGTGAAGGAAAGAAATTTTTTAATGGAGGTGAGTAAAGACTCGGTCATCAAAAAGCAGGTTGATGTTAAATAAAACAGCACTTTCAATATGATAACTTATAAGATTTCTAAACCACCATTTGTACCGGTTAATAAATCAAGATGTTGTAAGATGCTTTTTCTTTTTAACTTCCAGTTGTGAACCGGAAAAAATTTATTCAGCAGTCTTCGCTTGCGTCTGCATCACTCTTACTCAGTAAATATTCATTTGCAGAATGGAATAATGATTTCCCGGTTGTGAGGGTTCCCGAAAATCAACGCAAATTTAAAAGCCCTGCGGTTGATAAACTGATTGCCGAAATAAAAAAGAACATCGGCAATAAAGAAATTGCATGGCTATTTGAGAACTGTTTCCCCAATACATTAGATACTACGGTTGATTTTGAGATCATCGATGGCAGGCCTGATACATTTGTAATTACCGGCGATATAGATGCCATGTGGTTGAGGGATTCCTCGGCACAGGTTTGGCCTTACCTGCCGCTGATGAAAGATGATAAGAACTTACAGGAACTTATCAAAGGTGTTATTAACCGGCAGGTAAAATGCATTTTAAAAGATCCTTACGCCAATGCTTTTTATAAAGATGAAACAAAGATCAGCGAATGGAAGGATGATAAAACAGAAATGAAAGCGGGAGTTCATGAGCGCAAGTGGGAGATAGACAGTTTGTGTTACCCGATAAGGTTGTCTTATGGTTACTGGGGAGAAACTGGCGATCTATCAGTGTTTGATAATGATTGGCAGAAGGCAATGCGATTGATTATAAAAACTTTTAAAGAACAACAACGTTTTGAAAATAATGGCCCTTATAAATTTGAAAGAACAACAAGCTGGGCAACAGATAGTGTGCCGTTAGGTGGGTATGGTTATCCGGTAAAATCAAATGGATTAATTTGTTCTATGTTCAGGCCAAGTGACGATGCAACCGTTTTCCCGTTTTTAATTCCCAGCAACCTGTTTGCGATAGGCGCTTTAGGATGGTTAGATATTCTTCTGCGGCAACTAAAAATTAAAACTGCCCTTATTGATGAAGCAAAGGAATTGTATGGCCAAATTGCGAAAGGAATTATAGATTGCTCAACAATGGAGCATAAAGAGTTTGGACAAATTTATGTTTTCGAAACCAATGGTTTGGGAAGTATTAATTTAATGGATGATGCTAATGTTCCTTCCTTGTTGTCAATAACTTATTTGCTGACAAAGTGGTGGGATGATGATGAATACCAAAATACCCGTCGTTTTTCCTTGTCTTCTTCAAACCCTTTTTTCTTCAAGGGCAAAGCAGCCGAAGGTATTGGCGGACCACATGTGGGTATGGATTATATCTGGCCCATGAGTATTATCATGCGGGGTTTAACAAGCACTGATGATAAGGAAATAAAACTGTGCTTAGATATGTTACAGAAAACCCATGCAGGTACCGGGTTTATGCATGAGTCGTTTCATAAAGACGATGCAACTAAATACACCCGTAAATGGTTTGCCTGGGCCAATACTTTGTTTGGCGAATTTGTATGTAAGGTTTATAAAGAAAGACCACATTTATTAAATTAAAATTTTCAGGAAATGAAAACTATGTTATTTGCTCTATTGTTTTGTTCAATTGCCGCTTTTATGCCCGTTACTAAAAAGAAAAAAATTGTTTTCTTTGGCGACTCCATTACAGCAGCTGCCATAAAGCCGGGTGGGTATATTGTAAAAATGGATTCTATGCTTGCCTTGCAGGGCAAGGCCGAACAATATGAATTGATTGGTGCCGGTATAAGCGGCCATAAAGTTTATGACCTGTATTTACGAATGGAAGATGATGTGCTGAGCAAGAATCCTGATATGGTGGTTATCTATATCGGTGTAAATGATGTATGGCACAAACGTACTTCGGGCACCGGAACTGATGTAGACAGGTTTGAAAAATTTTATCAGGCCATGATAAATAAACTGAAAGAGAAAAATATACAGGTGATCCTTTGTACTCCTGCCACAATAGGAGAGAAAACTGATTTCAGTAACCCGCTCGACGGTGATATGAATGAATACAGCAAGATAATAAGAGGACTTGCAAAAAAGAATAGTCTGCCTGTTGTGGACCTTCGGAAACTATTTCTGGAGTATGACCTAATAAATAATCCTGACAATAAGACCAACGGGATACTTACAACTGATGGTGTTCATTTAAATGCGAAAGGCAACCAGTTTGTTGCCGAAGAAATGTGGAAAGTTATACAGTTGTTTTAGACAGTTACGACCCTGTTATTTGAATATGGTAGCTATGCTGAAAATTTTACTGTCTGTCTGTCCCGAAATCTTTCAGGACTGACAGCTTTTTAAACTGTTGCATTATCTAAAATCGCCGGCTTTTGTTTTCTTTAAAAAATGATTAACTTCATTCCTCTGCTCACCTCTTCTGCCACAATTTTTATTTCTTTTAACTCACCAATAAAATAAAATTGTATGAAACTCTTACAAAGGCAAATGTTATTATTTGCATCGGTATTCGTTTTAACCATTGCAGCCTGCACGTCAAAAAAGGTAGAAGAAAAAGCACCTGCCATTGCTGTGGAAGATTTTTTTAAAAACCCCGAGAAATTCAGTTTCCGTATTTCACCCGATGGTGAATACATTTCGTACCTGGCACCACATAACGGGCATACCAATGTGTTTGTACGCAAAATTGCCGACAGTAATGCCATTGCAGTAACCAACGACACGGTACGGAATGTTTATCAATACCGCTGGAAAGGGAACCGCATTTTGTATTTACAGGATGTTGGCGGTGATGAAAATTTTCAACTTTTTTCGGTAAATAATGATGGCAGTAATTTAAAACCATTAACGCCTTTTCCAAAAGTAAGAAGTATGATACTGGATGACTGGAGCCAGATTGCCGGAAAAGAAAATGAAGTGATGATAGGTATGAACAAAAGAGACAATCGTTTCTTTGATCCTTACAGTCTCAATATTCAAACTGGAGAATTGAAGGTGCTGTTTCAAAATGATTTTAATTACGATAGTTGGTTTACCGACCACACGGGAATCATCAGGATGGCTTCAAAAACTGATGGGGTTAATACAACCTTTTATCACAGGGCAACTGAAGCAGTTCCCTTCGATTCCATACTCACAACTACATACAAAGACAATTTTAATATCCAGTTTTTTACTTTCGATAACAAAAACATTTATGTATCCAGCAATATTGGCCGTGATAAAAATACCATAGTTGAATATGACCTGGCCACAAGAAAAGAAGTGAAAGAAATATATGCTAACCCTGACTATGATGTTGACGGGCTGGATTATTCAGAAAAAAGAAAAGTACTTACGGCAGCATATTATACATCATGGAAAGGAGAGGAGCATTTCCTGGATAAAGAATCGGAAGCAGATTATAATAAGATGAAGGAAAAGTTTAAAGGTTACGAGATTGGCATTTATGGAAATAATAATGCCGAAGATAAATTTGTAGTATGGACAGGTAATGATAAAGTGGCAGCTAAATATTATTACTTCGATAAGAAAACAGGCGAAACAAAATTTCTTGCAGATGCATTTCCCTGGCTTAAAGAAGAAAATATGGCAACCATGAAACCTGTAGAATATAAGTCAAGAGATGGATTGACCATTCACGGGTACCTTACTTTACCAAAAGGTTACGAAGCAAAGGGATTACCTGTTGTAATTAATCCACATGGCGGCCCATGGGCCAGGGATGATTGGGGCTTTAATACCGAAGCACAAATGTTTGCAAACCGTGGCTACGCAGTGTTGCAGATGAATTTCCGGGGCTCAACCGGATATGGAAAAGAGTTTTGGTTAAAAAGCCAGAAGCAGTGGGGTAAGACTATGCAGGATGATATTACAGATGGAGTAAACTGGCTGATAAAAGAAGGAATTGCCGATCCGAAACGGGTGGCTATTTATGGAGGCAGCTATGGCGGCTATGCAACACTGGCAGGAGTGGCGTTCACACCTGATCTGTATGCATGTGCTGTGGATTATGTAGGTGTGTCAAACATGTTTACATTTATGAAAACCATTCCGCCTTATTGGGAGCCTTACAAAGCTATGTTTCACGAAATGGTTGGCGATCCGGTAAAAGACAGTGCCTTGCTGGCCGAAGTATCTCCGGCTTTACATGCAGGAAATATTAAAACACCTTTGTTTGTAGCTCAGGGTGCAAATGATCCCAGGGTTAATAAAGCAGAGAGTGACCAGATGGTAGAAGCATTAAAGAAAAGAGGAGTAGCAGTTGAATACATGGTGAAGGATGATGAAGGACATGGTTTTGCCAATGAAGGAAATCGTATTGAATTTTATAAAGCGATGGATAAGTTTTTTGATAAGTATCTTTCGGGTAAACCTATCGAGCCTAAAAAACAGTAATTACAATTTAATAAAAAAGGCATCCTGGTAAAACGGGATGCTTTTTTTATTGACTTTGTTGAAGCAAAATAAAATGTGAAATGTATAAGGCTAAAATGAATTACTGCTGCAGTTAGTTATTGACCCGGGTATTTGAACTTGCTATTGTCGTATACTTCATCTTTATTTTTAAAAATCTTTTTTCAAAATATTGGTACGAAAGCCAGGAAATGATAATAGTAACACCTGTTACAAGTGTATAAACCAGTATATACTTTAATAAATCAGGCATGGTTAATTCTTTCATCATCCTGCCCGCAAAGAAAATGATCAATGGGTGAATAACATACATGCCATAGGAAATCTTTCCCAGGAAATCGCAGAGTTTGTTATCTAAATTAATCAACCTGTTTTTAACCGTGATTTGCCCAACGATGAGCATCACAGTAACTACACTCACAATTTCATGATCAATGACGGAAGCAATATGAAATACATTTATCAGCAGCAACAACACAATAAACCATGCAAATGCCTGTGTTATTTTAGAAGTGAATACTTTTAAAAACAACGGATGTTTATTAAAATACAAAATGGCGCCAAGGCTTCCAATGAGCATACAATCGAACCGTACCACGTTGAAGCAGGCAGCAATAATTGTTTGCGGGAATAAAAAATGAAATGCAAGTTTTAAAATGATAAACAGGCCTATAAATGCAATTACAAAATGCGTCAGCCGTTTTTTTATTTTTTTTACAACCCAGGGCCAGAACAGGTAGTATTGCTCCTCCACACCAAGCGACCAGTAGTGTCTCAGAAAGGGCAATGTTGTTTCTGCAATGTGCGGAATGTTTTCGAGGATAAAAGGAAAATTGGCCGCAAAAAAAATATACATCAGCAATACAGAACCGTTAAACCTGAACCCAAAATAAAAGATCAACCCCAACACAACAGCCAGGTATAGATAATACAAAGGCCAAATCCTCAGTATTCTTCTGAAATAAAAATTCCTGATATTGATTTCCTGCTTTTGTTTTTCGGCAAGCAGTAAATAGGTGATTAAAAATCCGCTTAAAGAAAAAAAGATGGTTACCCCAAAACCAGCCATGGAAAACCCCCTGGGCGAACCATCAGCAAGTGTTCCCATAATGTATGGGTCTAAATTAAATGCTGCAAAATCGGCGGTGAGATGAAAAACAACAACAGACAAAGCCGCCAATGCCCTTAATCCATTCAGCCCCGGAAAGAATATTGGTTTATTACTGTTCATGAAATGCACCAGTGCTTAATTACCGATGAAGACATTGGTAATGCTGCCAGGCTGTATTATTTGCAGGTTATTAAATAATAATTCTTTTTACCTTTTTGTAACAGGATATACCTGCCGTGAAGCAGAAAGCTTTCGTCAAGTTTTAAATCAACAGCATCTACCTTCTTTCGGTTAATGCTTACCCCGCCGCCCTGTATCATTTTCCTGGCTTCACCTTTACTGGGGAATACAGTTGTTTCGGCTAAAAAACTGACTACATCAATGCCTGCAGTAATTTTTTCTTTTGCGTATTGCGATTTTTGAACACCTTCCATCCCTTCCAAGTCATCCACACTCAGGCTTTCGGCTGTAGCATGCTGGCTGGCAAAAAGTTTCTCAGTTGTTTCAATTGCCTTATCATATTCATCCTGCCCATGCACAAAAATGGTTACTTCCTTGGCCAGTGTTTTTTGTAAAACTCTTTTCGATGCATCTTTTATCTGTTCAGCAATTAAATCATTTATTGTTGGCTCATCTAAGAAAGTAAAGATCTTTATCCATGCTTCCGCATCATTGTCATTGGCATTTAACCAGAACTGGTAAAACTGGTATGGGGTGGTTTTATCTGCATCGAGCCAGATATTTCCCTGCTCGGTTTTTCCAAACTTACCGCCATCGGCTTTTTTTATCAGCGGGCTGGTAAAGGCAAAAGCTTCGCCTCCACATTTTCTTCTGATGAGTTCTGTACCTGTTACAATATTTCCCCACTGGTCGCTGCCGCCCATCTGCAGTCTGCATTTTTTATTCTGATACAGCCAGTAAAAATCATAGCCCTGTACCAACTGATAGGTAAATTCTGTAAAACTCATGCCGGCCTCTCCTTCAAGCCTTTTCTTCACACTGTCTTTTGCCATCATGTAGTTTACAGTGATATGTTTTCCTGTATCCCTGATAAAATCTAAAAAACTGATTTCCTTAAACCAATCATAATTATTGGCCATCTCTGCTGCATTGGGTTTGCTTTTATCAAAGTCTAAAAAACGCTCAAGCTGTGCTTTTACTCCTGCTACGTTTTTATTCAGCACATCTTCACTCAATAAGTTCCGCTCTTCACTTTTACCACTGGGGTCGCCAACCATACCCGTGGCCCCTCCAACAAGTGCAATTGGTTTATGCCCTGCCTTTTGCAAATGTACCAGCAGAATAATCTGTACCAGGCTGCCAATATGCAGGCTGTCGGCAGTAGGGTCAAACCCAATATAAGCGGTGGTCATCTCCTTGTCTAAATGTTCTTTGGTTCCGGGCATAATGTCCTGAATCATTCCTCTCCACTGAAGTTCGTCTATTAAAGGCCTCATATGCTAAAAAATGGTTGGCGGTAGTATTAAAAAAATTGTTCGGGTTTTGGCAAAAATGCTTATAAAAAATGAGAATGAAATAAGTTTTGTAGTATAAATAGTAATAAATGAAACCTGTTCAGTAATTTATACGTATTTAAACAGGCATCCTTTTTAGTTTAAAAGGCGTCTTAAAATCAACGAAACCACATTTTCCTGAATCGCATAAAATAAATACAGCATACGAGGTTATAATTGCATTTTTAAAGCTTAATTTTATATTGATATATAGGCACAATTTACCAAGTATAATTACGTTTATGTAACATCTACCTTGTAAAATTCTATTACCATCAAGAAATTATTATGAGAATTAATGCTTACATATGTTTACTGATACTGCTGCTTTCGCCAATATTAGGCTTTTCACAGTTACGAAAATATTCAAATGAATTCTTGAACATTGGTGCCGGTGCCAGGGGCCTCGCCATGGGCGGTGCACAGGTTGCTTCGGCAAATGATGCTACTGCCGGTTACTGGAACCCTGCAGGATTAATGGGCATTAAAGAATATCCCAATGTGGGTATCATGCATGCCGAATATTTTCAGGGAATTGCCAAATATGATTATTTGTCGGCGGCAAAACCTATCCAGGATCATAAAAGAGCGATCGGGTTTTCAATACTCCGTTTTGCTGTTGATGATATTCCAAATACACTTTTTTTAGTTGAACCCGACGGAAGGGTTAACTATGAGAATATTCAATCTTTTTCCACAGCCGATTATGCTTTCCTGGTTTCTTTTGCACAGAAAATAAAAGAAACAGAAAAGCAAAGAATAAGCTTTGGCTTAAATGCAAAAGTAATTTACCGTAAGGTTGGTAAGTTTGCTTCGGCCTGGGGATTTGGGCTGGATGCCGGTTTGCAGATGCATGGTGAGAAATGGCATGTCGGCGTTGTTGCCCGTGACATTACAACCACTTTCAATGCCTGGTCATTTAAATTTACAGAAAGGGAGAAGGAAGTTTTGTATCTCACAAAAAATGATATTCCTGTAAAATCAACCGAGCTTACAGCGCCACGTCTTATCATTGGTGGTGGATATGATTTTAAACTGGGAAAATCGGTAAGTCTTATGGCAGAGGCAAATGTTGATGTAACATTTGATGGCAAAAGAAATACAGTGTTGAGTGGTAATACAATCAGTATAGATCCTCATATAGGCCTGGAAGCAAATATTAAAGATGTATTCTTTGTAAGAGGAGGGATTACTAATTTTCAACAGTCATTTAGGGATGGTGATAGTACCAATGAGAAAAAAGTATGGATTTACCAGCCAAGTGCAGGTGCCGGATTTAAAATAAAGAATGTAATGATAGATTATGCGTTTACAAATCTTGCCAACCAAAATAACCCGTTATATACCCATATATTTTCCCTGCGTTTTAATCTCGTAGGAAAAAAAGAATCTGAATAAAAAATAATTTAAGAATCAGTATGAAAAAATTTTTATTAATACCCGTTGTATTGTTGCTGGCTGTTACCGGTTATGCTCAGTTAAATAACAGCTGGATTGATTACAGTAAAACCTATTATAAATTTAAGCTTGCAAAAGATACACTCTCCCGTATTAACCAACCTGTTTTGGCAGCAGCTGGTTTAGGATCGGTACCTGCAGAACATTTTCAGTTGTGGCGTAACGGAAAACAGGTACGTTTGTTTACTTCGGTGCCTTCGGGAATAATGAGCAGCGGCGATTTTATGGAGTTTTGGGGAGAATTGAATGACGGTAAACCAGACAGGGCATTGTACCGTAATCCTGATTACCAGCTGGATGACAGGTATAGCCTTGAAACTGATACAGCAGCTTATTTTCTTACTGTAAATCCTGCCGGAGGTAACCTCAGGTATGTTACAGCTCCCAATAACACAGCTACAAATACATTACCTGCAGATCCATATTTTATGCGGCGCATAGAAACACATTACAAGGATCAGATCAATAAGGGTTATGCGGCTGTTATAGGCGAGTATGTTTATTCTTCGTCTTATGATATAGGCGAAGGATGGACAAGTGCTAATGCCTTGCCCTGCTGTGCACTTTCTAAAGTACTGCTGAATACAAATCTGTACAGTGCAGGACCTGCCAACAGCATTACGTTTACCTATACGGCAGCAGGAAATGCGTTAAATCCAAGAGAAGTGGTTGTGCGGCTTTCAAATACAACTGTTGCACAAAAGCCAATGCCTTATTTTAATTATTTAAAAGATACCATAAGAAATTTACCACTTTCGGTTTTTTCAGGCCCGTCATTTTTGGGAGTCAGCATTAATGGAAACTCATCAGTAGTCAGCGATCGCATAGTGGTCAGCAATTTTTCTGTAACCTATCCGGCCACTTTTAATTTTAACAACGAAAAGAATTTCTATTTTGAGTTAAAGGATAATACCCTGGGTAATTACCTGGTGATAACAAATTTTAATAGTAACGGTATTGCACCGGTTTTGTACGATTATAATAACGGAAAAAGAATTATTGGCGATATAAGTACCGCCGGCCAGGTAAAATTTGCATTGGACCCATCATCAGATATTTTACGCAGGTTTAACCTGATGAGCGGCGATGTTTCAAACATCAACCTGGTGTCGGGTCTTACAACTAGGAATTTTACGAATTACGCTGTTGCTGCAAACCAGGGCGATTACCTGATTATCAGTAATCCGGTTTTATATAATAACGGGTCGGGTGTAAACAATGTAGAATTATACCGCCAGTACCGTAGTTCGGCAGTTGGAGGTGGATTTAATGGAAAGGTCTACAATATTGATGAGTTAAATGACCAGTTTGGATTTGGTATAAAAAAACATCCATCAGCAATCCGGGATTTTATCCAGTATGCAAATCAGCAATTCAGCCCATCACCTAAATATGTATTTATTATAGGCAGGGCTATCAGCTATATTGATTATACAGTAAACCAGGCAAGCCCTATTGCAGAACAGTTAGACCTGGTACCAACTTTTGGCTGGCCCGCTTCCGATATATTACTCTCCTGTGCACCGGGTACAAATGTCCCTTTAATACCTATTGGCCGCCTTGGGGCTATTAACGGCACCGAAGTTGGTATTTACCTGGATAAGATGAAAGAATATGAGCAGGTTCAGATGTCTCCCGGACAAACTGTTGCCAATAAGGCCTGGATGAAGAATATGCTGCATACCATTGGCGGATCAGACAGTGTTGAAAATGCGCAGTTTGGTGTTTACATGAATGGCTATAAAAATATCATACAGGATACCTTTTATGGGGCACGTGTAGAAACTTTTGCAAAGACATCGGTTTCAGCAATTGAACAACAGCAAAGCCAGCGTATTGCCGATATGTTTCAGGAAGGACTTAGTTATGTTAAATACTTTGGTCACTCATCGTCCAATGAATTAGCCATCAATTTAAACTATCCCGAAAATTACCAAAATGCAGGCAAATACCCTTTCATGCATGTGAGTGGTTGTACAGTAGGTAATTTTTTCACCTTTAATACAAACCGCATAAATGGATATGCCGGGATGTCATTATCGGAAAAATATGTAATACTCAACCAAAAAGGTGCTATTGGTTTTTTGGGCAGTACACATTTTGGTATTGCACCATTCCTTAATTTTTATAATACCGAATACTATAAAAAGATTGGATACGATATGTATGGTAATACAATCGGCAACCAGATAAAAGCCAACCTGCAGTATTTGGGAGCCAATCCAACAAGCCTTGATTTTTATACCAGATTACACCTTGAAGAAGTTAACCTGCATGGCGATCCGGCTTTAAAACTTAATACATTTGCAAAACCAGATTATGTTATAGAAGATCAATTGATAAAGTTTACACCAAGCATTATTTCGGTAGCCGACCAGAGTTTTAAACTGGATATAAAAATGCTGAATCTGGGAAAAGCAATAAGAGACTCAATCAGGGTAACCGTAAAGCAAAAATTACCTAACGATACTATCAGGGTTTTATACGACAAGGTCATTCCAGCAATATTGAATAATGATTCACTAAGCCTTATTGTACCTATCAATCCATCAACAGATAAAGGGCTAAACAAGTTGCTGGTTTCACTGGATGTAAATTACCGTGTTGATGAAATTTCTGAGTCGAATAATGACCTGATTAAGGATTTTTACATTTTTGAAGATGAATTACGTCCTGTTTCACCTTATAATTATTCTATTGTTAATCAGCAAAACTTAACCTATTATGCCAGCACTGCAAACCCGTTAAGCAGTCAGCGGCAATATGTTATGGAAGTAGATACAACCGAACTATATAACTCGGCGTTTAAAAAAACGTACAATCTTACAGGGGGCGGCGGTATTGTTGAATTTAAACCAGGTAACATTAGTTTTACCGACAGTACAGTATATTATTGGAGAACTTCCACAGTTCCTGCTGCCGGAAGCAGTTATATATGGAACAGCAGTTCGTTTATTTATTTACCAAACAGCACCGGCGGATTTAACCAGTCGCATGCTTTCCAGCATCAGAAATCTGCAATGAAGGATATTGAATATAGTTCAGCTAATAGCTGGGATTTTCACAAATCGCAGGTTGCAGTAAAATTAAAGAATGGTGTTTTTCCAACGGCTGCCAATCTTGCCCAGGACTGGGAAGTGGTAGTAGATGGTGCCGTTACTGTACAAAGTATTTGTACCGTTAATGGAATGGTATTTTTTACTGTATTTAACCCGATAGATTTTAAACCGGTGTTGAATGTATTGAGTGGCCCGGGTCGATTTGGAAGTGATCCCGTTTGTGGTGTCACCCGGAGGTATAGTTTTAATTATACAACCTTAACCCAGGCAAAAAGAATAGCAGCGGTGAATTTCCTGGATCAGATTCCCAATGGGTATTATGTTGTTGCCATGAATCTGGCAAACTCTGTTCCTGCCAACAACACCTTTGCCGCCGATTGGCAGGCCGATACGCTTGCTATGGGATCAGGTAATTCTTTGTACCATCGACTTAAAAATGCAGGCTTTCTGGAAATAGATTCATTTAACAGGCCAAGGGCGTTTAATTTCATGTATAAAAAGCAGGACAATTCCTTTGTTCCGGTTTATAAAATGTCGGCCGGAATAACCGATAAGGTTGTACTGGACGTATCTGCCCCTTCAACAAAAGGATCGGGTACTATTACTTCTCCATTATATGGTCCTGCCGTTTCCTGGTCTCAGTTTCACTGGCGGGGTAAACCTCTAGAAACCACACCCGGCGATTCGGTTTCATTTAAAGTCATCGGTGTAACTGCGGCAGGTACCGAAACAACTTTATATACGGTTGATTCAACAATTAAGGATCTGGATATTTCTGCAATAGATGCCACACAATACCCTTACCTGAAACTTCAGATGTTTAATAAGGATACCATATTAGGTACTCCTTACCAGCTAAGGTACTGGAGAGTAAATGGAACTTACGTACCTGAAGGTTCAGTTGCCCCAAATATTCTTTTTGCGATGAAAGATACAGCAGAGCAAGGCGAAATGGTTGACTTTAAACTGGCATTTAAAAATTTCAGCCAGGCAAATTTTGCCGATAGCATGAAGATTAATTTCACTATTACCGACAGGAACAACAATCCTACACAGATCACACTGCCAAAAGGTAAAGTGCTTGTTATTGGCGATACACTGGTAATTAATTATAAAATAGATACCCGTAATTATCCAGGTTCAAATACTGTTTTTGTGGAAGTGAACCCAAATAACGATCAACTGGAACAGTACCACTTTAATAATGTACTGTACAAGGAATTATTTGTAAAGGCTGATAATTTTAATCCTTTGCTGGATGTTACTTTCGATGGGGTACATATCCTTAACCAGGATATTGTTTCTGCCAAACCACATATCCTCATTAACCTGAAAGATGAAAACCGCTTCCTGTCATTAAGTGATACGGCCTATATAAAAGTACAGGTGCGTTTCCCTGACGGGTCGCTACGCAATTACAGTTTTGGCGACAGTATGCGCTTTACGCCGGCCAATTTATCAACAGGTAATAATTCAGCAACAATTGATTTTATGCCTTATTTCCCCGAAGATCCTAACAATCCCGAACCTGTATATGAATTGATTGTTTCCGGACGGGATGTGATTGGTAATACAGCTGGCGCAATAGAATATCATGTTGCATTTAAAGTGATTACTAAAGCAATGATATCTAATCTGCTGAATTATCCGAATCCGTTTACCACTTCTACAGCCTTTGTATTTACTATTACCGGCAGCGAAGTGCCTCAGAATATGCGGATACAGATATTAACCATAACCGGTAAAGTGGTACGGGAAATTACCATTGATGAACTGGGGCCACTACATGTAGGCCGAAACATTACAGAATATAAATGGGATGGAACAGATACCTATGGTTCAAAACTGGCCAATGGTGTTTACCTGTACAGGGTGCTCACTAATTTAAACGGCAAATCGCTTGATAAGTATAAAGCCGATGGTGACAAGACCGATAAATTTTTTACAAAAGGATACGGAAAAATGGTACTCATCAGGTAAACTGATTACTAATAAAACCCAAAAGGCTGCCTGCAACGGGCAGCTTTTTTTATTTAGTTACCTTTGCAAAAAAAATATTCAACATGGCTAAAATAGCTATCAATATAGCCACAGGAAGTTTACAACAGGAAGAAATAATAGTAGGTATAGATCTGGGAACAACCAACAGCCTGGTTGCCATCATTCATCCCGAAAGTAAAAAACCGGTTGCATTAAAAGAGCATAACGGTAATTCACTGGTGCCTTCGGTAATTCATTTTTCTGATGATAAAAATGTTGTTGTTGGGGAGGAAGCAAAACAATTTCTTGTTACTGATCCTGCAAATACAATCTTTTCGGCAAAACGCTTAATGGGCAAAACATATAATGATGTAAAAAATAATTCAAATTCGCTGGCTTATAAAATTATTGATGATGAAAACAGGCTGGTAAAAGTGCAGGTGGGCAGTACATTCTATTCACCGGTTGATCTGTCGTCATTAATATTAAAAGAGTTAAAAAAACAGGCAGAGCATATTTTAAAAACTCCGGTAAGTAAAGCGGTAATAACAGTGCCTGCTTATTTTAACGATGCCCAGCGGCAGGCAACCCGTGATGCAGGTAAACTGGCCGGATTGGATGTACTGCGTATTATCAATGAGCCTACTGCAGCAAGCCTTGCATATGGTTTTGGGTTAAGCAAGGAAGAAGCAAAAACAGTTGCAGTGTATGATCTTGGTGGAGGGACTTTTGATATTTCGATTTTGAATATTACGGGCGGTGTTTTTGAAGTGTTGTCAACCAATGGAGATACTTACCTGGGCGGCGATGATTTTGATGCAGCACTGGTTGATTACTGGATTAAGGAAAATAATTTTAAAGGAGATGAATCAACACACCGCCAGGTGCTGCGGTTAAAAGCCGAGGAAGCAAAAAAACATTTATCACTTAATGATTTATTTGAAACAGAATATGCAGAAATTGATCTTAGGGTCAGTAAAAATAAATTTGAAGAAATTATAAAACCAATTGTTGAAAAAACAATTAATTCATGCAGCAATGCGTTAAAAGATGCCGGGATAAAAAAGAATACCATTGATGAAATTATCATGGTTGGCGGCAGTACCAGGGTGCCGCTGGTTAAAGAAATGGTAAGCGGATTTTTCGGCAAAAAATTAAACGATACCGTACATCCGGACGAAGTAGTTGCATTGGGAGCGGCTATACAGGCAGATATTTTAGCAGGTAACACAACTGATTTGTTACTGCTGGATATTACGCCTCTATCGCTTGGCCTGGAAACCATGGGAGGCCTGATGGATGTATTATTGCCCCGCAACTCGAAAATACCTACTAAGGCAAGCAGGCAATACACCACTTACAAAGACGGACAAAGCGGCATGAAGATTTCAGTTTACCAGGGCGAAAGGGATATGGTAAAAGATAACCGCCGTCTGGCCGAATTTAATTTAACCGGTATTCCCGGTATGCCGGCAGGTATGCCCAAAGTGGAAATAAGTTTTTTGATAAATGCTGATGGGATACTGGTGGTAAATGCAAAGGAATTGCGAAGCAGTGTGGAGCAATCGATTGAAGTAAAGCCACAATATGGTTTGTCGGATGAAGATGTAGAGAAAATGCTGCTGGATTCGATGGAACATGCCAAAGAAGATATGGACATCCGTGCTTTAACCGAAGCAAAAACAGAAGCTGAGCAATTATTGCAAACCACCGAAAAATTTCTGCAAAAGAATTTCGAAAGTTTAACAAAGGAAGAAGTAACGGCAACATCACTTGCCATGCAGACCCTGCAATTGTCGCTTGATATGAATGATAAGAACCTGGTGCAAACAAAAACCGAAGAGTTGAATGATATTTCCCGTCCTTATGCTGAAAGAATAATGGATATTGCTGTCAGTAAAGCAATGGCGGGTAAAAAAATATAATTTTTTTTATTAACCCGTTCATTTATTTTAGCCTTTGTCAACAAATAATTAATGGAATTTACACTTGAAAATTATAATTGTGCTTTGTGTGATAAGAGCAATGCAAATACCCTGCTGACCAAGCAGGGATTTTCAATTGTAAAATGCAGTAATTGTGGTTTTGTATATGTAAATCCAAGGGTAGAGAACAAACAACTCACTTCTATTTATCAACACAGCTATTTTAAAAATAAAGATTATGGTTATGTTGGGTACGAACAGGAAAAAAGATTACGTGTAAAAAATTTTGAACGATGGTTAAAAGATGCAGCAAAATATATACCTGCAGCTACTCAGATACATGCACTTGATATAGGTTGTGCAGCTGGTTATTGTTTAGAAGTGATGAATAAAAAAGGCTGGATTGCAAAGGGGCTTGAACTAGATGAAGAAATGTGCGAAAGCCTGCAAAAAAGCGGCTTTGATTTTTCACGATCCTCAATAGAGGATTTTGAGACGGAAAATAAATTTTCGGTTATTACTTTGTTCGATGTTATTGAACACATTCCCAATATAGATATCGCTTTCAGTAAATTTAATTCCCTGCTTGCAAAAGATGGTGTGGTAATTATGGTTACTCCAAACTATAACAGTTTCCAAAGAAAATTACTTGGGAAAAGATGGTTTCAATATAAACCCATTGAGCATATTCAATACTTTGATGAAAATTCATTGAAAGCTTTTGCAGAACGAAACAGATTGAGCATAATTTACCAAACACATTGCGGCCAGTATGCCGATACTCAATTTTTAGTTAACCGGTTAAGCTATTATCATTTTACTTTTTTATCTAAATGTTTTAATATACTGTTCGGCATACTAAGGCTGAAGAACAGGTTTTTCTATACTGATACCGGAAGTTTATTTGTTATTCTTAAACGCAAGTAAATAAAAATGCTCAGCTGCACTTGCAGCTAACAATACAAAAAGCGGGTAAATAGAAAGTATAAAACGGTTATGATAGTCGTCACATTGAAAAACAATTGTTACAGCATAAATTAAAATTGAACTGGTTAAAAAAACAATGATCCCTTTGCTGAAATACTGGCTCTTGATAAAAAAACTATATGTGGCCAGCAGGTAAACAGGAATGACATTTAAAAGCAGAAAATAATTGTGACTGCTGCTGTAGTAATTCCTGGTCATCAAAAAGAAGTACTGAATTTTTATACCTGCAAATCGCAGGAAGTGAGAAAAGTTGTGAGTGAGATAATACCAGAGCTGGTAAACGGGACTGCCGGTTTTAGAGAGATCCAGTTTTTGATACGGTTGCGATGCAGGCAGATCGCAGATGATGCTCTCCTCCTCAAAGGCCTGTGTTATTTGCCAGTCGTGTATGCTGGAGAAAACAGCATTTATAAAAAAATAACCCGCTAACAGCATAAGAACTGAGCCGCAGGCAATCACTATTTTCCATTTTTTGCCGGCGTTATAGAAAAAGTACAGGTAAATACCAACCCCGAATAATATGCCGAGTGGTCTTGAGATGAGTGTTAAAAAAACTGCTGCTAAAATGATCAGTATGGTTTTTAAATTATCCGGTTTGTAAAGAATAAGCACCGAAGTCAGGATCAAGATGGAACTGAAAAATACGGACTCCGTGTAAAGGAAAACTATCCAGCTTTGATACGGGCTGAAAGCGAGGAGATAAAAAATGATCAGGACAGGAGTAAAGAAACTATGAAATATTTTTGTGAGCGCTTTATAAAAAAGAATAAATGCAAACAGGTTTAACGCAGCCTGCATAGCAAAAGCACCGGCCATGCCAATCCCGGTTTTTATGGCAAATACTAAAATAAAGATGGTAGCACAATAAAAATAAAACCTGGGTGCTGAGAAGGAGCCCGTGTTAATATATAAGCGGGCTTCTTCAATATATTTGGCAGCCTCAAGCTCGCTAACAACACCATAGATGCTCAAATATATAAGTGTTGAAACAAGCCACATGACGGATATGATGAGTTTTCCGTACCTGGAAACCACAGCTGAAAAAGGATTCGTTGTCATAATAATTTTGAAAAATAGACTAAGTCCCGCAGCCTGCAAAAATAATCGCTAAATAATTCCGGGGATTTGCAGGGGCTTGCCGGGTTTCTGCGAATTCATTTTTCTTCGGTTGAAATTGATTGCAGGTTTTTCAATAAACCTCCACGAAAGAAAAGCTAATGGTATTGCCACAATAAGTGTCAGAAACAGTTGTATCGCTATGGACTGATTGTATCCGGTCATCCTGAAAATAATCTGCTGTATCGGGTATGCCAGTATATAAAGCCCGTATGAAATGTCGTTGTTTAACCTTAAAACAAAGCCTTTGTAAAAACCGGCTAAATAAGTTGCAAGCGCAATCATAATAAGCAGTAAAAAATCAAACCTGATAAAAGCTGGCTTTGCTATGTACAGCAAGGCGTATAAAAGAACGATGGTGAGCAATATTATCTTCACCGCTTTTTTCGATAGTGATGACGAATAAACATAACTGCCCAGAAAGAAAATGCCTGATAAATAAAAATACTTTACATAAAAAAAATCAAGGCTGGTGAAAACGGAAACTGTCAGTATGCATATCAGCAAAAGGGAAAAACTGATTGCCGAAAATATCTTTTTATTTTTTATTACTCCCGATATTAAAAAGCCGGTAAGGGTTGTGTACAACATCAATTCTAAAGAGATTGTCCATAACGAACCATTAACACCCGGCATAAAAGTACCCGGTTCTGTAAAAACACCCGGTAGCCCCGTCCTGATCCTGAAACCCGTTAATGTATATAAGTACTTCCAGGTATCGCCATCTTTAAAGTAGTCTGTAAATGTAAGTTGTGTAAAAAGCGGTCCAATTAAAAATACGGTTAGCAAAACCACAATAATCAGCGCCGGATAGATCCGGGCTATTCTTTTTCGAACAAAATAAAAACTATTCTCTGATTCAAATGCGCTTTTGCATACAAAATAGCCGCTTATAAAAAAGAAAATGCATAATCCAAATGCAGATGTTTCAAGTTTTCCCCCTGTGATGAGGTAAACAGGTTCGATATTGTTTTTGCCTGTTACATAATAACAATGAGAAATTATTACAAGCATTGCACCGAGCAACCTCAATAAATTAAAATTGTTATTATGTTGTACCAGCATTAAAAATGGTTAATAATAAATATTGCGATGGCATTTGTTTTAGCTAAGGCTTAATTTTCTTTGAACATATTTCCCTATAACATCCCATTCAATATTTACTCTTTCCCCTTTTGAAATGTATGACATATTGGTATGCTCGAAGGTATATGGGATGATGGCAACCATAAAGTTATCATCAGTAACATTAAAGCAGGTAAGGCTTATTCCGTTAACGGTTACCGATCCTTTCTCAATAATAAAAGCGGCAAATTGTTTGGGAAAAGCAAATTTGAATTCCCAACTGCCTTCTTTTTCAACTACATCAATACACTCAGCGGTACAATCTACATGCCCTTGTACAATATGCCCATCAAGGCGTCCATTAAGCTGCATACAACGTTCCAGATTGATGAGGCTGCCTTTTTCCCAGGTATTCAGATTGGTCTTTAAAATGGTTTCTTCAATAGCCGTAACCCTGTGCATGCCGTCTTTAATTTCTTCCACGGTAAGGCAAACGCCGTTATGGCTGAGGCTTTGATCAACTTTTAATCCGGATGCAAGGGAGGATTCAACCCAGAAACTTTTATTGGTTCCTGTATTGATAATCTCTTTAATAGTGCCTGTTTTTTCAATTATTCCTGTAAACATTCATCAAATTTCGGATTTTGTTGCAAAGAATTTCGTTATTTAAATAATTCGGTTATCTTTGCTCACTTAAAAACACCTAAAGGAGGTATATATTATATGTTAATTATTGATTCAAAAGACTGCGAAAACATCGACAAAGCGCTCAAAAAGTACAAAAAGAAATTTGAGAAAAGCAAAGTATTGTTACAATTAAGGGAGAGACAGGCATTTATTAAGCCATCTATCCGCCGCCGCAAGGAAGTGCTTAAAGCTATTTACAAAGGGCAGGTTTCAGCAGGTAAGTTCGACTAAGAATATTTAAACCGGCAATATATTAAACTGATATCGGGTTATCATAACTTTGGGTATCAGTTTTTTTATGCAGCAAAGTGTAGCACTAACCATACAACAGTTCCTCGATTACCTTAAATTTCAGAAAAGGTATTCACCGCATACCATCACTTCTTACCGGAATGACCTCAATTCTTTTTTCGAATTTCTGTTGCAGCAATTCGGAGATACAGCGCTTGCAGGTATTAAAACAGTGTTTGTAAGATCCTGGCTGGCTGAGCTAAAGGAGGGTGGTATGGAATCTAAAAGCATCAATCGAAAAATTTCAAGCCTTAAATCATTTTTTAAATACCAGTTAAGGCAACAAACAATTACAGTAAGCCCGATGGCTACAATTATATCGCCAAAAATAAATAAGCGCCTGCCACAGTTTGTAGATAAAAAAGATATAGCAACCCTATTGGAGAAAGTTGAATTTCCGGATACATGGGAAGGCAAAACTCATCGCCTTGTAATACAATTGTTCTATAATACAGGGATGCGGCAGGCAGAGCTGGCAGGGTTGAAAGAAACAGATATTTCAAAAGCTAACAGTAGCATTAAAGTTTTAGGTAAAGGAAACAAAGAACGCATTATTCCTGTAAGCAATCTGCTGATGAAACAAATGCTGGAGTATATGGCAGCTAAAAAAAAATCATTTGAACTGTATGATAAGAATATTTTGCTGGTAACTGCTGCCGGTAAAAAATTATACCCCCGGTATGTATACAATGCGGTTAATAAATATCTGAGTATTGTTACTACTATTGATAAAAAAAGCCCTCATGTACTCAGGCATAGTTTTGCAACGCATTTAATGAACGGTGGTGCTGACTTAAATGCTGTAAAGGAATTGCTGGGCCACAGCAGTCTTGCAGCCACACAGATATACACACACAATACAATTGAAAAGCTGAAAGACATTCATAAAAAGGCCCATCCTAAGGCCTGATTCGTATAAATATCAGTTGACAGCGGATACTAAGTCGGCTTAAAAATCCGTTTAAAAATTTTACAGGATAATTACCATTATTTTTTTTGAAAACCAGGTTTAAATCATTAACTTCATTTAGCAGTTAAAAACCTTGAAAACCCTTCTAAATTTAGCTTATGATATAATTATCTCTACCCGGTTCTTACACATTATTTTTCACAGATTAAAACGAGACGTTATGAACGTAAACATTCAGACAGTGCACTTTGATGCAGACATTAAACTGGTATCTTATATTGAAAAGAAGGTGTCAAAACTCACGCAGTTTCACGACAGGATAACGAAGGTGGATATATATTTAAAGCTGGATAATGTTGTGCACAACATTAAAGACAAAGTAGCAGAGATTAAAGTAATGATTCCACGACACGAGTTTTTTGTAAAGCAGTCATCCAAATCTTTCGAAGAGAGTTTTGACTCCGCTATGGAATCATTAATTACACAAATAAAGCGACAAAAAGAAAAACAGGCTGCTTAATGAAACAGCATTAGATACTGAGTCCTCCGGTTTTCCGGGGGACTTTTTTTATTCCTTTATTCACAATTTATCAAATCCCGGTAAAAAAAATCATTTCAAAGTTTTGGTATTAATCATTTTCACTTACCTTTGCCTTCCAAAAAAATAGGGGTGGTTTTGTGCGGCTTTTATATTTTGAAAATCAGTTCTTTAAACAATGCCGAAATAGCTCAGTTGGTAGAGCAACTGATTTGTAATCAGTAGGTCGCTGGTTCGACTCCAGTTTTCGGCTCTGAAATTATGATTACACATAAACTTTGTGTTGTAATTCAAATTTGGTATTTTATGGGCAGATGGCCGAGTGGTTAAAGGCGACAGACTGTAAATCTGTTCACGTAAGTGTACGTAGGTTCGAACCCTACTCTGCCCACAAGACGATTTGATGATTAACTGATTGGTTGATTTGATAATTGATAGTTCTTTTAAAAGTTGATATTTTTTGAATTGGCTTATTGCCAAATCATCAAATTTTCAAATTAAACAAGCGGAAGTAGCTCATTTGGTAGAGCGATAGCCTTCCAAGCTATAGGTGGCCAGTTCGAGCCTGGTCTTCCGCTCAATTTCAGTTTGCAGCCTGCAGTTTGCAGTCTGCAGC
>Ga0138256_10000146_pt1 | contig 84827 bp, 78 predicted proteins | sample KNB2016incub_MG_FD_105486 | JGI IMG/M metagenome (GOLD analysis project Ga0138256, IMG submission 105486) | Active sludge microbial communities from wastewater in Klosterneuburg, Austria - KNB2014incub_MG | ecosystem: Engineered > WWTP > Activated sludge > Unclassified | place: Austria... | reverse complement strand
TGGCAGCGGCGGAACCGGTGCGACCGGTGGCAGCGGCGGAACCGGTGCGACCGGTGGCAGCGGCGGAACCGGTGCGACCGGTGGCAGCGGCGGAACCGGTGCGACCGGTGGCAGCGGCGGAACTGGCGGCACCGGCGCGACCGGCGGCACCGGCGGGACCGGTGGCGGGGCCGGAAGCGCGACCAAGATCTCGGGCCCCGAAGTCGAGCTCGAGGATCTCGCGATCGACGCCACGAATGCGTATCTCGTGAACTCCGCCGGGGAAGTGAGAAAGGTTCCTCTCTCCGGTGGAAGCAGCGTCGTGCTGGCCTCGAACGAGTATCAGCCGGCGTCCGTCACCGTCGACGCGACCCACGTGTACTGGGTGTCGAAGACGTTCAGCAACGTGCGCCGCATTCCGATCGGTGGTGGCACCCCCAGTACTGTGGCCTCAGGGCTTTCCAGCCCGGTGGCGCTGGCCATGGATTCGACCAACGTCTACATCACGGAGGCAGGGAACTCCCGAGTGGTGAGCGTGCCGAAGGCCGGCGGCACGGTGACGCCGCTGGCCAGCAACCTGGCCGGCCCGAACAACCTGACGATCGATGGTTCGACGCTGTTCTTCACCACTGCAACCGCGACCGGAAAGTCCAATCCGCGCTCGGTGCTGGGGCTGCCCACGAGCGGCGGAACGCCCACGTCGCTCTACGCATCGACGGCTTCTCCGGGCCCCCTCGCGGCAGCTGGGGGCTTCGTGTACTTCGCCGACACCGCGACCAACTTCGTCCGCAAGGTGCAGGCCACCGGCGGCCCGCCCGCGGACGTGAGCGCCGGTGGCAGCGTCGCGGATCTGGCGGTGGATGGCTCCAATTTCTACTGGGCCGACTATTCGTCGGTGAAGCGTGCCCCCGTCGGCGGCGGAACCTCGACCACGCTGGTCTCGGGGCTCTCCAACGCTCGCGCGGTGGTGCTCGACGCCACCCATTTCTACTTCATCCAGATGGGACCCAACGGAGGGGTCTTCAAGCAGACGAAGTGAAGCGCGCGAACGGCAACGGCGCCGAGCACCGCGGCGCCGTCGCGAGCCGGCGTCGTGGGCCGGCGCCGCCCGCGGCGCGGGTCAGAACTGAATCGTGCGCTCGGCCTGCCCGAGCTGCCGCAGCTCTTGGCGTGACTTGTAGAACTCTTTCCACAAGTAGATGTAACCCTCGTGAAGGCGCTCGGGGGTCATCTGCTTGGGGCGGAACACCACGTTGGCGTCGTTGTAGCGCTCCCAGCGGCGGTGGAGAATTCGCCCCTCTTCCACCAGGCGGTGCCACACGCGCGTGCCCGGGTAGGGCGTCATCACCGCGAACTCGGCCTTGCGGATCTTCGCCTTGTTGGCGAACTCGAGCATGCGGTCCATCGTGCCTTCGTCGTCGTCGTCGTTGCCGACCAGGAAAGACGTGTAGGGCTCGATGCCGTGGTCGAAGCACTTCTGAACGGCGTCGTGGGCCTTCTGGAGGGCGTCGTCGTCCTTGCCGGTGAAGGCCTTCATGGTGAACGGGTCGAAGCCGCCGACCAGGTAGAACATGTTGATTCCGGCCGCACGCATCCGCGTCAGGAACTCGCTGGCCGTGACGCGCACCATCGGCATGCTGGTGCCCAGATAGCTGAAGGGCGCCGGCCCGCCGCGCTCGGCAATGGCGTCGAGCAGGGCGCCGAAACGGCGTGAAGCGCCCGACCCGAAGAACAGGCTGGTGTCCTCGGTGAGTGAGGCCAGCTTGCCACGCTTGGCGAGCTGATCGATTTGTCCCATGGCGTGCTCGGTGCCGAAGTGGCGCATCTTGCGGCCCATGCTGGTGGGCAGCACGCACGCGAAGCAATTCAGGGGGCAGCCCCGAGCGATCTGCAGCGGGTAGTCGTCGGGCTTGTACTCGTCGTTCTCTTTGTCCAGATAGAGATCGATGCGCGGCATGGGCAACGTCGCGGGGTCGACGCCGGGCAGGCCGTGATACCGCTTCTGCAGCCGGCCTGCTTTGGCGTCCGCCAGCACGGTGGGCCACACGCCCTCACCCTCGTGCATCACCACCGAGTCGACGTGCGGCTCGACCACCTCGGGCATCATCGTGGGGAAGATGCCCCCGGCGACCACCTTCTTGCCGCGCTTCCGAAACTCGTCGGCGAGCTCGAGGGCACGGGTGGCCGCAGGCGTGAAGAACGACAGCGCAACCAGATCGACGTCGTCGCAGTCGTCGAGCCCCACGTCTTCCACCCGCTCGTCGCGGAACTCGATCTGCCAATCCGGCGGAGTGACTGCCGCCAGGCAGGCGATGCCGAGGGACGGCGGCCCGAAGTACTCGTTGCACGGCACGTGCTGCCGCAGCTCGGGGTTGTGGTCAGCGTGGCGAGCGAACTTGGAGTAGACGAAACGCAGCTTCATGTCGGGTCCTTGGCGTGTACCACGAGTCCCTCGAAGCCGGTGGGGGCCGTAGAGCTCGTCGCCTTCGTCTAAGACAGGCGACGGCTCGGTCAAGGCCCGGTGATCTTGGCGGCGCCGAGCGCCTCTTTCTTGCCGGTGACCTGGGTACCCGAGAAGGTGATCTGAGCGTTGCCCAGGGCCTTGGCGGCGGCGGTCTTGGCGGTGACGCTGCCGCCAGTGACCGTGACCTTGGCGTTCGAGAGCGCCTCGATTCCCACGGGGGCGGTGATGTTCACGTTGACCAACTCGAGCTTGCAGTTGCCACTGGCGCTGATGGCTTCACCACTGGCGATGTTGGCCGTGACGCCCTGAAGCTTCACGTTGTCGTTGCCTCCGCACGAGAACTTGCTCTTGCCGTCCCAGGCCGCGGCCTTGCCCGCACCGGTGGGGGCATTGCCGCCCGAGGCCTCGCGGAAGATGTACCAGGCGAGCCCCAAGAGGCCCACGATCACCAAGCCCACGATCACGCAGCCGATGCCGTACCAGATGACCTCGGTCTTGACCTTGTCCTTGACCTGGTTCTTCAAGCCTTCGGTGTCGAGCCCGCCGTCGGTGCTGGCCTTGATCTTGAACCCGCCGACGTTGAGCTTCGCTTCATAGTCGTAGTTGCGTGGGTCCAGCCGGTCTTGCGCGGCCTGCGCGAAGGCGTTCTTGGTCGCCTGGATCGGATCGGGGGGCAGCGGCCCCCCGACGCCGGGCATCGCCGCGTAGGGGTTCTGGACGTCGACGGTCAGCTGCAACGCCGACAGCTGAATGTCGGGGACCTCGGCGGCGGCGGCGGCGACGATCTCGCCCGAGAAGTACGGCACGCTGCCGGCGATGGTCGGAATGGCCACCTGGTTGGCGGCCAGCTTCTGCGCGATCACGTTGGTGATTGCGCGCAAGAGCGCCGCCTGAGCGCGCGGCGCCATCGCCGCCGGGTCGCCCGCGCCAGCGAAGGTGAAGCTGCCGTTGACGCTGCCGTTGACCGACTGCCCCGAGTTGGGATCACGGAATGGACCGATACTGCCGCCGAGCTGACCGGGATACACGTAGGTGCCCTCCAGAGCGGGCAGCCTACACGATTCGGTCGTCCCGTTCGCCCTGCTTTTCCGCTCGGCCAAGCAGCACAAAGCCCTCGAACACCACCATCACGAGCAGCGTGAGGGGGGCCCACCAGAACAGCGTCTGCCAGCTGTCCGTTCGGGCGGCGGCTCGCGCCGTGGCGTGGCCGGCGACGCCGATCGAGAGCGCGATTTTCGCGAACAAGATGGCCACCCCGGAGCCGAAGCGCCCGAGGGACGCCCACACCGCGAGCGGCGCAAAAGTGGCGAACCCGGCAAACCCGGCCGCCAGATACCCGGCCAGAGCGTCGTTGTCCGAGACGGCACTGAAGACCGAGCTCCCCCACAGCGCCAGCCCCACCACGGCAATGACGCGACCGGCGCGGACAGCCTCGATGCGAGGGGGCGCGCTTGCCCTGCGGTAGGCCGAGAGCGCGGTCTCGGCGCGGGCGAGCTTCTGCTCGACGGCGGCGCGCTCCAGCCGCGCAGCATCCCGCTCGCCCTCGAGCACGTCGAGCTCGGCGCGCCGCGCGCCGTCGGCATCGCGATAAGTCACGCGACGATTGTAGACCAGATACCCTTCGGACACTCACTTCACGAAGCCGACGTCGCAGCCATAGGTGACGTCGAGCGACGCTTCCTCGTCGGCCTGGACTGCGTCGCAGGCGTCGGCACACAGCAAGACCGCCTCGCCCTCGACGTAGAAGGACGATGCCGTGCACTCTGCGGCGGATTTGACCTGCGTGAAGGTCTGCTTGGCGCCGCCGCCCTGGGTGTATTCGATCTGAATCGTGTCGGGGTCGAGGGTCTGTCCGCCGGCCGGCTTGGGGAACTCGAACTCGCACGACACGGCCACCTGGGTCACGACGTCTTTCGCTATGGTCTCGAACACCGCGTCGTAGCTCTGCGTGCTGCACAGCGGGTAACGCAGCCCACCCGACAAGATGCTCAAATCCTGAAGCGGAAGTGCCTTCGGATAGCCGCAGCCCGAACCCACCACGGGGTGGCTGGGCAGCCACGGCTGGGTCGGGTCGGGGGGCGTGGCCACCCCGGCGAACGTGTGAAAGACGTAAGAGCGGCTGTCGGTCGTCCCGAACTTCGCCGGCGAGAGCGCCAAGAGCTGCTCGTCGAACTGGGCGCCGGGGGTGGACGGTCCCGACTTGGCGTCGGTGAAAGCCAGGAAGACCTTCTTGGAGTCGTCGCGCAAGAAGGCCGACCAGCCCTTCGGTGCGAAACCATGGGCGTCGGGTTTGGTGAAGGTCGAAAGAATGGTGCTGAAGAACGCGCTCGACCCCGTCGCCTGATCGTAGTGAAGGAACTTGGGCGAGAGCGCCGGCAGCTTCGGCACCGGGCTGCACTTCCCGCCTCCGAGGGGCGCCTGGACGCAGATCGCAGACCCCGCGCCGTAGCCGGCGATCAGCACGACCCGGTAGTCGAGTTGTGCCTTCTCCAGAGTGTCGGTCAACTTGGTGTTGATGTTCAGCTCTATGGCGCTGGTCACCGCCCCCATGCTGCTCGAGGTGTCGGCGACCACGATCACGTCGACCGGAAGCCGGGTCAGCTCGGCCTTCGCGCTCTGAGAGACGCACTCGGCGCCGCCGCCCGAGCCCGGGCTACCGCCGATCGCGAGGCCCCCGCCGGCGCCCGACGCCGCACCCCCGCTGCCACCGGCTGCGGTGAATGAAACCGAGTCATCGCCCGAGCAGGCGGCGACGAGCAGCAGAACGGGAACGGTGAGCCAAGCCGCGGGTTGCATCGGGAACCTCCGTGGTCCCCATCGCAAGGGGTGTACCAGGACCCGCGAGGCCGATTTGCCGGAGAAACCCGGGGCTGACGCCGCAAGTCCGGATGGCCGTCAGCGCCTCGTCCGGACGCGCGACAGCCCCAGCGCGAGCGCCAGCGCCGCGAGCAGCCACGGCGCCGCGCTCGAGCGCCGCGGAGCGTGACAACCGCAGCCGCCGTCGTCGTCCGAGTCGTCCGCCGAAGCGCCGGCGGCACCCCCGGTCGCTGGGGCGCCCGCGGCGCCAGCGCTGCCCCCTGCGGCACCGCCGCCACCGGCGGCGCCGCCTGCACCGGCGCCACCGCTCGACGACCCACCGGTGGCGCTGCCACCGGCGCCCCCGCTTCCGCCGCCGCCTCCGCAGCTTGCCCCGGTGCAATGCTCGTAAGCACCCACGTCGTGCTTCGCGCCTTGCGGGCGTGCGGTGCCGTCGCGATCGAGGGCGACCTCGGCCAGGGTCTCGCCCTTGTCCACCGCCGGCGAGCCGGCGACCAGGTGATAGTCGTCCTTGTTCGCGTCGGCGAAAGCGCTGGCTGAAACCGCCAGGTTCGAGGCTGCGCCCGCCTGCGTGGGCAGGGTGGTGCCGAGCACGAGCAGGTTCTTCACGTCGGGTTGGGTGGCCCCGCTGCTCGCCGCCTGGAACGCAGCGCTGACGTTGCGCCCGAAGGTTGCATTCCAGACGACGATCTTCTCGATGTCGTCTTCGTAGCGAATCGCCTTGTCCACGTCGTACACCACCGCGTTCTGCACACGCACCCAAGCGCCACCGTTGGCGCCTGGGCCGCGGGTCCGGAACGCAATCTCGGAGTCGTGAACCGTGACGCGATCGAGCACGGCGTCGATGTTCTCTTTCAAGTTGAACGCCGCCATGTTGGTGATGAACCCCTTGCGGAATCCCCAGGCCGAGGTGTTCACCACCGTCAGCTTGGCGCGCGGCGCCTTCGCATGGGTCTTGGTGTCGATGGCGTTTTCACCAGGAACCGCCCCCACTGCAAAGCCATTTTCGGCGGTCGCCAGCGGCCCCGTCCAGAGCTTGCAGCCCTCGACCTTGATGTCGGTCCAGCCGGGAAGCGTTCGCCCCGGGTCGAACTGAATCGCGTCACCGCTGCAGGTGTGGATCTCGGTGTCGCGAATCGTCAGGTTCTTGACCGGCCCGCCGGTGACACCGTGAGCGTCGGTCTGCCCGCCGGTCGCGTTCAAGCAATGGTGGATCAGGCACTTATCGATCAAGACGTTGGCGGGGCCCGCCATGTCGATGCAGTCTTTGGTGGCACGGCGGATCTCGGTGCTCCGCAGCACGAGACCGTTCGCGCCGTCGTTGACATCGACCAGATCGGCGTTGGCGTAGTTGCCGTCGAGCACGAAGCCCTCCAGCACGAAGTACGCGTGGTCCACGCGCAGGGCCACACCCGCGATCGAGACGTCGACCTTGGCGCCCGTCGCTGCGCGCACGGTGATCGCCTGGGTTGCGCTGCCATCGCGCACGGTCTTCAACGACTCGGCATAGCTGCCGGCTGCGACCGTGACCACGTCGCCGGGCTGCGCCGCGTCGATGCCCTGCTGGATCTTGCCGAAGGGCGTCGCGGCGCCGCCATTGCCTGTGCCCCCCGGAGCCACGAACCACTCCTTGGCTTGGGCCGATGGAGCCAGAGCAAGGACCAACGTGAATCCGACCCAGGTCGCGCGAGCACCCATCCGACGAGAGTACACCGGCGCCGCGCGGGCCGCAGACGCAGATTCCTCGGCACAAACGCCGAATCATCCCAATCTGCTCGTACTTTCACCCCACACCCCCTAGGGTGTCGCGCGTGAAAAAGGAAAACGACCAGCCCGAGGCGGAAGAAACCGAAGACCGCGACAGCGGCGAAGCACCGCCAGCAGCCGGCGCGAAGTCCAAAAAGGACGACGACGACGACGACGACGACGACGACGCCCCGGCCGCCAAGAAAGAGAGCGGCGGCGACGACGACGACGCCCCGGCCGCGAAGAAGAGCGACGACGACGACGACGACGACGACGACGACGACGCCCCGGCCGCCAAGAAAGAGAGCGGCGGCGATCGCCCGACCAGCAAGGCGGCACCGGCCCGATCCCGGGCCAGCGACGCGAAGAAGCGCCCGCCAGCGCGCCCCGCGAAGGCAGCCGCCGCGCCCGAGTCGTCGATGTCACCGGCCACGCGCGGCATCTTGCTCGCCATCCTGGGGCTGGCCGTCGGCGGCGGCGCGGGGTGGTTCCTGCGCGACGCACGGGCCAAGGGGAAGGCTCCGTTCGCGCGTCCGGCGCCGACCGGCAGCGTCGTGAGCGGCGAGTGCAAGAGCTGGCAAGACAAGGTCTGTGCCGAGTCCGGCGAGACCTCGATGGGCTGCTCGCAAGCCAAGTCGGCTGCCGAGATCATGCCGCTGGCGGCGTGTGGCGCAGCGCTGGAAGACGTTCCGGCGACGCTGACGCGCATGAAACAAGCCCGCGAGGTCTGTGACGCCCTGGTCACCAAGCTGTGCGACGAGATCGGCAAAGAGACCGACACCTGTCAGCTGGTCAAGACCAAGACCGAGCAGATGACGCCGGCGAACTGCCGCACGATGAACGAGAACTACCCAGCCGTGGTGGCTCAGCTCAAGATGCTGCAGCAGCAGGGCGGCGCGATGGGCGGCGGGCGCCCCGGGGGCATGCGACCGATGCCGCCTGGCCACGCCGCGCCTCCGGGTGGGCCGGGCGGGCCCGGCGGACCGGGTGGGCCTGGCGGACCGGGTGGGCCTGGCCGGCCGGCGCCTCCGCCTGCACCGGCCGAGCCGTGAGGCGGCCGCTGGATTCGCTCACTTCCCGCCGGGGAAGGCCGCCGCACAGGCGGTGACCTTCGCCGGGTCGACGGCCGGCTCGGGAAACGACGGCGGCGTGGCATGCGGCGCCGCCTCGAAATCGAACAGGTCCATCAGCGCGTCGGAGTTCGCATCTCGGTTCGAGAACGCACCGATGCCATGCCGCGCCTGGATGAACCGCAAGATCGCGGTGTGATCGCGGACCTGATGCGAGACATAGCCCTTCTTCGCGAACGGTGAGACGACCATCAGCGGCACGCGGAAACCGAAGCGATCGAAGGTCCCGTGCTTGGCCTCGTCGGGCTCGGCGTCGCCCGGGTGACAGGCCGGCGGGGGCGCGACGTGATCGGCGAACCCGCCGTGCTCGTCGTAGGTGATGAACAGCGCGCTGCGTTTCCAGACCGGGCTCTTCGTCAGGGCGTCGACCACCCGCCAGGTGAAACGCTGGCCATGGTGCGGGTTCCCCGGCGGGTGCTCGCTGGTCTCCAAGATGCCCGTCGAGTACTCGGGGTCGACGAACACCACGGGCGGCAGATCGCCGCTCGCGAGGTCTGCTTCCAGGTCGTCGATGTTGGCAACCCGGCACGGGCCGTCCCCGGTGCCGCAACCCTGGATGCTCTCGAGCCAGGTCTCGACGAACATGGCCGCCGGGGGCAGGTTGCTCCGATACACCTTCCACTCGATCTTCTTCTCATTGAGCGCAGCGAAGATGTTGGCCACCTTCAAGGTGGGCAAGGTGTTCTCCGTCAGCCCGTGGCTCGACGCGCTGTACAGGTACATGCGGTTCGGCCAGGTCGGGCCGAGCAGCGAGCAGAAGTAGCGATCGCCGATGGAAAACTCCTTGGCGAGCGCGTAGTAGAACGGCAAGTCGGAGCCGTCGAAGTAGCCCATGGCGCGCCGCCCGTTGGGCTCGTTGTCGAGCACGAAACCGTCGTTCTTGCCCGTGTTCCACTGGCGGTGGCTGCCACCCCAACCGTGAGAAGGGTCTTCGACGCAGTACTCGGTTTCGTGAAACCACTTCACGGACTTGCCGGTGTCGTCCACGTTCGAGAAGCTGTCGTCCGCCACCGTCACGTCGGTCACGCCGTATTCGGGAAGCTTGGAGAAGTAGTGGTCGAAGGACCGGTTTTCCATCATCAACACGAAGATGTGATCGACCGGGATGCGCTTCGCGATGGGGTCGGACTTGCCGAGCGTGTCTTGGGGCAGCGCCCCGGCCTTGAACTGACAGGCGTCGCGAGCAGCCAGGGCCACGGCGTCGTCGGGACGAGGCACCTCGGCCTCGCCGGGCTGATCGTCGGACGAACAACCGATGACCGTGATCATGAGGACCGCTGATGCCAGGAGCTGCGACTTCACTCGGGCTGCCTCCGAGGCATAGGTTACACGCACCGCCGTGAAAAAGCTCGCCGTTCCTCTGCTCGCCGGCTCGCTCGCCGTTTGCGCCTGTCGCGATCGTAGCGAGCCCGGACCGGTCGTCACCGCTCCGTCGGCCACCACGACCGTGCCGGCGCAGAGCCGCCCCGAGCTCGTGAAGATCCAGCAGATGGCCGAGCAGGACGGACAGGCGGTGGCCCGAGCCTTTGCACGGCTCGAGCACGCAGCGACGGCAAGAGATGCGCCGGCGGCGCGGGAGGCATACCTGGGACTCAGGCGCGCGTGGCGCCGATTGCTCCCGCTCTCTTCGCTGCTCGAATACGCAGCCACCATCGAGCCCGACAGTGACGAGGCGGACGAAGTCCCGGCGGATCTGGGCCTGAAACCCCTGGGCAAGGCGGTAACCGCCGAGCCACCGAACTGGGACGCCCTGGGAAGCTCCCTGCGCAGAACCAGCCCCGCGGCACGCCTGGCGCCGAGCGAGCCTCGGGCGATCGCGCTCTCGCTTCCGAAGCTGGCCGACGCCCTCTCGCGCGCGGTGTTCCACTGGGGCGTGATGCTCGACGGCTCGGCGGCCGACACGCCCGACGAGCAGCGCATCGACGTGATCGACGGGGGCCGAGCGCTGCTGGTGTACGTCGGCGAGGTGAGCGCGCTCGCCGGTGGGCCCGAGCGGTTGTCGAAGGCGGGCGCGCGCTTCGACGCCTGGCTCGGCGCGAACGAGAAGTCCCCGCGCATCACGGGCAAGCTCGACGGGCTCCTTTCCAGCGCCGAGCTGGGCGCTGCGCTGCGCACGGCGCTGGCTGCCAAGGGCGCAACGGTGCTGCCGCCGTTCGCGCCGCGCCGCCCGACCCAGGCCGATCTGTTCGCCGAGCCGGTCAGCGTCGCGACCTTCCCGCGGCTGCCGGGCGCTGCGCCCGACGGGCAGCTGGCGGCGCTCGGGAAGCGGCTCTTCGGCGACGTCCGCCTCAGCCGCGACCGCACGCTGAGCTGTGCCAGCTGTCATCGCGAAGGCGCAGCGCTGTCGGCGGGGCGCGTGCGGCCCAAGCGCTTCGACCACAAGCCCGTGGCGCGCGACGTCCCAGGGCTCTTGAACGTGGCCTACGAGCCCATGCTGCTCTGGGACGGCCGAGCCAGCACGCTGGCGCGGCAGGCCGAGATCGCCGTCACCGAGGAGATGGGCGGCGATTTCCGGGCCATTGCTTCCGAGCTCTCGCGGGACGCCGAGCTGGCGAAGGCACTGCCAACGGGCCTCACTCAGGACACGATCACCAAAGCTCTCGAGGCTCATCAGCGCACGCTGATCAGCGACGACTCGCCGTTCGACCGATACGTTCGCGGCGATCGCAACGCCCTGAGCGCTGCGCAGCTGCGGGGGTTCGACCTGTACTATGGCGAGGCACGCTGCAGCCGTTGCCACCGACTGCCGCTCACCAGCGGCACGGAGGCGCCGCGCTTCACGCGGGCCGAAACGGCCGCGATCGGCGTGCCGAGGCGGCCCGGGGTGCGCGAGATCGACCCGGATCCGGGCCGCGGCGCCATCGAACGGCGCGAGGCCGAGCGTCACCGGTTCAAGATCCCGAGCCTGCGCAACCTGCCCAAGACCGCTCCGTACTTCCACAACGGAAGCTTCCGCACACTGGACGAGGTGGTCGACTTCTACGTGGCCGGCGCAGGCGAAGGCCTCGGGATCGCCCCCGCCGCCTTCGACGATGACGCCCGCGCCTTCACCGTGACCCCGGAAGATCGCCGCGCGCTGATCGATTTCCTGACGCGAGGCTTGAGCGAACGATGATCGCGGCTCAGAAGAACTCGAGCCGGCGACCGGCGCGCAGCTCGGCGAGGGGGTAGAGCGTGCCGCGCCAGACCACGCCGCCGCGGGCGTGAACCAAGATCGCCGAGCGGATCGCGAACACCACCAGCGCCAGCACGCCGACCGCCGGGACCAGCGCGCTCGAGAGATCGCGGCGCCCGGTACGCGCCACCAGCACCTGGCAGAGCGCGAGCAGCCCGACCATGACCCCGCCGGCGACCCGCTGGAGCGGGGTTCCCGCAGCCAGTGCGATCAGCGGCACGAGCTCCAGGCCGAGCATCACGGTCACCATGGCGGCCAGGCGCAGCGGGCGAAGGCCCCCGAAGACGGCATAGCCGTTCTTCTCGAGGCCGCGCATCATCTCGCCGAACGAGCGGTAGAAGTGAAGGCGTACGCCGTCGCAGCCGTCCAGCACCGCCGAACGCGCTCCGTGGCGCTTCATCATCTGGCCCAGCGCGACGTCGTCGGCGATCTCGAGCCGCAGCCACTCGAATCCGGGGGTGCGCTCGAACGCGCGGCGCTCGACCATTCCGAACACGCCGCCACCCACGGCGGCTCGCGACGTCGGATCGCCCACCAGCCAGAGTCGGCCCCCGACCACCAGAAGGCGCACGAACGTGGCCAGGACGACGTCGAGCGCGAACGACGACGGAAGGATCTCGGGCAGGGCGGTGACGAACTCGAGCTTCCGGGCCGTCACCTCGACCATGCAGCGGCGCAGGAAGTCGGCGTCGATGTGGACGTCGGCGTCGCAGAACAGGAAGTAGTCACCCGACGCCTGCTGGCAGCCGCGGCTGAGCGCGTGGACCTTGCCGAGCCAGCCGCTGGGCAGCTCGGTCAGGTGAACCACGCGGACGCGCGAGTCGGTCGCGGCCAGCCGGTCCAGGATCTCGCCGGTACCGTCGGTCGAGCGGTCGTCCACCAGCACGATCTCGAGCTCGGGGTAGTCGCTCTGCAGCTTGGCGCGCGTCGCGGCCTCGATGGTGTCCGCCTCGTTGCACGCCGGTACGATCAGGCTGACCTTCGGCCAGTGGTCGCGCGGTTCCACCTGGCGGGGTGGACGGATCAGCGCGCGCAGGCCCCGCACCGTGGAATAGAGACTGAACGCGACGTTGAGCGCGGCGATCGCCACGGCCCCCGTGAGCGCGTCCCCGGGCTTCACGGCTGCCAAAGGACCACCCGGGCGAGAAGCCGTCAAGGTGAAGAGCGGACGGGGTAGCCGCGCTCACGCCAGACCTGGATGCCTTCGTCGAGCACGGCGGTGTGGGTGAACCCCCGGGCCCGAAGCGCGTCCACCACCTTTCCGGAAGCGGCGTGCGGGCAGGCGCAGTAGGCGACGATCCAGGTGCCGTCGCGGGGCAGCGCCGCCGCGAGCTGGGCGAGATCGTCGTGAAATGGTGCGGGTGTGGCCCCGGGAATGTGCCCGGCTCGGAAGTCGGACAGCGGCCGCGCGTCGAGCAGCACCATCCGCGCTCGGGCCTTCAGCGCTTGCGCGACCTCTGCGGCGGCCACGTACCGACCGTCGCGTAAGGAGAACTTCGGATGCTGGCCCTGAGGGTGGATGACCAGCGGGTCGAGCTTGGGGCGCGAGGCCGGCGCCGCCGCGACCGGTTCGACCGGCCGAGCCCAGCGCCGGATCGCGGCCGTCAGGTCGTCGAGCTGCCTGGCCGTGAGGGACCGGCCGAAGGCAGGCATCGGAGTGCCCGGCCGCCCGTGTTCGATGGCGTAACGGATGAAGCCGTCGCTGGCCGTGGCGAGGAACGTCGGGTTCTCGAGACTGACAGCAGTCTTGCCTTGCCCCCGACCACCATGACACCCCGCGCACCGCTCTCGAAACAGGGAAAGTCCGCGGTCAGCGTCGCCGTCGACCCTCGTCCAGTGCACGTCGATGGCACCGCCGTCGCCGAGCGAGCGCAGATAGGCGATGATCGCGTCCACCTCTGCGCCACTCAGCGGGCCACCGTTCACCGCACCGAACGCCGACATCGGCGTCCCCGGACGTCCGCGCTCGATGGCCACGCGCAACAGCTCGTCGGTGGCTGTGGCGAGGAACGTTCGGTTCTTCAGCTGCGTCGCATGATCTGCCGAGTACCCGATACCTCGGGCACCGTGGCAGAGCGCGCAGTACCGTTCGTACAGCCCACGTCCGGTGTCGGCCGACGGGGATGCCGCACCCGGCGGCCCTCCGCACGCGACTGCCGCCGCGACCACAAAGAGCGCCCAGAGCCGGCGCATCACCCCAACCCTTCGAACAACCCGCCCAAGAGCTCGAACACCGTCCCGGCGACATCGGCGGCGTCGGCCGCGTCGCCCAGCGCGCTTCCGACGTCCAGCGCGGCGCTGCCGCCCTCGATGGCGATCTCGGCGACGTCGGCGGCATCGACCCCCTGCCCCCGAGGCTGAGCCGCCATCAGCGCCGCGCCGCCGGCGGCCACGCCCACGACGGCCGCGCTGCCATAGGCGCGGGCCGCGGCGTGCGCCTGGGCAACGCGTTCGAGCTCGTTGCGGTCGAACCAGGTGCCGTGCGCGGGGCAGACGTCGATCTCGACGCGGGCCTGGCCGGCCAAGCTGCGCTGAGCCACGGCGCCGCAGGTGGGGCACGCGATGTCGCCCCGGGTGTCGACCGGGTGACGGGCGACCCGAGCCCCCGCCTCGGCGTGGGCCAACGTCTCGGAACAGAGCACCTGGGTGATGTGTGAGGCCGCCGCCGTGTCGAGCCACACCCCGCCGCACGTTCCGCAGGCGTGACCGGAGCCCTGCGGCAACTCGCGGGCCCAGAGCGCGCCGCCGCAGCGCGGACAGGCGCTCACGCCAGCACCTCGACCCGATCTCCGACGGCGAGCTCGCCTTCCGAGTCCGGGATCACGTTCATGCCGAACATCACCTTGCCGTCGATCTTGCGATACGTGGCCAGCGTCGCCAGGGGCTCTTTGCCGGCCTCGCCCGTGTCTGGGTCGCGCGTGGGGATCACACAGCGCGAGCACGGCTTGACCACCCGCAGCGTCAGTGCGCCCACGCGCACCCGACGCCAGGCGTCTTCGGCGTAGGGCAGAGTGCCGGCGACCACCAGGTTGGGGCGGAAGCGACGCATTTCCAGCGGGGCTCCGACGCGAGCGGCCAGATCGTCGAGCGATGCCTGGGCGATCAAGAGCAGCGGGAACGCATCCGCGAAGCCGACGATGTCGCCTTCGGCCCCGTAGGTGGAATCGACCCTGCGGCGCACGTCGCTGGGCATGTAGACCAGCCGCAGGCTGCGCCCGACCAGCTGGGAGAACCAGGCCGCGGCTTCGGGGACCAGCAGGCCTTCGGTGCAGTCGCCCCACACCTGAACGGGGATGCGCGCTCCGCCGGTGGGCACCTCGGGCACGACCAGCGGCTCTAAGCCGGGCGCCGCGATCGTCAAGCGGCCTTCGCCGCGCTCGACGCGAGTGCGAGCCAGCGCTGCTTCTTCACGCTGCGTGACGAATCGCCCCTGGTCGTCCACCAGCATGAAGCGCCGATCGCCGATCAGACCGCGGCTTTCGACCCGCGCCCGAGGCAGCTGGATGCCGCCGCAAGACTTGACCGGATGGACCGATAGGGAGGATACACGCGCCGTCACGCTGCGCACGGAGCATAACACGAGCGCGCGGAAGCACTTCGAGTAGAGTACGCGGCAGTGAGTCCCCGCGGGCTGCTTTTCATCACGCTGTTCAACAGCATCCTGGGGCTCTCGGTGCTGTTTCCGATCCTGGCGCCACTGGGCCGCTGGCTGGGTTTCACCGAGCTCCAAGTGGGGCTGCTCTCCACCAGCTACGCGCTGATGCAGTTCGTGATGAGCCCCTATTGGGGCCGGCGCAGCGAACGAGCCGGCCGCAAGCCCGTGCTGCTCACGGGGATCTTGGGGTTCGCGCTGTCGTTCTTCGCATTCGCCGCCATCGCGCACCTGGGGAAGCAAGGCGTGTTCGATCACTGGACCACGTTCTCGCTGCTGCTCGCCTCGCGAGTCGCCGGCGGCGCATTCTCGTCCGCGACTCTGCCGACTGCCCAGGCCTACATCGCGGACACCACGGGCCGCGCGGACCGCACCGCCGGCATGGCGCTGATCGGCGCAGCCTTCGGGCTGGGCGTGGTGATCGGGCCGGCGATCGGCGCCGCGCTTTCGACCGTGAGCTTGCTCGCACCGGTCTATTTTTCGGCAGGCTTTGCCCTGCTGAATGCGCTCTTCGTGTGGCTGAAGCTGCCCGAGCCGGTCAAGCACGTCGCCGCCCCCGAGGACGAACACCCGACGTCGCTCTTGATCCGGATGTGGCCGGTGCTGGCCCTCGGTCTGGTGATCAGCCTGTCGAGCGTGGCCATGGAACAGACCGTCGCGTTCTACTTCCAGGATCGGCTCAGGCTGACCGAGCACCAGACCGCGCGCACCGTGGGGCTTTCGCTGGTGTTCTACGGCGTCGTCGCGGTCTTCGTTCAAGGGTTCCTGGTCCGCCGCTACAAGTGGCCGCCCCACGTGCTCTTGGCGGCCGGTGTTCCGATAGCGCTCTGTGGATTCGTGGGATTGATCTTCGCCCACACCTTCATCCCGCTGACCATCGCGCTGGCCGTCCAAGGGCTGGGCCAGGGGCTGGCGCTGCCCGGCGTGACCGCAGCGGCCTCGCTCACCGTGGGGGAGCACGAGCAGGGGGCGGCCGCCGGGCTGAGCCATTCGGCCCACGGCCTGGGCCGCGTGCTCGGCCCGGTGGTGGGCACCGGGCTGTATTCACTGCGGGGCGACCTGCCCTACTACGCCAGCGCCGGCCTGCTCTTGATCGCGCTCGGGGCGCTCTACGCGAGCCCGCGCGTCCGGCGAGCGGTGACCCACCACGCGGACGCCGAGCCGGTTCAGACCGACTCGAGCACCAACGCGATACCCTGACCGCCGCCGATACAGGCAGAGCCGACGCCCAGGCGTTTGCCCCGCTTCGCGAGCGTGTAGACCAGGTTCGCGGTGATGCGCGCACCCGAGGCGCCCAGCGGGTGGCCGAGGGCGATGGCGCCGCCGTTGACGTTGATCTTCTCGTCGGCGATCCCGAGCTCTTTCTGCACCGCCAAGAACTGCGGCGCGAACGCCTCGTTCACGTCGAACAGATCCACGTCGCCCAGGGTGAGCCCTGCGCGGTCGAGCGCGCTGCGAATGGCCGGCGCCGGACCGATCCCCATCAGCGTCGGCTCGACGCCGGCAACGCCCCACTGCACCAGCTTGGCCAGGGGCTTCAGCCCTTGCGCCTTGGCCCACTCTGCGTCGGCAACCACCAGCATGGCTGCGCCATCGCAGATCCCGCTGGCGTTGCCGGCGGTGACGACGCCGTCCTTCTTGAAGACCGTGGGCAGCTTGGCCAGGGTCTCCAGCGTGGTCTGCGGACGCGGGTGTTCGTCGCGATCGACGGTCAGCGTCTTCTTGCCTTGCGCCACCTCCATCGCCGCGATCTCGTCGGCGAAGGCGCCCGACTCGTGGGCCGCCGCCCAGTTCTTCTGCGAGCGCAAGGCGCACTGGTCGGCCATCTCGCGGGTGATGCCGTAGATCGCCGCCAGGTTCTCGGCCGTGATGGCCATCGGCGCCTGGCAGTAGCTGTCGGTCAGCGCCTCCCACAGCGAATCGACCAGCTTGGGCGGCTTGCCGAACTTCGCGCCGTCGCGCAGCCCCCACATGATGTGGGGTGCCTGGCTCATGTTCTCGCTGCCGCCGGCGAGCACGCAGCGCGCGTCGCCGAGCAAGATCTGCTCTGCCGCGTTCACCACCGCCTGGAACCCGGAACCGCACAGCCGGTTCACGGTGAGCGCCGGCGTCTCGATGGGAAGCCCCGCCTTCAACCCCACATGGCGCGCGCCGTAGATGGCGTCGGGGCTGGTCTGCTGCACGTTGCCCAAGATCACGTGATCGAAGTCCTTGGGCTGAACGCCGCTCTGGGCGATGGCGGCTTTGCTGGCGTGGACCGCCAGGTCGATGGCGCTCACGTCCTTGAGCCCGCCCGAGAGCGCCCCGAAAGGCGTGCGTTTGGCGGCGACGATCCAGATTTCTTTGGCGAGCTTCTTCATGACGGTCCTCCGACAGGCGCGCGGAAGCTAGCGCGGATCCCCGGGCTCGTCTAACGCTTCAAGAGCTCTGCCACCAACTCGGGCCGATCGGTCTGAACGATGTCCACCCCGCTGTCGAACGCGCTGGCGTAGATGCTGGAATCCTCGTCGAGCTTGGCCGAGAGATCGAGGACGAACACGTCGGCGAGCACGCGGTGACCGGCCGCGTGCAGCCCCGGAGCAAGCTGCTTCGGATCGGCGCCGTCGTGCAGCTCGACGATCACCGGCGGGTGCTCGCTGAACAGGGCGAGCTCGGTGTCGATCTCGGCCTGGTCGGTGACCCGGATCATGGTGTGCAGCTTGGGCTCGAGGGTCAGCGCTTCCTGGATCTTCGCGGTGTCGTCGGTGTCGAAGATGGCGAAATCCAGGGTGTCGGTCTCGTGAACGGCCTGCACCAACAGATCCACGCGATCGGTCTTGTTGGCGTCCAGCAAGACGTGGATGCGGCCTCGGGCCAGGGCCAGCACGTCGTGAAGGGTCGGCACGCGCTCGCACGAGAAATCGCCGGCAAAGGCCGACGCATCGATGGCCAGCGCCTGGATCTGCGCGAGCGTGAGATCGGCCGCCTCGCCCTTGCCATCCGTGGTGCGGTCGACGTCGGTGTCGTGGAGGTTCACCAGCACCCCGTCCTTGGTGGCGCGCGGATCCGTCTCGATGAAGTCGGCGCCGGCGGCGATGGCCGCGCGGACCGCCGCCAGCGTGTTCTCGGGGGCCAGCACGCCAAGTTGACCGCCCGCGCTGCGGTGGCCAGAGATGAGCCGCTCGGTGCATCCCCGATCGGTCGCGCAGCCGATGGGCACGGGCGTGCGACGCTCGGGAACGCCCTGGGCGGTGCAGTCGAAGCGAGACGGGGGCGGCGGTCCGCCTTTCGGGTCCGAGTCGTCGTCGGGCGACGCGCCGCACCCGATCGCCAGGAGCGTGAGCAGCACGGCTGCGAACCGCATGGCGTTCAGCATGCCATACGTCCGAACCTGGTGGTCGAAAACGCGCGGCTACTGCGGGGCGAAGGACGCGGTGGGCACCTTGCCCTGCGGCTTGGGCGTCTCGCCCGGGCGCGCCGCGAAGTTCGCCACGCTGGGGAGCGCGGGCGCTGGTTGGGACGCGCGGGTGGCGGGATGCGCGGGCGCCGGTGCGACCGCCCGCGGGAGCGCCGCGACACGAGGCGCTTCGGTGACCGCCACGGCGCCACGCGAGGCCCTGGGCTGCGGCGCCTCGACCTTCGGAGCTGCAGGCGCATGGGCCGCGGGCGGTTCGACGCGCTGCACGGGCGCGGGGCTGAAGGCGGCCGCCGGCACCGCGGGCGCCCGCGGAGTGACCACCCCCGGCGAGCTCGCCGTCTGGCGCTCGGCGGCGGTGACGCGAAGGGCGGCGAACGCGAGCAGGGCTGCCAAGCACCCGACCACGCTCGCGACCACGCGGATCCCGCGGGCACGGCGCGCGTCCATCTCAGGGGTGCGAACCACGATCTGGACGGAGGCGAGCTCGGGCTCGTCGGCCAGGTCCGGAGCGAGAACTGCGGGTCCCCCTTCGTATGTGCCCGCGTCCCCCTCGGAGAAGAACTCGTCCGCCACGCCGTCGAGCGAGAGGCGCTCGCGGAGTGCCGCCGGCGCGTCGGGCAGCGTGTGCCGACCTGTGCCAGAGCGTTGGGACGGCGGGACGAGCAGGCCAGGGTCGATGTCGAGCGACGGTCTCATGGGGCCACCTTCCGGGTCGATACGCGGGCAATTAGCAAGGCGCGTGCCGCGCTCGAACCGCGGTGAAATGTGAGCGAGCCGCCCTCGCGTGTTAGAGACCGCACGGTCATGCCGACTCCCCGGCTTCTGCGTGCCGCGGCACTGCTGCTGGTGCTCTGCGCCCCGCGCCTCACGCGGGCGCAAGCCGCGGCGCCGCGCTTCGACGCCGAAGAGCCCGAGGTCGACGCCCTGATCGCGCCCGAAGAGGGCGTCACCGACGACGGCGGCGCCGATCAACCCTGGTGCGTTCAAAGCGAGGGTATCGAGGCACTGACCCCGACCGTTTGCCACTATTCGCCGGCACCCCCCGAGCGCGCACCGGACACGCTCGTGATCTTCTTGCATGGCCTGACCAAGCTCGGCACGACGTGGCAATGGAACGGGCAGCGCGGCCTGGCCCGCGCGGCCAAGGCCCACGGTTTCGAAGTGATCACTCCGCGGGGTCGCCTCGGAGCTGGCTCGAGCAAATACGCCGACCACTGGAACTGGCCTTCGAGCGCCGAGGGGCAGAACACCCTCGAGACCGAGATGCTCGCCGAGTGGAAGGCCGCCCAAGAGCTGCTCGAGAAGCGCAACGGACGTCCCTTCGCCCGGGTCTGGGTCTGGGGGTTTTCCGCCGGGGCGTACTACGCCACGTCGCTTGCGCTGCGCGGGCGCCTGCCCGTCGCCGGATACGCCGTCTTCGCCGGAGGCGGAGCGCCGAAGGGCGTGGAGCGCTGGGCCAAGGGTACCCGGCCGAAGCCGCCCATCTACGTGGGCTACGGCCACAAGGACCGCGCCCGCAAGGATCCGGCGCGCCTCGGCCGCGCCCTCAAAGCCATGAGCTGGAAGAGCCTGGTCGTGGGCCGCACGGGGGTGGGTCACTCGATGACCGACGCGCAGGTCCGCGAGGCGGTGGCATTCCTGGCCGGCAAGGCTCCGCCGGCGCTGCGCCCGCCGAAGGCACCCGCACGGCGCGCGGGTGCCCCCAAGCTCAAGAAGAAGCGCGGCTGAGTCGCGCTACTTCACGCACTGCGTCTTGCAGCTCTTCTCTTGGCAGGTCTGGATCGGCGTCGCGAGCGACGCCCCGCCGATGAAGCTGCCGCACTGCTGAAGTGCACACGTCGTCAAGTTCGGCGCGCTCGCACACTTCTGCTGCAGGCAAGTGACCAGCTGCGTGCACTTGGTGTCGGCCTGACAGGCGAGCATCTCTTTGCAGCAGGCGCCCTTCATGCACGTGTCGCAGACGGGGGTGAACCCGGTAGGGATCGAAGCGCAGGCGCCGGTGGCTCCGCCGCTGCCGGCTCCGCCGGTGCCCGCGCCGCCCGTCCCGGCCCCGCCGGTGCCCGAGCCGCCGGTGCCCGCGCCGCCCGTCCCGGCTCCGCCGGTCCCCGAGCCGCCGGCCCCAGACCCGCCCGTGCCGGCTCCGGCGCTTCCGCCCGTGGCCTGCCCAGCGGACCCGCCGCTGCTCGACCCGCCGCTGCTCGACCCGCCGCTGCTCGAGCCACCGCTGCTCGACCCGCCGGCGCCGGAACCCCCGGTACCTTCGAGCCCGCCGCCATCATCGGAGCCGCACCCCAAGGGGAGCCCCAGGAACAAACACACAGCCGCCCAACGAAGAGTCATCGCTTGCACCTCACCCCAGAAGATACCGTTCATCGCCCCTCTTTGCACTGGCCGCGGTGTTTTCGTCGCGCTTCCGGTCTAGACTGCGGCCCCTTCCGAGGTCCCACGATGTCCGTCGCCCCGTCCGCTCTCCGCAAGATCCCGCTGCTGTCGAACATCACCGACGAGCACCTGGCCCAGCTGGTCGCGGCCTGCAAGGTCCGGAAGGCCCGCGATGGCGAGGTGCTGTTCGAGGCGGGCAAGGTCTCGGACCGGTTCCTGATCCTGACCCAAGGTCAGGTCTCGCTCCGCGAAGGCGCCGACGAGCGCTTCCGCTTGAAGCCCATCGCGCCGGTCGGCGAGCTCGGCGCCCTGGCTCGCCTCGAACGGCGCATCACCGCGGTCGCCAGCGGCGACGCCGAGCTGCTCGACATCGGGGTGGCCGAGCTGATGCAGTTCTTCGAGGACCACGGCGACGTGGCGTTCCCCTTCCACTACAACCTGCTGCGGGTGGTGGCCGACAAGATCCGCCGCGACACCCGCCGGCTGGAAGAGATGCGGCGTAACCTGATGACCACCCAGAAGGCGATGAAGCGCATGCTCGACGCCGTGCTGGAGGGCGAAGACACCCCGCTGAACAAGCAGCTCTACGACCAGCTCGCCAGCCTGATCGAGCAGAACAAGAAGGGTCACTACCTGGTGGAGCCCGCCGAGGCGCTGCCCACCTCGGTCCGCCTCGACGACGGAAGCATCGTCGCCGTGCGCGCGATCAGCAAAGACTCTCTGCACTTGCCCAAGAGCGAGAACGGCCCGGCACGCGGCGAGCACTGGAGCGGCGTCTTGCTCTTGCCCGAGCGCGAAATCGCCGTCAGTGGCACGGTCGACGGAAGCGACGGGACGGGCGTGACGATTCGCCTCGATCTCTTGATCGACGACTACAACCGCGCCATCGAAGATCACCTGACGCGACTGCAGATGCTCGACTTCGTGTTGTGATCGCCGTCAGCTGCGGTCGGCAGAAAACAGCTCGTTCACGAACTCGGTGAGCAGCCGCTCGCGCATCTGTGGCGTGAGCGCAGAGAGGATGAGATTGATGTCGGCGCTGCGCTTGGGCAGCCCGACGCCTCCGATGCCTGCCATGGCCAGCATCTGGGAGAACATCTCGGAGGTGAGCGTGCTGGGGTCGACGCCAGCGAACATCGCGCCGACGTTCTCGCCAAGGTCGCTCTTGGGCAGGGTCTTGACCTTGGCCACCGCTTCGCCCAGGTCCCGCAAGAACTCGGGGACGCGCGGCACGTTCGACAGCTGCAGCGAGAGGTGGAAGTTCGCCGGCCCTCCCGCGTGGGGCAGCTGCGGCTGGATGTACCAGCCGCGGTCTTTCATCTCGTCGGCCAGGGCGAAGACGCACAACTGGTCCGAGGCACAGGCAATCAGCGTCATGGGCGGGTCGCCCAGCAGGCGCAGCTCGGGGATCTCGCGGATCCCCTTGACCAGCGCCCGCGCGCCGTCGCGCATCTGTCGGACCATCTCGAGGTAGCCCGAGTCACCGACGTAGTTCAGCACCGCCCACGCCGCGGCCAGTGGGCCGCCGCTCTTGGTGCTCTGCACCGTGGTGTTGACCATGGTGTACCCGGTCCAGCTCGAGCACGCGAAGATCATGTGCCGCCGCAGCGAGCGGTCGCGGAACATCACCACGCTGGCCCCTTTGGGGCAGAACGCGTACTTGTGCAGGTCCATCGAGATGCTGGTCACGCCGGGGACGGTGAAGTCGAACTCGGGAACGCTCTCGCCCAGGCGGCGAAGGTACCCGAGCACGAAACCGCCGATGCACCCGTCGACGTGGAATGGGACGCCCTTCTCCAGCGCCAGAGCGCCGAGCTCTCGGATGGGGTCGACGGTGCCATGGGCATAAGACGCCGCCGAGCCGACCAACAGCGCGGTGTTCGGACCGATGGCAGCGCGGGCCGCGTCGACGTCGGCACGGAAGGTGGTGGTGTCGACCGGGATGGTGACCGCCTTGACGCCCAGATAGTGGGCGGCCTTGTGGAAGGCCGCGTGGGCGGTGACCGGCAGCACCATCTCGGGCTGGCCGGCGCCGGGGTGCTTCTCGCGGAAGGCGTCGCGCGCCGCCTTGACGGCCAGGATGATGCTCTCGGTGCCGCCGCTGGTGAAGTTGCCGGCTGCACCGTCGGGCGCCCGCACGTGCGCGAGCGCCATGCCCACCACCTCGTTCTCGAGCCGCAGCAGGCTGGGGAAGATGGTGGGGTCGAGGGCGTTCTCGGACAAGAACGCCATGTAGGCCTTCTTGGCCACGGCCTCGATCTCGCGCCCGGCGTCGAACACGTACCCCCAGGTGCGGCCGGCACGCCAGTCGTTGTCGTTGGCGCGATAGCGCTCCAGGGTCTCGAAAACCTCGGCCTCGTTCAGGTTCTTCTCGGGGATCTTCACGGCGCTCTCCTCACGGCATGGGCACGTCGGCCAGGGTGAATTCGATTCCGAAGCGGCGCGGGCGCCAGGCCCGGGTCATGCCCTTGTCGGCGGCCGCCCGCACGTATTCGTCGCCGCTCCTCGCGGCCCGGTAGTCGGCCAGCGCTTCTCCGCGCCTGCCGCGCTGGTCGCGCGCGCGCGCGCGCCACAGGTGGAAGCTGGCGCGTCGCTCGCCCGAGACGTGCCCCAGCTCTATCGCGCGATCGAACGACCCCTCGGCCGCCGCAGTGTCGCCTTCGGCGAGCGCGAGGAGCGCGCCCACGAAGTGGTACAAGGCCACTTCTGGCTTCTGCTCGATGGCGCGGCCGAGGTGCCGCCGGGCCTCACCGAGATCCCCGCGATCGAAGTAGGCGCTGTACGCTTCGCGATACGCGTCGAAGGCAGAGACTGCCGCGCTGTCGTCGAGCCGACCGCCGATGAGCGCCGGAAGGTCGAGGCGGGGGCCTTCGCTCGCCAGATCGAACGCGACGTAGTCTCGATTCGAAACCGGTGCGCGCTCCGTGGCCACCCAGACCACGCCGTCTTCGGGCCGGAACACCACCGAGGCCACCGTCATCAGCATCGAGATCGCGCTCTCGAAGCGGCAGCCGTCGGCCCCCGGATCCCCCAAGATGCCCGCGATCACGTCGGCGTCGATCTGCCCGCGCTTCGCCCCCAAGAGTGCGTCGGCGCGCGTCAGGCGGGCCAGGTTGTTGCGCCAATGCGACGGGTAGAGGTGGCGCTCGGTCGAGCCGAGCTCGCGGTCGAGAAACACGTTGGCGTAGGCGAACGTTCCGGCGCTCTCGATGCGGTGCGCACGGCCGCGCGGGGTGATCTCGTAGCAGAGCACGGCCTTCTCTTTGCCCGACGCGATCACGTAGGTCCAGCAGCCGTTCGGCACGTCGTCGTCGAGGATGCGGCGGGCGTCGTCGAGGTTCTTGGCGTGACGCATGATCTGGTCGCCGGTGACGCCGATGGGCGTGCCGCCGATCTCGAGCGCATCGCTGGCCATGTGCTGGTGCACCACCAGCGAGAGGCCCGAGGCGTTCATGGCGGTGATGCCGCCGAACAGCACGCCGGCCGCCGACACCGAGACGAACGGTTGAGCACCCTTCGGCCGGTGGAAGACGACGGCCTGCTCCGTGTCCCACGCGCCGACGCCCTGGTAGTCGAAGTTGCGGCCGTGCAAGAGGCGCCCGTCGCGCGTGGCGTCGCCCCAGGCCAGTGCGCTGGTGCAGCCGAGCAGCGGCATGCCGGACCGCGGGGCGAGCCGAGGACGGCGGAACTGGAGCACGCGCCCCAGCACCCAGAGGTACGTCTCGGGCATGGTGACCGCGCCCAGCAGTCGCCCCCGGTCGATGCCGCTCGCGTCGGCGAGGCCGTCGAGTGCGGCGCGCACATGATCGGGGAAGCCGCGCGCGATCTTGCGGCCCACCGTGCGACGCAGACCTGCGGCGACGAGCTGGCCGGTGCGCGGGCCCAGCCCCGCCCCGAGCATGCTCTCGACGTAACGCTCGAAGTACGGGATCGGCCCGCGCGCCACGGACTCGCGGAGCAGCCGCCCATGCTGATGGCCCATCTCGTAGTCGTCGCCAGAGACGCGAAGGACGTGCAGGCCCTTGTGGGTCTGGTAGGCGGGCCGGGCTTTCGGAGCCCGCAGGGGCTCGGTCAGGGATGAGGTGGTTTGCATGGCTCAGCTCGTGGTTCGGGGTCTCTCGCGATGGGCTCGTCGCTCGCTGCGAGCAGCGCCGAGGATGCGCTGGTTGGCCCAGCGGTGGAACTCTGCGACCAGCCGCCCGGCAAGGTCGACGTCGCGCGCGCGGATCGCATCGAGCAGCAGGCGATGGCCGTGGGCCTCGGCCACCGGCTCGCGCACCTTCGACAAGAGGGGCTCGAGATCGACGGCGATCTGCGCGTGCCAGTGGGCCAGCATCACGAAGATTCGGTTCTTGGTGGCGCGGGCCAGGGCTGTGCCCAGCTCGCTGCTCGCCGAGAACCTGGCCTCGGAGCCGGGTTCGCTCAGTTCGATGCGCTCGATGGCGCGTTCGATGGCGCCCAGATCTTCGCGGCTGCGACGCTCCGCAGCCAGGCGGGTCATCTTCTCGTCCAGCTCGGCACGGATCTCGAGGAACTCGCCCAGCATGGCGCGATCGACCTGGCCCTTGTCGCCGAACAGCATGGCCCGGAGCACCGCGGGGGTCACCGAGCACAGCGGATCGAGCACCACGGTGCCGAGCCGGCGAGTCGGCCGAACCAGGCGGTGCACCTCGAGCAGCTTGTTGGCTTCGCGCACCACGCTGCGACCCACGCCGTAGCTCTCGGCCAGGTCCGACTCGCGCGGCAAGACCGAGCCCACGGCGATCTCGCCGGACACGATGCGCCGGAGCAGGTCGTCCGCCACGTCGTCGGCTTTGCGCGAGCTGGGCTGGGTCACGGGCGCTCTCATAAGTCTGACTTATTGACCCGTCAAGATAAAAGTCTGACTTATTCGAGCGCCACCAGCTCGTCGAGGAACGCCAGCGTCAGGCCCCAGAGCACGGCGCCCGCCACCGGGACCCCGCCCCGCGGTGAGAACCAACCCAGGGACCGCCCCAGCCGAGATCGGGGTCGACGAGCGCGCGCGATCCCCGCCAGCCCGACCCAGTGCGCGCGGGTGAGCTCCGCGCCGAGCGACAGGTCGGCCGGGCCGACGAGCGCGAACACCCTGGGAGCAACCACCAGCGGCGCCAGCGAACGGTGGCTGGCGGTCACGAGCTCGGAGAGGGCGCCGATGGGGCGAGCCGCGACGGCCAAGTCGAGACCGGTCTCTTCCTGCGTCTCGCGCACCGCCGTGGCGAGAGCGTCGACGTCACCCCGAGCCGCAAGCCCTCCAGGGAAGGCCACGTGGCCCGACCACCGATCCCCGGCAGCGACGGCGCGCTCGGCGAGAAGCACCTCGACGCCGTCCGGCCCGTCGCGCAAGACCACCGCCACCGCGGCGCGACGCAGCCACGATCGGTGCGCGAACGTCCGCGGTCGGTATCGCCCGAGGCGCACAGCCCAGGTATATAGTGCTTCCCCCAGCTCTTCCCGACGGGCGACCGGCATGAGGCCGGTCAATGCCCCCGGTCGACCGGGCGCGCAACTCCCTCGCCCATGGCCCCCTCCGAGCTCCAGAAGCGACCACCGACCTGGGCAGGGCGGGGGTTGCCCTCGCTGCGAGCACGGTTCTACGTCCTGCTGGCGGCGCTGGCGGTGCTGGCACTCGCACCCTGGCTGGTGACGGAAGAGCTGCGGCGCGGCACCGATGGTTTCGCCATCGCCATCCAAGAGACGGGCTCGTTGCGCTTCCGGTTGCTCCAGATCCTGGTGCAGGTGCCGCAGGCCCGTTCCGATGGTCCGGCTCGCGAGCGGGTCGAGACCCTGATGCGCGAGCAGAGCGAGCTCCTGGACCATTCGATGACCGGCAACCCGGCGACCGGGTTCGCGGCCTGTCCGGCGCCCGACGTCTGCGCCCGCTTCACCGCTCACCGGTCGCGATGGACCGACGAGCTCCGGCCGCGACTGCAGGCAGCGCTCGACGGCAGCGACACGGCGCTCGACGCGCTCACGACCGACGTGCTGCTGGAAGTGACCGAGCTGGATCTCACGGTGCGGGCCGCAGCACGCGTCGTTCAAGACCGGATGGAGCGCAATGCTCGACTGGGCTCCTGGGCCAGCATGGGCTCGGTGCTGCTGGTGGCGCTCGTGGCGCTCGGCGTGGGCCAGATCTTCACCCGCATCCGCCGACTGCGGTCCCTGGTGGACGCCAGCGACGACCGCACGATCCGCGAGCAGGTCCGGGGAACGGACGAGCTGGACGCGCTCGCCCGGGCGCTGGGCAAGGGCATCGCGGCCGAGCGCGAACAGCGCGAGGCCGAGGCTCGGCGTGCTGAGGAGCTGGCCGTCCAGCAGCTGGCGGTGGGCGGCGTCGCCGAATCGCTCAGTAGCTGGCTCGCCGGCAGCGGCTCCCTCGACCGGTCGTTGCGCGAGGTCGCCCGTGCCACCGGCCACGAGCGAGCCGAGCTCGCCGGAGACCCCGCCACGCTGCGCTTGCGCGGCAAGGCGGCCGACCGCGAAGGGGCCGACGACGTCCTGATCGACACGCTCTCGCAGATCTTCGCCATCGCCTGCCTGGCAGACCGCCTGCTGGCCGACAAGGCCGTTCAGGGCCGTCTGGCGGTGGCGCTCGGCGGGCTGTCGGGGCGCCCTGACGAGAAGGAGATCGAAGAGAGCCTGAGCAAGCTCATCGCGCACGATGCCGCGGTGATCGAGCTGTACGACGCGAATCGGCGCGTCGAGGACATGTGGGCCATGCAGGGCGGCCGGCTCGAGCGACTGCCCGCGCTGTGCGACGGCAGCGCCCCCGAGCACGTGACGCTGGTGCCGCCCGACTCGAACGCCGGGTGCGCGGTGCTGCGCCAGCGCTGCGGCGGGGCACAGCTCGTGATCCCCCTGCGCATGAACCAGGACCTGACCGGAGCGATCTATCTGGCTCGCGGCGTGGGTGAGTTCTCGGACCACGACCTTCGGAACGCCCAGGCCCTGGCGCCCGTCGCCGCGAGCGCCTTGGCACGCGTCCAGCTCGAGGCGCGTCTGCGCTTCGCCGAGCAGTGGAGCACGCTGGGCGCTTTCGGGCGCCTCTTGGCGCACGAGATCAAGAACCCGTTGAACAGCCTGGGCCTCGAGCTGAACCTGCTCGAGCGACGGGTGGCCAAGCTCGAGCTCCCCAGCGCAGATCGCGAGAAGCTCACGTCGTCGGTCGGGGTGGTCAAGAGCGAGCTCGCCCGGCTCACCAAGCTGACCAACGAATACCTGTCGATGAGCCCGAAATCCGGCGCACTCGAGGTCCAACCGGTCGACCTGAGCGAGATCGCCGCCAGCGTGGCCCGCACCCACGCGGCGAGCATGGCCGACCGTGCAATTCGCCTGGAGGAACACCTGCCGGGGCCCGCGATGGTGCTCGGTCACCCCGACAAGCTGAAGCAGCTGGTGCACAACCTGCTCGGCAACGCCATCGAAGCGATGGTCGGCTCCAGCGTCCGCGTCGCGACGCTGGCCATCCGGCGGCACGGCGCGGAATACGAGCTCGCGGTCCGCGATACCGGACCGGGCATCAGCGACCCAGTGGCGATCTTCACGCCGGGCTTCACCACCAAGGCCAGCGGCACCGGGATGGGGCTGGCGATCTCGCAACAGATCGCGCGCCAGCACGGCGGGCGCTTGGTCGCTCGCGCCATCGAGACGGGCGGCGCAGAGTTTACGCTCAGCATCGCGGCGCACGACTCCGGCGCGCCGAACTGATAGCCTGGCCACCATGCTGAGAAAGGCCGCAAAGTTCCACCGTGATGCCGTCCGCCCCGCCGCCAAGAAGGCCGCGCCCAAGAAGCCGAAGCTCGCCAGCGTCGACACGGCGCTGCCCGGCGTGAGCGCGACCGCCAAGAAGAAGGGGCAAGGCCACACCGAGCCGCGCAACGCAGCGAAGCGTACCGACGCGAAGGCGGCGTTCAAGCTCGAGGATTCGGCGACCGGGAAGCCGTCGCGCAAGTCGACGCGCGGCAGCTCGAATCGTCAGAAGCCCGACTCGAACCTGAAGCGCCGGCAGACGCGAGCAACGACCTCGGCCAAAGCCCGCGCCCGCCGCGGCAAGTGACGGCGGCAGACAATCTCTCGATCGCGGACGCGCTGGACGAGATCGCCGATCTGCTGGAGGCCCAAGCGGCCGACGCGTTTCGTCTGCGCGCCTATCGCTCCGCCGCCGAGAACGTCCGGAGGTCGGCGAGTGCACTCTCCGACCTGGAAGCGCAAGGCGGCATGGCCGCGCTGGAGAAGCTTCCGGGGATCGGCCACAGCATTGCCTCGCTGATCGCCGAGCGGCTCCACACCGGTCGCATCGCGTTGCTCGAGCGGCTGCGCGGGCAGGTCTCGCCGGAAGATCTGTTCACCAGCCTGCCGGGCATCGGCGACGAGCTCGCAGCGCGGCTTCACCGCGAGCTCGGCCTGGAGACCCTCGAGGAGCTGGAGCTGGCGGCCCACGACGGCCGGCTGCTCAGGGTGCGTGGGTTCGGACGCCGGCGCGCGGCAGCCCTGCGTGACCTGCTCGCGGCGCGTCTGTCTCGCACGCCGCGCCGCCGCGCTCGCTTGCTCGAGCCGGGTCCCGAGCCTGCGGCTCGTCCGGGTGTCCGGCTGCTGCTCGAGATCGACCAAGAGTACAGGCGCCGCGAGCACGAGCTCCCGAAGATCACGCCGCGCCGCTTCAATCCCCGCCATGAAGCCTGGCTGCCCGTCTTGCACACCACCCGCGACGGCTGGCACTTCACCGCGCTCTACTCCAACACTGCGCGCGCCCACGAGCTCGGCAAGAGCCGAGACTGGGTGATCCTGTACTTCGAACGTGACGGCCACGAAGGCCAGTGCACGGTCGTGACCGATCAGCGGGGTGTGCTGGCCGGCCAGCGCGTGGTCCGCGGGCGTGAAGACGAGCAACGTGCTTGCGTGAACCGCCCCGAGGTGGCTAGCTAGCGCGCATGCGCCTGGCTTCGATTTGCGCGGCCCTGTTGCTCGCTGCCTGCGGCAACGACGACGGTGGCGACGACGGACACGACTCGAGCAAGTACGTGCAGACCTTCGACGGGCTACCGGGCGCGTTGATCAGCGTCTCGGGGACGAGCGACAAGGACGTCTGGGCGGTCGGCGGTAATCCGGGCGACGGCAGCGGGGCGTTCGTGCTGCACTTCGACGGCGCGTGGGCGCGCATCCCCACCGGACACCAGGTCGACCTCTGGTGGGTGCACGCCTTCGAGAGCGGCCCGGTGTTCATGGGCGGCAGCGGCGGCACCATCTCGCGCTACGAGAACGGCGTCTTCGAAAAGCTGCCGACCCCCGACACGGCCACGGTGTTCGGGATCTGGGGGCTTGCTCCCGACGACCTGTGGGCGGTGGGCGGCGATCCCGCCAAGAGCGGCAAGGCTTTCGTGTGGCGCTTCGACGGCTCCGCGTGGGCGCCGGCGGCCGGGCTCCCCAGCGTCCCCATCGCGGCCTGGTTCAAGGTGTGGGGTCGCGCCCCGGACGACGTCCGGTTCGTCGGCATGGACGGCGCCATCGTTCACTACGACGGCAAGGGATTCCAATCGATCACTTCGCCCACCAACCGCCGGCTGCTCACTCTCTATGCCGAGCCCGGGGGTCGCTACACCGCGGTGGGCGGCATGAGCCAGGCGGTGATCCTCGAAGACGACGGCAACGCTTGGCAAGACGTGAGTCCGGCCCCTCCCAACCACGCGATGATCGGCATTCGTACCCTGGGTGACGACGGCTACGCCGCAGGCACGGGCGGAAGCGTGATGCGACGCAAGGACGGGAAGTGGGTCGACGAGCCACTCGGGTTCGACGTGTTCGGCGACTTCCACTCGGTCTGGATCGACCCCCAAGGCGGCGTGTGGTTCGCCGGCGGAAACATCATGGCGCTGCCGCTGGTCAATGGGGTGCTGGTCCACAAAGGCGCGAAGATCCCCGGCGGAAGCTTCGAGTAGCGCAGAAAAACCCGGGCGCGCCGAGAAGGCTTGGCGAGACGGGGGCCGCTGCTATCCTGCCGCGTCCTTCAGCGGGCCGGGCGCCTGCGGACTCAGGTTGGTCGACGTGAAGAAGAAACTGGCTCTCGCTCTGGGCCTCGTGCTCGTCCTCATCGCGGTGCTGCTCCCGGGGTGCAAACGGGCGGCCAGCACCTTCGGCTTCGGCGGTGGAAGCGAGAGCGTCATCCACGGCAAGTTGCCGACCAAGCACAGCGGCCTGCGGCGCGAGGCCAGCCTCACCGACAACGTGGCAGCGCCGCGCGGTGATTTCTGGAAGAGCGAGCTGACGACGGTCTTCTCGTCTGCCGAGGCCTTCGCAGAGTGGGACCTGGGGCAGCCCACACCGATCACTGCGCTCTACCTGACGGGCGACGACAACGATTCCTACAACGTCAGTGTCTCTGACGATGGCCAGACGTTCCGCTTGCTGTGGGAGGGTCGGCCGGTGGGCGGCGGCGGTCTGCAGCCCCGCTCGGTGGACGATCTGCAAGCGACGGCGCGGTTCGTCCGCGTCAGCGCCACCGGTGGCGACGGCTCCTACGCTCTGTCCGAGTTCCAGGTCTTCTCTCAGAAGCCCAGCGTGTGGCCGCCCCGGCCCTCGGTCAAAGACTCGATTCCGCCCGACGAGGTCTTCCGAAACAAGGCGCTGCAGCTCGGCCTGGCTCTCGCCATTCTGGTGATCTTCACCTGGAAGGGCGCGCCACTGTGGTGGACCCTGCTGGTCCTGCTCGTGCCCCTGGCCGCGGGCTTCGACGCCTGGCGCGCGCTGTCCGTGGCGTGGCCGCCCAGCACGCGAGAAGTGGCTTTGGTCCGCGGGATCGTGGCCGCGGTGGGCGCGCTCGTGGTGGTGCGCGAGGTGTTCGCGCCCGCCAAGCTGCTGGCTGACCGCCGGGTGACGGTGGGCACGTTCGGGGTGTGCGCGGCGATGGCGATCGCGGCCTTCTACAACCTGGGGCATCCGCAGTTCCACGACTACAAGAACGGGCGCCCGGGCTTCGTCCACAACTTCGACATGCGGGTCTACTTCCCCATCGCGAAGTACTTCAAAGAGCTGCGCTTCGACGGCTTGTACCTGGGCAGCGTGGCGGCCTACGTCGACGACGACAAGAGCGTGACGCTCGAGTCGCTGCGCCACCAGCAACTGCGCAGTCTGCGCACCCATCGCATGCAAAGCGTCGGCGATTCGATGGCCGACATCAAGGAAGTGCAGAGCCGCTTCTCGCCCCAGCGCTGGGAGGACTTCAAGCGCGACATGCGCTACTTCCGCGAGAACATGGGGGTGCGCGACTACCTGGGCAGCATGAGCGACCACGGCGGCAACGCGACGCCGGTCTGGTTCTTGTTCGGCCATGCGCTCTTCAAGAACGCGTGGGCTTCGAACCAGACGCTGACCATCACCGCCATGCTCGACCCCATCTTGCTGGCCGTGGCCCTGGCCATGATGTGGCGCGCGTTCGGCATTCGGACGGCGCTGGTCAGCGCCATCGTGTTCGGCGCGAACGACTACTACATGTTCGGCACGTGCTGGGCAGGCGCCACGCTGAGGCACGATTGGCTGGCATATCTGGCGATGGGCATCGCCTTGCTCAAGCTGGAGAAGTGGACCTGGGCCGGTGCACTGCTCATGCTTTCGGGGCTGATCCGCGCCTTCCCCTTCTTCGCCCTGGTCGGGGCCGCGCTGCCGGCGATCTGGTGGCTGGGCGAGTACGTCGTCCAGAACCGGCGCCTGCCCAGCGTCGCTTCGATCAAAGAACATCAGATGCCGGTGCTGAAGATCGCCCTCGGGGCGCTGATCACCGGCGTGGTGCTGTTCTTGGCGTCATCGGCGCTGTTCGGCCTGAAGTCTTGGCCCGAGTGGCTGCACAAGGTCGGCATGCTGCACCGCGACCCGCACGTGAACCACGTCAGCCTGCGCGCGCTGATCGGCGGCCCCGATGGGATCCACAACCGGGTGATGGCGGCACGCACCAGTCTGTTCGTTGGCGGCATCACCTTGTTCGCGGTGATGGTCGCGGTCGGCGCTCGCCGCAAGAACCTGGCGCTCGCCGCGACCTTGGGGTCGATGATGATCCCCATCGCGTTCCACCCGGCGAATTACTACGCGCACTTCATCTTCGTGCTCCCCATGCTGGCCGCAGAGTTCGACGACTCGAAGAAGGGCGGCGCGCTCTGGCCGATGAAGCCCGCGGATGCCGGCATCTGGATTGCGCTCTTGGGAGCGTGCGCGGCTCAGTACTTCATAGCCATCGAGAAGGATCTGGGGCTGCACTTCTACTTCTCGAGCGCGCTGATCGTGGTCACCTCGGCAGCGATGCTGCTGGTGTTGCTGGCGCGGGACTACGGCCTCGCGGCCCAGCTGGCCCCGGTGGGCATGCCCGAAGCGGTTGCCCCGCCCACGCCCGCCACCGAGCCGACGCCGGCCAGCGACGCGCCCGCATCCGAGCCGCCGGTGGCGGCGGCCGGTGACGCGAGCCCCGAACCGCCTTCGTCGGGCGCGGCACCCTCGGACGAAAGCCCGAACGCCGATCGACCGCCGACTGCCGACTAGGCGGGCGCCGAAGCAGCGCGCAACCGCGGCTCCGCCCGCGTGAGAGCACCGGGGTCACTTCCGGCGGCGTCGCCGGGTCGGGGACCTGGTGGCGGTCGCGGCGTCGGGGCGTCGTGGCCCCTTTCCCGCCCGCCGGGTGGCGCCTGGCAGCCGGCCGGCAAAGATTCCGCTTGCGGTTCGTGCCCTCAGAGCTATTATCAGTCGCATGATAAAAAACCGAGTCGGGATAGCCCTCGGTGGTTTGCTGCTCGCCGCGCTCGGCTCGAGCTGCAGCTCCGCGGCCGCCACCCCCCCCGACGCCTACCAGGGGGTGATCGAGCTCGACGAGCGGGTGCTCGCCTTCGAAGTCGGCGGGCGCGTCGAGCGCGTGGACGTGAAGCGCGGCGATGCAGTGACGAACGCAGCGTCGCTGGCAGCGCTGGACTCGAGGCTCGAGAAGACGGCCCGCGAGGCGCGCGCTGCCGAGGTCGACGCCGCCAAGGCACAGGTCGCGCTGCTCAAGGCCGGCGCGCGCCCGGAAGAGATCCGCGCCCTGGAGGCGCGCGTCCGCGCGGTGAAGACGACCGAGGCGCTGCTCACCAAGAACCTGGCCCGCGAGCGTGAGCTCGAGAAGCGAGGTGTCAGCTCCCGTGCCATGGTCGACGAGCTAGCGACCAAGCTGGACACGACCATCGCCGATCGCGAATCGATCGAGCAACAGCTCAAGGGGCTCCGGCGCGGCGCTCGCTCGCAAGAGATCGCCGGCGCCTCGTCGCGGGCCGAGGCAGCCGACAAGACCCTCAGCGTGCAGACCGAGCGAGTCGATCGTCACGTCCTCAAGGCGCCGAAGGACGGTGTGGTGCTCGACGTGCACGTCGAGTCGGGCGAAGTGGTGGCGCCCGGGGCGCCGGTGGTCACCGTTGGCGACACGACTCACCCCTACGCCGACGTGTTCGTGCCGATCGGCAAGGTCGACGGGATCCGCGTGGGCACGCGCGCTTCGGTTCGCGTCGACTCGACCGCAGCGGCGTTCGCGGCGACCGTCGAGCACGTTTCGCGTACGACCGAGTTCACGCCTCGCTATCTGTTCAGCGAGCGCGAGCGCCCGAACCTGGTGCTGCGCATTCGGCTGCGCATCGACGACCCCGAGCAGCGATTGCACGCCGGCGTGCCGGCATTCGCCCGCTTCGAGCGCTGAATCGAGACCGTCATGAACGACGACGAGCCCATCATTCAGACGCGTCACCTGTCGCGTCATTTCGGCGCACTGATCGCGGTGAAAGACCTGAACCTCGAGGTGAAGCGCGGCGAGATCTTCGGCGTTCTGGGCCCCAACGGCGCAGGCAAGAGCACCACCATCCGCATGCTGTGCGGCATCTTGAACCCCACCGGCGGGGACGGCACGGTGGTCGGGCTGGACATCCGGAAGGACGCCGAGCGGATCAAGGAGCGCATCGGCTACATGACCCAGCGCTTCAGCCTGTACGAAGACCTGAGCGTGGAAGAGAACCTCACCTTCTACGCCGGCATCTACGGCGTGCCGCTCCGTCGCCGTCGCGACCGCATCCGTGAGGTGCTCGACACCACCGGGCTGACACCGCGCCGCAAGCAGCTCTCGGGCACGCTGTCGGGGGGGTGGAAGCAGCGGGTGGCGCTGGCCAGCGCCACCATCCACCAGCCGCCGCTGCTGTTCTTGGACGAACCGACGGCCGGCGTGGATCCGGTCAGCCGCCGCGACTTCTGGGAGCAGATCCACCGCATCGCCCACGAGGGCACCACGGTGCTCTTGACCACCCACTACATGGACGAGGCCGAGCGCTGCCACCGCCTGGCATTCATCTTCGGCGGCCAGGTGCTCGACACCGGAACCCCCGAAGAAGTAGTGCTGCGGCGCCACCTGCGCGTGGCCGAGCTGGAGATCGACCGCGACACGCGCGGCGCAGCCACCGCGCTCAGGGCCCACGCCGACGTGGACGAGGTCGCCCACTATGGCCACACCCTGCGGCTCTCGACCAAGAACGGGGTCGACCCGGTCGCGCTGGCCGAGGCCGTGCTGGGCACGCTTGGCCTGCCCATCGCCAAGGCCCGTCTCGCTCGCGCCACGGTCGAAGATGCGTTCGTCAGCATGGTCCGCGACGAAGCGCGCGAGCCCAAGGCGCGGAGCGCAGCATGAACCGCCGACCCTGGGTGATCGCCAAGAAGGAGCTGCTTCAGCTACGGCGGGACCGGCTCACGCTGGCGATGATGCTGATCTTGCCGGTGATGCAGCTCTTGTTGTTCGGCTACGCGATCAACACCGACGTCCGCAACATCCCCACCGTGGTCTACGATCAGGACCGAACGGCCGCCTCGCGCGACCTGGCCCAAAGCCTGCGTGCCACGGGTTTCTACGATCTGGTGGGAGAGGCTCAGGACTACGACGAGATCGAGCACGCGCTGCGAGCGGGTCGAGCCCGGGTGGCGCTGGTGATCCCCGCCCGCTATTCGAGCGAGCTCACCCGCGGCCAGCCCACCCAGGTGCAGCTGATCGTCGACGGGTCGGACCCACAGACCGTGGCCAGCGCCACCAACACCGCCGCGTCATTGGTCGCGGCGCGCTCCAGCCAGCTGATGGTCCAGCGCCTCGCACGCCAAGGCGCAGCCACGCGCATGGTGCCCATCGAGCTCGAACCCAACACCTGGTACAACCCCGACCTGCGCACCGCGGTGTACATCGTGCCCGGGCTGGTCGGCGTGATCTTGACCATGACCATGGTGATGCTCACGGTCATGGCCATTGCCCGCGAGCGCGAGCGCGGGACGCTCGAGCAGCTGATCGTGTCGCCGGTGAAGAACATCGAGCTCGTGTTGGGCAAGATCGTGCCGTACATCGCCATCGGGTACGTGCAGATGACGCTGATCTTGCTCGCCGGCCGGGTCGTGTTCGACGTCCCGCTGGTCGGCTCGATCGCCATGCTGTACGCGCTGGCCTTCGTGTTCATCGCGGCGAACCTGGCGCTGGGGTTGTTCTTCTCGACCCTGGCAAAGACGCAGCAGCAGGCGATGCAGATGTCGTTCTTCTTCATGCTGCCGAACATCTTGCTGTCCGGTTTCATGTTCCCGTTCGAAGCCATGCCGCGGCCGGCGCAGTGGCTGTCGCAGGCCTTGCCCCTCACCCACTTCCTGCGCATCGTGCGCGGAATCACCCTGCGCGGAGCCAACTTCCACGACCTGCGCTCCGAGCTCGGGGCAATGGCGCTGATCTTGGCCGTGCTCGTCACCGTCGCATCGCTGCGATTCAGCAAGAAGTTGGCTTAGCCATGGCCCGACCTCGCAGTGACATCGAGCCCCGCATCATCCACGCCGCGCGCCGCCGGTTTCTCGAAGATGGAGTCGATGGCGCCTCGCTGCGCAACATCGCGCGCGACGCCGGCACCAACATCGGCATGATCTACTACTACTTCCCGACCAAGGACGACCTGTTCTTGGCGGTCGTCGAAGAGATCTACGCCAAGGTGTTGGCGCAGCTCGAAGAGGCCATCGAGCAAGAGGTGTCGTTCGAGGCGCGGGTGTCGGCCATCTATGCGCGCGTCGGCGCGCTGGGCGCCGACGAGCTCGACGTCATGCGCTTGGTCGTGCGCGAGTCCATCGCCTCGTCGGCCCGCCTCGAGCGGCTGATCGAGCGCTTCAAGCGCGGTCACATCGGCCTGATGCTGCGGGCCGTGGCCGAGGGGCTCGGCTCGGGTCAGCTCGACCCGCGGTTCCACCCGGCGGTGATGGTCATGTCGACCTTCGCGCTGGGTATTGCACCCCAGATGATCCGCCGGATCGCGGCCGATCGCATGGCCTTCCTGGGCCTGCCCGACGGCCCAGCCTTCGCAAAACAGCTGGTCGAAGTGCTCTTGCACGGTATCGCCCGACCCGCTTCCCCTTCGGAGAACCCACCATGAAACCGTCCTTCGTTCCCCTCGCCCTGGGCTCGTTGCTGCTGCTCGCCGGCGCAGCCGCCGCACAAGAACCTGCACCCGCCACCCCACCCACGCTGGAAGAGAAGGCCGCACCCGCGGCAGCCGACGACCTGGCCGTGCGTCTGCGCGCCCTCAGCGGGCGTCCGGGCGGGCTGCTGTCGGACGACGTCGGCCGCCGCGCGGTGAAGAACAGCAAAGACGTGCGCGCCAAGCAGGCCGAGATCGCCGCGGCGAGCGCCGAGGTCGACAAGGCATTCGCGGGGTGGTTCCCGAAGCTGACCTTGACCGCACGCTACACGCATCTGTCGCCGGTCGAGTCCAAGGGCGCGGGGCCCAGCAACGTGAGCCTCGTGGCCACTCCCTCGCCCGCCGGCCCGCTGCCTCCCGGCGCGCCCCTGATCGCCATCCCGACCTCGGCCCTGGCGCCTCCGGTCATTCAGGATCAGTACGCGCTCCAGGCCGCGTTGCTCTTGCCAGTCAGCGACTACTTCCTTCGGATCAGCCAGTCACAGGCCGCAGCCGATCACGGCCGAGGCGCCGCCGATCTGACGCACCGCGCATCGAAGCTCAATGCCGCCACCGATGCGAAGCTCATCTATTATGGCTGGGCGCGCGCCAAGCTCTCCCACGAGGTCGCCAAGCAGAGCCTGGTTCAGTCCAAATCGCACCACCAAGCGGCGAAGGTCCTGTTCGAGGTCGATCGCGCTTCCAAGGCAGACGTGCTGCGCGCCGAGTCCGCGGTGGCCAGCGCCGAGCTTCTGGTCGAGCGCACCTCGAACCTGACGGAGCTCGCCGAAGACCGCCTGCGGACCGTGCTGGCGGACCCGCCCAGCACCCGCTACGAGATCGGCGAGGACCTCTGGGGTCAGGCCCCGAGGTCGACCGAGCGCCTGGATTTCGGGCCGCTCTACGCCGAGGCGCTGAAGCAACGCCTCGAGCTGCGCGCGTTGGAGAAATCCGGCATGTCACTGGCCGAGCAGAAACGCGCCGTGAAGAGCGTCGGTCTGCCGCGCCTCGACGCCTTTGGCAACGCCTATTACTCGAACCCGAACCAGCGCTACTACCCGGCCACCAAGGAGTGGAAGGCGACGTGGGACGTGGGTCTTCAGGTGAGCTGGACTCCGAACGACTTCTTGACCTCGACCGCCACCGCAGCGGGGCTCGAGGCCCAGCGGGCGAAGCTGGACGCACAGCGCGACCAGCTTCGCGACGTGCTCCGGACCGAGGTGTTCGACGCCGCGCAGTCGCTGCGCGAGGCGCAGGTTGCGCTCAAGACTGCCGAGCGCGGGGCAAGCGCCGCCGAAGAGGCCTATCGAGCGCGCGCCGAGCAGTATCGACTGGGCCGCGCCTCGAGCGTCGAGCTCACCGACGCCGAAGCGGACCTTTCCCGGTCGCGACTCGAGGTGATCAACGCGCGGGTGGGGCTCAGAATCGCTCGCGTGAAGCTCGACCACGCGGTCGGCCGCGACGCCCGGTGAAATCCGGCGCGACCGCGGCTAACCTGCCGGGCCTGCCATGTCCCGGTACCTCCTCGCCACGTTGCTTTGCATCGGCGCCTGCGATCGCGGCGAGCCGCCGAAGGGGCCCTCGTCGACCGCCGCGACCTCGAGCCCGAGCTCGGCACCCCACCGCCGGCGGGTCCAGCCCCGGCGCGCGGCCGGGCCCTCGCGCCCGACCCCCGCACCGGACGCTGCCACCGCCCCTGACGGCGGAGCCGACGCTGCCACCGACGGCAGCGTCGAAGCCATCTCGGAACCCGGGCTGAACCCACCGCCGTTGATCGGGGCCGACGGCAAGCCGCTGCCGCAGACCGAGGCCCCACCTCAGCAGTCGCCGTGGTTCGACGCCGGCGTGCGCGCCCTGTTCCGCGCCATCCAGAACGACGATCCGAAGCTCGCCGAAGCGTTCTTCTTCCCCCTGGCCGCCTACGAGCAAGTGAAGGACGTCAAGGATCCCAAGCGCGACTGGGAGCGACGCCTGATCGCCAACTTCCGCCGCGACATCCACGACTATCACAGGCGCCTGGGGCCCAAGCCGACCGAGGCGCGCTTCTCGGGCATCGACCTGCCGAAGGAACGCACCAAGTGGATGAAACCGCGGAGCGAAGGCAACAAGCTCGGTTACTTCCGCGTCACGCACAGCCGCCTGCGCTACCAGAAGGCAGACGGGGCGCCGGCCACGCTGGATGTGACCAGCCTGATCTCATGGCGCGGCGAATGGTACCTGGTGCACCTGAACGGCTTCCAGTAAGCCTCAGTCGCCCCCCCCGAGCACCGAGTCGTCTTTGGCGGGGCGCGCACCCGCGCGGCAGGCCGCACACAAGAAGTACCCGCACCGAGGGTCGAAGTGCACGTGCTGGTAACCGCGGCACACCGAGCAGCGTTGCTCGCCGAACGCGGCTTCGGCAAGACCGACACGCTCGAAGTCGGTCCGGGTGACAATCCCGGCCAGCGAGCTGCCCGAGAGCACCAAGACCGAGCCGACCCCCCGGTCTGCCATGGTTGCTGCCGCCTCGGCCAGCAAGCACTCCGAGGCAATGCTGACCGGTGGCGAGTGCATGATGGCCGACACGTCGGTGTCGAGGGCTGCCGCTTCCATGTCGCACGTGCAGACCACCCCCACGGCGCGCCCCCCCGCCACCACCGGCAAGTGACTGATGGCGTGCTCATGCGCCAAGTCGAGCGCGTCCGCGACGGTCATGGTGGGGGCGACCGCCACCACGGCCCTGCTCATCACGTCTCGAACCGGCGATAGTCCCGTTGTCATCAGCCCACTCCTCTCGTGATTCGGCGCCAGCTGGGGCCAGCACCGAGAGTGCCTCTGCCATGATTTCGCTGACTGTCCGTAGCTTGGCGGCTCCTCTCCTGCTTCAGCCAAGGCGTGAGCGGAACTGCTCGAACGCCGACTTCAGATCCTTCGCGAGCAACAGGCTCGCGCTCTTGACGACGGCTCCCTCCTCGCGAACGTCCCGCTCGAGCTCGTCGAAGCGCGGCTCCAGGCTCTTCCACGCGCTCTTCGCGTCGAGGCCCGCGAGGTGTACTTTCACTCGGATCTCGTCGCGCATCCGCGCGAGGTCGGCGAGATCCTTCTCCAGGTTCGCTTTCAGGTTTTCGGTCGTGTTCATGGCAACGCTGAAGCGGGAGCAAGCTTCGTTCCACACGTGAACCAGCGCGTTTGAGCGAGGTCCCGCACGCAAGGACTGCGGGCAGGGGGTGGGCCACGGCAACCCCTGCGTACCCCTCCGGACAGAACCGCTGCGTTCGGCGCGGTATGCGCTTTGCCTCGGTCCGCCGCCATGTGCCCCCGCGTGATCGAGAAACCCGGGACGGCTCGTGGTCCGCGACCCAACCTCGAGGATTGGGCGCGTGCTCGAGCAGACTTCCGCTGGGAGAGCGCGAAGAGCCAGCTCGACGGCCTTCCCGCCGGGCGCGGACTGAACATCGCGCACGAAGCGGTCGACCGCCACGTCCTCGCCGGGCGTGGCGCGCGCATCGCCCTCTCCTGGCTCCCGAAGCGAGGCACTCGCGTGGACTTCTCCTACGCCGACCTGATGCGGCGAACGAACCGTTTTGCCAACGCGCTGGGTCAGCTCGACGTCCGGGAAGGGGACCGTGTCTTCGCGCTGCTCGGAAGAATCCCCGAGCTCTACGTCGCCGCGCTGGGGGCGCTCAAGCACCGCGCGGTGTTCTGCCCCATGTTCTCGGCTTTCGGGCCCGAGCCGGTGCGCCAGCGCATGGAGCTGGGCGAGGCCCGCGTCCTGGTCACGACCGCGGCGCTGTACGAGAAGAAGGTCGCGCATCTTCGCGACTCGCTCCCCCGTCTCGAGCACGTGATCGTGGTCGGGGATCCGGCGCCGGTCGGCACGCTTTCTTTCCGTGAGCTGACCGACCGTGCAAGCCCCGAGTTCTGCATCGAGCCGACCAGCGCGGAGGCGCCGGCGCTTCTGCACTTCACCAGCGGAACCACCGGAAAGCCCAAGGGCGCCCTCCACGTGCACCAGGCCGTGCTGATGCATCACTTGACCGGCAAGCTGGCCCTGGACCTGCACTCGGAAGATCTCTTCTGGTGCACCGCCGACCCGGGCTGGGTCACCGGAACCTCGTACGGGATCATCGCTCCGCTGACCAACGGCGCGACCATGCTGGTCGACGAGGCGGAGTTCGACGCCGAGCGTTGGTATCGCACGTTGCAGGACCAGAAGGTCACGGTCTGGTACACGGCGCCCACCGCGATCCGCATGCTGATGAAGGCGGGCAACGAGCTGCCGAAGCACTTCGACCTGTCGCGGGTGCGGTTCGCCGCCAGCGTGGGCGAGCCGCTGAACCCCGAGGCAGTGGTCTGGGGGGCCGACACCCTGGGCCTGCCGTTCCACGACAACTGGTGGCAGACCGAGACCGGTGGGATCATGATCGCCAACTACGCCTCGATGCCCATCCGACCGGGGTCGATGGGGCGACCGCTGCCGGGCATCGAGGCCGCCGTGGTGCGGCGCACCGCCGGGGGCGTCGAGCTCATCGAGACGCCCGACGAGCAGGGTGAGCTCGCGCTGGCGACCGGCTGGCCGAGCATGTTCCGCGCCTACTTGAACGCCCCCGAGCGCTACGCGCAGTGTTTCGTCGACGGTTGGTATCTGTCCGGCGATCTGGTGAAGAAAGACGCCGACGGCTACTTCTGGTTCGTCGGCAGGGCAGACGACGTGATCAAAACCGCTGGGCACCTGATCGGCCCGTTCGAGGTCGAGAGTGTCCTGGTCGAGCACCCCGCCGTGGCGGAAGCGGGTGTGATCGGCAAGCCCGATCCGGTGGCGGGCGAGCTGATCAAGGCCTTCGTCGCGCTGCGGCCCGGGTTCGCGTGGAGCGACGATCTGTGCTCGGAGATCCTGGCTCACGCCCGCAGGCGGCTCGGCCCTGCGGTCTCACCCAAGGAAATCGCCGTGACGAGCGACCTGCCGAAGACCAAGAGCGGCAAGATCATGCGGCGGTTGCTCAAGGCACGCGAGCTGGGTCTGCCCGAGGGAGACCTCTCGACCCTCGAAGGGGGAGAGCAATGATCGCCACGCGACCGCGCGCGCTGGCCCTGCTCGAACAGATGCTCTTGATCCGGCGCTTCGAAGAGAAGTGCGCCGAGGTGTACAGCGCCGGGAAGATCCGTGGGTTCTTGCACCTGTACATCGGCGAAGAAGCCGTCGCGGTCGGCGCCATGGCGGCACTGGACGCAGCCGACAACGTGGTGGCCACTTATCGCGAGCACGGCCACGCCCTGGCGCGGGGCCTGACACCGACCGCCGTGATGGCCGAGATGTACGGCAAGGCGACGGGCTGCAGCCGCGGGCGTGGCGGCTCGATGCACCTGTTCTCCACGCCGCATCGCTTCTTCGGCGGCCACGCCATCGTCGGCGGTGGCTTGCCCGTGGCGGTGGGCCTGGCGCTGGCTGATTCGATGCTCGGCCGAGAGGGCGTGACGGTTTGCTTCTTCGGCGACGGAGCGGTGGACGAAGGCGAGTTCCACGAATCGCTGAACCTGGCGGCGCTCTGGCGACTGCCCGTGCTGTTCGTGTGCGAGAACAACCTCTATGCCATGGGGACCGCTCTCGAACGTCACGAGTCCGTGACGGACTTGTGCGTGAAGCCCCGCGCCTACGGCATCCCCGCAGAGAACGTGGACGGGATGGACTTGTTCGCCGTCGAGGCGGCGACGGCACACGCGGTGAGCGAGGTCCGTCGCCATCGGAGCCCATTCTTCCTCGAGGCCAAGACCTACCGCTTCCGGGCACACTCGATGTACGACGCGGAGGCGTACCGCTCGCGGGAAGAGGTCGCCGAGTGGGCCCAGAAGCACGACCCGATCGACCTCGCAGTGGCAGAGCTGACGCGGCGTGGCCTGATCGACGGCGCCGAGCCCGCCGCGGTCGACCTCCGGGTCCGCGCAGCCGTGGAACGGGCCTGCGAAGAAGCGGACGCCGCCCCACTCGAACCGGTTGGCGATCTGCTGCGTGACGTCCTTGCGCCGGAGGCCGGATGACTCGGACCACGTACCGTGAGGCCATCCGGCTGGCGCTGGCGACCGCGCTCGAGGCCGACTCTCGCGTCTTGCTCATGGGCGAGGACGTGGGCCGCTACGGCGGCGCCTATGCCGTCAGCAAGGGCTTGCTCGAGCGATTCGGGCCAGAGCGGATCCGGGACACCCCGCTGTCCGAGAGCGGTTTCCTCGGCGCCGGCATCGGCGCGGCCCTCGGCGGCCTCAGGCCAATCGTCGAGATCATGACCGTGAACTTCAGCCTCTTGGCACTCGACCAGGTGGTGAACAACGCGGCCACTCTGCGCCACATGTCGGGGGGCCAGATCGGTGTCCCGCTGGTGGTGCGCATGGCCACCGGCGGTGGTCGGCAGCTCGCAGCCCAGCACTCGCACAGCCTGGAGGGGTGGTACGCCCACGTACCCGGCATCAAGGTGCTGGCACCGGCCACGGTGCAAGACGCCCACGACATGCTGCTGGCGGCGCTGGCGGACGCCGATCCGGTGTTCATCTTCGAGCACCAGTTGCTCTACCCGACGGAAGGCGAGCTCGACCCGGCACGCGGGCCAGCCACGATTGGCCAGGCGCTGGTGCGCCGCGAAGGCTGCGACGTGAGCCTGGTCACCTACGGCGGCTCGCTGGGCAAGGCCCTGGCTGCCGGCGACGAGCTCGCCCAGGCGGGCATCAGCGCCGAGGTGCTCGAGCTGCGGACGCTCCGACCACTGGACGTGGAAGCAATCGAAGCCACCGTGACCAAGACCCACCGCCTCGTGATCATCGACGAAGGCTGGAAGACCGGGAGCTTCAGCGCCGAGATCGCTGCGCTGGTCGCCGAGCGGGTGTTCTACGAGCTGGACGCGCCGATCGCCCGGGTGTGCAGCGCCGAGGTTCCCATCCCCTACGCGAAACATCTGGAAGATGCGGCGCTGCCCCAGGTGCCGGCGATCGTCGTGGCGGCGAAGGAGCTCTTGGGCCGTGGCTGAGTTCGTCATGCCCTCGCTCGGGTCGGACATGACCGCCGGCACGCTGGTGCTGTGGCGGGTCGCACCCGGGCAGGTCGTGAAGCGCGGAGACATCATCGCCGAGGTCGACACCGACAAGGGTGTGATCGAGGTCGAGGTGTTCGTGAGCGGACGCGTCGAGAAGTTGTTGGTCGACGAAGGCACCCACGTGCCAGTCGGCACGGCGCTGGCGGTGATCGCCGAAGAGGGCGACCCAAGACCCCAGCCGCCCCCTGCGGCACCGCGCGCCGCCACGCCGGCAGAAGCCGAACCGGCACCGGCCCAGTCGCTGCACTCGCCCACTGCGGGGGCTCCCATGCGGCAGCGGATCTCCCCCTCGGCGCGCCGCATGGCGCGGGAGCTGGGGGTCGACTTCAGTCACCTCGCCGGCACCGGGCCCGGCGGCGCCATCACCCGAGACGATGTGAAGCGTGCAGCCGCCGTCGAGCCCCCGGCTGAAGCGGACGCGCGAACCCGCATGCGTCAGGCCATTGCCCGGGCGATGACCCGGTCGAACCGCGAGATCCCGCATTATTACGTGGCTCAACGAATGAGCTTCAGCGCGGCGCTCGAGTTCCTGGAGCGGACGAACGCCGACCGCATTCCCGCCGAGCGCCTGGTCTACGGAGCGCTGTTGATCCGCGCGGTGGCGCTGGCGTTGCGTGACTTCCCCGAGCTGAACGCGCGGTGGGAGAACGACGCTCTGGTGATGAGCCCCCAGATCCACGTGGGCATGGCGATCTCGCTACGCGACGGGGGCCTGGTGGTCCCGGCCATCCTCGACGCCGATCGGCTGTCGCTCGACCAGACCATGGGCGCGCTGCGCGATCGGGTCGAGCGCGCGCGCCGCGGGCAGCTACGCGCCAGCGAGCTGTCCCAAGGCACGGTCACCCTCACCAGCCTGGGTGAGCGCGGGGTCGAGAGCGTGGCGGGTGTGATCTACCCCCCGCAGACCGCGCTGGTCGGCTTCGGCACACCAGCCCTTCGCCCCTGGGTGGTGGACGGACAGGTGGTCGCGAAACCGGTGCTGAGCATGACCCTCGCGGGGGACCACCGCGCGAGCAACGGGCACCGGGGTGCCGCGTTCCTGAACGCGCTGGAGAAGCTTCTCAGCCAGCCGCGGGAGCTCTGACGAGGGCGGAGACCGGCACGCGCAGGCGCTCGTGCCCGATTTGCTCTGGCCGCCCGACGATCGCGAAGCGCTCCCCCGCCTCGATGCGTGCTTGCAGGGCTTGCATCGCCCGGTGGTCGTCCGAGTCGATCCAGAAGTCGGGCGCCGCTGCCCGCACCGAACCGGCGGGGTCACGCGCCAGGTGGAGCAACGCGGGCTCGTTCACGTCCACGCCGTAGGTGAGGGTCCAGGGTTCGCTGTGGGCCGGGGTCCAGGCGCTCGACAGCTCGAGCGGTCCCAGCCGGGTGTGAATCGAGAGCGCGCTCGCGTTCCACTGGGTAGCGCCGATCTGGCGGCGAGCACGGTACACGCCGAGCCCATAGGCCTTGGTGAGGCCACCCAGGCCGTGCAGCCCTTCCTCCGGGAGCTGCGGAGCCATGCTGGCAAGGTTGTGCGCCATCCAGGTGCCTGGCTCGTGAGTGGGAATGGCGATGAACATCGAGAGCGGGACGATCCCCTGGTGATCCAGCCCCACCTGCAGCAGCTCGCGGGTGCGCGGGGAGAGCGCTGCCGCATCGGTGCCAAAGCCGACGATGCCACCCGGCAGCTCCGCGCCATCGAAGAACACCCAGCGCGGCATGGGCATGCCTTCGGGGCCGAACGTGGCGGCGTCGAGCCGGCGCAAGACTTCGAGCACCGGCGCCGACGCCACGCGCAAAGGGTCGATCCTGTCCGCGTCGCGGACCACCCAGTCGAATGCGGCGCAATCGAGTGCGGGGCGATGGTCTTCGAGCGCCACCACGAACGGCCTGAGGCGCGCCACGAGCGTCGCGTTCCTGGGCGAGAGCACGGTCACGACGATCCCCAGACCACCTGCGCAAGTCCGTCTGCGGTGGCCCCGACCAGAGTCAACGTGTCGCCCTTCTCGATGCGCGCCTGCACTGCGCGGAGCGCGGCGTGGTCATCCGGATCGACGACCTGACCTTCACGCTTCTCGGTGGGCCCGAGAGCCCGCTCGACGGCCGCGTCCGCCGGTTCGAGCTGGAAGACACAGGTTGCCGCATGGGTGTGGGCGGGGACCCAGGCGGCGCGGACGCAGAGTGGCGCAAACCGCGCGTACATCGCCACGCTCGGCGAACGCCACTGCATGGTGCCCATCACGCGGCGGGGTCGGAGCGCCGCCAGCGTGAGGGCCAGAGTCTCGACCCCGAGCGCCACCGCGTCGGGGCCGGGGCAGAGGTCGAGCAGCGAGGAAATCGAGAACACCAGCCAGGTGTCCGAAAGCACCATCGGGGTCGCCATGCACATGCTGACGGGAACGAAGAGGTTGGTGTCGCCGCCGCCGGCCTCGCTGGGAACGTGGTCTGCCAGGCCGCCGAAACCGAACAGCGCGCCGGGCAACTCGGCGCAGTCGTAGAACGCCCAGCGCGGCATGCGGAGATCCAGCGGACCGAAGGTCAGCTCGTCCAGACGGTCGAGGTGGTCGAGAAAGGGTGCGCTCGCGCAGCGCGTCGGGTCGTACCAGCGCAGCGCGTCTCGGGGCACTCCCAAGGGTCGCTCGGCGAGCCGGCAACTCAGGCCGGGCGTGGCGACGACCCAGGGCTCGAGCGATAGGGAGGCGGAGACGCGCACCGTGGGTTCATGGATAGCACCACCCGAGCTCGGAACAGGCGCGCGCGTTGCCCGCTGTCGCCTCGAAGTCGAGCAGCGCCAGCGGCAGGCGCTCCCCGCGGACGGCGCGCTCGAAACGTGCGTACTGTGTCACCGGTCCGCGCATACATTGCGCGCGCGAGCGCCGGTCGTGCAAGCCGACGCCGACAAAACCGGCCGATTCGTGCCCCCCGGCGTGGCACGTGTTCTGCAACACTTCGGCGCATGCCCGACCGCGCCGAACTGGAGCAGGTCATCTCGAAGGCGCTTCGTCGCGTCGCCCCCGAGTCGGATCCCCTGGCCATCTCACGCAGCGCCGACCTGCGCGACGCGCTCGACATCGACTCGATGGACTTCCTGGGGTTCATCACCGCTCTGCACTCGGCCTTGGGGGTCGACATCCCCGAGACCGATTACCCCAAGCTCTTCACGCTGGACTCGGCCCTGGAGTATCTCGAGGCCGCCACCCGGGGGCGCTGATGGACATCTGGCTGCTTCCACGCGCTCGACTGGGAGAGCTGATCGCCACGCTCCGAGCGCGCGGCTACGACGTCGTGGCCCCCACGCCCCGAGACGGCGCCATCGTCTACGACACCATCGAGAGCGACGCCGATCTGCCCATCGGCCTCGGCGACGAGCAGAGCCCGGGGCGCTATCGCATGGTCGCCCGCGGCGACGACGCGGTCTTCGGCTACGCCGTCGGGCCGACCTCGTTCAAGCGGAACTTCCACCTTCCGGCGGAGCGACTCTACCGGGTCGAACGAGAGGGCGGTGCACTGCGCTTCGTGCCCGAGCCCGTGGCTGCACGGAAGGTGGCGCTCTTGGGAGCGCGCGGCTGCGATCTGTCGGCCCTGCGCAGCCTGGATCGCGTGCTGCAGGGTGACCGATACCGGGACGAGCGCTATGCCGCGCGGCGTTCGGACGTGGTGCTGATCGCCGTCCACTGTGGCACGCCGTCGGCGAGTTGCTTCTGCACGTCCATGGGAACTGGCCCGCGCGCCTCGGGCCCGTGGGATCTGGCGCTGACCGAGCTCACGACGGGGCAACACCGCTTCATCGTGGAGACCGGCAGCGCCATGGGCCTGACCTTGGTGCGCGAGCTGGGCCTTCAGGCAGCCGGCACGCTGGACAAGATCCACGCGGCGAAGGTGCCGATCGCCGCGGCTGAGCGCATCACCCGGCGGCTCGAGACAGACGCCCTGGGTGCGCGCCTGGCGCAGAACCTCGACCACCCGCGGTTCGCGAAGGTGGCCGAGCGCTGCCTTGCGTGCACCAACTGCACCCAGGTCTGCCCCACCTGCTTCTGCACCACCGTCGAAGACCACACCGAGCTCGACGGCTCGGCGGCGGAGCGCCACCGACGCTGGGACTCGTGCTTCGACCTCGAGTTTTCGTACATCCACGGCGGCCCGGTACGCCCCAGCGTGCGCGCGCGCTACCGGCAGTGGCTGACCCACAAGCTCTCGAGCTGGCACGAGCAGTTCGGCTCGTCCGGCTGCGTCGGCTGCGGCCGCTGCATCACCTGGTGCCCGGTGGGTATCGACATCACCGAAGAGGCCCGAGAGGTCGGCTCGCCCCGGAAAGCGGAGAAGACAACATGAACCCCGAATCCCTCGCGCGCTCCCTCGCCCAGCACCCGTTCTGCAAGGACCTGACCCAGGCCCAGGTCGAGTTCCTGGCGGGCTGCGCCAAGAACGCCCGATACGACGCCGGCGAGTACCTGGTGCGCGAGGGTTCGCTGGCCGATGCGCTGTTCCTGGTGCGCAGCGGCTCGGTGGCCATCGAGAGCCACATCCCGGGCCGAGGCTCGGTCAAGGTCGACACGCTGGGCCCCGGCGACATCATCGGTTGGTCGGTGCTCTTGCCGCCCTTCCGCTGGCACTTGGACGCGCGGGCGCTGGCGGCGACCGTGGTCTTCTGCCTGGACGCCAACTGCCTGCGCGGCAAGGTGCAGGCGGATCACAGCTTTGGCTATGCCTTCACTTTGCAGTTGCTCGCGGCGGCCTCGCAGCGCCTGACGCACGCGCGGCTGCAACAGCTGGACGTCTACAAGGCAGAGCTGAGATGACGGACGCGCTGCTCCTCGAGTCGATGACCATCGTCCGCGTGCGCCGCGAGACGAGTGACACGTTCACTTTCGACCTCGACGCACGACCGCGCGGGGGCTTCCGCTTCGCGCCCGGGCAGTTCAACATGCTCTATGCCTTCGGGCTGGGCGAGGTCCCGATTTCGATCAGCGGCGACCCGCTGAAGCCCGCCGTGCTCACCCACACCATCCGGGCCGTGGGCCCGACCACTCGCGCCCTCGAGGCGCTGAAGAAGGGCGACCCGGTGGGGGTGCGGGGCCCCTTCGGCACGCCCTGGCCGGTGGATCAGGCGCTGGGCAAGGACGTGATCGTGGTCGCCGGCGGCATCGGGCTGGCCCCGCTCCGCCCTGCCATCTACAGCATGCTGTCGCGCCGCCAGGTGTTCGGCAAGCTGTGCATCGCCTACGGCGCTCGCACACCCGCCGACATCTTGTACGACAAGGAGATCGAGAAGTGGCGCGGTCGCATCGACGTCGATCTGGAGGTGACGGTCGACCGCGGCGACCCGGATTGGCGTGGCCACACCGGCGTGGTCACCGGTCTCTTGAGGCGTTTCGAGCTGGACGCCGAGCGCACCGTCGCCATGCTGTGCGGGCCCGAGGTGATGATGCGGTTCGCCGCGCGCGAGCTCGAGAGCCTGGGCGTGCCTGCGGCATGCATCTACCTCTCGATGGAGCGCAACATGAAGTGCGGCGTGGGAAGCTGTGGTCACTGCCAGCTGGGCCCCAGCTTCGTCTGCAAGGACGGTCCGGTGTATCCATTGACCAAGGTCGAGCCGCTGATGAGCGTGCGGGAGCTCTAGCCATGAAAGCCAAGAAGCCCAAGCTCGCGGTGTTCAAGCTGGCCAGCTGCGACGGTTGCCAGCTCAGCCTGCTGGACTGCGAAGACGAGCTCTTGGCGGTCGCCGGCGCGGTGGAGATCGCCTACTTCCTGGAGGCGACCAGCCGCATCGTGAAGGGGCCCTACGACTTGACGTTGGTCGAGGGGTCGATCACCACCGAGCACGACGCCGAGCGGCTCCGCCAGATCCGGAAGCAGAGCAAGAAGCTGATCACCATCGGCGCGTGTGCCACTGCCGGCGGCATCCAGGCCCTGCGCAATTTCGCCGACGTCGCCGAATACGCGCGCGTGGTCTACGCCCGCCCCGACACCCTGAAGACCCTGGCGACGTCCACCCCCGTCGCGGCCCACGTGGCGGTGGACTACGAGCTGCGGGGCTGTCCGGTCGACAAACGACAGCTGCTCGAGGTGCTGAACGCTTTCCTGAACGGCCGCCCGCCGCGGATCGGCAGTCACTCGGTGTGCCTGGACTGCAAGCGCAAGGGCACGGTGTGCGTCATGGTCGCGCACGGCACGCCCTGTCTGGGGCCGGTGACCCACAGCGGGTGCGGCGCGCTCTGCCCCAGCTACACGCGGGGGTGCTTCGGCTGTTTCGGACCGTCGGCCAGCGCCCACCCCGCGGCCCTGCGCCCGGCCTTGACCCAGCTCGGAAAGACCGAAGCCGAGGTAGCGCGGCTCTACGCCACCTTCAACGCGGCCGCGCCGGCGTTCGCCGCCGAGCACCAGACGCTGGCAAAGAGGAAGGAGCCGACGACGTGACCCAGAACGCCCGCACCATCAAGGTCGACTTCTTGGCACGCGTCGAGGGCGAGGGCGCGCTCACCATCCGCTACAAGGGCAACGAACCGAAGAGCGTCGAGCTGGTGATCTTCGAGCCGCCGCGGTTCTTCGAAGGGTTCTTGCGGGGTCGCTCGCAGCTCGAAGTGCCGGACATCACCGCGCGCATCTGCGGCATCTGCCCAGTCGCGTACCAGATGAGCTCGTGCCACGCGATCGAGAACGCGGCGGGGGCGTGCATCACACCCGAGATCCGAGCGCTGCGCCGGCTGCTGTATTGCGGCGAGTGGATCGAGAGCCACGTGCTGCACATGTTCATGCTGCACGCGCCCGACTTTCTCGGCTACCCCGACGCGATCACCATGGCCAAGGACCACGGCGATCTGGTCAAGGCGTCGCTTCGCATCAAGAAGGCCGGCAATGCCATCGTGAACCTGCTCGGCGGCCGCGAGATCCACCCCATCAACGTGTGCGTCGGCGGCTTTTACCGCGCACCCACGCCGAGCGAGCTCCGGACGCTCGTGCCCGAGCTGATGTGGTCGAAGACGGCACTCGCCGAGCTCATGCCGACACTGGCCGGGTTGCCGTTCCCGGACTTCGAACGGCCGGTGGAGCTGGTGAGCCTGAAGCACCCGGACGAGTACCCCTTCAACGAGGGCCGGTTGGTCTCGAACCGGGGGCTGGACATCTCCGTCCACGAATACGAACGGCACTTCGAAGAGCAGCACGTGGCCCACTCGACCGCGCTGCATTCGGTGCACCTGGGCCACGGCCCGTACGTGGTGGGGCCGTTGGCACGCTTCAACCTGTGCTTCGACCAGCTCCGCCCGTTCGCGAAACGAGCGGCCGAGGCCGCCAGCCTGGTGCCGCCGCTGCTGAACCCATTCAAGACGCTGCTGGTGCGTGGGGTCGAGACGCTGCACGCCCTGGACGAGGCGATCGCCATCATCGAAGCCTATCGTCAGCCTGCGTCCGCACGGGTCGAGGTGCCGGTGCGAGCCGCCGTGGGAATGGCCGCCACCGAAGCACCCCGCGGCACGCTGTATCACCGTTATCAGGTCGACGCCCAGGGCCTGATCGAGGACGCGAAGATCACGCCACCCACCTCGCAGAACCAGAAGTCGATCGAAGACGACTTGTTCGCGATCGCGAAGCGCCTGCCCGAGATGTCGCATGACGCCGCGACCAAGCTCGCGGAGCAGACCGTTCGCAACTACGACCCGTGCATCTCGTGCTCGACTCACTTCTTGCGAGTGCGCCTGGAGCACGAGTGACGATCCGGGTGATCGGCCTCGGCCAGACGTTGGCCGGCGACGACGGCGTCGGCCTGCTCGTGCTCGACGAGCTCGAGCGCGAGCCGCCACCCGGGGTGGAGCTGCATCGAGTCTCGGATGCCGCCGCACTGGTCGAGCTGGTCCAGGGCGCCCAGCGGGTGGTGATCGTCGACGCCGCGGTCGGTGCCGGCGCGCCCGGAACGGTGCGCACCCTCCAGGCCGAGGCGCTGGCTGACGGCGAGATCGCTCCGGTCTCGACCCACGGAATCGCCGTCGGGCAGGCGCTGGAGCTGGCCAGGGTGCTGGCCGGGGGGGACCTCGCCCCCACCGCCATCGTGGCCGTCGCCATCGAGCCCCCGCGGGGCTACGTCACGGAGCTGACGCCCGCGGTGCGAGCTGCCATCCCCCGCGCGGTGCGCGCCGTCCTCGACCTGACCCGGAGCTCTGTCATGCACGAATCCGCCCTCGCCCGATCCGTCCTCGATGCCGTGCTCGACCTGGCTCGGAAGAACGGCGCCACCCGTGTACGTCGGGTCGTCGGCCAGCTGTCCGAGACCGAGCACTTGCACGCCGACGCCATCCAGTTCCACTTCACCGCGCACGCCGTCGGCACGCCGGCCGAAGCCGCGCACCTGGAGCTCGACCTGGTCCACGTACCTGCGCGGTGTCGCGCCTGTGCCGAGACGTATCCGCCCGAGCATCACGTCACGCTGTGCCCGCGCTGCGGCTCGACCGACGCCGAGTTGCTGGGCGCCGTCGGGCTGCGAATCGACAGCCTGGACGTGGAATGAGCGCTCGGGGCCCGGTGGAGGCCCCGTTCTTGGTCCCCGGCTGCGGCCCGTGGGAAACTGGCCTTGGTGCGCGTGGGTCTGACGGTGCGCGGCGTGGTCCAGGGCGTGGGCTTCCGGCCAGGCGTGTGCCGCGTGGCGCGCGAGCTGGGCCTGACCGGCTTCGTGCGGAACGGCCGCGGGGCGGTTCGAATCGAGGCGCAGGGCGCCCGGGTCGAGGAGCTGGTCTCCGCGCTCTGGGCGCTTCCGGCACCGATCGCCGTGGAGCACCTCGATCGCGACGAGCTGCCGGACAGCGGCGAAACCTCGTTCGAGATCGCACCCAGTGACGAGGCCGCCGCGGTCGAGGCCGCGCTGCCGCCGGACTTGGCGGTGTGCGTCGACTGCGCCGCAGAGATCGACGATCCCAAAGCGCGGCGCCACCGCTATCCGTTCACCAACTGCACGCGCTGCGGACCGCGCTTCAGCATCGTCGAGGCCCTGCCCTACGATCGCGCGCGCACCAGCATGAAGCTCTTCGAGCTGTGCGCCGACTGCGCCCTCGAATACGCCTCACCCGCCGACCGGCGCTTCCACGCGGAGCCCATCGCGTGCCCCGCCTGCGGCCCCGCGCTGACGCTGCTCGACCCCAGCGGGAAGAAGCTGGCGGCGCGCGAAGAGGCACTCCAGCGCGCGGCAGCTCTGCTGCGACAGGGCGGCATCTTGGCGCTGCGCGCCCTGGGCGGCTTTCAGCTGCTGACCGACGCCACCGACGAAGCGGCGGTGCGTCGGCTGCGTCAGCGCAAGCACCGAGAAGAGAAGCCGTTCGCCGTGCTGTTCGAGTCGCTCGAGCAGGCGCAGCGCCACCTCTTCTTGCCGGACGAAGCAGCCCGCGCGCTGACCAGCCCCGAAGCGCCGATCATGCTGGTGCGCCGCCGGGAAACATCGAGCGTGGCCACCGCGGTGGCGCCCGACAACCCGCGACTCGGCGCGCTTCTGCCCTATAGCCCGCTGCATCGGGTGCTGGCCAAGGCGGTGGGACGCCCGCTGGTGTGCACCAGCGGCAACCGCTCGGAAGAGCCCATGTGCACCGGCGTGACCGAGGCCCTGGCAGAGCTCGGCGCCATCGCCGACGAGCTCTTGGTGCACAACCGCGAGATCGTCCGCCCGATCGACGACTCGGTCGCCGAGCTGGGCCCCACCGGGCTGCGGCTCGTGCGGCGCGCGCGCGGATTCGCCCCGCGACCGGTGGCCGGCATCGAGACGGCGCGCACCGTGCTGGCGCTCGGTGCGCACATGAAGAGCACGGTGGCCCTCTTGCACCGAGGGCAGCTCGTTCCCAGTCAGCACCTGGGTGATCTGGAGACACTCGCGGCGATCGCCGGGCTCGAGCGCGCAGTGGACGACCTGTGCCGGTTCTTCGACGCGGCCCCGGATGTCGTGGCCTGCGATCTGCACCCGGACTATGCGTCGAGCGAGCTCGGCGAGCGCCTTGCGGTCCGCTTTGGCGTGCCGCTGGTGCGCGTGCAGCACCACCATGCGCACGTGGCTTCGGCCCTGGCCGAGCACGATCTGCACGCTCCCGTGCTGGGCCTCTCGTGGGACGGCACGGGCCTCGGTCCAGACGGCACGATCTGGGGTGGCGAGGCATTGCGGGTCGACGGACCGGAGTTCGAGCGCGCCGCGCACCTCAGGCCGTTTCGTCTGCCCGGAGGCGACGCCGCAGCCCGGGATCCGCGCCGCGCCGCCCTGGGGGTGCTGCACGCCTTCGCCCCGGCGCTGGCCGAAGAGCACGCTTTCCGCTGGTACCCGGCGGCCCACGCCAAGGTGCTGCTGGGCATGCTCGAGACCGGCGCGCACGCGCGGCCAACCACCAGCATGGGACGGCTCTTCGACGCGCTGTCGGCGCTGCTCGGGCTGTGCGTGCGTTCGAGCTTCGAAGGGCAGGCCGCGCTCGCGCTCGAGCTATCTGCAGAGCGTGCCGGAGCCGAGGGCGCCTATCCCATGCCGCTGGCGTCCGGGGTGATCGACTGGGAGCCCGCAGTGCGCGCCATGTTGGCCGAGGCCGATCCGAAGGTGGCGGCGGCCCGCTTTCACGCCGCGCTGGTCGAGAGCGCGCTTGCCGTGGCGCAGCAGGTCGGACGAGAGCAGGTGGTGCTCTCCGGCGGTTGCTTCCAGAACGCGTTGCTCTTGCACGGCACGCATGCGCGGCTCGAGCAGCACGGCTTCCGAGTGTTCTTCCCCGAGCGCGTGCCGTTGAACGACGGGGGCATCGCGGTGGGGCAGGCCTGGGTGGCGGCCCTCAGCGCACTCCCGAGATCGCCTTGATCAAGAAGTAGCAGAGCACGGCGATGGTCGCCGACATCGGGATGGTGAAGACCCAGGCCCAGACGATGCGACCGGCCACCCCCCACCGCACCGCGTTCAAGCGTCGGTCCGCCGTCCCCACGCCGACAATCGACCCCGTGATGGTATGGGTCGTCGAAACCGGCACCCCCATGAAGGTCGCCATGGCCAAGGTGATGGCCCCGCTGGTCTCGGCGCAGAAGCCGCCGACCGGGCGCAGCTTGGTGATCTTCATGCCCATCGTCTTGACGATTCGCCAGCCGCCCATCAGCGTGCCCAGGCCCATGGCCGCGTGGCACAGCAAGACCACCCACAGCTGCGGCTCGACGTGCTTGGCCTTCTCTTGAAGCCCCGCCGTGATCAAGAGCAGCGTGATGATGCCCATCGTCTTCTGGGCGTCGTTGCCACCGTGCCCCAGGGAGTAGAACGCGGCTGACACCAGCTGCCCCCGTCTGAAGTGCTTGTCGATCTTTCCGGGGCGGACGCCGCCGAAGACCAGCTTGACCAGCTTCATCAACAGAAAGCCGATCAGGCTGCCGAGTAGCGGGGCCACGACGATGAAGGCCACGGTCTTGCCGAACACCTTCATGTCCAGCACCGACAGGCTCGGGGTGTGGGCCAGGGCCGACCCGGCGAACGCCCCCATCAGCGCGTGCGACGACGAGCTGGGGAGCCCCCACCACCAGGTGAGCAAGTTCCAGGTGATGGCGCCGAGCAACGTGGCCAAGATCACGTTGTAGGTGACGCTCGAGAGCGCCACACCCTTGGCGATCGAAGCCGAAACGTGGGTCGGATACACGAGGAAGGCGACGAAGTTGAAGACCGCCGCCCAAACCACGGCCGCCCGCGGCGAAAGCACCCGGGTGCTCACCACCGTGGCAATGCTGTTCGCCGCGTCGTGAAAGCCGTTGATGAAGTCGAAGATCAGGGCCGTCACGATGATCGCGATCAAGAACGCGGTCATCAGGCGTGCTCCAGAATGATTCCTTCGATGATGTTGGCCACGTCTTCCGCACGGTCCGTCGAGGTCTCCATCGACTCGAGGATGTCGCGCCACTTCATGACTTCGAGCGGGTCGGTCTTCTCTTTGAAGAGCCGAGCCAGCGCCTTGCGGAAGATCATGTCCGCGTCGTGCTCGTGCTTGTTGATGCTGCGGCACAGCTCCAGCAGCGGCGCCGGGTCCTTGATCTTCTGAAGCCCCGCCACGGCCTTCTCGATGTCGGCCACCGACTTCTGCAGGGTTTCCACCAGCTCGAGCGCCTCGGGGCGCACGCTGTCGACCTCGTAGAGTGCGATCTTGTCGCCGGCGGCATCGACGAAGTCGAGCACCGAGTCGAGGCTGGTGATGAGGGCGTGAATCTCTTCGCGATCGAGGGGAGTGATCCAGGTCTGATGCAGGGCCTGCACCACCTCGTGGGTGATCTTGTCACCCTCGTGCTCGATGTCTTTGATCTTCGCCGCCAGCTCACTCGAGCGCGCGGGTTCCGCGAGCATTTCCCGCAGGCACTCGGTCGCACGAGCCGTCTTCTCCGTCATGGCGGAGAAGGCTGACCAGAACACACCATCTCGCGTCAGAGCCATCGGGGGCCTTTCTGGCGCGGGAGGAAACAGTCGGAGCGCCCCCCGGTCAAGCCCCGTGATTTCCGGGAGCCAAACCCCGGCAGACCGGCGCCTTTTTGGTCCCCGGGCCGCGGCCCGGAAGTCAGCTATGATTCAGACCGTCGTGCGCTCCGCCGCGGGCCGCCGACCCGGAGGCGAAATGTTTTCACTCGCAGCGCTGAGACCACGAGCACTGGGAACTGCGGCAGCCGGCGCGCTGATCGGGGCGGCGCTGGGCGCGGCGTGCAGCGGCACCGACGGCGGGACCGCGGACAACTCCGCCGGGGGCAGCGGCGCGGCCGGCGGCGGCGGCGGCGCGGGCAACGCCTCGGGCGGGGGCGGCGACGGCGGAAGCGGCGCGGGCATCGTCATCGACTCGGGGCCAAGCGACTCGGGCATCAACCCCGACGCCGCCTGTGACCTTCAGAAGTACACGGCCAAGCTGGAGAAGAAGCCAGTCGACGTGGTCTTCATTCTCGATAACTCGTGCAGCATGACGGACGAGATCATCGCGATCGAGAAGAACATCAACACCAACTTCGCCCAGATCATCAAGGCCTCGGGCGTGGACTACCGCGTGGTGTTCATCGCGGAGCAGGGGCCGGCCAATCCCGACGAGTCGATCTGCATCGGCCCGCCCCTCGGCGGCACCAACTGTCCGGTCGCCGCCAACGTGAAGCCGGTCAACAACCCGCCGATCTTCTATCACTACGACAACAACGACGTGGAGAGCCACGACTCGTGGTGCAAGATGATCGATTGGTACGACAAGCCCGATCGCTACAACCTGGCTGCCACCGGCTGGCGTGAATGGCTGAGGAAGGAAGCGTTCAAGGCGTTCGTCGAGATCACCGACGACGGCATCAGCTGCACCCGTGGCCAGTGGAGCTACAACGACAGCGACACGGTGGCGGCCGGCCAGACCGCTGCGCAGAAATTCGACGCGGACCTCTTGGCGCGGGATCCGGCGCAGTTCGGCACCGCCACCGACCGCAACTACGTCTGGTACAGCATCGTGGGTGTGGCCCCGAACTCCGGCAACCCCAACAAGTCTTACGGGCCGGGCGACCCCGTGACCCCCAGCAAGTGCAGCACGGCGCCCGGTCCAGGCACGGGCTACCAGTGGCTGAGCAACATGACCGGCGGCATCAAGTTCCCGGTGTGCGAGGGGCAGGGCTTCGACGTGGTGTTCCAGGAAATCGCCAAGGGGGTGATCAAGAGCGCGGCGATTGCCTGCGAGTTCGACCTGCCGAAGCCCCCCGAGGGCAAAGAGATCGACCCGGCCACGATCACGGTCGAGTTCACGCCGCAGGGCGGCACCGCGACCAAGTTCACGCAGGTGCAAAACGCTGCCGCCTGCAGCGCGAGCGCATTCTACATCGAGGGCACCAAGATCAAGCTCTGCCCCCAGGCCTGCACGGCGGTGCAGGGCAGCCCCAACGCCGACCTGCAGATCTTGGCCTTGTGCAAGGGCCAGGGCCCGAACTGAAGCTCAGAGGCTGGCCCGCAGGACGACCGCACCCGCATCGTCCAAGAGGTCGAGCACGGCGCTCGGGGCGCGCCCCACGATCGTCAGCACCGTGGCGCCACCCGCCACGGCCAGGGCCCAGACCCGCGGCGCTTCGCTCAGGCTCACGTTGTGGAGCACCAGCAGGCCGTCGACGGCGTAGAGATAGATGAAGTCCTCGGTGCCGACCTCACGCATCCACGAGAGCTTGCGGCCGCCGCGCGGCGCGACACCGGCAGCAAGCTGGTCGACCCCGGCAAAGCTGCGGGCGAGCGCGCAGAGCCACTGCTCACCCAGCGGGCGATAGGCGACCACGCGCCAGCCAGCGTCGACCTCCAGCGCGGCGACCTCCCAGCCGTTGTGCTTCTGCCGCGGGTCCCCGTCAGGGAAACCCAGAGAGGCGAGCTCGGGGGCGTCGACGGCGCGCCGCTCGATCACGACGAAGCGGTCGCGTTCGATGACCAGGAGCTCGCGTGCGCGGGTGACCGCGAGAATGTTCGAGCCCCGCTCGATGGGCTGCGCGATCAGCGGCGACGCCAGATGGATGCGCTGCACCTGGCGGTGATCGGGCCAACGGAACCGGGCCAGCGAGCCGTCGGCCAGCGGCGCGACGATCGCGTCGCCGAGCCGGGCTGCGAGCGCACCGCCGCCCGCCGCCAGGGCGTGGTCGGTCTGGCGGCCGTCCGCGAGCCGCGCGAAGCGCAAACAGGGCTGCTCGTCGCGGGTCTCGCCCACGTACGCGACGAGCCGCTCGGCTGGGTGCCAGCCCAGCAGCCACGAGCTGCCCGGCGACCAGATCGCACCCCCCAGGTCCACGGCGGGCGGCAGGGGGTCGGTCAGCGGCACGGCCCCCGAGAGGCGCGCGACCTCGGCCCGAAGCGCCGCGTTCTCGAGCTCGAGCTCTTCGAGCCGCGCGCGCAGAGTGGCTTCTTCGCTCCGATACGACATCTGCGAACCCGAACGTAGCACGCGGCGATTCGTGCTATCTGACAGCGCGAATGTGCCTCGGCATTCCGGGCCAGGTGTTGAGCGTCGGGGCGGGCACGCTACCCTCGGGGCGCGTCGCCTTCGGCGGCATCCAGAAAGAGGTGTGCCTGGCATACGTGCCCGACGTGAAGGTTGGCGACTACGTGATCGTGCACGTGGGCTTCGCCATCAGCATCGTCAATCAAGACGAGGCTCGCCGCACGCTCGCGCACCTGGCCGAGCTCGGTAACCTGAAAGAGCTCGAGCCATGAAGCTGGTCGACGAGTTCCGAGATCCCGCGCTGGCACAGCGGTGCGCAGAGTCCATTGCCCGAGTCGTCACCCGCCCCTGGCGAATCATGGAGGTCTGCGGGGGTCAGACGCACTCGATCGTACGCTTCGGCATCGATCAGCTGCTGCCCAGCCAGGTCAGCTTGATCCACGGCCCGGGCTGCCCGGTCTGCGTCACACCGCTCGAGATGATCGACCGAGCCATCGCCGTGGCCGAGCGCCCTTCCGTGATTCTGTGCTCGTTCGGCGACATGCTGCGGGTGCCGGGCTCGCGCTCGGATCTCTTGGGGGCCAAGAGCCGCGGGGCAGACGTGCGAGTGGTGTATTCGCCGCTCGATGCGCTCGCGGTGGCAAGAACCACCCCGGACCGGCAGGTGGTGTTCTTCGCCGTGGGGTTCGAGACCACCGCGCCGGCCATCGCGATGGTGGCGCACTTGGCTCTGAGCGAGGGCGTGCGGAACTTCTCGCTCTTGGTCTCGCACGTGCTGGTGCCCCCCGCCCTGCTGGCGATCTTGTCGGACCCGGAGGGCAAGGTCGACGCATTCATCGCGGCGGGCCACGTGTGCACCGTGATGGGGCTCGACGAGTACCGCCCCATCGCGGAACGGTACAAAGTGCCGATCGTCGCCACCGGCTTCGAGCCCCTCGACCTGCTGCAGGGCATCTTGATGTGCGTCGAACAGCTCGAGGGCGGGCGGCACGAGGTCGAAAACCAGTATGCTCGCTCGGTGGCCGAGCACGGCAACCCCGAGGCGCGGCGCATGGTCGAGTCGGTGTTCGAGGTCGTGCCCCGCAAGTGGCGTGGCATCGGCGAGATCCCCGAGAGCGGCCTGGGGCTGCGCGCCGCGTACCGAAGCCTGGACGCGGAACATCGCTTCGAGCTCGGCGACACGCGAGCAGAAGAGCCCGCCGAGTGCCACAGCGGGCGGGTCTTGCGCGGCCTGGAGAAGCCGGCTGACTGCCCGGCATTCGGCACGCGCTGCACGCCGGAGCATCCGCTCGGTGCGACCATGGTGTCGAGCGAAGGCGCGTGCGCCGCGTACTTCACCTATCGGAGACCGGTGGCATGACGCTGTCGCCGAGCTGCTCACTCCCGCTCCGACACGACACGGTGCAGCTGGCGCACGGTGGCGGCGGCCGCTTGATGCGCGAGCTGATCGAGCAGGTCTTCGCCGCCGCCTTCGACAATCCCGTGCTGGCCGCGCGGCACGACTCGGCCGTGGTTCCGGTCGAAGCCGCTCGGCTGGCCATGACCACCGATTCCTACGTGGTCGACCCCCTGTTCTTTCCTGGGGGCGACATCGGCAAGCTCGCCGTGGTCGGCACGGTCAACGACCTGTGCATGGCCGGGGCCGAGCCGGCCTACCTGACCGCGGGCTTCGTGCTGGAAGAGGGGCTGCCGATCGACCACCTGGTGCGCATCGTGCGATCGATGGCCGACGCCTGCTCCGAGAGCGGCGTGACCATCGTGACCGGTGACACCAAGGTCGTCGACCGTGGTCGCGGCCACGGCGTCTACGTGAACACCGCCGGCGTCGGCTGGTTGCGCGACGGCATCGATGTCCGCCCGTCACGGATTCGCCCGGGCGACGCGGTGTTGCTCAGCGGCGACGTCGGGCGTCACGGCGTGGCGGTGATGAGCGTGCGGGCAGGGCTCGAGCTCGGAACGGACCTCGAGAGCGACTGTGCTCCGCTGGCCGGGCCGGTGCGCGCACTGATCGAAGCCGGGGTCGACCTGCACTGCCTGCGCGACCTGACCCGTGGCGGCTTGGCCTCGGCGCTCGCCGAGCTCTGCCTGGACGCCGGCGTGGACGTCGAGATCGACGAAGCCAGCGTGCCCGTCCACGACGCCGTGCGCGGCGCGGCCGAGCTGCTCGGACTCGACCCTCTGTACATCGCCAACGAAGGCCGCATGGTGGTGATCGTCCCGCGCGACGATGCCGATCGCGCGCTTCAGCTGCTCCGAGGCTGCCCGGTGTCGTCGGGCAGCGTTGCCATCGGCTGCGTGTCGGAGAAGCGCCGGGCCTTCGGCCTGGTCTCGGCGCGCGGCGCCTTCGGCGGGCTTCGCCCCCTCGCCCTGCAGAGTGGCGAGCAATTGCCGCGGATCTGCTAGTGCGTCACTTGCAGCTGATCGTCACTTCGTGCAGGTGGCTGTTCACGCTGCTGGTCCGGGTCGTGACCTTCTCGCCGGCCTGGAGCTTCTTCATGTCGTCGTCCCTGAGGACGACGGCGTGCTCGTGATCGCCGCCCTTGACCGCATAGCCCCCGCCCATCCCTCGCTTGACATGGTCAGCGGGGATCTCTACCGCGTGGCCGTGGTTCCCCGAGAGCTCGACCACCGTGCCGTTTCCGCACTTGCCACCGCCGGCGCCTCCGCCCTTGTCGCAACCCGCCGCCAGCCCAAGGGCCAACACCACCAAACAACTCTGCATCCACTTCGACATTTGTGCCTCCGGAGCGTGGGACGACGTCTCGCGAAGCGAGACTCGTGCCAGCGGCGTGCCGGCCACGCTACGCCCGAGTGACGCAGACCAACGGAAAATCTTGCAGCGCACCCCGCGCCGAGCGGAAAACCGTGCGTGGCGCGCTCGTGCCCTCGGGCCGTTTGTGGGTGGCGCACGCCTTGCTTGGAAGCTGGTGGTCATGGCCGGGCTTCTCCGCATTCTGCTGGCAACCGACTTCGGCAAGGCGGCCGATCTGGCCCGAGCCGATGCCGCCATGCTGGCGCGTGCGTACTCGGTCCCCGTCGACCTGGTGCACGTGCAGGTGTCTCACCCGCGAACGGCCACCAGCGCAGCGGCGCTCGAAGCCCGCATCGGTCAGCACATGCGACAGTGGCGCGCTGCGCTCACCGAGGCCGGGGCACGGCCAGGCCACGAGCGCGTGACCCGAGGCAGCGCCGCCGAGGCCGTGCTGCACACGGCCGAAGCGCTCGATTCGAGCTTGATCGTCATTGGCGCTGGGGATCAGGCGCACGGCGACCCCGGGACCGGGCCCACCGCCGAGACCATCGCGCGGTTCGCGCGCCAACCCGTCTGGATCAGCCGCGCGCGCCGCGAGCCCGGCCTGGCGCGGGTGATGGTCGCGGTCGATCGCTCCGATGCCTCGCGCGAGGCCTTGGTCTTCGCCTCGGACCTGTGTGAGCGGATGGCGGCCACACCGACCGTGGCGCACGTGCTCGAGCACCTCGACTTCGCGCCTGGCGTCGACACGTCGACCGGCGAGCTCGGGGCCCACCAGGCCCGAGCCGTTTCCGAGGTCGGCGAGTTCGTCGAGCGCACGCTTGGCCCGGGCCTGGCGCCCGCGACCCGCACGGCGTGGGGTCAGCCCGCAGAGCTGCTGCGCCGCCTCGCGGTCGAAGAAAAGACGGACCTGTTGGTCATCGGGCGCACCGGACTGGCCGGGCTTCGCCGGGTGTTCCTGGGCGGCACCGCCGAGCGCTTGCTGCGATCGGCTCCGTGCAGCTTGCTCTTGACCAGCCCCGCCGGGCCCAGCTGAGTGGACCATGTCTCTCGCGCGGCGCCTGGGCAAGAGCTTGTCGAAGCTGCTGCTCGACCCCCGACAGCACGCGGCGCTGGGCTCCCTGGCGTTTCGCGATGCCGGCCACGGCTTCGACGTGCTCGGTTTCGATCCCGAAGCGTTCGGCGTGGCTCTGGGCGTCACGCGCTTCGCCTATGAACGCTACTTCCGCGTGACCAGCCACGGCGCAGAGTGCCTGCCCCGCTCGGGTGCCGCGATCCTCGCGGCGAACCACAGCGGCCTCTTGCCGATCGACGGCGCCATGATCGTGGTCGACGTCGCCCGCCAGACTTCTCCGCCGCGGGTCGCGCGGGTGATCGGCGACGTGTTCATTCCGATGATGCCCTGGGTCGGCACCACCTTCAGCCGCATCGGTGTGGTGGCCGGCAGCGCCGGCAATTTCCGCCACCTGCTCGAGTCCGGCGAGCTGGTGCTGGTGTTCCCCGAAGGCGCGCCCGGCATCGGGAAGGGCTTTCGGAAGCGTTATCAGCTCCAGAGCTGGCGCGTGGGGCACGCCGAGCTGGCCCTTCGGTATCGCGTGCCGGTGATTCCCGTGGCCGTGATCGGTGCCGAAGAGGCCTGGCCCGAGATCGGACGGCTGGATTCATTCCACGCATTCGGAGCGCCGTTCCTGCCGATCCCCGCGACCCCGCTGCCGCTGCCGGTGCGCCTGCATGTTCACTATGGCGAGCCGCTGGTGCTCCACGAACGTTTCCGCGACGCCGACGACCCGGGCATGGTGCGCGACGCTGCCGGGGTGGTGAAGCATGCGGTAGAAGCGTTGATCGCCCAGGGGCTCAGCCAACGCCAGGGGCTGTGGTGACGGGCCGAGTGATGGTCACGGGGGCGACCACGCCCATCGGTCGGCGGCTGGTCGAGCGCCTGCTGGCAGATCCCGGCACCACGCTGGTGCTCGCCGTGGGCGCCGAACCCGACCCCTTGCCGCTCGCGGTGCGCGACCCCGAGCGCTATCGCTACCGCCAGGTCGACCTGACCCGACCCCGTGAGCTGCACGACCTGCTGTTTTCCGACGGGCGCCAGCTCCGAATCGAGACCGTGGTGCACAACGCGCTCCACCGCCGAGCACACGACGAAGGGCCGCGCATCCACGCGCTGAACGTCGAGTGCACACGTGACCTGCTCTCGCTCGCGGAGCGGCACCCGACCGTGGGCCGATTCGTCTTCCGCAGCGCGAGCGCGGTCTATCGTCTCGACCCCCGAGGCTCGACCCTGCTGAGCGAGGACGACCCGCTCGAGCTCTCACCGTCGGCTCCGCAGAAAGTCAGGGACCGCGTCGAGGCGGATCTCACCGTCTGCACCCGAATGGGCATGTCCCCGCTGCAGATCGTGGTCCTGCGCTGCGCCGAGATCCTCGCCGCCGACGTCGGCAGCCAGCTCTGGGACTACCTTGGCTCGAAGGTCTGCCTCCGGCCCACCGGCTTCGACCCGATGTTGAACCTCCTCTCGCTCGAGGACGCCGCCCGCGCGCTTCAGCTGGCCGTGCGGGGCCCCGAGCGCGGGGTCTTCAACGTGCCGGGCAGAGACGTGCTTCCGCTCTCGCGCGCCATCGAGCTCTGGGGGCGGGTCGAGATCCCCCTGCCGGGGCCCCTGCTCGCCCCGCTCTATCGGCTGCGCGCGCGGGCCATCGGCAGCGATTTCCGCTACGACCTCAACTTCCGGCGCTTCCATTTCAGCGCGGTGCTCGACGGCCGCCGGGCCCAGCGCGAGCTCGGCTACGAACCCTTGCACCGCATCGTCTGGCCCTACTCGCAGTCGTCGGGCAGCCACAGCTGACTCGTTCCGGAGTGAACGAACCACTCGGGCAGAGCGTCCTCGCGACGCTTCACGTACTTTGCCAGAGAAACGCTCGACAGCGATCCCGCCCGACGCGTCACTTGTGGCAGCGTGCACTTCGGTTTCGGCACCACCCAGGCGTCCAGGCACCGGGCCGCCGTGAAGGCGGTCGTCACCCCATCCCGAGTGACCGACACGCGAACGATGCAGCGGGGCTGTTCCCGACCGACGGCCTCGAGCTTGCCGCGCGGCGACAAGAAGAAGTAGTCCGCGCGGGCCGTCGCCCGGGGTGAAAAGTCGAGCTTGCCGTCACCGGCGACGCCGCTGGCCTCGATGCGCACCAGCTCTGCGTCCGGGGCGACCTCTCGGGCCCGCTGGCGCGCAGCTTCGAGAAAGGCCACGGGCTCCACGTTCTGCACCGCCGCGGGCCGCGCCCTTCCGCCGCCCCGCCCGCGGCTCACCAGGAACACTCCGAGTGTGACGACCGCCATCAGCGCGATCACGAAGAACCCTGCGGTGAGGATCCACGGTGCGAACGAGCGGCCCGCCGGGGCAGGCGCCGCGGTCACGGTCTCTGCCGGTGCCCCCCAGCTGGCCGCGGTGACACCCGGTGCGGCAGCCCGGGGCACCGGGGCGCGACCCTGCGCCGTGTCGGGGCCAATCGTCGGCGTCTTGAATTCCTCGGGGCCGAGGCCGCGGGCTGCCACCTCGAGCGCAGCCCCCATCTCGGCGGCGGAGGCGAACCTGAGGCTCGGGTCCTTGTGCAGCGCGCGCAAGATGACCTGCTCGTAGGCCGGCGGCAGAAGCCCACTCAGCTGACTGGGGGGCACCGGGGGGTGTTCGATGTGCTGGCGCAGCAGCTCGAACAGCGACGGCGCGTCGAACGGTTTCACGCCGGTGACACACTCGTAGAGCACCACCGCCAGCGAGTAGATGTCACTCTTGTGATCGACGGGCTTGGCCGCCGCCTGCTCGGGTGACATGTAGTGGGGCGTGCCCATCAGCGCACCGGTGTGGGTCTCGGGGGTTCCCACGTCGGTACTGGGCTTGAGCTTGGCAATGCCGAAGTCGAGCACCTTGGCGTGCCCCTGGGGCGTGACCCAGAGGTTGTCCGGTTTGATGTCGCGATGGATGATCCCGCTCTGATGGGCCGCCGCCAGGGCATCGAGCACTTCGATGAAGTAGCGCGCCAGCCAGCCCAGGCCGGGCACGCTGTGCTCGCGGAGTAGCGCGGAGAGCGGGCGCCCTTCCAGGTACTCCATGGTGATGTAGGGTCGCCCGTCCGGCAGCATGGCCAGATCGAGCACGTTCACGATGTGCTCGTGGCGAATCAGGTTCATCGCGCGCGCTTCGGCGAAGAAGCGCTCGACCGCGGGCTTGCTGCGCACGAACGCGGGTGAGAGCAGCTTGATGGCCACCTGGCTGCCGATGCTGGGATTCACCGCCCGATACACCTGCCCCATGCCTCCGGCCCCGAGCAGGCGGGTGATGCGAAAGCTGCCCACCGTGGCGCCGAGCAGGTCGTCGTCCGCGGCCGAGCTCAGGGCCGTTCCGTCGTGCGTGCAGTAGCCCGCCGCGGGCGCGCTCTCCCCACAGGCCGGACAGACGAAACGCGGGGCCATGGGCCGCCAGGATACACGCCCTCGGCCCGCGCTCGGCAGTCCTCGATCATTCCTCGAAGAACTCTTGGGCAGCGCGCAAAACGTCGATGTAGCTGACGATGCCCACCAGCTCGTCGGTGCCCGGGCGAACCACGGGAACGGCGCCGACCTTCTGGTCGATCATCTGCTCGATCACCTCCGAGAGGTCGGTCTCTGGGGTCACGCTGACGACGTCTGCGTTCATGACGCTCGAGACCGGCTGTGCGAGACGCTTCCCGACTTCTTGGGGCTTCTCCAGCTCGAGCATGGTGGGCGCCAGGAACGCGCGCAGGTCACGGTCGCTGACGATGCCCACGAGCTGATCGCCGTCCACGATCGGCAGGTGACGAAAGTCACTCTCGAAGAGAGTCGCGATCACCTTCCGAATGGGCGTGCTCGACTGTACGGTGACGGGATCCTCGGTCATGACTTCTTGAACGACCATGATTTGCAAAGCCTCGCTTTCACGCGATGTTGTCGGAAGGACACGATGCAACGCGCATGCCCTGGTTCGACACTTGCAAATCCGGCGTTCGTCTGCGACACCGGGAGTCACCCGCGCAATGAGTGCGTTGATGGGCCTGGTGGCGCAGACCGTGCGCGAGAGGAAGGCAGGCATGAGCTCCAAAGCGGAATCCGAGCGCGGCGTCGACGTGACCCGCCACCCGACCGGTCAGGCACCCGGCCCCGCCGAGAAGACCCCGATCTCGGAGGTGATGTCCAAGCACCCGGTGTGTGTCCCGCCGGATCTGGGCGTCGAGGCGCTGACCACGCTATTTCTGGAGCGGGGCATCAGCGGCGCGCCGGTCGTGGATTCGGCGGGCCGCACGCTGGGCATCGTTTCCAAGACCGACGTGCTTCGGGACTACGCCGATCGGGGCGACACCGCAGAAATGGGCAAGCCGGCCCTCAGCAGCGGCGGGATCGTGGCCGAGTTGGATCGCGGAATGCACATCGAGCGGCGCAAAGACGCGACGGTGCGTGATGTCATGACGCCGCTCGCGTTCACGCTGCCCGAGACGGCGTCCATCGCTCGCGCCTCGGCGTTGATGGCCATCGAGGGCGTCCACCGAGTTCCCGTGGTCTCCGAGGCCGGCAAGGTGGTCGGGATCTTGAGCGCGCTGGACGTGTTGCGCTGGCTCTCGAAGTCCGAAGGCTACAGCGTTCCAGATCACCGGGTTTGACTCGGCACGACAATTGCGAGTGAAGTCCATCGCCGTGACCGGATATCGACGCATTCTCTGCCCCATCGACACCTCAGAGTGCTCGCGGTCTGCCGTCCGCGAGGCGCTGGGGCTGGCAAGGCGCTTCGGGGCCACGCTCGAGGTGCTTCACGTCCATCACGTGCCCGCCTACGTCCAGCCCAGCATTCTGGTGTGGGCGGCGGTCGGCCCACGGCCGCTGTGGGAGGTGGCCGAAGAGCAGGCGAAGACCGAGGTGGACCAGTTCTTGTCGGCCTTCTCGGCCGAAGACCGCGGCGCCCTCACCGTCAGCTACGAGGTCGGCGACGCGGCGAACGTCATCGTGCAGCGGGCCAAGACCTCGGGGGTCGACCTGCTGGTGCTCGGCACGCACGGCCGCACCGGAGCCCGTCGAGTCGTGCTGGGCAGCGTGGCGGAACGCGTGGTCAGGCTCGCCCCCTGCCCCGTGCTGGTGGTACCGATGTCCGATTCCGGGGGACGGGACGACGACCGAGGGCGGGCGGCGCCCGAAGGAGAGCCGAAATGATCAATCTGCGAAAAATCTTGGTTCCGGTCGACTACTCGGCGTGCTCACGCGCTGCGCTCGAGCACGCTGCGATGCTGGCGAAGAGCTTCAACGCCACCATCGATTTGCTCTACGTGTGGGAGGCGCCAGCCTTCATCGCACCAGAAGCCATGGTGGGCGCGGCGGGCACCACGCAGACTCTGGCCCAGCTCGCGAGTGATCAGGCCCAGGCCGCAATGCGCGAGTTCGTGGCCCAGGCTCGTACCGATGGCATCCAGATCGCCAACACTCGCGTCGAGCAAGGCGACCCGTCGCACACCATCGTCACCGTCGCCGAACGTGACGGCTACGACCTGGTCGCCATGGGGACGCACGGTCGCAGCGGTTTCGCGCACCTCTTGCTCGGCAGCGTGGCCGAGAAGGTGGTGCGACGCTCCACCCGCCCGGTGCTGACCGTACGGACCGGTGAGAGCGAATCCTGACGGTCGTGCCCGCGCTGGCCCATGGATGACGCGCACTTCGACGAGTTGAAGCGCTGCCTCGGCTTCGACGCAGCGACCGTGTCCACCCTCGGCGCGCTGGCTTCCGCGCTCGCCCCGAGCCTACCCGCGCTGGCCGAGCAAGCCTTCGAGGTCGTGGCGCGTGATGCAGTGGTGCGCCCCGAACGCGAAGAGCTCGGGCTGCAGCATTGGCTGCCCGCAGCGCTCTCGGGGCCGCACGACCCGAGCTGGTTTCGACAGCTCGAACGCGTGGGCCGCGCTCACCTCCGCTTTGGCCTCGGCCCGTGCTCCCTGCTCGCTTCGATGACGGGTCTGCGGAACGGCCTGGTGCAGGCAGCCCGACTTTCTGCCGCGGTGGCGCCCGGGGAGCGCGCGGGTGCCGAGGCTGCGATTCGCGCGCTGGTCGACCTTGCGCTGGGCGTGATGCTCGATGCCTACCACCAGCAGCTCTCGGAAAACGTGCGCGGCGACGAGCGGGAAGCGACTCGGGGCGAGTCCGAGGCGCGGCACCGCGCAGTAGTCGAGGCAGTGCCGGCCCTGGTCATGGCGCTCGGCAAGCGCGGAGAGATCCAGATCTGGAACCGGCGTCTCGAGGAGCTGACGGGGTTCTCGCGCGACGAGATGCTGGGCAGCCCGGGGCGTGAGCTGGTCGGCGACGGCGGCGAAAGAAGGCTCGCGCTCAAGGCGGGCGGGCATCGGCTGATTCGCTGGCAGCTCGCCCACGTCGAAGCCACCACCTTTGCGCTCGGCAGCGACGTCACCTCCGAGCGTGCCCATCAACGGCGCACGTCGATGGACGAGCGCCTCGCGGCCGTGGGAACCCTGGCTGCTGGGCTGGCGCACGAGGTGAGGAACCCGCTGAATTCTGCCACCCTGCAGCTCCAGGTGCTGAAGCGTCGGCTCGAGCGGGGGCAGAACACCCCCGAGCTCTTGGTGCCGGTGGTCGAGATCGTGCACGACGAGATCCGCCGGCTCGACCGTCTGGTCTCGGACTTCTTGGCGTTCGCCCGCCCCAACCCGTTGGTCCTCGAACCGATGGAGCTGAGCGAGCTGATGCAGTCGGTGGCCGACCAGCTGCGCCCGGAGGCCGAGGCGGCGCGCGTGAGCATCGACTGCCGCTGGGACGGCGAGCGCGGCCGGATCGACGGCGACCGCGAGCGTCTTCGACAGGTGCTGATCAACCTGGTCCGCAACGGCATCGAGGCCATGTCGCCCACCGGTGGCGCGCTGGAGCTCGGCGTCCAACCGGGCGGCGAAGGAAGCGTCGAAGCGCACGTCGAAGACACGGGGCCCGGCTTCGACGAAAACGCGCCTGTCTTCGACGCTTTCTACACCACCAAGGCGGGGGGAACGGGTCTTGGCCTGGCCATCGTGCATCGCATCGTGCGCGAGCACGGCGGAAGCATCCACTTCGAGTCGCGCGCCGGGCGAACCCGGTTCTCGCTGCGCTTCCCCTGCAGCGCCCGCGCCTGATCCGCGGGTGCGCATAACTTTCGCCCTGCGGGGGCCTGGGCCGCAGAGCCCGCGTCGGGCAGAGCGCGAGACGCGGAGAAAACGCGAGGCACGCTGGATGCATTGGCCGCCTGTCGGAAAGGGACGACCATGGACAATCCAGCGCGCATCTTGGTGGTCGATGACGAGGGCCCCGCACGCATGGCGCTCGCGGAGCTGCTCAGGGACGCGGGCTACCTGGTCGACACGGCGAGCGACGGGTTCAAGGCGCTGAGCCGCGCCGAAGAGGTCCGGCTCGATCTCGTCCTGACCGACCTGCGCATGCCCTCGATGGACGGCCTCGAGTTGATCCGCCGACTGCGCCGCTCGGACATCGACACCCCGGTGGTGGTGATGACCGCGTTTGGCAGCGTCGATTCGGCGCTGTCGGCCATGCGCGAGCAGGCCGCCGACTTCGTGGTCAAGCCGCTCGACATGGACCGCCTTCTGGCGGTGGTGGCGCGGGTCATCGGCCCCCCCCGCGAGGGTTCGCAGCCGGAGCCGGCCCGCGTGGGCCCCGAGCCGGTGGCGGGGGTGGTGGCCGAGTCCCACGAGATGCAGGACTGCCTGCATCGACTGCTGCGCATCGCGCCGACTCGCGCCAACGTCTACTTGTTCGGCGAGCCCGGCACGGGCCGAGCGCGCCTGGCGCGCGTGATCCACGAGCGCTCGCCCTGCGCCGAGGGCCCCTTCGTTCATCTGGGCTGCCGCGCCGTGGCCGAGCGCGGGGCAGAGATCTCGCGTGACGAGGTCAAGGCGTCCGTGGCCCGCGCCCTGGGCGGAACGCTCTACGTGTCGGACCTGGACGCGCTGCCCGCGGAAACCCAAGGCGCGCTGCTCGACGCCCTGCCGACCCACGCCGACGGTGGAAAAGCGGTGCGCGTCGTGTCGTCGGGGTGCTCGCCGCCGAGCAGCCTGGCCACCAGCCCGCACTTCCGCGCCGACCTGGCACGCCTGCTCTGCGTGGTCGAGTTGCGCGTGCCGACGCTGCGCGAGCGACGCGACGACCTCGCGCTCTTGGCTCGCTCGCTCTTGGGCGTAGCGGGTCCGGGTCTGAGCGCCGAGGCGGTGAACCGCCTCCGCCGGCACGACTGGCCGGAGAACATCCCCGAGCTCGGGCGAGTGCTCGAAGAAGCGCGGGCGCGCAGCGCTTCGGGGCTGATCCGCGCCGATCATCTGACGTTTCCCAAGTCTGCCGCCCCGCCTCGGCCGATGATTCCCGGTGCCCGCCTCTCCGACATCGAGCGCTATGCCATCTTGGAGACCCTGGCAGCGAACGGCGGCAGCACGTCTCGCGCCGCACGTGTGCTCGGGATCAGCGTCCGCAAGATCCAGTACAAGCTGCACGAATACGGCGCTGCAAGGGCCGAGCTCAAACGCACGGCCCTCGGATGACACGACCCCGTCGCATCCTGGTCGCAACCGACTTCTCGCCGGACGCTCGCGCCGCCTACGAGAGCGCGCTGTCCCTGTCGGGACGAACTGGAGCGCAAGTGGACGTGGTCTACGTCTGGCAGCCGCCCGAGGGGGTGCCGCTCACCACCCAGGCGCCCCGCGCGGGCAGCAGGGCGCTCAGCGATCTGGCGCGGGCAGAGGCCATGCGCGGGCTCCGCCACCTGGTGGGCGGCAGCGGAGCGCACCCCCGGATGGAGATCGGCATCCCGCACGAGGTGCTGGTCACGCTTGCCGCCAGCGAGCGCTTCGATCTGCTCCTGATGGGAGCAACCGGGCACGGTCGCGAGCCGCGGGGCGTGGGCAGCGTGACGCGCCGCGTGCTCGACGTGGCGCCGTGCCCGGTGCTGACACTTCGTTCCACAACGACTTCGCCGCGGGCCGAAGCCGGCGTAGCCTCGTGAGCCCGGCCTCTGCGGCCGACTTGCCCCAACCCCGGAGCACTGGATGAGCTCTCCCCAGCACATGGTTCTCGACGGCAACGAAGCCGTCGCTTCGGTCGCGTACCGCGCGAGTGAGGTGATCGCCATCTACCCCATCACCCCGGCCTCGGCCATGGGGGAGCTCGCCGACGCTTGGGCGGCCGGGGGCGATCGGAACCTGTGGGGAAGCGTGCCGAGTGTGATGGAAATGCAGTCCGAAGGGGGCGCCGCCGGCACGGTACACGGCGCGCTTCAGGCCGGGTGCCTGGCGACCACCTTCACGTCGTCGCAGGGGCTCTTGCTGATGATCCCCAACATGTTCAAGATCGCCGGCGAGCTCACGCCGTTCGTCTTGCACGTCGCCGCGCGCACCATCGCGACACATGCGCTGAGCATCTTCGGCGATCACTCGGACGTGATGGCTTGTCGTGGGACCGGCTTCGCGATGCTGTGCTCGGGCTCGGTGCAAGAGGCACAGGACCTGGCCGCCGTCGCCCACCACGCCACGCTGCGCTCGCGCGTGCCGTTCCTCCACTTCTTCGACGGGTTCCGCGTCTCGCACGAGATTGCCAAGGTGGTTCGGCTCGACGACGCGGCGCTGGCCGAGCTGCTGCCGGCCGACGCCATCAGCGCGCATCGGGCACGGGCGCTCACGCCCGATCGGCCGGTGCTCCGCGGCACGGCCCAGAACCCCGACACCTTCTTCCAGGCGCGCGAAGCCATCAATGGCCTCTATGCCGCGTGTCCGGGCCTGGTCGAGGCCGCGATGGCCCGCTTCGCCGACCTGACCGGCAGGCGCTACCGGCTGTTCGACTACCACGGCCACCCCGAGGCCGACCGCGTGGTCATCATGATGGGCTCGGGGGCAGAGACGATGCACGCCACCGTGGACACGCTGATGCAGCAAGGCGAGCGCGTCGGCGTGTTGAAGGTGCGGCTGTACCGCCCTTGGTCGGCCGCGCACCTGCTGGCGGCGCTGCCGCCCTCGGCGCGCCACGTTGCGGTGCTCGATCGCACCAAAGAGCCAGGGGCCCCCGGCGAGCCGCTGTACCTGGACGTGGTCGCGGCCCTGGCAAGCGGCGCGGCGCGGTCGCCCATGCCGCGCGTTCTGGGCGGGCGCTACGGCCTCTCGTCCAAAGAATTCACCCCGGCGATGGCGAAAGCGGTGTTCGACGAGCTCGCCAAGCCCGACGCCCGGCCCACCTTCACCGTGGGCATCGTGGACGATGTTTCGCAGCTCTCGCTCGAGGTGGACGCCACCTTCCGCGTGCCCGATGCCGGCACCTACAACGCGGTCTTCTGGGGCCTGGGCTCGGATGGCACGGTGGGCGCCAACAAGAGCTCGATCAAGATCATCGGTGAAGAGACCTCGGGCCACGCCCAGGGCTACTTCGTCTACGACTCGAAGAAGTCCGGTGCGGTGACGATCTCGCACCTGCGCTTCGGCCCCAATCACATCCGCGCCCCGTATCTGATCGATTCCGCCCAGCTGGTCGCCTGTCATCAGTTCGACCTGCTCGAGCGCTACGACGTGCTCGCAACCGCGCGCGAGGGCTCGATCTTCTTGGTGAACGCGCCCCACTCGGGCCAAGCGCTGTGGGACGAGCTCCCCCACGAGGTGCAGTCGACCATCTTGAAGAAGAAGCTCACCTGCTACGTGGTCGACGCCCACGGGCTGGCCAAAGAGCACGGGCTCGGCGGCCGCATCAACACGGTGATGCAGGCGTGCTTCTTCGTGCTCTCGGGCGCGCTGCCCCGCGACGAGGCGCTCGCCCACATCGAAGAGTCGATCAAGAAGAGCTACGGCGCCCGTGGCGACGAGCTGGTGCACCGCAACGTGGCCGCTGCCCGGGCTGCGGTCGATCACCTGACCCCGTTTTCTCCGCCCACCACCCAGGCGAACGGCCGGCGGCGACCTCCCCCGGTCCCGGCCGCCGCGCCCGACTTCGTGCAGCGAGTGTCGGCCATGATCCTGGCGGGTCAGGGGGATCTGCTGCCCGTCAGCGCCTTCCCGATCGATGGCACCTGGCCGGTCGGGACGGCCCGCTTCGAGAAGCGCAATCTGGCGCACGAGATCCCGGTCTGGGACGCTGCGCTCTGCATCCAGTGCAACAAGTGCGCGCTGGTCTGTCCGCACGCGGCCATTCGAGCCAAGGTCTACGACGACAGCTGTCTCGGTACGGCCCCGCCCACATTCAAGAGCACCGAGTGGAAGAGCGGTGAGCTGCAAGGTCACCGCTACACCATCCAGGTGGCGCCGGAAGACTGCACCGGCTGCTCGGTGTGTGTCGCGGTCTGTCCCGCGAAGGACAAGTCCAACCCGCGGCACAAGGCCATCGACATGCAGGCTCAGGCGCCGCTCCGCGCCCAAGAGCGCGACAACTACGACTTCTTCTTGGCCCTGCCCGAGGTGAGCCGCGAGCGCATCAAGTTGGACGTGAAAGAGACCCAGCTGCTCGAGCCGCTGTTCGAGTACTCGGGGGCGTGCTCGGGCTGCGGCGAGACGCCGTACGTCAAGCTCTTGACCCAGCTCTTCGGCGACCGCCTGCTGATCGCCAACGCCACCGGCTGCTCGTCGATCTACGGCGGAAACCTGCCGACCACGCCCTACACCACCAACCGAGACGGGCGCGGCCCCGCGTGGTCGAACTCGCTCTTCGAGGACAACGCCGAGTTCGGCTTCGGCATGCGGCTCTCGGTCGACTACCTGCGCGAGCACGCCGAGCATCTGGTCCGTGCCCACGAGGCCCAGATCGGCGCACAGCTGTGCCACGCGCTGCTCTCTGCTCGGCAAGACGACGAGGCGGGCATCGCTGCGCAGCGCGATCGCGTTCGCGTGCTGAGTGAGCGCCTGGCGCACCACCCCACGGCCGAGACCTCGCGCTTGGCCGAGCTCGCCGACTACCTGGTGAAGAAGAGCCTTTGGATCGTGGGCGGCGACGGCTGGGCCTACGACATTGGCTTCGGCGGCCTCGATCACGTGCTGGCCTCCGACAAGAACGTCAATGTGCTGGTGCTCGACACCGAGGTCTATTCGAACACTGGCGGACAGCAGTCCAAGGCCACGCCGCGCGGCGCGTCGGCCAAGTTCGCGTCCAGCGGCAAGGCCATCGCGAAGAAGGACCTCGGGCTGATCGCCATGAGCTACGGTCACGTGTACGTGGCACGGGTGGCGTTCGGATCCAAAGACGCACAGACAGTGCGTGCCTTCGTCGAAGCCGAGGCCTACCCGGGTCCGTCGCTGATCATCGCCTACAGCCACTGCATCGCCCACGGCTACGACTTGGTCCACGGGCCGCGCCAGCAGAAGCTGGCGGTGGAGTCGGGCATGTGGAACCTGTTCCGCTACGATCCCGAGCGCACCGAGAAGGGCGAGCCGCCCCTGCAGCTCGACTCACCCGCCCCCAAGGGGAGCGTCCTCGAGTACGCGCGAAACGAGGCGCGCTTCCGCATGGTCGAGCGCGCCGACCCGGCCCGCTTCGCCAAGCTGATGAAAGAGGCCGAGAACGACTCCAAGCGACGCCTGGTGCTGTACGGCGAGCTCGCCCGGTTCGTGATGCCCTCGGAGAAATGACATGGACCTTTCCGTTCGATACCTGGGCCTCGCCCTGAAGAACCCGCTGGTGCTGGGCGCCAGCCCCCTGTCGCACGATCGAGATGCCGTTCGCCGGGCGGTGGATGCCGGCGCCGCGGCAGTGGTGATGCACTCGCTGTTCGAAGAGCAGCTCACCGCGGAAGAGCTGGCCCACGACCGCCACGCCGCGCCCGGCGTGGGCGAGTTCGCCGAGGCCAACAGCTGGTTGCCGAGCCCAACGGGCTACGCGCTCGGTCCCGCCGAGTACCTGGAGCACGTCGCGCGCCTGAAGCGCGATCTGCCGGTGCCGGTCATCGGCTCGCTCAACGGCGTCACGGCGCGCGGCTGGCTGCGCTACGCCAAGCTGATCGAAGAAGCCGGTGCGGACGCCCTCGAGCTGAACGTGTATCAGCTGGCGACCGACCCCGACGAGAGCGCCGAGACCATCGAGGCCCGCGTGCTGGCGATGGTCGCCGAGATCCGAACCTCGCTCCGCATCCCGCTGGCGGTGAAGCTCTCGCCCTTCCACACGGCGCTCGCCCACTTCGCACGCCGGCTGACCGATGCCGGCGTGGCCGGGTTGGTGGTGTTCAACCGCTTCTATCAACCCGACATCGACGTCTCCGAGCTCGAGGTCCGTCACGACTTGCAGCTCTCGAGCTCGGCCGAGCTCTTGCTCCGGCTGCGCTGGCTCGCGATCTTGCACGGCCGATTCGCCCAATCCCTGGCGGTCACAGGCGGCGTTCACGAGGCCACGGACGTGGTCAAGGCCATCATGGCCGGCGCCGACGCGGTTCAAACCGTGAGCGGCGTGCTCCGGCGGGGGCCGACCCACTTCGCCACGTTGCTCGGGGCGCTCGAGACCTGGCTTGGCGAGCACGAGTACGAGTCGGTGACGCAGATGCGCGGCAGCATGAGCCTGGTCCGCTGCCCCGATCCGCGTGCCTACGAGCGGGCGAACTACGTCCAGATGCTTCAGACCTGGTCGTCCCGCAGCACCTGAGGGCGCCCGCGGCCCGGCAAAACCGCGCGAAACCCGGGGAAGCTTGGCGCCGGAGGGCCGCCGGGCGAAAGGGGTTCAACCACGATCCGAGGGCGCGCTTGACTAGCTGGTTCAACCAGCTATGATTGGTTCAACCAGTTGCCTCCGGGTCCCCACCCCCCGAGGCACGCGAACATGGCCGAGCCGGCTTCCAAGATCGAGAGCACCGTCTACGTGGATCTGCGCCGTCAGATCCTGAGTGGAGCACTGGCTGCGGGCGAGCGCCTGCCTGGCGAGCGCGAGCTCGCGGCGAAGTACGACACGAATCGCAACACGCTGCGCGAAGCCGTGCGGCGCCTGGAGCAAGCGCGGCTGGTCACGGTGCGCCACGGCCAGGGCGTCACCGTGGCCGACTTTCGTCGCACCGGCACCATGGAGTTGCTCCCGCCCTTCCTCGAGGCCGCCTCGGACCCGGCCGAGACCTTCCACATTCTGGAAGATATCTTGCCGGCTCGCTTGATGGTGCTCGAGTTCGCTGCCCGCCTGGCGGTGCGCCGCGCAAACAAGAGCGACATCGAGCGCCTGCGCGACATCACCGAGCTGCTGGTTCCGGCGTTCGAGCGCGGTGACCAGGTGGTGATCGCACACGGCTTCCAGCGCTGGCTCGACGCGCTGATCGACGCAGGGCACTCCATCGCCATCCGCTGGGTCGCAAACCCGTTCCTCGAGGCGTATCGCAACATCCTCGATCGGTATCCGGCGCTGTGGGTGCTCGAGCCGAGCTTCCCCCAGCACCTTCGCGACTTCATCGCGGCGCTCGACGCAGGCGATGAAGACCGCGCCATCGAAGCCACGCGCGCGTACTACCGCCGCGTGGACCAGAACTTCACCAAGGCGATGCAGGCCGCGCTCGGCGGGCGCGTGACCTCGGCAGACGGCCCAGAACCACGCAAGAAACGCAGGGGACCATGAGCAACCACGAGAGCGAAGCGTTCGAAGACAGCCACGTGCGCCGAAAGCGGCTGCCAGTTCGCGTCGCGCGCGCCCCGCTCTCGCGCCATCCCGACGATGGTTGGCAGCTGGCCGAGCCGTACGTGCTCGGGCCAACTGCGCTGCGGGCGTTGCGTGGTCTGATCATCACGCTCTGCCCGTCGGCTCCGGCACCCAGCTCTCCGGAGCTGTTCGAGCGGGTCGAGCTGCACGTCCGCCAGCACATGCGCTACATGCATCCGCTGGCGGCGTGGGGCTTCTGCTTGTGCCTGGGCTTGCTCGATTGGGCACCCCGCTTCTTGCTGGTGTCTGCCCGCCGCCTGCACGCACTCGGCCGCCAGCGCGCGTCACGCTTGCTGTCCGAAATGGTGGGCGGTCGGTTTGCCTTCCTGCGCACGCTGGTGGTGGCGGTGCGCGGCCTGGTGCTGAGCGCGTACTTCGACCAAGACGAGGTCCACGCCGCCATTGGCTACGCCCCGCTGCCGTTCTTGCGTGAGCGCGTCGAGCGTCGCAAGGCATTGCTGGCAGCGCCCGCGGCACGGGTGGGGGGTGTGCGATGATCCTCTCTCACTCCGACTACGCGCGCGAGCACGCCTTCTCGGCCGACGTGGTGGTGGTGGGCACCGGCGCGGGCGGCGCGGTCGTCGGCACCGAGCTCGCCGAGAGCGGGCGCGACGTGGTGTTCGTGGAAGAGGGCAGCTGGATCACTCCGGACAGCTTCAACCCCTACAGCAGCGAGAGCATACCGCGGCTGTACCGCGATGCCGCCGCCACCGTGATCCTGGGCAATCCGCCCATTCCCTATGTCGAGGGCCGCTGCGTGGGCGGCAGCACCACCATCAACGGCGGCATGGCATACCGCCCGCCCGAGCGCGTGCTCGACGAGTGGTCCGCCATCAGCCCCGAGCTCGGGGCTCGCGCCCTCGAACCCTATTTCGCGCGAGTCGAGAAGCGGGTGTCGGTGAGCCCACAGCTGCCCGAGAGCATCGGCGACGACAACCGCATCATGACCGAGGGCGCCCGTAAGATGGGCTGGTCGTACACCGTGAACCAGCGCAACCAGCAGGCCTGCGTGGGCGCCAACAACTGCGGGCTCGGCTGCCCGACCGGGGCAAAGCAGTCCACGCTGGTCAGCTACATGCCCCGGGCGATGGCTGCGGGCGCCCGCTGCCTGACCGAGCTCAAGGTCGAGCGGATCTGGATCGAACGGGGCCGCGCCGTGGGCGTGATCGCGCGAGCGATCGATCCCCGCACCCGCCGGCCCGGGGTCGAGGTCCGGGTGCGCGCCCGCGCGGTGGTGGTGGCGTGCGGCGCCGTGCAGACGCCTTATTTGCTGCTGGGCCACAAGCTCGGGCGCCCGAGCCGCCAGCTGGGGAAGAACTTCCTGTGTCACCCGAATGCCAAGGTGGTGGCCATCTATCCGCACGACATCCGCGGCTGGCGCGGGGTCAGTCAGAGCGCGCAGATCCGCCACTTCCACGAAGATGGCATCCTGCTGGCCGAGAACTTCGTCACCCCGAGCGTGCTCGGCGCCTACCTGCCGGTCCACGGCGACCCAGCCTGGGAGCTGATGCAGCGCTACAACCAGATGGTGGTCTCGGGCGTGCTGGTCGAAGACTCGTCGTCGGGCACCATTTCTCGCAGCCTGCTGGGCGCGCCCCTACCGCGCTACCAGATCACGCCGCTCGACCACTCGCGGTTCCTGCGGGGGGTGAAGCTCTTGGCCGAGATGCACTTCGCGATGGGCGCCGAGAAGGTCCTGCTGCCGTTCTTCAACCAGCATGTGGCGAGCAGCGTGGACGACCTGGCGAAGATCGACGCCACGCAGCGCGATCCGAGCACGCTCGAGCTGTTCACGCCCCACTTGATGGGCACGGCTCGGATGGGCGCCCGCCCCGATCGCTCGGTGGTGGATACCAGCGGGCGGGTCTGGGACCTGCCCGGCCTGTACGTGGCGGATGCCAGCCTGTTCCCCACGGCCATCGGCGTGAACCCGCAGATCACCATCATGGCGCTGGCGACCCGGGTCGCCGAGCGCGTCGAGCTTCAGCGTATGGCCGCTTGAGCGCTGCGCAAACTTCTCGCTCGACGGGTGCGGGGGCTTGCCCGATCCTTTCGAGGTGAGCGAGCGCTTCGGCTTCAGCGGGGACGAGTGGGACCTCGTGACGGAGATCCCGCTCGAGATCTACCTGGCGATGCTCAGCGTCGACGTGGCCGTCGATTCGTTCGACGAAGAGGAAGCGGCCTTCGGCACGTGGCTCGAGCGCTGTGCCGCCCAGTGCGACGGCGGGTCGTGGATGCACGCTGCCTTCGCCGAAGCTTCCAAGCCGACGACCGCCCAGGCTCACGGCGCGACCAGCATGTCCGAGGCAGAGCTCGACGCTCATCTGCGCGAGCTGGGAGAGGTCCTTCGCCGCCGGGTGGGCGAGCACGACGCCGTGAAGTATTGCGAGCTGCTCGCGAAGTTCGCGGAGCGGGTGGCGGCGGCGTCGGCCGGTCCGTTCCCGGGTGCGGCCCGCATCACCAAGGCGGAAGGCGATCTGCTCTGGCGCATCCGCGTCGCCCTGGGCCTGATCCGCACGCTCCACCCCTGAGCGCCGCCCGAGGGCCGGCGCCTGGCCGCCTTTCAGACCGCGAGCGCGCGGCGAAACGCCTCGAGGGTCGCGTGCTCGTCATACTGGTGGGAAAAGCCGGTCTTCTCTCGGAACGAGCTGCCATCGATCACCACCGCGTACTTGATGTGGTTCAGCGCGCCGCGCGGGAGACGAGGCAGGCCGAAGCGCCCGAGCAGCGACCGGAACAGCGGCTCGGGGACGAGCAACGGTTCTTGTCCCGACTGCGCGATGATCACCGACAACGGCAGCGGTTGGGGCCCCGAGACATTGAACACGCCGCGGAGCCGGGTATCGAGCGCGAGCACGATGGCCCGAGCGAGGTCCCCCTCGTGCATGAACTGAAAGAGCGGGTCATAGCCCAAGATCACGGGCACCCGAGGGCCACGCAAGAACGACGACAGGGTTCCCGAGCGTGACGGCCCCAGCGTGTAGACCACCCGCAGCACGGCGGTGTCGATCTCGGGGAAGCGCCAGAGCGCGGTGCCGGCGTAGAGATCGGCGGCGACCAGATCGGCGAGCTCGGGGAACGTCTCGAGCCCGAGCGGTGGTTCGTCCTCGGTGTGATAGAGGGGCGAGTCCGCCGCAGCCCCATAGTATGTGTGGCGGCCCACGAAGATCGCCTGCTTCACGCCGTACCGCTGGCAGGCGTCGAAGACCGCCTTGGTGCCCCCCAGGTTGATCCGGTAGCGGTCCTCGCTCTGGGCCGTGAGGTGGGTGACCGTCGCCATGTGGATCACGGCGTCAGGCCGCTCGAGTCGAAAGGCGTCTTCCGCGCCACGCTTTCGGATGTCACTCTCGTGGACGACGACCCCCTCGGGGCAGCCACGCCATGGCCGGCGATCGACGCCCACCACCCGGTGCCCGCCGGCGAGGAGCGCGTGGCAAACCAGCTGCCCGACCTTGCCCGAGATGCCCGTCACCAGGACTTTCATCGGGCCTCGTAACCCTTCCGGCCCCGCTCGATGAGCTGGAGAATGCTCTTCTTCACCGCGTTCACTTTCTCGAGGATCGCCTGGTCGTCTTCGTCCCCGGTCCCCACAGGTGCGATCGGCTCGCCATAGTGGACCTCCATCCGCGCGGGCAACGGAATGGGCAAGAGGTAGGGGGTGACCGGGATGTACGGCGCGCCGATCATGCGGCCGATCTTCTCCAGGTTCGCCACCGTCGGCATCGCCTCACCGCCACCCAGGAACCCGAAGGGGACGATCGGTGTCTTGGTGGCCATCGCCAGACGCATGAACCCCGTGCCGAAGCGCACCAGGTTGTAGCGCTCGACGAACAGCTTGGCCGTGCCCCGCGCCCCTTCCGGGAACACCATCAGCAAGCGGTCCTCGTTCAGCAGACGCACCGCGTGCTCGGGCAGGCCGGTGAACTGCCCGGTCTTGCTCGACCACTCGGAGGCAAAGGGCAGGCGATTGAGGAACTTCTCGACCATGCCTTGGGCGAGCCGCGGCGGGTCGCACTCGAAGAAGCACGAGGCAATGACCATCATGCCGTCGAACGCCACGCCGCCCGAGTGGTTGCCGACCAGCATCGCGCGACCGCGCTTGGGGATGTTCTCGACGCCGAAGGCACGGCAGCGGAAGTAGTGCTTGTAGAACAGACCGAAGGTCGTGAACATGAAGCCCAGGCGACGACGATCGATGCCGTACGGATCCAAGCCATCTTGGTTGAACGGGAGCTCGAGCCGCGCGAGACGCGCTTCGACTTCGGGTGAGGTGGGCAGACGCATGCGCGAGCGACTTCGAGCATACACAAAAGGCGGCTCGCCCCCGGCATCGAAAGGAGAGCGGTCACGCCCCGACGCATCTTGATCGCCGGCGCGGGCTACGTCGGAGCGCGACTGGGACGAACCCTCGCTGCCCGGGGCGACGAGGTGTTTGCCCTCCGTCGCTCGATCGCCGGGCTGCCGCGGGGCGTCACGGCCGTGGCCGCCGATCTGCTCGACCGGTCGGCGCTCTCTGCCCTGCCCGGCCGCTGGGATGCCGTGGTGTTCTGCGCCGGCCCCGGCGAAAGCACGCCTGCGGCCTATCGGCGCACCTACCTCGAGGCGCTGGGCACCGTGCTCGACGTGCTGTCCGAGAAGAGCGCGCGGGTCGTGTTCACGTCGAGCACCGCGGTGTATGCCCAGAGCGACGGCTCGTGGGTCGACGAGACGTCGCCGGCCGAGGCCAGTCACTTCTCCGGCGCGATCGTGCTCGAGGCCGAGGCGTTGCTGCGCGCGCGACGCCCCGACGCCGTGAGCCTGCGCCTGGGCGGGATCTACGGGCCCGGGCGGGCCAGCCTGGTGGCGGCCGTGCGCCGGGGCGAGGCGACGATCACGGAAACCGATCGACGCTACGTGAACCGCTTTCACGTGGACGACTGCGCGGGAGCGCTTGCCCACGTGATCGGCCTCAGCGCACCGCAAGCGCTCTACCTGGGGGTCGACGACGAACCGGCGTCACGGCGGGACGTCCTCTTCTGGCTCTCCGATCGGCTGGGCGCCCCGGCCCCCGGCGAGGCGCCCGGGCCCGACGAGCGCGCGCGGCGCGGCGGTGGGAACAAGCGCTGCTCCAACGCCCGATTGAAGAGCTCGGGCTATGCGCTCTCGTTCTCGACCTTCCGCGAGGGCTACGCCGCGGTGATCGACGCAGAGCTCAGCGGCCGCGACGGAAGTCCGACAACTTGACGGTCAACGGTCGGGCCACGCGAGCCGGCGGCACCACCGCCATGCCGAACGCATCGGCGCGGCCGAGGCTGAAGGCCTCGACGGTCGGGCGCCGCTGGTGGGCCCCCTCGAGCTCGGCCTCGAACCCCGGCACCAAGCTGCCGCGACAGGCGCCGCATCGACCGCAGGCTTCCGGGGCAACCTCGCCGAAATAGCGCGCGAGCGCCGCGGTCCGACACCCGGTGGCGTCGACGTAGGCGCTCATCGATCCGAGCCGGCGGGCATCTTGGCTGCGCAACCGGTCGAGCCGCGCCGCCAGGCGTTGAGCGCCTGCCGCGAGAACCGGAACCGACACTTCCACCGTGAGCCAGCCCGACGCCAGCGTGACCAGCCCCGCGTCGTCCAGGATCGCGGCCAAGGACTCGATCAGTCGGCGACTGATGCCGCTCGACAGCGCGAGCGACTCGAGCGTGCGAGGACGAGCGTCGAGCGCGGCGGGCTCGAGAGCCTTGGCGAAATGGGTCAGGTGCCGCGATGGGATGCGCGCCTGAGCGAGCAGCGCCTCGTGGCGGGCACGATCGCTGCCATCGTGAAACAGCACACACGTGCTCTCTTCACCGTCGCGGCCGGCAAGGCAAATCTCTCGGGCGTATTGCTCGAGCGAAGCCGGAGCGGCCCAGTGCAAGACGAAGCGAAGATCGCGCTTCTCGAGGCACAGGCCGAAGTCGAGCGGCGCCCGGTCGAGGAGCGCGGCTTCGCCCACCCCGACCAGCCCGCTGGGGGTGACGAATGCGCTGGTCGCCACCATGATCGAGCGGCGCCCGGGCAGCATGAAGTTGAGTTGCTCGCCCACGCGATCGCCCGGGGGCATGTGGGGGTGGAAGCGATGCACCGGAAGGCGCAGCGCCACGAGCGCCGAGTAGATCGAGTCGACTTCGCGGGCGGTGGGCGCGAAGATCACGCCCGGGCGGCGCAGCGACATCACCAGCTGAACCAGAGCGCGCTGGCGGGCCTCGCCCCGCACGTCGAGCACGTCGAGCGCCAGGTTCTTTCGCAAGCTGGCGGCGTCCACGTGGACCGGCGAACAGAGACCCAGCGTGGCCACGATCTCGTGCCGTGCGGCCGGCGAGGCCGCGCCCGAAAGCGCCATCACCGGCGGGCGCCCGAAACGCTCGAAGGCGCGAGTGAGCTCGGTGGCAGACGGGCTGAGCTCGTCCGACGCGCCCGTCGCGGTCTGCGCGTCGTCGACCGCGACCATGGCCACCCCGGAACGGCAGAGCGCCGAGACCAACTCGTCGCGATGTGCAGCCGTGGTGGTTGCCAGGACGACGAGGGCGCCCCCCGCGCCGATCCGCTCGAGAGCGATGCGGCGAACCGCATCGCTGGCACACGGGTCGAAGCGCACCACCGGGGTCTTGCGCTGGAGCAGGCGGTCGTGCAGCTCTCGCAAGATGGCGGGGCGTGGACCCAAGACCAGCACCGGTTGCGCGAGCAGCCGCGCCGGGACCGCAAAACAGGCAGCGCGACCCAAGCCCGCCGCCATCGAGACGATCACGTCTTTGCCCTCGAGCGCGGCCCGAATGGCCTTTCGTTGCTCGCTGCTGAGCTCGGAAACCTCGAGCTCGCGCGCAAAGGCCTCGGCGCGTTGCCACGCGGCAGCGTCCAGCTCGGGGCGGGGAGCGCTGGGCGTGGCGCGCTGCGCGACGCTCGCGACAGGCGGTGTGGGCACCGGCGGGCGCGAAAGCTCTCGCGCCGGGGGGCCGGCCGGCTCGCCACGAGGCGGCAGACGCCCGACGCGAACCGAGGCGACCCGAGCGCTGTCCGGCGGGGCGGCGGCGGGCACCACGTCGGCGACGCGCAACGCCGGGGAGGACGCGGGCACGACGTAGGCGGGCGCGACGCCCGCAGTGACCTTCTTCGTCGCCGCAGGCGCGCGCTTCGCGAGCACCTTCTTCTTCGGCGCCACCGCCGCGCGCTTCGCGACCACCTTCTTCTTCGGCGCCACCGCCGCGCGCTTCGCGACCACCTTCTTCTTCGGCGCCACCGCCGCGCG